>Ga0224500_10000068_pt1 | contig 71435 bp, 60 predicted proteins | sample SF_Oct11_sed_USG_FD_168126 | JGI IMG/M metagenome (GOLD analysis project Ga0224500, IMG submission 168126) | Sediment microbial communities from San Francisco Bay, California, United States - SF_Oct11_sed_USGS_4_1 | ecosystem: Environmental > Aquatic > Marine > Sediment | place: USA: California...
ACCCGTCGGGCAATACAATGCCTGCACCCGCCTGCGATAAGTTGATCGCGACCAGGCCAATCACCAAAGCCATTGTTGTTACGAGCTCGAAATAGATGATGGATTTCAACCCCATTCTGCCGACTTGCCTGATGTTGGAATGCCCGGCAATACCGACAACAAGGGTAGCAAAGAGTATTGGCGCAATAATCGTCTTTATTAGCCTAAGAAAAATTTTGCTCAATACTTGAAGGTTTTGGGAGAAGACAGGAAAATTAAGACCAACCTCAACGCCGACAATCATACTGACCAAAATCCATGTGGTAAGTGAGCGTTTTTTAAATGCGAAGACAACCACAAACGCCCAAACCATCCACCTGCTGGCAACGAGCCAAGCGTTAGGCAATGAAAGCTTCAGGTAATAATCTAATAGGTGCAGGATAGTGGATATCGTCAAGATGACGAGCGCGATTTGAATAACTCTCTTTTGAGTCAATTTTATATGGTTTATGGATTAGGCTTTAGCCAGTCTTCGGCGCGGCAATATAGAAAAAGTAGCCTTTCAACAGGGGAAGGACGCACCTTTTTTAGTAAAGACCTTCTGAAGGAACTTAAATTATCTAATTTTGTTAATTAATCACGAAAAGAAACTATGCTCATGGCCATTCCCAAAAATGTTACCATCTACCTCGAGTCAAATCCCAACCCAAACTCCTTGAAGTTTGTCGTAAATGAGATGCTTGTGCCGGAAAGCCTGAGTTTCGATTTCCCTGATGCTGAGACGGCTTCCGTTTCGCCGCTTGCCCTGGAACTCTTCTCATATCCATTTGTAGACCGCGTTTTTTTCGCCAGTAACTTTGTTACAGTAACGAAAAAGGAGGATGTGGATTGGCTGGAGATCCAGAACACAATAAAAGATCATATCAAGAAGTTTCTTGAGGATGGCAAGTATATTCTTGAGGATCATGAGCCAGTAGAAGGCGTTGCTGAAGAAGAGACGGAAACCATTAAGAAAATCAAGACAATTCTGGAGGAGTATATCCGGCCTGCAGTAGAGCAGGATGGCGGGGCGATAACATACCATTCATTTCATGATGGAATCGTGAAAGTCAAATTACAGGGATCCTGCAGCGGTTGTCCTTCTTCAATGGTTACTTTAAAGGCCGGTATTGAAAATCTTTTTACCAGGATGATGCCAGAAGAGGTACAAGCCGTCGAAGCTTTCTAGTTTGTAGAAAAGGCAATCCAATCAAACCCGATATTCCCGGGTTTTATTTTTTATCCCGAAACCCCCGGTATAGATTTGGTACCCCCCCCTCCGGGAGTAAATCATCTCGGTTAGTTTTTGCTAATTACCTTAATGTTTGTTCTTTACATTAGCCATATTGTTAGGTAGCGCTTTTGATTTATTATATTTGGTTATCACCTAGCTACTCCATGAGAAAAAACTTCATAATCCTTAGCGTTGTTACAGCACTGCTCATCCTTGGATGTTCATATTTTTGGATCAACGCGCTGTTCATATTCTTTTTAGTCGGGCCTTTTATCTATATGGGGTTTGCGGATATGAGCCAAACGCAGCAATCCATACGGCGGAACTTTCCAGTTCTGGGTCGGTTGCGTTATGTGTTTGAAGACCTGCGCCCAAAGATTCAGCAATATTTCGTAGAGTCTGATACAGATGGCGCTCCGATTAATCGAATCGACCGGTCGGTTGTCTATCAGCGTGCAAAACGGCAAATTGACACCACTCCTTTTGGCACACAGCTTAATGTATATGCCGAAGGCTATGAATGGATGAACCATTCCATCGTTCCGATGGATTTTCATACGATTAACCATCATCCACGTGTATTGGTTGGAAATAGAGACTGTCGGCAGAAGTACGATGCCAGTGTATTGAATATTTCAGCAATGAGTTTTGGTTCCCTCAGTAGCCATGCCGTAGAGGCTTTAAATGCCGGGGCGAAGATTGGCGGATTTGCACACAATACAGGTGAAGGTGGAATAAGCCCATATCATTTGAAGCATGGAGGAGATATTATCTGGCAGATCGGAACCGGTTATTTTGGGGCCCGTGATGAAGAGGGAAGGTTTTCTGAAGATGCATTTCAAAAGAATGCGTCAAGACCAGAGGTGAAGATGATTGAATTGAAACTATCGCAGGGCGCAAAGCCTGGTCATGGCGGTATTTTGCCCGACAAGAAGAATACACCTGAGGTGGCGGCAATACGTTTGGTAAAAGCTGGAACAACTGTTTTTTCCCCTCCATTCCACAGTGCTTTTTCCACGCCCAAAGGCATGATTCACTTCCTGCACAAAATGAGAGATCTGTCTGGAGGCAAGCCTGTAGGATTTAAGCTTTGCGTGGGCCGCAAAAGTGAATTTATTTCGATTTGCAAGGCCATGGTTGAGTTGGATATATACCCCGACTTTATAACGGTTGATGGGGGTGAAGGAGGTACTGGCGCGGCACCACCTGAGTTTTCGAATTTTGTAGGAATGCCATTGCTGGATGGTATTGCATTCGTAGACAATATGCTGAAAGGATTCAATATTCGGCAGCATATTAGAATCGGCGCGTCGGGTAAGATTCTAACAGGGTTTCAAATTCTGCGATCCATTGCTTTGGGTGCGGATATGTGTAACAGCGCACGTGCCATGATGATGGCGCTGGGCTGTATTCAGGCGTTGGAATGCAATAGGAACACTTGCCCAACAGGTGTCGCTACACAAGATCCGGCGTTAATGAACGGGCTTGTAATCAATGACAAGAAAGTACGTGTTGCTAACTTTCATAAGAATACAATTGAAAGTTTTGTTGAGCTTATGGCGGCTTCCGGTATTAGCAATCCCACTAAATTAAATCGTCACCAAATCAGCCGCCGTGTATTTATGAATCAGGTACTCACCCTGGAAGAAATTTATCCATCCGTTGCGGTAGGTGCGATGCTGGGGGAACTTATCCCTGAGCGTTATAAGATGTCGTTTGCGTCTGCCAGTGCGGAGGAGTTTTAATGGGATGGCGCCACGACAACGTCCTGTTGCCATTGTCAATGATGATGTTGGTAAAGACTGAGTTTTTAATAAATCACTTAAACAAAAGGCCTGATCAACGATCAGGCCTTTTTCGGGATATTTCATCATTCTGATAGATCAGCTTCCACACGCCTCACAGCCATCTGGATCATCCAAAGAGCAGGCCATATCGGACCGTTTTTGATCATAATCCGTGGGCTCCTGGTAACGAAGGGTTTGCTGCGCTTCACCGGTATCGCCTGTGGCTTGTGTAACTACAGACTCAGACACTGCAGCGTCTGCCGAAAGTGCTAGGGCGACACCTACATCGGCCGTTTCCTGGATGGCAGATTTGTCAAGCGTGAACTTGATCGCATCGGCAGCTGCTGTGGAACGCAGGTAATACATACCCGTCTTCAGTCCTTTCTTCCAGGCGTAGAAGTGCATGGAAGTTAGTTTGCCAAAATTCGGATTTGTAATGTGAATGTTCAGACTTTGAGACTGGCAAATATACGCTCCTCGATCCGCGGACATATCAATAATAGACTTCTGGGAAATCTCCCAAACAGTTCTGTAAATATCTTTGATATGCTGTGGTATTTCTGGAATAGACTGAACGGAACCATTCGCGCCAATTAACTTCTGGCGCATAGTTTCATTCCACAGACCGAGGCTCATCAGGTCTTTCATTAAATGTTTGTTGGCAATGATAAACTCACCCGATAAGGTTCTGCGCGTGTAAATATTGGATGTGTAAGGTTCAAAGCATTCGTTATTGCCCATGATTTGTGACGTCGATGCAGTTGGCATCGGCGCAAGCAAGAGGGAATTACGAACGCCGTATTGTTTCACGTCTCTTTTCAGTTGCTCCCAATCCCAACGATTACTTTTTGGTGTAACACCCCACATGTCGAACTGAAAGATGCCTTTTGATACCGGTGAACCTTTGAAAGTTTCGTAGGGGCCATGCAGCTTTGATAACTCCATAGAGGCCTCCATGGCACCGAAGTAAATGGTTTCAAAAATATCCTCATTTAGCCGTCGCGCTTCCTCAGAGTCAAACGGCATGCGCAACAAGATGAAAGCATCCGCCAGGCCCTGAACCCCAAGACCAATTGGCCGATGCCGCATGTTTGAATTGCGTGCCTCAACGACAGGATAATAGTTGACATCAATTACCTTGTTCAGGTTACGTGTCGCAACCTTGGTAATCTCATACAATTTTTGATGATCAAAGGTGCCCTCTTCTGTTATAAATTTAGGTAAGGCTATAGAGGCCAGGTTGCACACGGCTACTTCATCCGGAGATGTATATTCAATGATCTCGGTGCATAAATTGCTGGACTTGATGGTGCCTAGATTCTTCTGGTTAGACTTTCTGTTAGCTGCATCCTTATAAAGAATGTAAGGTGTTCCGGTTTCGATTTGTGATTCAAGAATTTCGAACCACAGGTCTTGTGCTTTAATCTGCTTGCGGAATTTTCCTTCCTTTTCGTATTTTTCATACAGGCGTTCAAATTCTTCTCCCCAAACTTCCGCCAATCCGGGAGCTTCATTCGGGCAGAAGAGCGACCACATTTCATTACTCTCAACACGTTTCATGAATAGATCAGGAATCCATACTGCGAAGAAAAGATCACGTGCACGCATTTCTTCTTTTCCATGATTCTTTTTCAGGTCAAGGAAATCAAAAATATCCGCATGCCATGGTTCGAGATAAATAGCAAAGCTTCCTTTGCGCTTGCCACCACCTTGATCAACGTAACGGGCTGTCATATCAAAGTTTCTTAACATCGGAACAATACCATTTGAAGTTCCGCCTGTTCCTTTAATGTATGAACCTTTAGCCCTTACATTGTGAATGCTCAGGCCAATACCGCCTGCAGATTGGGAAATTTTAGCGCACTGCTTCAGCGTATCGTAAATACCATCGATGCTGTCGTCTTTCATGGTCAACAGGAAACACGAAGACAACTGTGGCTTAGGAGTTCCTGCATTGAACAACGTTGGTGTTGCATGAGTAAACCATTTTTCGGATAACAAATTATAGGTTTCAATGGCTGCTTCAATATCTTCACCATGAATACCAACAGCCACGCGCATGAGCAGATGCTGGGGGCGTTCTATTACTTTACCGTCAACTTTTATGAGATAAGACCGTTCGAGTGTCTTGAATCCAAAGTAATCATAGCCGAAGTCGCGATCGTAAAGAATCGCCTGATCGAGTTTTGCCGCATGTTCTTTTATTATTTTCCAGGTTTCCTTGGAAATGAGCGGGGCATTCTCGCCTGTTTTCGGATCCACGTAAGTGTACAGCCGCTTCATCGTGTTGGAGAACGACTTACTGGTCACCTTGTGTAAGTTAGAAACCGCAATACGCGCGGCTAACTTTGCGAAGTCAGGATGTCTGGTAGTCATCGTTGCTGCGATTTCTGCGGCAAGATTATCCAACTCCTGCGTAGAGACACCATCGTACAGGCCATTGATTACTTTCATGGCCAATTCTACAGGGTTGACGAACTTGGGATCTAAACCATAACAGAGTTTTTCAATTCGGGCCGTGATCTTATCAAACTTAACTGATTCTCTGTGTCCGTCACGTTTTAATACAAGCATTTTAAGAGATAGGGTTGTGTTGTGGAAGAAAGTTTAAAAAGTATTTGAAAGTAATTAAAAATCTTCGTTCAAAGAAAACTTAGGACTGGTTTCTTTTTCAGTGCTCTTCATCACACCTGCCTTTTGATACTCAGCAACACGTTTCTCAAAGAAATTGGTTTTACCTCTTAGCGAAATCATCTCCATAAAATCGAAAGGATTGGTGGTATTATAGATTTTTTTGCCGATAAGTTCATTCAAAAGACGATCCGCAACAAATTCAATGTATTCGCGCATCTGTACGGCGTTCATGCCAATTAAATTTACAGGAAGGGCATCGGTAACAAATTCTTTTTCTATTTCAACTGCGTCCTTGATAATATCAATCACGGTTTGCTCTGGCATTTTATTTACAACATGCTCGGTATACAGATGGCAGGCAAAATCACAATGCAATCCTTCGTCACGAGAAATCAACTCATTAGAGAACGTTAGTCCCGGCATGAGGCCCCGTTTCTTCATCCAGAAGATGGAGCAGAATGAGCCTGAGAAGAAAATACCTTCCACAGCGGCAAATGCAATTAATCTTTCCTGAAAGGATCCATTGTCAATCCAACGTAACGCCCAGTCGGCCTTTTTCTTTACGCAGTCCATGGTTTCGATTGCATGGAAGAGTTTATCTTTCTCTTTTGGGTCTTTTACGTAGGTGTCAATTAAGAGCGAATAGGTTTCCGAATGGATATTTTCTATCGCAATCTGAAACCCATAGAAGAATTTAGCTTCTGTGTATTGAACCTCAGAAATGAAATGTTCCGCAAGGTTTTCGTTAACAATTCCATCGCTTGCGGCAAAAAAGGCAAGCACGTGTGTTATGAAGTGTCTTTCACCATCATTCAAATTAGCCCAATCGCTTAAGTCCTGACTTAAATCGATCTCTTCAGCAGTCCAGAAACTGGCTTCTGCCTGTTTATAAAACTTCCAGATATCATGTTGACGAATAGGAAAGAGCACAAAGCGGTCTTTGTTTTCTTTGAGAATCGGTTCCTCTTGTTTGGCATGTTTGGCATGGCTCATGTTCTATCAGGGGTTTTAAGGTTAATCCAAAATATCAAAAGGGCACTAACCAGCGTCGGCACCTGCTCATTTTCCACTAAATCTTGGTTGCTTTGATGAAGGAGCAGAAAAGCTGCTTCTGTCAGCGTCAAGTTTACAAATGAAATAGAATGAATCTAATTATCAAAACTGCATTTTTTGGCTAATTCGAGGGATTGTGGAAAACTTGTTGATGGTTTGTGGAAAGATAAGTTCCTGTAAAATAGTGCCTTAATACGCCGTTCCTATCGCTTTCTTTATATGGATTCGGGCGAAGAAATTTTTTAACTTTTTTTTCCGGCCCCCCGGTGGGCTCAAAGTTAAAATAATTAAAACCCCGCTTTCTGATTTCCGGATTCTTTTTCTACCTTTGCAGTCCAATTTTTTAAAAGCTATGTACGCAATAGTAGACATTGCCGGTAAGCAGTTCAAAGTGGCTAAAGATCAGTACATCTATGCCCCGAAATTAGAGGGAGAGGCAGGCGCAGCAGTAAGCTTCGACAAAGTCCTCCTCATTGATGACGGCGGTACGGTGAATATTGGCGCCCCTACTGTAGATGGCGCGAAGGTATCAGGAAAGATACTGGAGCACGTAAAAGGCGATAAGGTTATCGTCTTCAAGAAAAAGAGAAGGAAAGGCTATGTCGTGAAAAATGGGCATCGCCAGCAATTCACGAAAATACAGATTGAAAAGATTGGGTAGTCATTTCCCGTAAGACAAGGATCATAAATCGAATAACCATATTCAACCATGGCACACAAAAAAGGTGAAGGTAAAGTAAAGAACGGCCGCGAATCGGAAAGTAAACGACTGGGCGTAAAGATTTTTGGGGGTCAGAAAGTAATTGCCGGTAATATCATCGTGCGCCAGCGCGGAACAAAGCACCATCCAAGTAAGAATGTAGGTATGGGTAAAGACCATACTTTGTTTGCTTTGACAAACGGAGTGGTCGTGTTTAAAAAGAAAAGAGAAGGTAAATCTTTCGTATCTGTTGAACCTGCAGTGGCAGCAGCATAGATTTTAATCTTAAAATGGAATTCAGGAAGACACTTAAGGTGTCTTTTTTGTTATATGACCATGCGAAAGCCATCAACGCGTCTAAGGGTTCGCCTTTGTTGCCGCATCGTGTGTTCCAAAGTCAATGATCTCCCATAATAGCCCCAAGGGCAGCATCCAGGTGTACCGGTTGCGAAAAATAATAAGTTACTTACCATAGCAAATTTCTACTGACATGTATGGGGACTGACGGTTGTCCGCTGTTCCTGGGCCCAGGTGCGCATTGTGTCGGAGGGGGGAGTCAGTACCGAAGACGGTTCTGCTTTGCCAGGAGTGAACTTCGCTATCAACGGGACCACAGACGGATCAGTTACTAACATTTCCGCTAGATTGTGCACGTTCTCTTTTTGAAGATCAATTAGTTGTATTCATCTTTGCCGCATGCACTTTCAAAATGATTTATTGCTTAAAGCTGCAAAAGCTGAAACGACTCAACGCACGCCCGTTTGGCTGATGCGACAGGCAGGGCGTATCCTCCCTGAATACAGGAAAGTGAGAGCGATTGCCAAAGACTTCAAGACGCTTGTCAAAACTCCTGAACTGGCTGCTGAAGTTACGATCCAGCCGGTTGATATTTTGGGGGTTGATGCAGCCATCATTTTTTCTGACATATTGGTTATTCCTGAAGCAATGGGCCTGAATTATGAAATGGAGGAATCCAAAGGGCCGGTCTTCCCAAAGTGTATAATGTCACCTGCTGACCTATCGGGTATTCATGTTGCCCAGGCGGAAGAATTGCACTATGTGTTGGACGCAATAAAACTGACGAAGAGGCAGCTTAACGGCAGGGTACCATTGATAGGTTTTTCGGGGGCCCCGTGGACAATCTTTTCATACATGGTTGAAGGTGGCGGCAGCAAGACGTTCAGCAAAGCGAAAAAGATGTTGTATACGCAACCGGAGTTTTCGCATAGGCTCCTGACGATGATTACTGAAAGCACGATTAATTATTTAAAGGGTCAGATCACAGCGGGCGCAGACATCGTGCAGATTTTCGATTCATGGGCAGGAATTTTAAGCCCTGAACAGTACGCTGAATTTTCGTTGAAATATATTGCCCGGATTTGTGATGCAATTGATAATGCCCCCACAATTGTTTTTGCCAAAGGAGCCTACTTTGCACGTGAAGAAATGAATAAATTGCATTGCCAGGTTATCGGAATGGACTGGAATATGGACATTCAGGAGTCCAGAAAGATGATGCCCGACAAGATATTGCAGGGGAATCTTGATCCATGCGCATTGTATGGGTCGCTCGACGATGTGAAGCGAGAGACAAGAAAAATGATTGATGCTTTCGGACCGCGCAGGCACATCGCCAATCTGGGACACGGACTCTATCCGGATATTGAAGTTGATAAAGTGAAGTGTTTTATTAATACTGTAAAAGAATATAGCAGTAGCGCGCGCTGAAGATGATTATTGATGACGTTGTTGGGTTATTAAAACTTCAATGGATTAGCCGGTTGCTCATTCGTTTATCCAGCTAATGTTCAAGCATCCGCAGCAAGGTGGTCAGGCGGCTCTTCAGATTTCTTCGATCAACTATGAAGTCCAGGAATCCATGCTCCAGCACGAACTCGGCGCTTTGAAATCCTTTGGGAAGATCTTTGCCAATGGTTTCCCGAATGACGCGTGGTCCGGCAAAACCTATAAGCGCACCTGGTTCCGCAAAATTGAAATCACCGAGCATTGCATAAGATGCTGTTACACCTCCGGTAGTAGGATCTGTGAGTAATGACAAATAGGGAATCTTTGCTTCGTCCAGCAAAGTAATTTTGGCAGCGGTTTTGGCCATCTGCATTAATGAAAGTCCGGCCTCCATCATGCGTGCGCCGCCTGATCTGGAAATCATGAGGAATGGCTTCTTATGCTTAAGGCTGTGGTCCATAGCCCGGGCAATTTTCTCACCCACAACGGACCCCATAGAACCGCCAATGAAACTGAAGTCCATGCAAGCTATGGTGATATCAAGCCCCCCCATTTTGCCGTACGCCGTGCGAACAGCATCCTTGAGCTGCACCTTGTCTTGTGTTTCTTTGATACGCTTGGGATAAGGCTTGGTGTCTTTGAACTTCAATGGGTCAGCAGACTCCATGCCGGCGTCAAGTTCTGTAAATTTATTATCATCGAACAGCACCTCAAAGTATTCTTCAGATCCGATCCGAACATGGTAATCTTCCTCAGGGACCACGTACGCGTTGTGCTTGAGTTCACGTGTGTGTACGATTTTTCCTGCCGGGGATTTAAACCAAAGTCCGTCAGGGACCTCACGTTTGGATTCTGTCGGAGTAAGAATTCCTTTGTCGCTGCGTTTGAACCAAGACATAGTTGAAAACTTTTAAAATGCTAAGAGATGAACGGTTGAGGGTCCATCGGGCTGAAATGATGTTTTTATGCCAATTCTATTGATTTGTCAAGATAGACATCCTGAATTGCATTCATAAGCTTCACGCCTTCTTTTACTGGACGCTGGAATGCCTTCCTACCAGAAATTAAGCCCATGCCACCGGCTCGTTTGTTGATTACTGCCGTGCGAACAGCATCCGCCAGGTCATTTTTACCCTTGGATTCTCCCCCCGAGTTAATCAATCCTGCACGGCCCATGAAGCAATTGGCCACCTGGTATCGACATAGGTCGATGGGGTGGTCAGAAGTAAGCTCAGTGTAAATTCTTTCGTCCAATTTCCCATAGCTGCTCCCACCGGTATTTAATGCTTTATATCCCCCGTTGTTGACAGCCAGTTTTTGTTTAATAATATCAGCCTGAATGGTCACCCCAATATGATTGGCCTGCCCTGTCAGGTCGGCGGAAACGTGATAATCAATCCCATCTTTTTTAAACGCATTGTTTCGCAGGTAGCACCATAAGATGGTGGCCATTCCCAAATCATGGGCTCGCTCAAAAGCTGCCGCTACTTCCACAATTTGCCTGGCCGAATTATCTGAGCCAAAGTAGACGGTCGCGCCTACAGCAACGGCGCCAAGATTCCACGCTTCTTCAACTGATCCAAACATTATCTGATCCGCCTTGTTCGGATAGGTCAACAATTCATTATGGTTTATTTTGACAATGAAAGGTATTTTATGGGCATACTTGCGCGACATCATTCCGAGGACGCCAAAAGTAGTGGCAACCCCATTGCAGCCTCCTTCAATGGCAAGCTTTATGATGTTCTCAGGATCAAAATAGGCAGGGTTTTTTGCAAACGAGGCGCCTGCGCTGTGCTCAATTCCCTGGTCAACCGGAAGAATCGAAACAAACCCGGTGTTGGCAAGCCGGCCTGTTCCATGAAGGGCTTGAAGGCTGCGAAGTACTTGTGCATTGCGATTGGTCAGCGCAAAGACTTTATCAATGAAATCGGGACCTGGAGAATGGAGTTGGTCCTTAGAAATCGTTTTACTCTTATGCTTTAGCAAATATTCAGCGTCTTTGCCTAAAAGGTCAGCAATGTTTATTGACATACTTGATTTTTTGAGCAAGGGGACAAAGTTATTAATTATTTGATAATATGCTAATACGTGTAAATTTCAAGGTTTTGAGGCACAACGGTCGTATCTCAAAGCGTAACGAATAACCGGCGCAAAACAAGAAAGCCACCCTGTTAAGGGTGGCTTTCTGTGCGTAATACATGAATATTTTATACTTTTTCCTTTATGCGGGCTGCTTTGCCATGCTTGCCCCTTAAGTAGTACAATTTTGACCTTCGTACTTTACCCACTTTAAGGATCTCAATCTTATCTATAGTTGGCGAAACAACAGGAAAAATCCGCTCTACACCTACACCGTTTGAAATCTTCCGAACTGTAAAAGATTCTCCATTGGTCCCGGCTCCTCTGCGTTGGATAACAGTGCCCTGGAACTGCTGAACACGCTCCTTATTGCCTTCCTTGATTTTCACATGGACATTAATCGTATCACCAGGCTTAAAAGCGGGGATATTTTCGCGGACTTTAGCAAATTCCTGCTCTACAAGTTTGATCAGATCGGCCATAACACATGTTTTGAAAAATTGGATTGCAAAGGTAGGGAAAGAAATGAAATTACAGAAACCGGCATTCAGAATGTTTGCGAAAATATAGCGGTTAGTGCTTCCGAAGGAGCGCCGGCCGTCTTTTTTCCGTTCTCTCAAGTGACTCGGCATGCCTCCAGGCTTCTATTTTGGCCTGATCTCCAGAGAGCAGCACTGCAGGAACTTCCCAGCCTTTATAGTCTGCTGGCCTCGTGTAAACCGGTGGAGCGATCAGGTTGTCTTGAAAGGAATCGCTTAATGCAGAAGTTTCATCGGATAAAACACCCGGTATCAGGCGGATGACAGCATCTGCGATCACCGCAGCAGCGAGTTCACCGCCTGAAAGCACATAATCGCCAATGCTGATTTCCCGGGTTATCAAATGCATGCGAACGCGTTCATCTACACCTTTATAATGCCCACAAAGCAAAATCAAATTCTCTTTCAGGCTCAGCGCATTGGCCATGGATTGGTCAAAGCGCTCCCCGTCAGGGCTGGTATAAATAATTTCATCATAGGTGCGTTTGGCCTTAAGCTGTCTAATACAATTATCAATGGGCTCAATCATCATTACCATTCCAGCGCCGCCGCCAAATGCATAATCATCGGTTGTACGGTGCTTGCTCGTAGTGTATTGGCGCAGATCAATAATGTTTACTTTGACAAGGCCCTTGGATTGCGCCCGCTTTAAAATGGAATCAGAGAATGGGCTTTCTATAAGCCTTGGAAGGCATGTTATAATATCTATGTGCATGATTCACTTACTTAAAGGTAACAGCAGTGTAAAGTTATAATTCCGGAAACACATCAGGCAACTTATCGATTATAGATCTGAGAACCCTCCTGGTAGATTTACGGTAATGGTTCTTTTGCTCTTGTTGATGCGTATAATGAAAGGACTATTGATAGGGATCAGTATCTCTTTTCCATTGTTGTCCAATACCAGAAGCCGGTTTGGTCCCGCTTGCATGATTTCAACAACGCTGCCCAGGGGCCCAATTATCTCATCAATGACACTAAAATTGATTATTTCGTCGTCATAGAATTCGCCTCGGGTGGATTTAGGGCGCGCTGATTTTTGAAGATAAATACTTTTCTTAACGAGCTTTGCAGCCATATCAATTGAATCAATATCCTCAAATTTGACAAATCCCTTCGTTCCCCTTATTGAGAGGGACTGTATGAAGTAGGGTACGAGTCTTCCATCAACTTCCAAAAAAACCGAAGCGAGGGCTGAGAGACCGGCCGGAGCATCACCATCTATAGAGATGGTGACTTCACCTTTAAGGCCATGTGTTTTGAGGATAAACCCTATTTTAAAGCAAGAATCAATTTCCATGTACCGGCATAAATGGTAAATGCCAATGCATTACCACGCATTGGCATTTACCACTCTTTTGTATGTTTATTATGCTTTTTCTGTTGCTTCAGCCGATGGCGCTTCATTTGCTGGGGCTTCGCTTTTCGGCGTTTCAGTTTCGCTTGCAATGGGTGCTTCTTCGGCCACAATTGGTGCTTCACTTTCAGCTACGGGTTCTGCAACCTCCTCAACCGGAGGCTGGGCGGCAAGCTCAGCTTTCTTGCGAATTGCCTCTGCACGCGCTTCCTTAATCTTAGTCTCCGCAGCTTTCCGTTCCTTGGCGGTAGCATCCTTGGATTGAGATGCTTTGTCGCGTTTCGCTTCGATTTTAGCTTCCTTGGCTTTAAGCCACTCGTCTAATTTGGCATCGGCTTGTTCTTGGGTCAGTGCTCCTTTAATAACACCAATCTGCAAATGCTTCTTCATCATGACACCCCGGTACGAAAGCATAGCTTTTACCGTATCCGATGGCTGGGCACCATTCATTAGCCATTTGAATGCTTTTTCATCATTCAGGACAATGGATGCCGGTACAGTGAGAGGATTATAGGTCCCGATTTTTTCAATAAAACGCCCATCACGTGGAGCTCTGGCGTCGGCTACGACTACATCGTACAATGCCAGCTTTTTGCGGCCTCTGCGGGCCAATCTGATTTTAACCATTGTTGTTTTAGTTTAAAATGCTGTGGAACTCGTCCGTTTTTTTTAAAGACCGCAAAGTTATGGGAATTTTCCGGTTTGGCAATCACTACCCTTAGGAGTAGCAAATATTGAATAAGAGACTAAAATATTCGTTTAAGCGAGTATCCGATTTTTATATCTTGAACCACTTCCCTACATTTGTTTGCTTTCAATATACATCATGGACAATTATTCTTACATCTCCAATGCTGATGTTGGTTATCTGGACCAGCTCTATCTGGATTATAAAAAAGACCCATCATTAGTTGATGCTTCATGGCAGAAGTTTTTTGAGGGCTATGATTTCTCTGCTCAGCGATATGGTGAAAATGGCCACAGTGCCCTTGTTGATGATTCTCTACTGCAAAAAGAAACTCGCGCCAGGACCCTGATCTTCGTCTATCGCTCTTTTGGCCATTTGAAATCCAAGACAAATCCTGTTCGGGAGAGAAGGAACCATAATGTGAACTTCGATCACAAAAGCGTCGGACTTACGGATGCCGATTTGGATGTAGAGTTTGAAGTTGGTGCTGAAATTGGAATGGGTCGTGCCAGTTTGCGGAAGATAATAGAAAAGTTGCAGGCCGTCTACCTTGGTCCCATCGGCTATGAATACAATTTTATTCGAAATGATGTTGTCCGTCAGTGGTTTTTTAATAAGTGTGAACAGGAATACTTTACATACAATCCTAGCATTGAAGAAAAAAAAGGAATTCTCACCAAGCTTAATGAGGCTGTAGTTTTTGAGAACTTCTTGCATACGAAGTTTTTGGGACAAAAGCGTTTTTCATTGGAAGGTGGGGAGAATACCATACCAGCACTTCAAACCATTGTCAATAAGGCTGCAGAACTTGACGTAAAGGAAGTCGTTATAGGAATGGCTCACCGGGGGAGACTAAATGTCCTCTCCAACATCCTTGGAAAAACATATGAGCAAATTTTTACAGAGTTTGAAGGAAACGTAAGCCCTGAGCAAACTATGGGGGATGGCGATGTGAAATATCATTTAGGCTATTCAAGTCATATCAACACGCCTTCCGGAAAAGAAGTATACCTGAAACTAACGCCAAATCCTTCACACCTGGAGGCGGTAGATCCACTGGTGATCGGGTACACACGTGGTCAGATTGATGACGAATATAATGGGGATCTAACGAAAGCCATGGCCATACTCATCCATGGAGATGCCGCTGTTGCCGGACAAGGAATCTTATATGAATTGTTGCAAATGTCAGGATTGCCAGGCTACACAACCGGGGGTACGATTCATTTTGTAATCAACAATCAGGTAGGTTTTACCACAGACTATGACGACGCGCGAACAAGTATTTACTGCACGGACCTGGCCAAGATTGTAGACGCACCAGTATTGCATGTAAATGGTGATGATGCCGAAGCGGTAAGCTTTGCCTCCAAGTTAGCGGTAGAATATCGCCAGAAATTCGGGCAGGATATCTTTATCGATTTGTTGTGCTACCGCAGACACGGCCACAATGAAAGTGATGAGCCAAAATTCACGCAGCCAAAACTTTACAACATTATTGCGAAGCATGAAAACCCTCGAGAAATATATGTGAAGAAACTCGTGGAACGCGGTGATGTCGATGCAGCGTTGGCTGGCGAAATGGATAAGAATTTTAGGAATCAATTGCAGGACCGGCTCAATGAAGTAAAACAAAAACCACTTCCGTACAAGCCACAAAAAATGGAAGAGGAGTGGGAACAAATGCGATGGGCTACGCCGACTGACTTCCATAAATCGCCCGAAACAAGTATAGAGGAGAGCGTCATAGAAAAGGTTGGTAAAGCACTAACTACTATTCCGAATGGATTCAAGCCGCTTAAGCAGATTGAAAAACTTCTGAAAGATAGAACTACAGCTTTTTTTGAAAATAAAGTGTTGGGGTGGGCCGAAGCAGAGTTGCTGGCCTATGGGTCTTTGTTGCTCGACAAGACGCCTGTACGCATGTCAGGTCAGGATGTAAGAAGAGGTACATTCTCTCATCGTCATGCCTATTTCTTCGATGCGAATACCAATGAACCCTATTGTGGTTTGAATATGATTGACAACAGCCAACCAAAATTCAATATATATAACTCACTTCTTTCCGAATTTGGAGTCTTGGGATTTGAATACGGCTATGCAATGTCATCTCCGCGTGCCCTAGTTTTGTGGGAAGCGCAGTTTGGTGATTTCGTTAACGGAGCACAGGTTATTATTGATCAGTTTATATCCAGCGCTGAATCAAAATGGCAGCTCATGAACGGGTTGGTCATGTTGCTCCCGCATGGGTACGAAGGTCAGGGGCCTGAGCATTCGAGCTGCCGTCCGGAAAGATTCCTGCAACTTTCTGCTGAGTATAATATGATTGTGGCAAATCCCACAACACCGGCTAACTTTTTTCATTTGTTGAGGAGGCAGGTAGCGTGGCCGTTCCGGAAGCCTTGCATTGTCTTTTCGCCAAAATCGCTGCTGAGACACCCTGCTGTTTTGTCCCCAATAAAGGATTTTACCGCGGGTTCTTTCTCAGAGGTTATAGATGATCCGACCGTTTCCGCTAAGCAAGTAAAACGTGTCATACTGTGCTCCGGTAAGATATACTACGATCTGGCTGAGGTACAACATAAGAAAAAGGTAAAGGATATAGCCATTGTTCGAATGGAACAATTGCATCCATTCCCGGAGGAACAACTCAAAAATGTTCTGAAGAAGTATAAAGATCCTCAACTTGTCTGGGTGCAGGAAGAACCCTCCAATATGGGATGCTTGTCTTTTATTCTTCGAATGATGCCAACATATAACCTAGAAGTTGTCTCCCGAAAAGCAAGTGCTTCCCCGGCGACGGGCTACTCAAAAATTCATAAGCTTGAGCAGGAAAAGATCGTTAACAAAGCTTTGAATTTAAAATGATTTGAAAAAAACCGAATATTGAATCTACCACACCAGCAGCGTTCTATCATAAAATACTAATCAAACAACTGAATGGCTATTCAAATTAATGTGCCCACCGTGGGCGAGTCAATAACAGAAGTAACTGTAGCCAACTGGCTCAAAAAAGACGGTGATCTGGTTAAGCTTGACGAGGTTATTGCAGAACTGGAATCGGATAAAGCAACTTTCGAACTCACGGCACCAAGCGAAGGGGTGCTGAGAATAATCAAACAGCAAGGCGCTACTGTTCCCATCGGAGAATTGCTTTGTGAGATTGAGCCTTCAGTAGAGGAAGATAAACACCGCGCATCAGCGCCAAATTCAAAAGCAACGGCTTCAACAGCATCAGCGAAATCAACTGGCGGAATAAAGGAAATGAGAGTCCCGGCCGTTGGTGAGTCGATCACAGAAGTAACTATTTCAGCATGGCTGAAGAAGGATGGGGATACTGTCAGGCTCGATGAAATTATTGCTGAAGTTGAATCGGATAAGGCTACATTCGAATTACCCGCTGAGGCAACAGGTATACTCCGGATTGTCGCAAAGGAATCCGAAACATTGCCCATTGGCGGACTGATTTGTAAGATTGAGATTACAGATGCGCCTGCGGTGGCTTCGTCGCCTGCGCCGGCAGCTGTACAGGATGCAGTCTCCAATAGCGCTAGGGATGCTTCCTATGCTGCGGGCCATCCATCACCAGCCGCCGCCAAAATACTGGCCGAAAAAGGGGTTTCAGCAAGCCAGGTTAAAGGCACCGGCGTGGATGGAAGGATAACAAAAGAGGATGCACAAAAAGCGCAACCTTCATCGCCGATGAAACCTGTGGAAGCCAAAACATTAGTTTCATCCGCTCATGGCCCTGAAGGTGGCCGACAGGTAAGAAATGAAAAGATGACCTCACTCAGGAGGACCATTGCAAAGAGATTGGTGGCCGTTAAAAATGAAACGGCCATGCTTACTACATTCAATGAAGTTGACATGAAACCTGTTATGGACCTTCGCTCAAGATACAAGGAGCAATTCAAGGAAAAATATGGAGTTGGTTTAGGGTTCATGTCGTTTTTCACGAAAGCCGTTTGCGCAGCACTTCAGGAATTCCCTGCAGTAAATGCCTCGGTAAATGGGGATGAAATTATTTATCATGATTACTGCGATATTTCCATTGCCGTTTCTACCCCTCGTGGTTTGGTCGTTCCGGTTATCCGAAATGCTGAGTCACTTTCATTCAACCAAATCGAAAGTGAAGTAGTGCGGCTGGCTACAAAAGGAAGAGAGGGTAAATTGTCGATTGAAGAAATGACGGGAGGAACATTTTCCATTACAAATGGCGGTGTATTTGGATCAATGCTGTCAACGCCTATACTGAATCCGCCCCAATCTGCCATTTTGGGGATGCATAATATTGTGGAACGGCCTATTGCCAGGAAAGGTGAAGTCATGGTAAGACCTATTATGTATCTGGCGCTTTCATATGATCACCGCATCGTGGATGGGCGGGAGTCTGTAAGCTTCCTTGTTCGCGTTAAGGAAATGCTGGAAGACCCGGGAAGACTAATTCTGGGGATATAAATTCGCGATTGAACATAGAACAGTTTCCAACATAATCATTCTGTCAAATAAATAATCATGCAATACAACGTCATAGTTATAGGTTCTGGACCTGGTGGATATGTGGCGGCGATCCGCTGCGCACAACTTGGGTTTAAAACGGCAATCATTGAAAAGTACAATACCCTTGGGGGTACGTGCTTGAATGTTGGCTGTATACCCTCCAAAGCGTTGCTTGACTCTTCGGAACATTTTGTAAATGCGAAAAATCATTTCAAAGAGCATGGAATAGATATTCCTTCACCAAAAGTGAACTTCACACAAATGATCAAAAGAAAAGAGGGGGTAGTGAAATCAAACGTTGATGGTATTGCCTACCTGATGAAAAAGAATAAGATCGAAGTTTATCAGGGAGTTGGTGCTTTTGTGGATAATAAAACGATCAAGGTTACGGCGACTGACGGTAAGGTAACCACCATCACGACAGACAAAATAATCATCGCCACCGGATCAAAACCAACGCCGCTTCCATTCGCACCGTTTGACAAGAAAAGGATTATCTCAAGTACAGAATCCCTGGCGTTAAAGGAAGTCCCAAAGCGTTTGATTGTTGTCGGTGGCGGTGTAATCGGAATGGAACTCGGCTCCGTGTATGCCAGGCTTGGCTCCAAAGTGATCGTGGTAGAGTTTCTGGAAAGTCTTATCCCTACAATGGATGGGACCATGGGGAAGGAATTGCTCAAGGCAACGAAGAAACTGGATATGGAATTCTATCTTGGCCACAAGGTGACTTCGCTGAAAAATAACGGCAGGGAAGTAATCCTCAAAGCTGAGGGCAAGGATGGAAAGACTCTTGAGTTGAAAGGGGATTACTGCCTGGTAAGCATTGGTCGCAGGCCTTATACGGATGGTCTTGCGCTTGATAAAGTTGGCATAGAAACGGTGAAAGGACAAATTCCTGTGGATGATCATCTTAAGACAAAAGCAGATAACATTTATGCAATAGGTGATGTGGTACGCGGTCCTATGCTGGCGCACAAAGCCGAAGAAGAGGGCGTATATGTGGCAGAACAAATGGATGGCCAAAAACCGCATATCAACTACCTTCTTATTCCGGGCGTAGTGTATACCTGGCCGGAGGTGGCTAGCGTTGGTTACACAGAAGAACAGCTTAAAGAACAGGGAAGAGGCTATAAGACTGGAAGCTTTCCGTACAAAGCCCTTGGAAGAGCGCGCGCCAGCATGGATACGGATGGCTTGGTTAAAGTACTGGCGGATAAACAAACCGACGAAATCCTGGGCATGCACATCATCGGCGCGCGTGCCGCTGATATGATTGCGGCCGGTGTTACCGCGATGGAATTCAGGGCATCTGCCGAAGATATCTCCAGGATGTCGCACGCACATCCAACGTACATGGAAGCCGTGAAGGAAGCCTGCCTGGCAGCTACTGCGAATAGGCCTTTGCACATGTAGCCCATTGGATCAAAAACTTATACCCAATTTTCAACTCAATTTGTTCGCGTTAATGCGCGCTGAAAAGTAGACGTCCGTCATTGTGGGCTCGCTGCTTTTCGCAAGTAGTATTGCACAGCGGACCTTATGAGTAGGGCGATTACCAGCGGGATAAGTGCAGCGTTCAGTTGTTGGGGGAGTATCCGCCAAAACAATAACAGCATTGCCTGGGCAATGGCGATCGCAAAGAAATACTTCCTGAGCCATGCCGGCTTTTTAACAAATGCAAAAACGGCAATGAGGTGAGTCGGCAATGCCCAGAGCATATTGAGGTTCTTTGCTGATGCATGATGATCGGTGAAGAACCACAAGAAAAATAATGAACCGCCTACTACACCGGCACTGCCAAACAAAATTACATCGAACGCCGTGGATAATTTATTTCTTTTGAAATCCCAAATACTAATTGCAAGAGCAACCAACATAACAAACCCAAAAACGTATATAGGGTGTGGCGGTCCTTCCGGAATCTCTTCATCGCGTGACTCGTAGATGCTTATCTTTTCTTTTACGAGTGGAATCCAAGTGCCATTTTGTATTATGGTAGCATGATCAAAACCAGATTCGACGTAGTCGGGGAGAAACATGTATTCTGATGGTGTCGCTACCTTGTCAATGGGAAGGCCCAACCCGATATCAATGCCAAGATCACCCCAGGGCTGATGCTTCAGGTAAATGTCGGTGAGTTCGCGAATCGTATACCGGGTGGTGACATAAGAGCCATCAAACGTAACATCTTCACCGAGCACTGTACTGATGACATCGCGTATTTTTGTCGCGCAGTTATTATAAAAGTAATCGTATCGGTAATGCTCGTTTTCCGGCAATCTGTTCCATTGCAGGTAATCGTATAATTTTTGCTTTTGGGGTTCCGTTAAATTCAATACCTGCTCATGGACCTTCCTGTTGTAATAAATGTAGAAACTTTGAAATTGCTGGTAATCATTGACGCCCAGTTTATAGTAGAGATATCCTCGCGCAAAATTCAAATAGAAGTTTGGCTGATTGAAATCAAAAATACCGTAGTTGTAGGCCTCATCAATATGCAGGACTGGGTCATAGACCCTATAGGCGCTATGACCAAATGCGGAATACAATTCACCCTGAAAAGGACCGCATGTAATCACAGAAATAGTGGCGTGCTCAGAAAGCTTTTGCGCAAAAGTGCTTGTGACCAAAAAACTTATGAGGAAGATCAAGACTATTCTTTTCATGCAAAGGATATATCGGCTACAAGATATGAACCTCCTTCTATTTTTTTAAGACTTTGGAGAATTACCGGCAACCAGTATGCATTTTCAAGTAAAACGATACAGTTGAACGTTGAAGGGGATGTGATTTTATGGTTACTTTGTTGCGGATCAAAGAAAGGTACATGAAGGTTAATGCCCACGATAACTTCAATATTATTTCAAAGAGTTCGCTTGCGCGCGTGAAAAATGCTACCCGTATTCTTTCCAGCTATCATCTTTCACGCTTGTCAGGCAAGGCCAGCATAAAGGGCATGCCAATCAGCGTTTCCTTCGAGCCAACGACCTCCTGTAATCTTCGTTGCCCGGAGTGCCCGAGTGGATTGCGTGCTTTCACCCGCCCAACAGGGATGCTAAATCAAGGTTTATTCCAGGACGTAATTAATCAACTAGCCTCCACACTGAGCTACTTAACCTTTTATTTTCAAGGTGAACCTTTTCTTCATCCTCAGTTTTTGGAAATGGTTAACTATGCATCTAAGAAAGGAATTTATACGGCAACCTCAACGAACGGTCATTACCTGCAGGAAGATACAGCCAAAAATACGGTTACTTCTTCTTTGGATCGACTGATTATATCTATCGACGGCACGTCACAGGATTCTTATCAGTCGTATCGCATAGGAGGTTCACTTGACAAGGTGATTGAGGGAACTAAGAATATCACGCGCTGGAAAAAGGAGTTAAAATCAAGAACGCCACACGTCATCTTTCAGTTTCTCGTGGTGAAACCCAATGAGCACCAAATCCAGGAAGTTTACGCGTTAGCGAAGGAATTGGGAGTTGATCAGGTAGCGCTTAAAACAGCGCAGATTTATGACTATGCACAAGGCTCTGAATTAATACCAACGCAAGATCAGTATTCCCGATACAGGAGAACAAAGCAGGGCACATACGAGATCAAGAATAAGCTGCGCAATGAATGCTGGAAAATGTGGCACAGTTGTGTTATCACCTGGGATGGTAAAGTAGTGCCGTGTTGCTTTGATAAAGATGCACACTTTGTATTGGGCGATTTGAATAAGAACTCATTCAAGGAAATCTGGTCAGGCGAAAAGTACAATGAATTCAGGGCTTCCTTACTTCATTCAAGAAGTGAAATAGAGATTTGTAAAAATTGTACAGAAGGAACCAAAGTGTGGGCCTAGCAATCTTCCACCTTACGGAAATGTGAACTAGTGCCCGGCTTTTTTTATCTGTTCTTCAATTTTTTGAATATCAAGGGTACCGCATTTTCCGCACCCTGTCGCACAGCCCGATTTAGCCTGAAAACTCAGATAGATCAACCGACCAACATATCCCAGTGATCCCAGAAAAATTATACTTACTATAATCTGCTGTACCATAAAGTAAAACTACGCATTCAGTTTCATTAACATGGTAGAGGGTCAAAAAATTTCAAATAAAGCATCGAATGCCGCCGAGGAAAGCATTAGTGGACAAAAACCCTTCAAATTGTAAATTTCAAGGCGGAATTGCCTGCCGGAACGCCCCAGGGATGCCCAACGAAGGACCCGCAATGATGAAGCGTCATCCGTTGGAAGCAAAAAAAGAGCCCTTCATTCCGAAGGGCTCTTTTAACAGTAAATATGGTTAACAAGTACTACTTCTTATCGTTGACTTCTTCATATTCCACATCCGACACATCACCTGCATCAGCAGAAGGACCGCCGGCATCTTGCGCAGGGCCACCTGCATCAGGTCCAGGCCCGGAAGCGCCGCCATCACCAGAAGCTTGATACATTTCAGCGGAGGCAGCTTGCCATGCGGCATTAAGCGTATTCATTGCCGTATCAATACCCGCCAAATCCTGGCTGGTATGTGCTGCTTTAAGCTTACCCAAGGCATCGTTGATGGCAGTCTTATTTCCTTCTGAAAGCTTTTCTCCATATTCTTTCAGCTGCTTTTCAGTTTGGAAGATGAGCGAATCCGCCTGGTTGATTTTCTCCGCCGTTTCCTTGGCCTTCTTGTCAACTTCAGCATTAGCTTGCGCTTCCTGCTTCATCTTTTGAATCTCAGCATCCGTTAATCCGGAAGAGGCTTCAATCCTGATTTTTTGTTCTTTGCCTGTTCCTTTATCCTTAGCCGACACATGAAGAATACCGTTCGCATCAATATCGAAAGTAACTTCAATCTGAGGTAAGCCACGTGGTGCAGGGGGAATTCCATCAAGGTGGAATCGACCAATGGTTCTGTTGTCTTTTGCCATTGGGCGCTCTCCTTGCAAAACGTGTATCTCTACGGATGGTTGATTATCCGAGGCCGTAGAAAAAACTTCTGATTTCTTGGATGGAATCGTTGTGTTCGATTCAATTAGCTTAGTAAACACCCCGCCCATCGTTTCAATGCCAAGTGAAAGCGGTGTTACATCCAGTAAAAGGACATCTTTTACTTCACCAGTTAAGACGCCACCCTGGATGGCAGCCCCAATCGCAACAACTTCATCCGGATTTACACCTTTTGAAGGTTTCTTGCCAAAGAATTTTTCTACTTCTTCTACTATACGAGGTATCCGTGTCGAACCACCTACCAGAATTACTTCATCAATTTGCGACACATCGACGCCTGCATCGGCAACAGCTTTACGGCATGGTTCTAATGTTCTCCGAACAAGGTCATCCACCAGCTGTTCAAACTTCGCGCGGCTGATTTTCTTCACCAGGTGCTTGGGCACACCATCCACAGAAGTAACATAAGGCAAGTTCACCTCAGTCTCCATGGAACTGGATAATTCAATCTTGGCCTTTTCAGAAGCCTCCTTCAGGCGCTGAAGTGCCATTGGGTCTTTGCGCAAGTCAACATTTTCTTCTTTCTGGAATTCTTCCGCAAGCCAGTTCATAATACGCATATCGAAATCGTCACCACCCAAGTGTACATCACCGTTGGTGGATTTTACTTCAAACACACCCTCACCAAGTTCCAGTACGGAAATATCGAATGTACCACCACCCAAATCGTAAACTGCGATTTTCATGTCGTGGTTTTTCTTGTCAAGGCCATATGCCAACGCTGCCGCAGTTGGTTCGTTGATGATTCGCTTAACATCCAGACCAGCTATCTGCCCTGCTTCTTTGGTAGCTTGACGCTCCGCGTCGTTGAAGTAGGCCGGAACGGTTATCACAGCCTCTGTGACGGTTGTACCAAGGTAATCTTCCGCTGTGCTCTTCATCTTCTGAAGGATCATAGCAGAAATTTCCTGCGGCGTATACAGACGATCGCCTATGCGAACGCGTACAGTATTATTGTTACCTGATTCTATCTGGTAAGATACAATCTTCTTTTCTGAAGTCACTTCATTGAAGTTTTTCCCCATGAAGCGCTTAATAGATGATACCGTGTTCTGCGGGTTGGTAATGGCCTGCCGTTTTGCAGGATCACCAACCTTGCGCTCACCTTTTCCACCGTCCAAAAATGCAACAATGGACGGCGTGGTTCTGCGACCTTCACTATTTGCAATCACCACAGGTTCGCTGCCTTCCATCACGGATACGCATGAATTGGTGGTTCCTAAGTCTATTCCAATAATCTTTCCCATATCTTGAGTGTTTTGAGTTCTAACGTAAAACCATCTCTTCAATGGTTATGCCAAGGGGGATTTGGGAAAACAAAAGTGACACAATGACAGAAAAAGCCACCATTATGCGTCTTGGATGATCGCTTTGTCAAGAATTATAGTTGTATTGTGCCTTGTTTTTTAGGTTGTCAGCCAAATACCGAATACCCGACAAACACAGTTGTGCAGGAAAATCGTGCTTTTCTAATGACAGGCCTATCTCAAAGGCAATTCGTTGACCCTTTCGGGTTATTGCGACCAGGTCGTAGGACTCCTGTCCCACCGGTGTTCCCTCAATTTTGATAGCAGAGATTCCTGCAATTTTTCCCCATCGCTGGCAGCCATGTTTGCCACTACATTTTTGATCTTTCTCATTCCAGGTATTATCGTATGGACATCATCGTTGGCAAGGATAAACCGAAGTGCCATTTCAGGCATTGTCATGCCCTTAGGGATTAGAGGTTTTAAGGCGTCTGCATGCTCAACACTTGCAATGAGATTTTCCGGAACAAAATATGTAGATCTCCAATCCTCTTTGGGAAAAGTAGTGTCTTTGGTCATCGTGCCGGTGAGGGTTCCTTCATCAAAGGGTACACGGGCAATTACACCAATGTCAAGCTTTCGACATAAAGGGAAGAGATTATCTTCCGGAGCCTGATCGAAAATATTATAAATGACCTGAACAGTGTCAATCAATCCCGTTTCCAGCGCATTTACTACATTGTCGGGTTCCCACCGGTTTACGCTAATGCCGAAATGCTGCACCTTGCCATCTTTCTTGAGTTTTTCAATTCCCTTTTTCCAATCGTCCTGATCAGACCAGCTATCATCCCATACGTGGAACTGTTGCAGATCTATACGCTCCAATTGAAGGTTCTTGAGACTTTTTTCAGTGTATTCTACAATGTGTGCGGCCGGATAACAGTCTTCTAATTTATAGTCAGGCTTAGCGGGCCATTTGAAATTCTTTGCCGGAATTTTTGTGGCACAATACAATTTTTTGTCGGTGTTTCGCTTGAGTAATTGACCAAGAATCTGCTCACTTTTCCCAGCGGCGTATGCCCAGGCCGTATCATAAAAGTTACAGCCCAATGCGACGGCCCGATCCAATGATTCTTCAATCTCCTTTTGATCTGACCCTGTCCATCCGGCCAATCCCCACATACCATATCCGATCTCACTTACTTCCCAATTGGTTCTTCCAAATCTTCTCTTTTGCATAGTTTCTAAACGTTATTGGTTAAGTTACTCTTCTAAATCATTTGAATTTTTTTTAAATATAACGACTTTAATTGTTCCGGTTATACAGTCGCGTTTGTGTTCCTGTCCATTCGCTACGGTTTAAAATCTCGGTCGAATATCGTACCTGTTACCATGAAAGGATTTCGGATTTTTTCATTGATTTATATATCTATATGTGGTGATTTGTATGTCCATTGGGTATCCCAGATAGGTGATCGGCTACCTGATTAGGCGATTCACATCATTTCGTCATTACGATTGCCTATACTGATTGCGCCACATAATATTCAGATTCAGATCGGGTATTCTTTTGGTCAGCAAAGCGCATCTGACATTGAGCTGGAAGAATTTGAACTAAATATCTGAGTACATTATCTGATTATTAGTTTTCCGGATCATTCTACAGAGCACATTTTTTTTACCTTTGCGCCCATTATAACAAAGTCCGATTACTACCCAATGACCTTAGCGCAGGAAATAGAGAAACGAAGAACGTTCGGAATTATCAGTCACCCGGATGCCGGAAAAACAACCCTCACGGAAAAGCTTTTGCTTTTTGGCGGAGCAATTCAAAAGGCGGGGGCTGTAAAGTCCAGTAAAATCAAGGACCATGCACGCTCCGATTGGATGGAGATAGAGAAGCAAAGGGGTATTTCCGTGGCTACCTCCGTAATGGGTTTTAATTACAAAGATGTTAAGATCAATTTGCTGGACACCCCCGGTCACCAGGACTTTGCGGAAGATACGTATCGTACGCTTACTGCGGTGGACAGTGTAATTCTGGTCATAGATTGCGTAAAAGGCGTTGAGATTCAGACGGAAAAATTGATGGAAGTGTGCCGTATGCGGAATACGCCCGTGATTTGTTTTATCAACAAACTGGATCGTGAAGGACGTGATCCATTTGAGTTGTTGGATGAGATTGAAGAAAAACTCAGCATCAAGGTTCGGCCATTGAGTTGGCCCATCAGCATGGGGAAAACGTTCAAGGGCGTCTATAATCTGTACGAAAAAAGCCTTCACCTGTTTACCGGGAGTAAGACAAAAGTTGAAGAGGGTATTCAGATCACGGATATACACGATGTCGCAATCGACGATTATGTGGGGGAAACGAATGCGAAGCAACTGCGCGCAGACATCGAGCTCATTGAAGGCGTTTATCCTGATTTTGAAACCGAAAAATATTTATCCGGTAAAGTTGCGCCTGTGTTTTTTGGAAGCGCTGTAAATAATTTTGGGGTTAAGGAATTGCTGGATACATTCATTCGCATCGCACCACCACCGATTCCAAGAGAAACGACGTTGCGTATCGTAGAGCCTCCGGAAAAGAAATTCACGGGATTCATTTTTAAGATTCATGCTAACATGGACCCCAAACACCGCAACAGGATTGCGTTCCTTCGCATTTGCTCGGGCCATTTCGAACGGGGCAACAACTATTATCACGTACGCCAGGACAAAAGTATACGCTTTTCAAATGCAACGGCCTTTATGGCCCAAGACAGGGAAACCGTAGATGAGGCGTGGCCCGGAGATATAGTAGGTATTTTCGATACCGGAAATTTGAAAATTGGCGATACCCTTACTGAAGGAGAAAAGCTCATGTACACAGGTATACCGAGTTTCTCTCCTGAAATTTTTAAGGAAGTCGTGAACCTGGATGCGATGAAATCAAAGCAGCTGGAGAAGGGTCTGCTGCAATTGATGGAAGAAGGGGTCGCACAATTGTTCACTTTCGAACTGGGAAATAGAAAGGTAGTGGGTGTGGTCGGCGCATTGCAATTCGAAGTCATTCAATTCCGTCTGAAAAATGAATACAACGCTACTGTTAAGTTTGTGCCGCAGAATATCTACAAGGCATGTTGGATAAGCAGTCAGGATCCAAAAAAACTGGCGGAGTTCATCGACTCAAAACAGCGCCATATTGCCCGTGATAAAGACGGCAAGCTAGTATTTATGGCCGAATCAAAAGCGTGGTTGCAAATGGTGCAAGATAATTTTGCGGAAATTCATTTTCACTTTACTTCCGAATTTAAGGATTGATTAAAATACTTCTTTGATTGGGTTGGTGCACCGGTCTGACCAAGTATACTAGGGAAGCTTTCTTACCGAAATTGTTTTTTCACCGCGCAATGCATTACCTTCATCCGTCACACCCTCTACAACAATTCGATATTCGGTCATAAGGTCAGCAGCGAAAAATGAAACTGTGTCTGGGTTCTTTCCATCCAGGGTAATCATAGGATTCCAGTATATTGTAGATCGATAATCGGGAAGATCATAGCGATCTTCAGCTGAATAATCTGGTGAACTGAATTTTTTCATAGTGGAATATCCGGCCATATGGATCTTTTGCAACTTACTTTTGTCATATGAACCAAAGCCGGACTTTTCCTCGTCTGAATATCCCTTTCTTGTATAGATAGAGATTACGCCGTTACCACCGCGGACGCCATAGCTTGCCCCCATGCCAAATTTAGTGACCTCAATGTGATCAATTTCTTGCGGGCTAAGCTGACTAATCTGCTCTGCTGGACCACCTTCCAAATCGTTTACGACCAAACCGTCGATTAGTACCAAAGGCTCCTGCGTCTTCAAACTGCCAAAACCCGATGATCCACTTAGCAACAGATACTTCCTGGGCAGGCCGCCAGATCCGGAAGCTACAATAACTCTAAGCCCGGGGACTTTGATTTGTAGCGCGCTAAGCATATCCGTCACATGTCTATCCCTGAGCCATTCACCTGTAACCGTATAGTCAGCGACAAAAATTGTTGTTTTCTGTTCCACTATGCGATTACTTTTTATAGTAACCTCTTTAAGCATGTGTGTTGCAGGACGAGAATCTGGCAAGTAGCGTTCGCGCACGTTTTCGGATTTATAAACCTGGATTTGCAATGGAATGGCTAATCGTAACGGAGGAGAAATAATGATCGTGTCAAACAGAATACTGCCGGATCTTCCTTTTAGACTTCTCGCTATGATTGAAAGTTCTGTAGTATCATAGTTTATTAAATTCGAGACAAAGAACGTACCATCCTTTTCTGTCGTGAAGGAATATTCCATATTGTTGTTTTCCTGAACAAGTGTAAGCAGACCCTCAACCTGCTTTCCCTTTTCGGGGATAAACCTTCCCTTAATATCAAACCCATTCTGCACAAAGTATCTGTTATGCGTGTCCAGGGTATCGGGCAAAGAAACGACCGGCATTGTGAAGTCTGACAAAATTGTAGATTCACTTTGTATGGGGCGGGCTTGTTCCACGTCAGTCACGGATAAAGATAGATTTGCCGGGACACGATGGTCGAGATCGTCCACTACGTCAATGGTTAGGGTTATTTTGTCACGGGGAAAATAGTACTCCTTTTCGGCTGCGATCCTGATATTGTCTGTGGTTTTGTTCTCCAGTTGATAATCACTTGTCGTCACCATCTCATCGGTTTCCAGCACGCTAACGGGTTTCACAAACATGTAGGATGAATCAAAATTTAGCATCCATCGGGTATATGCGCGAAGGGAGCAATTTCCCTTTTCCAGTAGCGATGGAAGTGTCAAATCACCCACAATAGTACCATTCGTAATGGGAAAAATTCTGGTTGTAATGATTTTGCCTTTTTCATCTGCCAGGTCGACATAAAGCACATGGCTTAGGGAGTCTTTTAGCAGCGGTGTAAAATACTTCATATACCCCTTGAACCAGATTACTTCACCTGGGTAGTAATATGACTTGTTGGTGTGCAGATAAGGTTTCTCTGTTAGATAAGTCAGGGTGCTCAATCGTTTCTTCTCCAAAGGCTTTTGTTCCGTGGACTGAATCTTTCCGGGTTTATAGTCGTAAGGCAGTAAATCAGCGGCACGCGCATTGAACATTTGGCCGGAAACGGTCATTTGTAAAGGGTTTGTTACGATGCCGTCTTCGTTTACGTTCAGAAAGCCACCCTCGACCTCAATCCAACTAATCGGATATGGAATGTCCTGATATAGCTTCGCTGTGGTTATTTTCTTGTTGTAGTGAATTTCTACGCGAGGCGGAAATTGAATATTAAATAGATTCGGGTTTTCTCCCGCTGATATTTTTTCATCCAGGGAATATCTGAAAAGAGTTTTGCCTTCATTCTCAGAAAAATTGCGCAGTCGAACCACCGGATGTAAGTTTGATTTATCTTCATAAAGATCATAGCCTTCCGGTTCTAAACGTTGGTCAACAATCGATTTAAGAAAATGCCGTACTGAACCCTCATACGCCTCTGCCCGCTTCTCATAAAATCGTTGAGCAAGAAGCGAGTCCATCGCTTCAATTTCCTCAAATCGGAGATAACCGTCCAATCGATAATGATTCCGGTTGACGACAAAATCCTTGAGTTCATAGAAAACACGGTAACCAAGACCTAAATTTTCAATCACCAACAATTCGGAAGCCTGTGCGACAAAGTTTTTACTATCGGTTTCCGGAAATGAAAGCGCCCATGGATTCAGTATTCTACAGAGGCCTGCATTCGGCCCTTCACCAATAAAGAGTTTGTTGAATTTCGCCAGTTGTTTCTCCCACCTCGCATCCTTTTTTCCATGTATTTCAACTTCTTTCAATACTTGAAGAGTAAGTCTTATCCTCACTTCCAATATTGTGCTGTCCAGTAGAACTATATCGGATTGGTGAGGTATATGCCCAACAAACGAAACTATTAAACTATATTCCCCGGCAGGAAGTTTTGCAAGTTGAAACCTACCTTGCTCATCTGTAAACGTACCAATTGTCGTATGATTAATATAAACACTGGCATAGGGAAGGGGATGATTCGTTTGGCCGTCCAATACGGTTCCTTTAATAATGCCTGATTGTGCATATACAAACAAGGGTATAAGGACCAGTAAAATACAAATTCCTGAAATTTTGAAAGACATAACCGGATATTGGCCGAAGTTTACTTTTTCGTTACCGCCCATGAAAAGTGTATAGCACCCTTGCGTGCGTTAGGCAAGTCAAGATAGAGAATTATGCCTCAATATTGTCAGCAGAAATAATTTGAGCTCATTATTCTCCTGCAAACCCAAAGCTACTGCAATGCAGAGTCTGGAAACCGTGGGCCCGTTCATGTCATGGAAAGTTCGGGTTATTATTATTTAGTTCCCAATAAAATGTTGAACGGGTATGCTGATCGTTTTTTCTCTTTGTAAGTTGGAGACCGGCTCCGCCGCTGATTTAGCGTTTGAGGGGTAAACAAACGAGACTCTTTTGAAATGGTAGCCTTGAAGGTAGACAAGCATCGTGATTGTTGGCAACACCAGATGACGAATATAGCTTAATTGCTTTTGGCTGAAAGCAAATTGTCGAACCGGGTAAAGACGATAAATTGCGGACTAGTTTCAGCCAGGTTGTAAAGTTGCCAACAAATCTTGCAGGTCCAGTGAAATAGTATACATATCAAGTGAGCCGTCATCTTTTTTCGGCCAGTTTTCAGGAGGCCTGTCCCAGTATAACTCTACACCATTATTGTCGGGATCATTCAGGTACAGGGCTTCAGAAACACCGTGATCAGCGACACCCGTTAACGGATAATTTGCTTTTAATAAGCGGTTGTAAATCTGTGCCAGGTCTCTTCGTGTAGGAAATAAAATTGCGGTATGAAATAAACCCGCAGCATGTACCGGAGCCGGTGGTCCGTTTTTGCTATACCAGGTATTTAAGCCGATATGATGGTGATAACCGCCTGCTGAGATGAACGCAGCATCTTTACCATAAGTCATGATCAACTCAAAGCCCAGCAGGCCACAATAAAAATCGAGCGAACGTTGCAGGTCGGCAACTTTCAGGTGTACATGGCCGATGCGGGTTTGGGCAGGGATCTTATAGTCTTGCTTCATAGGTCGTGGCGTGATAAGCACAAATTTCGTCGTTCACAGAATTGTTTTTGACAGCGCTGGGATCATTTTGGGCAATGCATATTGCGCTGATACTTTCATAAAAATTCATAACTGAAGTGTGGGATTGACGCTGTGTATATGTGAAAATATGGATAACCTTGTTGAATTGGAAATATTAACGGACAATACCAATATTTGCTCCCTGGAAGGCATTCTTGGATCGAAGGCGGAAAATGAAACAATTGAACCCAATTGAAGGTAACCGCTAAACTAATCATACTGAGAAAACCGATTAATTTATGATGGGACAGGCCGTTAACGTTAGACTGAGGCATATGCTCAAGATCATAGGGCCTGGATTATTATTTGTGAGTACAGCAATCGGCACTTCTCATTTGGTTCTCTCTAGACGAGCCGGAGCGCACTATGGTATGATTTTCTTCTGGATCATTCTGGGGTCATTGTTCTTCAAGTATCCATTTTATGAATTTAGCGCTCGCTATACCAATGCGACCGGAAACACACTACTGAAGGGTTACAAGGATCAGGGAAAATGGGCTGTTGTACTTTTTATGATAGTGATTTTTGCAAATATGTTCGCTGTCATTGGTGCTGTGGGGCTGTTTGTGGAGGCTTGCTTAGCCTCATGCTTGGAATGGCCAACGTCCCTATGCCTGTTTTGGTGGGAGGCATTTTTTTGATCACGGCCGCGCTGTTGCTAGTTGGCCGATATGCTGTTCTGGATAATTTCATAAAGCTGGTTTCAGTTGTTCTCCTGCTTGCTGTCTTCACTTCTTTTTTAGCGGTAATAATTAAAGAACCAATTGAACATGTTCAGGGCTTCTCGCCGTCGATGGATCTTTCGCAGGGTGCGGGGCTGGCCCTTGCGGTAAGCTTGGTTGGTTTCATGCCGTCAGGAATGGAAGTCTCGACGATGCACAGTATTTGGAAGGTAGAAAACATGAATACCACGGGTTATCATCCTACGCTTAAGGAGAGTCTTTTTGATTTCAAGTTGGGATATCTTTTTACAACTGTATTAGCGCTCATGTTTTTAACGATAGGAGCCTTTACGGTGTATGGAAGTGGGCAGTTGTTGGAAGGTAATTCCACTGAGTTTTCCGAAAAATTAATGGCCGTATTTACTACACATTTGGGAGCTTGGTCTTACCCCATTATCGCACTTGCTGCCTTTGGTACGATTTACGGAACATTAATAGCAACCTGGGACGCCTTTGCCAGGAGTTTCGTAAGAGGATTGAAGATTTTTAAGTTTGAAAGACTGGAAACCAACGAGGATCAGCAGCGGTTTCTAAATCGTGCTTGCAATATATTATTGCCATTAATTGGATTGGGTGGCTTTCTGCTTTTTTATCAATTCACGGGCGGCATGATAAGAATTTTGGAAGCGGCCTCAATCATTGTTTTTATTATGGCCCCTATTATTCCGGTCTTGAACCTTAAAGCAATAACGCATAAAACAATACCGGCATCGCACCGTCCTTCAAAAGGCATGTTGTTATTGGCGTACGCTGGGCTGATTATGATGATCGCTTTTTCTATTTTTTATTTACTGGACCTAGTTTCGTAACCAGGGTATCAGCAATTGAAAAGACGTATGGGAAATCTTCTGGTACCAATTATTTCACAGAAACGATTTTATAGATTTTCCCGGAACTGTAGGCGAGCACATATAGATTTTTTTCATGGTCTTCACCAAAAGCGGATAATCCTCCAACAACTTTAGCAATCCGTTCATTTTTTATAGCCTTGTTGTCTGCATGCGTCAGTGCCCATATGTTACCGGTCACATAGTCTCCGTAAATATATTTTCCTTCGAGGCCGGGCAAATGCTTATCGCGGCATACAAATCCACCGGTTACGGATTGCCCAGTATCCCCTCCCTGCTCGTAGTACCAAATCGGTTCCTTGAGGCCGTCCGTTTTACAGGTATTGGTTTTATAACATTCGTTGCCTTCCATGATCCGCCAGCCGTAATTACCCCCTTTCTCAATAATATCTACTTCTTCAATTTTGTTTTGGCCAACGTCGCCGGCCCATAGGGTTCCCGTTTGACGGTCAAAACTAAAGCGCCAGGCATTGCGCATGCCGTAAGCGTAAATCTCTTCGCGATACCCTTCTTTGTTTCCCGCGTACGGATTATCAGCAGGAATGCCATACGCAAAGTTGCCTGTAGTGTTATTCACGTCTATGCGCAGTATCTTGCCCAGCAAGACACTTCGATCTTGTGCGTTGTTTTTGGGGTCGCCGCCACTACCGCCATCGCCTGTAGAGATATAGAGAAAACCATCGTTACCAAACGCCAGCTTGCCGCCATTGTGATTTCCGTATGGCTGGTTGAAACGAAGCAATATGGTTTCACTTTTCGGATCGGCCATATTAGGGTTGGATGCACTAACCTTGAACCGTGAAATCACAGTTTCCAGCGGAGCACTGCGCGTGTAGTTAACGTAAAAATATCCGTTGGTCTCATATTCAGGATGAAAGGCAAGTCCCAATAGCCCCTTCTCACCGCCACTGGATACTTCCGATTCAATATCCAGAAACACAGCGGATTGTTTCACATCGTCAGTGTTCGCGAATACCTGTATTGTGCCCCTTTGTTCAATCACGAAAATCCGGCCCGTATTATCCTCCGCGCTGGTTAGCTCTACTGGCATGTCGAAGGTTAGGTTTGGAAAGGCCCTGTCGAGTTCATATTCGTCGTTTCTGATTGTATCTGTTGGTGACTGTATGTCCGTTCTCAGATCACAGCAAATAAGGAAAAGTACCCAGGCGAGTGAAAGTATTTTAAGAGTTCCCATGCGTTTTCTTGATCATTTTGTGAAGAGCGCAAACTATTTTCCGGCAAATAACAATTTTATTGGTAATTCTTTACGATGCATGATGTCCAAGGGAAATTAAAGTCCGTTTGCTGCCTTATTTGGGTATTGAATGAGCCGTTGTACCAGAGACAGAAAGTGGAAATTTACCCGGGCAAGGTTCGGCGGTTCATGACGAAGATCAGGTAAAATATAGGTACGCAATGCATATATTAGGACATGGGTAGACTTGATTACATGCTTTTACTACAAGCAAACAGACGAAAGATAACAAATGGAATTTATTGACTACTATAGAATTTTGGGGCTGAGCAAAAACGCCACAGAAAAAGAAATAAAAAATGCGTACCGAAAACTTGCGCGAAAATATCACCCGGATGTTAATCCGAACGATAAAGAAGCGGAAAGAAAATTCAAGGAGGTCAATGAGGCCAATGAAGTGTTGAGCCATCCCGAAAATCGAAAGAAATACGATCAGTACGGAAAAGACTGGAAACATGCGGAACAGTTTGAGCAGGCAAAACAACAGCGCCAATACAGTCGGGGACCGCGGCAAGGGCCTTCGGGTGGTTTTTCTGAGGGCGATTTTTCCGGGGGTGATTTTTCTGACTTTTTTGAGTCTATGTTTGGCGGCGGATCATCAAGGGCGCGCAGCGGTAATGTGCGGTTCAGAGGTCAAGACTACCATGCTGAGTTACAGCTTTCTCTTGAAGATGTTTACACCACCCACAAACGCACCCTAACCGTTAATGGCAAAAATATTCGATTGACAATACCCGCAGGGGTTAAGGATGGCCAGGAAATAAAGATCAAAGGGCATGGTGGGGAAGGCGTAAATGGTGGGCCTAGAGGAGATCTGCTGATCAGGTTTAATATTATAAACAACACAAGATTCAAACTGGTTAAAGACGATCTGTTTGTAACCGTTGATTTGCCCCTGTATACTGCGCTCCTGGGCGGGGAGATAATCGTTGAAACGTTTGACGGGAAGGCAAAACTTAAGGTGCCACCGGAAACACAAAATGGTACAAAGGTTAAACTGAAAGGAAAGGGCTTCCCGGTCTATAAAAAGGAAGGTGCATTTGGTGATCTGTACATAACCTATCAGGTTAAAATGCCTACAAATCTTACTGGAAAAGAAAAGGAATTGTTTACTGAACTTTCAAAGTTGAGAACGCCATGAACAAAGCAGAGTTAATTCTTTTGGAAACTTTATGCTCACAATATAGTGTTGAGATGTCATTTTTTACCAACCTGGGTGATATTGGATTGATTGAGATCAAAACCATAGAAGAATCACACTATATCCATTCAGATCAAATGACAGATATCGAAAAGATGATCAGAATGCATCGCGAATTAGATGTGAATATTGAGGGAATAGATGTTGTATGGAACCTCTTGAAAAAAATAGATGCATTGCAAAATGAATTGATCGTGTTAAAAAACAGATTACAACGATACGAAGACTGAGGAATTCTAAATCGAATGTGCTGAATTCCCTGTGGAAAAATAGTTATCTATTGTAAGGCAGTCGTTCAAGTTCTGATGTTGATATTCCTTTTTCTACCTGCTTATCTTGTCTTTTACATAGTCGGAAAGTCTTAAGGACAGCGCAACTAAGGTGAGGGTAGGGTTAGGTGCCCCGGATGTAGCATAGCATCCAGCGCCTGCTACATATAAATTATCTATCCCATGCACCTCGCAATTGGCAGTTACGACCCCTTTCTTGGGATCGTCGCTCATCCGGGTGGTGCCCATGTGATGCCATCCGCCATTCGTCCCCGTTGGCCACGCGTTATCGTTTTCATCCCGCAAGAATTCTTTGAGTTTAACTCTCCCGATGCCGGAAATGCCCACTTGTTGTCCTATGATTTGATTGACTTTGCGGATACTTCTTTTATCCAACTCCGTGAGTTGCCAGTGCAGGTTAGCCCGTGGCACGCCGAGTGCATCAACTTCAGTGCCAATGGTTATCCTCGAATCCGGGTTCGGTGCCTGTTCGATTCGGGTTTGAAATTCGTATGCACGCTCAATACTACCCTTAATTTCCTCCTCAGCTTTCTGACTCGATTCGTCCCAGTTTTTGAGCATATTATCTAGCGACTTGCGCGGATCCTCATCCTGCCATATTTCCATACGCTCTTTTTTATTTTTTGCAGAACTCAATGGACTTAAACCTGCCGTTCCATTTAGTATCTTGTTTTCAATCTGAACATTTTCTGCTATCGCTAATTCGCACCACAATTTTGGTCTATCAAAAAAGAAGGTAAACAGATCAGTCGGAAATGGCTTAAAAAGCCAAAGTTCTGCGGTTTGAATCTCAAGATGCTCCATGAAATACCGGCCGACGATATCATTATCATTGCCTAATCCTCGTGGTGCCTGAGTGTTAGCGGCCAGCAATATCCTTGCATTTTGAATGGCACCGCCTGCCAGTATAAAATGCTTTGCCTTAACGGTGTGCGTTTTGCCTGCCAGGTTTTTGATCACCACATGCTGAATGTTGGAGACATTGTTGTTGGCTCTAATATCAGTAACGGTGGAATAAGTATAGAGATGTATATTTTTTGAATTGACAATATCATCTTTATAGAATTTACTTAGCCCTCCGTTGAATCCCCACGCCGGGCTGATTTGCCACATCTTATGCCAGACCACATTTTCATCCAATGGGAAAGGATTCAAGTTTGGAACTTCTTTTTGCCAGTAACTGAGATTGTATTGATATGGCCCCAACTTTAGTTTCTCATTGGCTCTGGCGTAAAAAGGGTCTAAATCTTTGCGGGTTATAGGCCATCCGCTATCGGGTACCCAATCCCTTTTTATGAAATCAATATTATCAAAAGGGGAGCACATCCCCGCCCAATGTCCGGTTGTTCCTCCGAACAGAGAAAGGCGGTTTGATTTCATTGGGTAGTATTTCTGGCCTGTAGTTTTTCCTTTGTACAAGTCCTGCACTTTATCATCATATGAAAATCCACCGCTTTCGAGCAGAATCACCTTATAACCTGAATTCATCCAATCCAGTGCGATGCTTATTCCTGCTGCACCTGCACCGATGATGCAAATGTCTCCTTCGAGGACTGAATTGTTTGGGAGATTTCGTGCGTCAGTATGCATAAACTATTGCTTGGGTTCAATGGTTGAGAAAAGTGCACATTGACGTGCTTCGGTCACAGACAGAATCCATCCATCTACTATTACCGTATTACCGGTTTCAAAATCCTTTTGGATTTTACCCGCCAAATATTCATCAATAGCAGCACTGTTGGTGTGGGTCTCCTCCAATAGCTGCTTCACCAGTGTATTTGCCCTTTTTTCCTGGGGAACCAGCATGCGATATTTGTTTCCGATTTCACCAATCTTCCTGGCATCCCAAATTAGGGAAAGCGATTTAGGTTGGGCAAGCAGGGGATCATACTCAATATCTTTAAAGTAATAGTATGCCGTTGGAATTAGGATGGCAGCGATACCGGCTGTTCCTGCCAAAATAAAGTCTCTCCTTTTCATCGTTAGATTGTTTATGTTTTGGCGTCTCTATTTACGAATCCAGCGCAAGCGTTTCAACTCCTATGCATAGTGTATAAGAGAGATGGATTACATCCAATATTTAATTCAGTAGCATTGTATTCAAAAACAAGCGAACGAACGGATCGGAATTAGCTAAACATGAAACCTGAACTAAGCTAGGTAAAATTCAGCAAAATTATTATGGCCATAACTTCTTCTGAGAAGAAGTTGTGGAATGGCTACTAGAACTTAACACCCGTCAGTTTTGAAATTCCAATCAAATCATCAACCACTGCCTGTATAAGGGGGACACCTTGTTTCGTTCTTATTTGTTCCGCCTCACGTTCCGGATCACCTGGGATGAGAACAGCATCATGGCCGGGAGCGGGTTTTGTTTTTCTGAACACTTCAATCCAATGATCAATCCGTTTCTTAAATACATCCACATCTTCAAACCCATCTATCTCCATCGCGCCAAAGAAATGGCCTATGCCCTTTCCAACGCTTTCTTTGGGCGCTTCTTCAAAGAGCGCAAAGGGCGGCGCGAAAGGTCCCCAATTGGCACCACTGAGAACGGCAGTGAGAATGTCAACCATGGCGGAAAGTGCATAGCCTTTATGTCCGCCCAGTTCTCGGGTGGAGCCTAAAGGTAAAAGACCACCCTCAAATACATCGTCGGGGTTGGTGGTAGCATTTCCTTGTTCATCCATTATCCAGCCTTTTGGCACGGGCTCTCCTTTTCGCTTGGCCTGCTCTATTTTTCCAAAGGCCACTACACTGGTGGCAAGATCGATGACGATCGGCGGATTTTTATAACCCGGAAAGGCAATGGAAATGGGATTTGTGCCCAATCTCCTTTCAATGCCCCACAACGGAACAACAATCTTCGAAGAATTGGTCATAGACCAGCCGATCATGTCTCGTTCCAATGCCTGCAAAGAATAGTAAGAAGCGATGCCATAATGATTGGTGTTGCACACGCTGACCCAGCCGGAACCATACTGCGCGGCTTTGTCCATGGCGATGTTGTTGGCTTTTGGCCCGACGACCAAGCCCAATCCGCTATCGCCATCTACGGTAGCGATACTTTTTTTCTCACGAACAATCCTTACGTTAGGTTTTGGATTGATTCTTCCGATAGAAAACATATCCGCATAACTTTTAAGCCGGGCAATACCGTGCGTGTCAATGCCCTTGATATCAGCTTTTGACAAAACGTCGGCTGCCTGCCAGGCATCTTCTTCTCCTACGCTGAAGTGCATGAATACTTGGGCAGTGAATTCCTTGAGGTAGGCAGCGGGATAGGTTGTGTATGGGTTAGCTTGCATATAGATATTTGGAGCGCTGTTGTAAGTCGTTAATGGTTGCGAGGGTCAGTTTATTTGCGGATACTTTTCAAAAATTCAATTTTGTCTTTTGTATTAATAACAATTTGCTTCGACTGGCCTTTTTCATTTCTAAAGTCCAGTGTAATTTCCGGACCATTCTCCTTGACTTTGGTGATCCGGTTTAGGGGTATTTTATGCAATAGATCGTGCTGTTGCGTAATCCCTGCAAATAGTAAAAAACTCTTTAACCAGAGCTCCTTGTCCGTGACGACGATATCCAATGATCGACTGGCGCCTCCAATCTTGGTCTGCCACGACTTTGTTGAATAACCGAAGGCTGTTTTGTCCCTGTACAATACATGTACAGAATCTATGTGTGGAAAAATGGAAAGCGCTTTTTTCCCACGATCGTAGAATGTTTTCAACATAACAGCCGTAAGGGCTATTCCCACGAGTATAAGTATTGCTCCAACATCCATTGGCATTATCTGCTATTTCTTCACATGGCCTCCTAACCTTGGTTATCCGGCAACATTTAAAGATAAGGGTTCTGCTTACATTTTATATATAGCGCAACTTTTCGGAAGTTTGATTTTCTATAATTGAACATGATTGAGCCTTCGCCCTTTACCGTAATATTTGAAGATAATCACTTGCTGGTGGTTAACAAGTCGCCTGGCGTATTGGTACAAGGGGATTCAACAGGTGATGTGCCATTGGCTGATCTTTGTAAAGCCTATATTAAGGAGAAGTACAAAAAGCCTGGTGAAGTGTTTCTTGGCGTAGTGCATCGACTAGACCGGCCAGTTAGCGGTGTGGTTGTTTTCGCCCGTACTTCTAAGGCGTTGGAACGAATGAATGCACTTTTCCGCGACAAAGAAACTGTCAAGACGTATTGGGCTGTCGTTAAAAAGAAACCACCTCAACACGAGGGAGTGTTGATTCATTGGCTGGTGAAAGATGAACGAAAAAACAAGACGACAGCCTACAAAAAGGAGACGGCGGGAGCATTGCATTCAGCGTTAAGCTACCAGGTTATCGGTTCTGCTGAAGGATATTGGTTTTTACAGGTGAATCCGGTTACAGGGAGGTCTCACCAGATACGGGTTCAACTGGCTAGCATGGGGTGCGTGATAAAAGGTGATGTGAAGTATGGGGATGACGAACCGAACAAAGATGGTAGCATCTACCTTCATGCTCGAAGGATCTCATTTATGCATCCGGTAAGAAAGGAGATGGTTGCATTCGAAGCGCCCGCACCTGCAATGGGGATGTGGAAGTATTTTGCAAACTTTGATGAAAGCACATGAAAGGACCTTCCTGGATTGAGAAACTCAAGCAACGTTGGAAGTTGGGCAGCGCCTTTCAGGTAGTTGTAGTACTTCTCGTCTTCGCCTGCACGGGTTTTACAGTGCTTTATATTAAGAAACCGGTTCTCCATTTTCTAGCCGGCGCACAGGGTGATGGTTTATTAGCGTCGTTTCTATACTACCTGCTGATATTGCCGCTTTACAACGTAATATTATTGGCTTATGGATTTTTATTCGGTCAGTTCAATTTTTTTTGGGAATTCGAAAAGAGATTCTTTAACAGGATCTTTGGAAAAAACAAAAAGTAGAAGGTTATGAGAAAACATATTTTCCTTTTCGGAGCCGCTTTGGTAGCGGCGGCATGCGCTTCACCCCCGTACACGTATAACTTTGATCACTACAACTACAACAGCGGAAAAGTGAAGCAGGCAGAAAAATCCAGCCCACTGACGGTCTCAACCAGGGAAGAAAGTCCGCTGGCGTTGCGTGAGCAGGATTTTGTTGCCAGTACAGCTCTTTCAGCGGGGGTTTCCGAAACAGTAAAAGTGACCCCGATGTCATCCCTGAAACAGAAAGCAGATCGCTACAGGAATATGTCGAAGCAGGAGCGCAGAGATTTTAAAAAAGAGGTCCGAACGGAGGTAAGAAATTTTGCGAAGGAAATCAGGTTTCGCGAATCAGGCGCGAACATTGCCGCTACACAGGAACTGGATGACGAGTTGAAGCTTGCCATTATTTTTGGTGCCGTGGGAATAACACTGGTTGTTCTAGGGGGCATAAACACCATCTTCTGGGTGCTTGGTGTTGTGGGACTTGTTATTGGGCTTGTATTTTTTATTAGATGGATATCAACCCAGTGATTGCATATTTTCACGAAGTTGTTGTTGGGAATGGAAATAAAAAAAACCTGGTTAGCCAGGTTTTTGTCTATGCGTATACTTACCCGTAGTTCAGACTGTAACGCCGGTAGCCAGCACAATAACTTTATTCTTCAGTACTTCTACTACCCCTCCCGTTATGCCAAGATTATTTACGCCCCCTTTAGCGGTGTATTCAACATTGCCTTCCTTAAGTAAGCTGATTAGTGGGGCATGATCATCCAGCACCTGGAAGGATCCGTCAGCCCCTGGAAAAGTGACCATGGTTACATCACCATCAAAAAACTTTTTCTCGGGTGTTAGTATTTCAAGATGCATGGTGTTTTATTAAAATTGGAAAATTTTACTACGCTTTTGCTTCGGCCATCATTCTTTCGCCTTTCTCGACAGCTTCTTCAATGCCGCCTACCAGGTTGAAAGCCATTTCCGGGAGATGATCGTATTCACCGTCCATGATTGCATTAAAGGCTTTGATGGTGTCCTTTATATCAACGAGCACGCCTTTGAGGCCAGTAAACGCTTCCGCAACGTGGAAAGGCTGAGACAAGAAGCGTTGTACGCGCCTTGCGCGGTAAACCACTTGCTTGTCTTCATCTGACAATTCATCCATGCCGAGTATGGCAATGATGTCTTGTAATTCTTTATAACGCTGAAGAATATTTTTTACGCGTTGGGCGCATTCGTAGTGCTCTTCACCAACAATTTCAGGGCGAAGAATTCGTGAGGTGGAATCCAACGGATCCACCGCTGGGTAAATACCAAGTTCCGAAATTTTACGCGACAATACAGTAGTAGCGTCCAGGTGTGCGAAGGTTGTAGCAGGTGCAGGGTCAGTCAAGTCATCGGCAGGCACGTATACCGCCTGGACCGATGTGATCGAACCATTCTTGGTGGAAGTAATCCGTTCCTGCATTGTACCCATTTCTGTTGCCAGCGTGGGTTGGTAACCTACAGCAGATGGCATACGGCCAAGAAGAGCGGAAACTTCAGAACCTGCCTGGGTGAAACGGAAGATATTATCAACGAAGAAGAGAATATCACGACCTTTTCCTGTTCCATCTCCGTCGCGGAAGTATTCGGCAACGGTAAGTCCTGATAGCGCCACGCGGGCACGTGCTCCGGGAGGTTCGTTCATTTGTCCAAACACAAAGGTTGCCTTTGAATCCTTTAACTTTTCTTCGTCCACTTTTGAAAGATCCCAGCCACCGCCGTGAAGGGACTTCATAAATTCATCACCATAATCAACGATTCTGGCTTCAATCATTTCGCGCAGCAAGTCATTTCCTTCACGGGTTCTTTCACCTACGCCAGCAAAAACGGAAAGACCAGAATACGCTTTTGCAATGTTGTTGATCAGCTCCTGGATTAATACAGTTTTACCTACCCCGGCACCACCAAACAGGCCGATCTTGCCACCCTTTGCATAAGGCTCAATCAAGTCTATGACCTTAATACCGGTGTATAGTACTTCTGTGGATGTTGAAAGATCTTCAAATAATGGGGGTTGACGGTGAATCGGAAGTGTCGAAGTGCCCTTAGGCTGCCTTAGACCATCTATGGCGTCGCCCACCACATTAAACAGACGTCCCTTGATATCTTCCCCTACGGTCATTTGAATAGGAGAGCCGGTATCAGTAACCTTCATCCCTCGCACCAGGCCTTCAGTGCCCTCCATGGATATGGTTCGAACACGGTCCTCGCCCAGGTGTTGCTGGCATTCCAGCACTACTTTGGTGCCGTCACCTTTTGTAACTACTAGAGAATCAAGGATGTCCGGGAGCTTGGCTCCTTCGTCATCAAAGGCTACGTCTACTACGGGACCAATTACTTGCGTGATCTTGCCAATATTTGCCATTTTTATGCAGTTTTGAAAAATTAAGGTCTCAAAATTCGACCGCAAAAGTAGCCGTTTCAGCATGAAGTACAAAGGCCGGGTAAAAATTATTGGTGATGTTTTGACCAATCCAGGGCGCTTTGTTGGCCTTGCCTATCTGATCTTTAGCACTTGAGGTTTATGCGGCATCGAGAACAATTCTGAAGGTAGTACCAAGGGTTTCATCTGATGACTTGACGAATATTTTACCGTCGTGGTAGGTCTCAATGATTCTTTTGGCCAGGGTTAGCCCAAGCCCCCATCCTCTTAATTTTGTTGTGAAGCCCGGGTGGAAAACATGCTCGATTTTGGAACGTGGAATTCCTTTTCCGGTGTCAGAGATATCAATAAAAACTTTGCCCTCATTGCCGCGCAAGATCTTTATGGCTATTGTTCCGGAGTTGCCCATAGCGTCGACGGCGTTCTTGGAAAGATTCTCAATGACCCATTCAAAAAGTGGTGCATGAACATTTGCGGAAATATTCTCAGAGAGGGTAAATACCTCCATGTTGATTTTTGAAGAAACCCGTGGACGCAGGTAAGTCACAACATTGTTGATTAGAGACACCACATTCTCCTTTTTCAATATGGGTATCGAGCCGATGCTGGAAAATCGTTCGGTTACGATGCGCAACTTCTGAATGTCCTTTTCCAACTCTTCGACCATTCCCTTTTGTTTTATATCCGGGTCATCGCGTATTACCTCGACCCAGGCCATCAAGGAAGATATTGGTGTACCAAGTTGGTGTGCAGTTTCTTTTGCCAGGCCCACCCAAACCCTGTTTTGCTCTGCGGCTTTCGAGTAATTGAAGGCGAGATAGGAAATGAAACCAAAGACGGCAATGACAGAAAGTTGTATGTAAGGATAGCCGATCAATTGCTTCAACAAGAAAGAATTCTTATAGTAAATGAATTGTGTTCCAAAAACTTCTCCTGTCTGAGGGTCGCGCAATGTAACAGCGATAGGTTCGTAGGTCTGCGCCATCAATTTCAATTCGCCATTCAAATAGTTTTCCTTTCTTTTTTCTGACCAGGATTCATTCACTTCAACGTTTCGAGAAGATAAAACCTTGCCACTATCACCTACCTGTATAATTGGGATGGAATTATTTTGAAAGAGGATTTCCTGCGCGATAAAATTTACATCACCAAAAGTATCGTCACCGTTTGCTGTGTATTCAATAGCTTTTGCATAAAGCTGCACTTGTTGCCGTTCACGTACCTTTAATTGGTCTACCAGGATGTCCGTATAGTAGATGGAGCTTATACTGATCAGCACGGAGGCTACCAACACAACCCATTTAAGATTTGTATTATTCTGATAAAATCCCAATGACGGTATACTAGCCTTCTTGCTCATTGCAATTTGAAAGTTAAAGAAAAAACCGGAGAGGCTTCATCCGGCATTACAACTTTTGATTTAGATCAACCATTGTTGTGTTTAGATAACAGCTTTCGCACTTTATCCCTTCATCATAAACCATTTGGCCATCACCTTGTAATTGATTTTTGTGCCATGCATGAGAATGCCCACCCTATAGATTCTGCCGGCCACCCAGGTTGTTAATATAAACCCGGCAATGAGAGAAATCATGGAAAGCGCGAGTTGCCAATCGGGCACACCGAAGGCAATTCTACCCATCATCGCAATTGGTGCTGTAAACGGAATGATTGAAAGCCAGATGCTAATCGATCCATGGGGATCCTCCAGAATAAATGTAAATAGTCCAAAGTATGCGATCAGCATCGGGATGGTTATGGGGAACATAAATTGTTGTGCCTCCGCAGGACTGTCGACGGCTGAGCCTACAGCGGCGAACAAGGCACCATACAGCAAGTATCCTCCCAGAAAGTAAAACAGAAAATTGAATATTACGTATCCAAATGGGATTTGCCCCATCATTTTCAGAAATTCCATGGCGCCTTCGTTTTGCATTGCCGGATTTTGCTGACCCATTTCATTCATCATTTGCTGCTGCGGCATTTCCAGACCAAAGAAACCGAGTACAATTGATGTTAAGGTGGTGATCAACACGATCCAAATCAGAAACTGAAGTAGTCCAACAGAGGCAAGCCCGATTATTTTCCCCATCATCAATTGAAAAGGTTTTACGGAGGAGACGATTACCTCAACTACTTTGCTGGTCTTCTCTTCAATTATCCCCTGCATGATTTGCGCTCCATAAATAAAAATAAACATATACATCAGAATACCACAGGTCATTCCAACGCCGAAAAGGACTCTAGAGTCTGAATTTTTTTCCTGACCTCCTTCTGACAGATTAACATTTAGAATGGAAACATTTGTCCTTAAACTGTCCAACAATTTCTGGTCGATGTTGAGCCGCTGCATTTTTAGTTCTTTGATTCTATTCTCCAGTATTCTTTCCAATTCCCCAACCTCGTTTGGGCCAGGATTCACTTTGGTATACAGCGCGATACCCTTTGGGTCGGACAGTTTAAATGCAGGAATATATAGTAATCCATAGCTATCGTCGTATTGGAAAGCAATTTTTGCAGTATTCACGTCCCCCTCAAATTTTCTAAAAAAGAATTGGGTTGTATCCGGAACAAAGAATCCGCTCTCATCTACATAGTAAACGACTTCCTTTGTTGCGTTTTTCTTTTGCTCAACAGCAACAAAAACGAGTACCGCCATAATGGCTGGAAAGATCAGCGGCAGGAGAATGGTCGCAATAAGAAAGGATTTCTTTTGAACGCGGTTTAGGAATTCGCGCTGAATGATCAGTAGAATTTTATTCATTTTTTCCTCCTTTCACCAAGCTGATGAAGATCTCGCTCATTGTTGGGATTTTTTCAAAAAAACTGTGTACTTCTGTTACCAGTGTCAGGTCGCGGATAAGCTGATTGGGCGAGGTATCGTCGATAACTCTCACGGCTGATTTGAAGAAGGAATCTTCCAAATTTTGCTGCTCCAATAATTCGTACTTAGTCTTCGGAAGATCAAACGATCCTTTGTGTTCAACCCAATATGTGTTGCTGCGATAGGTTTCTTTCACCTGCTTTTTGGAGCCTTCCAGAATTTTTTTTGATTTATCAAGCAAAGCGATATGGTCGCATAGATCTTCCACAGTTTCCATGCGGTGTGTGGAAAATATGATGGTACACCCTTTCGCTTTCAGCTCCAGGATCTCCTGGGTTATAAGCTGGGCGTTCACTGGGTCAAATCCGGAGAAGGGCTCGTCCAATATTATAAGTTTGGGTTCATGCATTACGGTACTTATGAATTGTACTTTTTGTGCCATTCCCTTGCTCAGGTCTTCCACTTTCTTATTCCACCATTCGGTAATCTCGAATTTTCTTATCCAGGCTTTGCACTTCTCCGTCGCAACTTTTTTGCTCAGTCCTTTTAACTGTGCCAGGTAAATGAGCTGCTCTCCAACTTTAAGTTTCTTATACAACCCGCGTTCTTCCGGGAGGTAACCAATAGTGCCAATGTGTTTCTCCTGCAGGGGCTCACCGAAGATAAAAATATCTCCACTGTCTGCATTAATGATTTGGTTGATAATGCGGATCAGCGTAGTCTTTCCTGCTCCGTTTGGACCAAGCAAACCAAAGATTGTCTGCTGTGGAATTGATATACTTACTTGATCAAGGGCCAGATGGTTTGTGTAGCGCTTGGTTACGTTGGAGGTTGTTAAAGCTTCCACTGGGTTCTATAAGTTTGACATCTTGTATTGATGCCAAAAGATAGAAAGGAATTGCATAGGATTGTAAGAGAATAATCTCCTATTATTCTTGTTGCTCTTGTTGTTCTTCAGAATTATCGGGTTGCTTCCTTAAACACGATGTTTCCCATAGAAACATCCAGGTCAAATACCAATGCATTCTTGGAAGCACTCGTATAAGCTTTGTTGGCGAATGTGTTTTCAGCGATTTTGTTTAAGCTTCTTGGAACGTTTACGCTGCACAACCAGGAATCCTGAATCTTAACCAATACAGCGGTCTCTTCAGAAGGTAAGATGATCGTTAGATTGCCGGCACCTACACTCCCTTTAATTTTATTATCAACTAAAGGCGTATTGCTGAAATCGAGCGTCATGTTGCCAAAGCCCACATCGGCCAAAACAAATCGAGCCCTTGACAGATTGATGTTCTTAACATTTACCGAACCCAAGTCTACTTTCACAGAAAAGGTGTCCATATCAACTTGATTTTCCAGAGATGAATAGTACCCTACGGTAACATCAGCACTGCCCGTGTTGATCTTTAAATTCTTGATGGAAAGCCCTGAGAGATCGATATTCGCGTTGCCAACACCGTAAACCAATTCCAGAAAATAGGGCTTGGAATCTGTGAGATACATCTTCCAAAGGTTATCGCCCGGAGTATTATTGGACGCCCCAAAGAAACGGGTAGTAATTGTTTGACTTATACCTTCAACGTGCATTTCCTGCAGGTCAAGGAGTATTTCACAGGTTCTTCCTTTGACTTCCTTGCGAAAACTATGGGCGTAGGCTGTCTCTGTTTGATTGCTGAATACGTTTAGAATTTCTGCGTTTTTGCTAGGTTTTATGAAACAATTGCCGCCATTCGCCTTAACAATGAGTCTTACGTCTTCGCAAGCCGGTGTATTCTCTACAGAGAATTGCTTCTTCATCTGTCCAAATGCCAACCCCGCAATGGCAATTCCACACACTGTTAACCAAATTTTTCTCTGCATGACCACTTTTACGTTCTAAACACCCTTAAGTATCGATGTACCAACTTAGACGGAATACAAAAAAACCGCCCAGTTTAGGTTAAACGGGCCCCAGGAAAAATAGTTCGCAAAATTATCAGTTGAAATACTCTTTCATTCGCTCGAAAAAGCCCTTTTCGTTGGCATCGGGATGCGGCTCAAAGTTGGTAGAATTCCGCAAACTCTCCAGTTTCGCCTTTTCTTCCGAACTGAGCTTCTTCGGAGTCCAGACATTTACATAGATCAATTGGTCGCCGATTTCATATCCATTAACGTCTTTTAGTCCTTTTCCACGCAGCCTGAGTATTTTTCCACTTTGGGTACCTGGCTCAATTTTAATCTTGACTTTACCATTTACCGCAGGAACCTCAATACTTGTTCCAATCGCAGCATCAATGAAACTGATGTAAAGGTCATAAACCAGATTATTGCCATCGCGCTTCAGAAAACGATCTTCTTGTTCTTCAATAAGAATAAGCAGATCACCTGCGATCCCTCCCCCCGGAGCTTCATTTCCCTTCCCTGACATGGACAGTTGCATGTTGTCCGCAACGCCAGCGGGTATTTTCACGCTAATTATTTCTTCTTTTGATACCAGACCGGAGCTATCTACGCCATTTGGTCTTTTTTCTATTGTTTGCCCGGCGCCGTCGCATGAAGGGCATGTACTGGCAGAAACCATCTGTCCCAGCATAGTATTTACAACCTTCCTTATCTGGCCTGCTCCCTTGCACGTCGGGCAGGTTTTGAATGTTACCCCCTCAGCGCGCACGAGGCGGTTTACTTTGATCTTTTTCTCGACACCGTTGGCAATCTCATCCAGGGACAGTTTAAGCTTTATGCGGAGGTTTGAACCCTTTCGCTGCCGTCTGCCGCCGCGGCTGGATCCACCTCCAAAAAAGCTTTCAAAGGGGCTTCCACCGCCACCAAAGATATCTCCAAACTGACTGAAGATATCATCCATGTTCATTTCATGGCCGCCATAACCGCTATTACCTCCTCGGGAATGTCCAAAACGGTCATATTTGGCACGTTTTTCAGCGTCACTAAGTACTTCATAAGCTTCGGCAGCCTCCTTGAATTTTTCTTCCGCCTCTTTGTTGTCCGGGTTCTTATCCGGGTGAAATTGAATAGCGACCTTCCGGTACGCTTTTTTTATTTCTTCAGAAGGTGCAGATTTGCTTACGCCCAGTATTTCGTAATAGTCTCGTTTTGCTGACATGTAATTATAATTGAATTGTTGTAATGGTATTCATTTGTACTTAACTCCCCACAACAACTTTTGCGTACCGTATTACCTTATCTATTAACAAATACCCGTTCTCCACTACTTCAACCACTTTACCTTTCAGGGCGTTGTCGGCAACGGGTATCTGGGTTATCGCTTCATGGAAATCTGCATCAAAGGCAGCCCCCTGTTTTACTTCCATAACCTTCACACCGGCCTGATCAAGCGTCTTTTTGAATTTATTGGATATCAGCAGAAACCCCTCCAAATCTTTGTCATTTTTATCCGCAAATGCTTTTTCAGCGCGTTCGAAATCATCTGCCACCGGAAGGAGGGCTTTTAAGAGTTGCTCGTTCGCAGATTGAATCATTTCAAGCTTTTCTTTGGCCGTTCTCCGCCTGAAATTCTCAAATTCAGAGTATAGACGAATATATTTCTCTTTTTGCAGTTCCAGCTCAGCCTGCAATTTTGCTACTTCGCCATGTTGGCTATCCTCCGCTGACTCGTTTTCATCAACCGCAGAATCTGGCAGATTTTCCGTTAATTCGTCGTTTTCAGAAATAATATCTTCATTTTGACTCATCTCACTCTCGTTGATTTCATTATTCTCAGACATATCCACTTGAAATTTGAACAATGGGCAAATGTCAACAATTTTGCCAAAGGTGAAGTTATGTCAAACTGACATTACCAAGTAATTGGGAAAAATTTCACGTTTTTTGAGAATCAGCGGTATTGAGGCAGAAAATGCAGGCCAAGGATCGCTTTAACTAGTGCAAGTTTTTCCAGATAAGATCTTTCAGCTCTGTTATGCCTTGGTTAGCGATGGAAGAAATGAACACAGCCGGAATTTCTTTCGGCAGTTCTCGTCTTATGGCATGTTTCAATTCATCATCTAGCATATCTGCTTTAGAGATAGCTAATATTCGCTTTTTATCCAGCAGTTCCGGATTGTATTTCTGAAGCTCATTCAACAAAATCTCATACTCTTTGTGGATGTCAGTCGAATCTGCTGGCACGAGAAACAGCAGCAGCGCGTTTCGTTCGATGTGACGGAGAAACCGAATGCCCAGTCCTTTGCCTTCAGCGGCACCTTCAATAATCCCCGGGATATCGGCCATCACAAAGGAAAGGTTGTCGCGGTAAGATACAACGCCTAGATTAGGCGTGAGCGTAGTGAAAGGGTAATCTCCGATCTTTGGTTTTGCGGCTGACACAACGGACAGCAAGGTAGATTTGCCTGCATTAGGGAACCCAACCAATCCGACGTCGGCGAGAAGTTTTAATTCAAGAATAATCCATTCTTCTTTACCGGGCTCACCGGGCTGTGCATGCTGAGGTGCCTGGTTTGTAGAGGTAGCAAAAAAAGCATTTCCCTTCCCGCCGCGCCCACCGGGTGTTAGGATATATTCTTTTTGATCTTCCGTAATTTCGAAAAGTACTTCTCCGGTATCAGCGCGCCTGGCTAATGTTCCAAGGGGGACTTCAAGAATTTCATCTTTACCATCGGCCCCTGTTCTGTCTTGCTCTTCTCCACGATTACCCGCGGTAGCGATAACATGTTTTCTGTACTTTAGATGGAGTAACGTCCACAGTTGAGCATTGCCGCGCAAAATCACATGGCCTCCTCTGCCACCGTCACCACCATCGGGTCCACCATGTTGGACAAATTTTTCGCGATGAAAATGCAAATACCCAGCGCCGCCATGACCTGATCGCGAGCAGAATTTTATATAATCGATGAAGTTTGGAGAAGCCAAGCAGTTATTGCTTTACGGTTATAAATCGGACTAAATAAATGATAGGCGTCACCACGCAAACGAAAGGACTATAGCAGCAGGCTCTTGTCTATTTCATCACAGAGATTGGTAAATACGTTGTTAATTTCACCAACACCTACGACGGATGCATACTTACCTTGTTTCTGATAATAGTCAGCAACTGAAACTGTTTCTGCTTTATATACTGAGATTCTATTGGCGATTACATCCGGCTTCGCATCATCCGGACGGTTTTCACTGATTGCGCGTTCCGCCAATCTTTTCTTCAGCTCTTGTTCGGGCACAACGAGCTCAACCAATAATTTAATGGGTTCTCCTTTTGCAGCCAGCAAATTATCAAGTGCTTTTGCCTGAGGCGTAGTCCGCGGAAATCCATCGAAGATAATCCCTTTAACATCCGGATTGTTCTTGATTTTATCGTCTACCATGTCAATCACCAGCTGGTCTGGCACAAGATTCCCTTGTGCCATATAATCTTTTGCAAGCTTACCCAGCGGAGTGCCCTCTTTCAGATGTTTACGGAAGAGGTCCCCAGTAGAAATGTGCATGAGAGAATATTTCTTTATAAGTTTTGCGCTTTGCGTGCCTTTACCCGCGCCCGGTGGGCCGAAGAGAATAAGATTGATCATGAACGGTGTCTGGTTTTGTTGCCGGTCGGTTTTAAATTTGAAATTAGCTGGCGAAGATAATGAATGAAGGACGATTTATGAATGAAAGCATGCAAATTTTAAATAGCGGATTGATACAAGTCCTCCAAGTTGCGGCCAAATCCATCGTAGTCAAGACCATATCCCAGCACAAACTCATCTTGAATTTCAAAGCCGGTATATTTCACTTCAATCATTTTCTCACGTGCGCGTTGTTTACGCAGTAGCGCCACCACCTCAACAGTCTTTGTGCCAAGGCTTTTCAATTCTTCGACAATTTTTTGAAGAGTAAAGCCAGAGTCAACGATATCCTCGATAATAATCACATCTTGATTAAATAAACTTTCTTCAAGACCAATTAGTGTTCTAAGCTTCCCTGTACTTGTCTTTCCTGCATACGATGATACTTTGACAAAGGACACTCTACAGGGTACTTTAATGTGCTTCATAAGGTCGGCGGCGAACATGAAAGAACCATTCAGTACAGGTAAGAAGACCGGAGATTTGTTTTTAAAATCAACATTGATTTGGTTCGCCAAGGACCTTATCTGCTGTTGAACCTCTGATTTGTCAATGAATTTCTTGAACTGTAAATCTTTGATCTGCATGTTTCTTGCCCCACCGTGGTGTGCAAAATTAACAGAATGTCAGTATTTGCACCAATCCGTTTTATATCATTGGCAAAGTCGTGTCTATGAATCGCTGTTAATAGCAGGTGTTCAATCCCCTGAATTCTTTATAAGGACCATTTGGTGCACACAAGAAAATCAATTCGCTATGGATAAAGTCTGCGCTAGTACGTATCATCCTGTGCAAAATCATTCTTCCGGTACATCCATTGCCCGTGTGTAAAATCAGGAAATTCTACCGTTTCGCCGCCTAGCCGAATAGATGTTTCTGATAGTGGCGTTATCGCACTCCAGGTTACGGCGTCATACACATCTTGTGGCGTATTCGTCTTTTTCTTCACAGCTTCAATGAATGCGTTCAACACAAACCAGTCCATCCCGCCGTGTCCGGCGCCGGCTGCATCGCCTCCGTACTTTTTCCAAAGCGGGTGATCATATTTATCCAGCCATTCCTTCGTATCTTCCCACTCGTGTGGAGTTTTACTTTTTCCTTCTATGTAAATGGAATGGTTAACGTCCATCCAAATCCCTTTTGTGCCCTGCACGCGAAAACCGAGCGAATAGGGCCGCGGAAGATTTGTATCGTGTTGTAACAGAATAGTTTCATCGTTTGCACACTTCAGCATGGTCGTGACAACATCACCCAGTTTGAATTTCACTTTTGCATTAGGGTGATTTTCTCCGCCCACTTTTACAATATAATCGTGCAGTCCCCTGCTTTTTGAAGAATACGATACAAGCTCGGTCAGCCGGTTTCCACGGTTAATATCAACCATCATGGCTATCGGTCCAATACCATGCGTGGGGTAGAGATCGCCATCGCGATTTATGGAATGCAATGTCCGCCAGCTTGCTTCTGAAAAACCCTTTTCGCCAAATTCAGCCCCTATGGCATTCTCTTTTACACCATCATTAAATTTTATATCGCGCAAGTCGTGCTGATAGCCTCCCTGCAGATGAATCAACTCTCCAAAGACGTTTTGTCTAACCATGTTTAGTATCGCCATGACATCACGCCGATAACAAACATTTTCCAGCATCATCAGCGGCATACCCGTCTGTTCAGACGTATGGACAAGCTGCCAGCATTCATCGATTGTCATCCCGGTGATCACTTCACAGCCTACATATTTTTTTGCGTTCATGGCATCCATGCACATCACCGTATGCCACTCCCATGGGGTTGCTATGATAACCGCGTCAATATTCTTGTTTTCCAGGAGTTTTTTATATCCCTGGGGACCTTCGAAAATTACCTGCGGCATAGGTTTTCCTGATTTTTTGATGAGTTCTTTGCTGCTGTCAATCATGCGCTGTTGTACATCGCAGATGGCTACAACCTCAACATCATCCCTTCGCAATGCAAGATCAAGGTGGTTTTGACCACGCAAGCCTACACCAATAAATCCTAGTCTTACATGGGGCAGCGCGTCTTTGGCAAAAAGAATGCCCGATGGGAGTATGGATAGTCCTGCGCCTGCAACTGCGGTGCGCTTGATAAAATCTCTCCTGGAAGTTGATATATCCTTCATTTTTGTTGGTATTAGAATTTTCCCTTAAGTTGAACAAAGTAAGTAGTCAGTGCAACACGTTTTCAAAATTTCCACACGATTGGCTCATTTGGGGTGAAAATGTTTCCATATGGGCAAACTGTACCCAAGGTTTGCATTGCATTCCAGTAACGTTTACCACGATAAAGACTGCTAAAGGTCTTTCATCAGGCATTCGTACAATGCAATCATGGTCTTAATATCATTTTTATGCACCTTTTCGTTCGGCGTGTGCGGACTTTGTTCTGGGGCGCCGATGAAACACCAGTCGATAGGGTATGGGGAAGTTTGCAGTTCCCTTCCATCGCTCGAACCACTACCCTCAATCTCCAATTGATATGCTATTTTTCGCTTATCAGCAATAGCGATGATCCGGTTTACATAACTTCTTCTTGGCAGATTTCTATCCCTCATGGAAATGGCAACACCGTTGCCGGGCTCTACGCCATCGGATATCCATGTGATGTCTGAGATAAGAGCTTGTTTAATATTCCACTTTTCATAAATGAATTTGGCAAGGTATGGAACTGATCCGCCCCCATGCTCCTCCCAACAGCCAAAAACGATAACGCCATCTTGAATTGTTTCGGCAACTTTTAAGGCGTTGTAAATACCAAGGCGGTTGTCGAGATATGCCGACTGTATAAAGTTCTTGCTGTCGCGAAAATTTACACTGTACGTGAGTTCGGTGCCGCGCTCTATTTGCCGACCGAATTTGTAGAATGCATGATTGTCTTTGTCATATTCCAACTCACATTCAATGGGGCCATGGCGATCCTGTCCAACAAGCAAGGTTCCCATTTCAGCATCCGGACTTCCAATGGGAAGTAGCTGATTAAAATAGCGAACCGTAAAGCCAATGCTATCCATATGGGCAAAAATGGCAGTACGGGGTTTTCCGAATTTTAGAATGATGCAATCTTGAAAATCTTCACCTGTGTAAATTTCAGGCTTAACTTTCCATTTCTTCCTTTCTTTTTGGACATATTTCAGCAGGAATTCTTTCATGCGGAATTCATTTCCGGATGGGGCTGGAATTTCACATAGTTGTTTCAGGAGTTTCATGTCCGATTTTTTAGGTTGCCTTGGGAGGACCGTTTTTGGTTTTTTCAAGATCGTTGCCTTTGCCATTAGTTCTTCCCACAACTTTATTCTAAATTTTGGTGAGAAAAAAGTGCGACATATGTTATTTAATTTAAGTGAGCAGAATTCAGTTGCAAATCATTTCATGGCTGAACTCCGGGATATGCGTAGTCAGCAGGATCGGTTAAGATTCAGGAAAAATGTTGAGCGATTAGGGCAAATTATGGCATATGAGATATCAAAAAATATTTCGTATGCGCAAACTTCTGTCGCAACACCATTGGGGAAATCCGTTGTCAGACTGATGACTGACAAGCCGGTTTTGATTACAGTAATGCGGGCAGGGTTGCCCTATTTTCAGGGATTTCTTGATTTCTTTGATCAATCGGATTGCGGTTTTATTGGCGCCTACAGAAGGGAGGGTGGGGAAGAAGTAGTGATAAACCTGGAATACCTGGCGACTCCGTCAGTCCATAATCGGGATGTAATTTTGATCGATCCGATGCTGGCTACCGGAAAATCATTCGTCCGTGCTGTTGATGCATTGCTTCAACACGGTACACCTACTCATATTTATATTGCATCTTTGGTTTCCGTTCAGGAAGGGATTGACTTCATTACGGCCAATTTGAAATTACCTCACTCAATATATACGTGCGCTGTCGATGAAAGGTTGAACGATCAGTTTTATATTGTACCTGGGCTGGGCGATGCCGGTGACCTTTGCTTCGGTCCAAAGTTATAAATAGTTCAATGATCTATGTTGGAAGAAATCCTCAAAGCCATACCTGTATATTTTTCAAGCATGCTGAAATTCATTTTTGGGCCACTTGGAGGATATGCAGCGGGGTTGAAATTATTGACCACGATACTCGTAACTGTTGCAGGTATGATGACCGTTGTATTGGTCTTTACTTATGCAGGGAACTGGATTCGCATCAAAGTAATCGAAAGAATACTGGGGAAAAGAAATAGATTTTCGGAAAACAACCGTAAATATGTTAGGATTTGGAAAAAGTATGGTTTGATAGGTGTCGCTGGGCTTACGCCGCTGTTGTTAACACCCATTGGCGGGACAATCCTGGCGGTTAGTTCAGGCAGTCCGAAAGAGAGAATTATCTTCTTCATGTTTGTCAGCGCTGCAATCTGGTCGGTACTGCTCAGTTCTATTGTGTATTTCTTCGGCAATGAGTTTCTCCCGGACTATCTAAAGTAATTGGGGTATCCATTTCCTAGGCTCGTGTTTCCTATTTGTTATCATCCGGGAGAATTTCAATATCTCTGATAAGCACCCGCTTTGCAATGGCCTGCCCTGTTTTGGTCGCCGCCAATCCTCCCATGGCCGTTTCTTTGTAGCGCGTTTCCATGCTGGCGCCAATTTCACCCATGGCTTCAATTACTTCATCAACGGGAATAACGCTGCTTACATCAGCCAGAGCAATCTGAGCCGAGCTATTGGCAATGGCTGCCGCGCTGGCATTGCGAACGACGCATGGAACTTCCACCAACCCGGCAACGGGATCACACACCAGCCCAAGCATACATTGCACGGTAATGGCCACTGCATTAAAAATCTGTCCTGAACTGCCTTCGAGGCAATAGACAATCGCACCTGCACCCATTGCGGCGGCAGTTCCTGTTTCAGCCTGGCACCCGCCTACTGCTCCGGAGATGGAAGCCTTCTGTTCCATGATTAATGCGATACCCGCAGCAATAAGCATTGCATCAAGAATTTTTTCATCGTCGATCTGGTGAATCTCCTGGAGAGTGTATAACACGCCGGGCATTATCCCACTCGCCCCAGCGGTGGGTGCTGCTACAATTCTACCCATACAAGAGTTGACTTCTTTGGCTGCAAGCGCACGTGAAATCAGGTTTTGAAATTCTTTGGATAGGACTGCTTTTGGATAGCGGTAAACTTTCTTGGCGCCATTGTTAATCATGCCGGAACGCGAGGTCATCTCCTCCTCCAGGCCCGTATGCACAGCCTCCTTCATGACTTGCCATGCTGCTCGTAATCCCTCCCTTGTCTCGTCTTCCTTCCTTCCTTTTTCAGCATACTCATATTCCAGCACAACTTTGCTTAGCGACAAATTGTGTTCTGTGGAATACTTTAACCAACCTTCAAAAGAGTCAAACAGAAATGCCATGGTGATTGAAATTTAGAGGTGTATTGGATGCCGGCCTGGGCGCGTTGGGATAAACCATAATTTTGATTTGGGTCAAAGGTCTTGGTCTTTCTTTCAAATTCAAACGGTTGTACAGATTATCATTTGACATTAAGACAATTCCTACTCGAAGGCGACAACATCTATCACAATCTTCCAATGGGCACGCTTTTCTTTCTTCCAGATGCGAAAATAGGTTGCTGATTTCTTATTGCTTGGTGAGTCAGTGGACAGGGTTACATCAGCCGTGCCATATACATAACCAAGATCCCCTGATGAAGCAATTCCAGCATCGATAAGTTGGAGATTCGAAAGCAGGTTGGCACTTTCTAGAAACTCTTTTTTCTGGTCCGCTGTAACAATAGGGAGGATTCCTTCTCTTGAAATACGAATTTCGGATGAAGCGAAAGAATGGTATGCGTCAAGACCTTTGCGAAGATAGGCGTCAAGGAATTCTTTTTCCTGTTCAAGTATTAGGGCTGGGTCAGGAGGAGACTTTTCCCTGGTCTTCGATGATCTCAAGGGCATTGATGTCGTCGAAATAACTTCATTTTCTGCTGGCGTATTGTGTCGTGTACCTATATCTACAATGTTTTTCCAGGAACCGTCATTTTGTTTTTTCCAGACGGAATGAAACGATCCGAATATTACGGCTTTCTCATCTTCCTTGCTTAAACGATATTCCCAAGGTCCCGTGGTGAAACCGAAATCCCCCGATGAAGCGATATCGCAGAAAGATACTTTCCAATACAGCCAGCCGTTATTGGCCGGTTGGTTTATTATTGCTGCTTTACCCGTGGTTGGACCATTTGGACCCGTTGTAACTACGTCATCACTGAGGTAATGTAAAAATGCTGTTTTAGTGCTTTGCTCTTTGGCCATTTTGACAAATGCATGTTCAGCATCGACCATTTGCTGTAATGCTGAATCTTTAAACTGCGCATGGAGCAAAATTGGCCAGAACAACAATGCGGGAAGAATCAGCCATGCATAACGCATTGGGATAGTTTTTTTATTGAAAAAGCAAGGGACACCCTTTTTACAAATCCATTTATAACTGCGTAGATTCACATCTTAAATCAAGGCGAAACACAGTCCCTATTCCGTACGCAGAGGCAACGCTGATGGTCCCGTCAATTTTTTCAGCAGCTTCTTTCGCGATATAGAGGCCCAGACCGGATCCGTTAGAACGCTGCGTGCCACGGAAAAACATGCCAAAAATTCTATCTTTCACCTCTGGCTTTATTCCCTCACCATTATCCTCCACTTCGATCATAAATTTGCCGGCCGTTTTTTCTGATTTAACGCGAATAAAAGGTACGCGGCCATGACCTTCAGATTGGAATTTAACAGCATTCGATAATAGATTATTCAAAATGATTTTCAATCGCATTTTGTCAGTATATATCGGATCTTTTCCAATACCGCTGAGATCAACCCCAATGCTGCTAAAGTTTTCCTGGAACTTCAAATTATCCAGAATTTCTCTACAAAGCTCATCAAGATTAAGGTTTTCCCGCAATATTTCCTGCCGCTCATTTCTGGAATAGTCAAGAATTTCATTTATGAAATTATCGAGTTTGTGAACACTTGATTCAATGTTATTAATATAGAATCTAAGCTGTTCTATACTTTCTTCAAACCTACTGATGTTCACCAGCCCCAAAATAGATCGCAGTGGCGCGCTGAGATCGTGTGAAACACTATACACAAATCTGTCCAGCTCCTTGTTCGCTTGTTCGAGTTCTTTATTCTGTTGACTCAAACGTTTTTCCAATGCGCCCGAATCCGACATCACCCTCCCGGTTACCGTACTGAAAACATAAAGAAGGCCGGAACCAATCTGAATTTTGACCATCTGGTTATCAACTATCATGGCTCTCGTAAACGAAGGATGAAGTAGAGCGGGCAACACGTACGTTAATAGTAATATAAAAGAGTTAAAGATAATGGCAAATCCAAAGCCAAAGCGAATAGCAAAATACATGGACAATATGCCATATAAAAACCAATAGTCTACAAAGTTTAGGGTTTGACTGATTGCAAATGCTAAGAGAAGACATAGCAGAATTTCAAGTATATACCGTGTGGACTTTAATTTAGTGCCAAGTCGGTTCACGCGAAAGGGTATACGTGCGTTTATATTCGTTAACCCTTTTTGGGTCATTATTCCGGAAGCCAGGTAAAGCACAGGAATGGATAGACCAAAGATGGAAATAAAGTCACCAAGCCCTGTTGCGAGAAGCAGAGACCAGAAGTTGTCAATGGATATTTCGTCGAAATAGAGGAATATCCCCTCGAGCATGAACTTGTATATGATGAGTGGTACCACGAGACCCAAAATCAAAAAATATCCAAGCTGTCTTATGTTGGGAAGCCAGCATTTTCCTTTTGCCAAATGAATGAAGAATAGCCAGGAAAGAAAGACGAAAACCACTTCAGGCATTGCATATACTGGATGGTAGAGGAAGTTCTCCAGACCCCATAGATGCGCACTTAGAAGGGCGTTAAGGTAAAACCCTGCGAGCACACGCGGGCCCCACCAGTACATCAGGATTAACGCAATGGGTACCGGAAAATAGAAAAGTGAGGACCCGGTCGTCACATGTGACCAAATAGATATTTGTGTCCCCACGTGTATGATCGGCAAAGGGATAACCCATGTCCACCATGGAAGTTTGTTCGGTAACTGGTCCAATACGTTGGGCATGTTGTGCAGTCTTATAGAATCCAAGATAGTGAAAATGGCCGCCTTACAGCGATAGGGTTAGCAGCACCCAATACAGCCATCACTATACTGACGTTGCTTCTTCCTGCGCGTTATAAGCTTCAATAGGAAGACAACTGCAAACAAGATTGCGATCACCGTATGCATTATCTATTCTGCTTACGGATGGCCAAAACTTTGCCTCTTTGACAAAAGGAAGAGGATAGGCCGCCTTTTGCCGGGAATACGGGCGATCCCAATGATCAGCAGTAATAACGGCTGCTGTATGCGGCGCTTGTGTCAGCACGTTGTTTTCACGATCAGCCCTGCCTTCTTCAATCTCCCGAATTTCATTCCGAATTTCAATTAGCGCAGCGACAAAACGGTCAAGTTCCTCCTTAGGTTCACTTTCGGTGGGCTCGATCATTAAAGTTCCCGCTACCGGAAAAGATACGGTAGGGGCATGAAAGCCATAATCCATCAACCGTTTTGCAATGTCTTCCACTTCAATGCCCCATTTCTTGAACTCGCGGCAATCTACGATCATCTCATGGGCACACCGGCCGTTAGTACCCGTGTAAAGAATTTTGAAATGACCCTGGAGACGGTCCTTGATGTAGTTCGCATTGAGGATGGCGAACTTCGTTGCGCGGGTGAGTCCCTCTCCGCCCATCATGGCAACATAGGCATAGGAAATTGTAAGGATGCTTGCGCTGCCCCAGGGGGCAGCGGAGACAGCGTGGATGGCTTTCTTACCTCCGGTTTTGACCACAGCATGTCCTGGAAGGTAATCCTTCAATTTATCATTGCAACAAATGGGCCCCATACCAGGTCCACCGCCACCATGCGGAATGCAGAAGGTTTTATGCAGGTTCAGATGGCAAACGTCTGCACCGATATTGGCGGGCGATGTTAATCCGACCTGTGCATTCATATTTGCACCATCCATGTACACAAGGCCGCCATGGATGTGTACTGCCTCGCATATTTCAGTTATGTTTTCCTCAAACACGCCATGCGTTGATGGATACGTTACCATTAAACAAGCTAGCCTGTCGCTGTATTGTTTAGCCTTGGCTTTTAAATCTGATACATCGATTTTGCCTTCTTCATCTGATTTCACAACCACAACTTCCATTCCAGCCATAATTGCACTGGCCGGGTTGGTACCATGTGCTGACGCTGGAATAAGAGAAATGTTTCGATGTCCTTCGCCTTGATCCTTATGATAGGCACGTATCACCATCAAACCCGTGTATTCTCCCTGTGCACCGCTGTTGGGCTGAAGGGATATTCCGCTAAAGCCTGTAATTTCTTTTAGGGAACTTTCGAGTGCTGCAATCATTTCCCTATAACCTTCCGTTTGATCGGCCGGCGCAAAGGGATGAATGTTTCCAAGCTCAGGCCAAGTAACAGGAATCATCTCTGCGGTAGCATTTAACTTCATGGTACAGGATCCCAATGAAATCATAGAATGTACCATCGAAAGATCCTTATTCTCTAAACGCTTGATGTAGCGAAGCATCTCGTGCTCAGAATGGTGCGTGTTGAAAACAGGATGTGTGAGATAGGTTGATTTTCGGACTAACGATTCCGGCCATTTTTTCTCTTGTCCATTGGCAGAAACCACAGGAGGCCTTTTCTTCAATACCGTTGAAAAAATTTCAAGAATAAGTTTCACTTCTTCCGCAGAAGTTGTCTCATCCAAAGCGATGCCTACTTGATTGTCATGAAAGTAGCGAAAGTTAATTTTATGCCCAATCGCTACTTGCTCAAGTTCTTTCACGTCTGCTACGGCTACTCTTAAGGTATCGAAATACAGTTCATTTAGCTGCCTAACGCCCAATGCCCCAAGACCCTGTTCAAGGATTGTTGCCAGGCCATGTATACGACCGGAAATTTTTCTCAACCCGTTAGGACCGTGGTAAACCGCATACATGCCCGCCATGACAGAGAGCAGAACCTGTGCTGTACAAATGTTTGATGTTGCTTTTTCTCTTCGAATATGTTGCTCACGGGTTTGTAGGGCCATGCGATACCCGGGATTTCCGGCGGCATCAAGCGAAGCACCAATTATCCTTCCGGGCATTTGGCGTTTGAATTCATCCTTTGTGGCGAAGAAAGCTGCGTGCGGTCCGCCAAATCCCATTGGCACGCCGAATCGCTGGCTTGACCCGATCGCTACATCGGCACCCATTTCGCCAGGCGACTTCATGAGCAGTAAACTCATAAGATCTGCGCCCATCACCAAAAGCACGTCTTTCTCATGGGCGCTTTGTGCGAAAGGAGTGTAGTCTTTAATAGCGCCATTATTGTCGGGATTCTGAACATAAACGGCAAACAATTCAGGATCCGCAATATCCAGCGCATCGAGCTCGCCTATTATCAACTCAACGCCGATGGGGACAGACCGGGTTTTGAGTATGTCGATAGTTTGGGGGAAAGTATGCTGATCAACAAAAAATTTTCTTGCATTTTTTTTTGAAGCCTTTCGGGAAGCATACATCAGGTGCATAGCTTCGGCTGCTGCAGTTCCTTCATCCAACAATGAAGCATTCGCGATTTGCATTCCGGTGAGCTCAATTATCATGGTTTGATAATTAATCAAGGCCTCCAGACGCCCCTGAGCGATTTCCGCCTGATAAGGCGTGTAGGCGGTATACCAGCCCGGGTTTTCTAAAATATTACGCAGTATAACACCGGGCGTAATGGTATTGTAGTAACCCATTCCAATAAATGACTTATAGACCTTATTCTTAGAAGCAATCTTCTTGAAATCATGTAAAAACCGATATTCGGATTTCGCCTCGGGTAGGGAAAGCGATTTCTTCATCCGGATACCGGCTGGAATAGTCTGATCGATCAATTCATCAATTGACGATGCCTTGGTAACCTTCAACATCTCCTCAACCTGCTGCGCATCAGGGCCAATATGCCGGCTTTCAAATTTTTCTGTGTATTGCGAATCGAATTTCATCTGGTGTTTGATATTCAGAAATGTTAAAATTTGGGATCAAAACTACGCTAAAGGCTTCAAAGGTAATTCTAGAATCAGTAATTTAACAGCATGGTTAGGTTTCGGTTAAACACAAGAACCAAAATACTGAAATCACGTTCAGGAAAGCTTAATGGAGCACTTTATTTTCCCCTAGCCATCCTTAAGAATTTGTTAAGTTCAAGACCAAAGCTTTGCTGACTTCCAGGAACCTGATGATCTTGCCGGCCTATTTAATAATTCCATGAATAGTTTCGTCATTCTGATATTGATGTGGGTGATTTCCAGTTTTTGGAGCTTACCACAAGAGCCTCCGGCACGAAAGTACGGCAACAAGATTTCATCCGCAGACTTGAAGGCGAATTTGTCGATCCTTGCGTCGGATGCCATGGAAGGAAGAGAGACAGGTAAGCGTGGCCAGAAAATGGCGGCTGCATTCATTCGTGCAAATTTTGAGGAATTGGAATTAGATGGTCCTTTGGATGGAGATTACTACCAGACAATGGATCTTTATCAACGGGGACCAGCGGAAACCTATGTCAGGACAGAAACTACGCGTTATGATAACTTCACCGACATTGTATATTATGGTTCTGATAATAGCGGCGGCGAGGTTTCAGTGCCGCTGGTTTTTGTTGGGAATGCCACCCAGGTTGACTTCGATCAGGTTGATGTGAAGGATAAAGCCGTTCTGCTTTTTTCCCAAAGTGAGTGGATCGCCGGAAACAAGGCGGTAGCACTAGCCAAAGAGCGGGGAGCAAGAATGGTTTTTGTATGCAATGTGAGCGACAAAGATGTATACGGCGTGCAACTTGGTCGGATCAAAGCCAATGCCACCAACAGCAGACTAAGTCTTAAATACCCCACCCCAATTGAGGATCAGCGGCCAGGTTTGTTTATTGTATCACCACGTATTGTGGATAAGCTACTCGGTGTTACCCTGGATAAACTGTTAGAGGTTTCAGATGATCCCAAAGCGAAATCTATAAAAAAGATCAAGCCCGTATTGATCAGTTATAAGACTTCCATGACCGTAAAGGTTATAAAGAGCGAGAATGTCCTTGGATTCCTGGAAGGAAAAGACAAAAAAAACGAGTTATTGATCATTTCCTCACACTACGACCATATTGGAATTAAACAAAGTGGCACTGGTGATTTGATCAACAATGGGGCTGACGATGATGGCTCAGGCACCGTTGCCGTAATCGAACTGGCAAAAGTCTTCGCGCTTGCGAAAAAGGAAGGCTATGGCCCCAGAAGGAGTATTCTATTTATGACTTTTACAGGGGAGGAAAGCGGACTGCTGGGTTCGGAATTTTATACAGAGCATCCGGTTTTTCCGTTGGGGGAAACTGTCGTAGAGTTGAATATTGATATGGTGGGCAGGAGAGACGCTTTACATCAAGAAAGTGCTCCATATATTTATGTGATTGGTGCAGATCAATTATCCAGTGAATTGAATGTTATCAGTGAATCCGTCAACAAAGCCCATACAAACTTGATTTTTGATTACACCTACAACGATCAGCGCCATCCTGAACGGCTTTATTACCGATCGGATCATTGGAATTTTGCGAAAAACAATATCCCGATCATCTTCTACTTTGATGGAATCCATGAGGACTACCATAAACCAAGCGACGAAATTGAAAAAATAGAGTTTGACCTGCTTACTGAACGCACGAAATGTATCTTCTTTATGGCATGGGAAATTGCAAATCGGGAGGCCCGCATTATGCCAGATATTAAGTAATGCGGTGGATAAAAGAATATCCCCGCATTATTTGTGCCCATCAGATGAATTCAGAAGCATTTGGTTCGGTTTTCAAATCGTTAACAAACCGGCGGAACTGTTCTTCACGATCCTTCTCACAAACAATAATCACGTTCCCGAATTCGCCAACCAAATATCCATTCAACCCCTGAACTACAATCAACTTATCCGGGGAACCCTTAATGATACAGTTACGGGTATCATAGATATGAGCATTGGCGTTAACGACATTGTTATTTTCATCTTTATCAGAAATCTCGTGTATGGAAGCCCACGAGCCAAGATCCGACCAGGTGAAGGTGCCCAGACATACATACACGTTTTGGGCTTTTTCCATAATGCCATAATCAATCGAAATATTTTTGCATTGTGAATAGGCACTTAGAACGGCACTTTTTTCCTCTGAAGTTCCTAGTTTTTGCTTAATATCATCAAAAACTTCAGCCATTTCCGGAAGATATTCGTGAAATGACTTATTAATGGCCCTGACACCCCATACAAAAATCCCTGAATTCCAAACGAAGTCTCCGCTCTCAATGAATTTCTTTGCAAGAGCCAATTCTGGCTTCTCGGTAAATGTTTTTACCTTTTTGGCGAAACTTTTTTCAGTATGATATTGAATATATCCATATCCTGTTTCGGGTCGGACAGGTGTAATGCCCAACGTAATTAGTTTGTCCTGACCCATTGCCTGATCGGCAGCTTTCTTTATTACCTCCTGAAACTCCTCCTCCATCATTATTAAATGATCGGCAGGTGTAACTACAATAACCGCTTCAGCGTTTTTTTTCTCAATTTTATAACTCGCGTAGGCAATACATGCTGCTGTATTTTTGCGCATGGGTTCTGCCAAGATCTGCTCTTCAGCCAACAGGGGCAACTGTTCATGCACTAGTTTGCCATGTTCTTCATGTGTCACAACATAAATATTTTCAACAGGGCAAATCGGGAGGAACCTGTCAAACGTGGATTGCAACAGCGTTCTGCCGGTGCCCAGAACGTCCAGAAATTGCTTAGGTTTAGAATTGCGGCTATAGGGCCAAAAGCGTACACCAACACCGCCCGCCATGAGCACTACGAATAAGTTTTTGTTCATCTAGTTCAATGCGTAAAAAGTTAAAGAAACGTTAGTCACCGAATTACGAAAGAGTTTTCAAATTTTATACAATTTCTTCCTTTGCTAAGTTGGGACCAGGCTTCTGAAGCAAAGGTATCTTTTTGAGCTCTTTTGAAAATCGAAAGCCTTGGCTTCGCTAATGTTAATATTTTTTTAGGTATCCGGCGAAGATCACCACCTGATTTGACGCCCTGCAGCTCATGGTCATCCGTAACAACCCTTCTACAACCGACCCTTTTTGATGAAATTTCGACAGTTAAATCTTCTAATAGGGCTTTTTCTATCACCTTTTGCAATTCCTTGTGGGTACAGGTATCTGAAAAGCTTAGGTAGAATTGCCTACCCAGAGAACCTTCCAGACGATGCTCAGCAAAATCGCCGTTTGAGGTATCGCTAATTTCCAGCAAGCAAACTGCCAAAACATCACCAAAGGCAAGTTGTGTACTCGTCCTGGTGATCGGCGTAAGCCTGTGCACGTAAGCTTCCTTTGCAATCGTTGCATTCAGTATAAAATCGGCTTTCTCTGCCAGGTTAGAATTTGTATTGCCTACTGATGCAACAAGCCTTGATCCTATGCGTTTGAGTATCGGGATTAAAACTTTTATCTCTGGCGTGTTTCCACTTCCGGATATGCAAATGACAGTATCTTTGGATTGGATCATTCCAGGATCACCATGAATGGCATCTTCGCCGGGGATGAAGATTGCCTGGGTTCCTGCGGAGTTGAGCGTTGCTACAATTTTATTGGCAATTTTGGCACTTTTGCCAACGCCTGTAACAACAATGCACCCCTTTGCAGAATATATTTCTTTGACGCAAGCATCAAAACTTACGTCAATCAAAGTAGTCAGATTTTGAATTGCAGGAGATTTTTTTATTAAAGCATCACATGCAAATTTCTTGATATTTTTGACTATATTCAATTCCTTTTCATCGTGAGCTTTGATGCACGATTGAACAAAGATACAATTTTAGGTTTTATAAGATGAAAATGATGTTGGTCGAAGAGAAAGACGCTCTCAAAGAAAGTCTGAAAGAAATATTCGGGTACAGCCAGTTTCGAGGCAATCAGGAAACGATCATCCGGAATTTACTGGATGGAAAAAATACTTTTGTAATCATGCCGACTGGTGCCGGCAAATCATTGTGTTATCAATTACCTGCAATGGTCAGGGATGGTTTGGCCATTGTAATTTCTCCGCTTATCGCGCTGATGAAAAATCAGGTGGATCAAATGAATGCGTATGGTGTAAACGCACGATTCTTGAATTCCACCCTTAGCAAAGGTGAAATAACAAGGTTGAAGAAAGACTGTATGAACGGGGTTGTTAAACTTTTGTACGTTGCTCCTGAATCACTTAATAAGGAAGAGACGATAGAGTTCCTCAAGAAGGTTAATGTTTCTTTTGTAGCCATTGATGAAGCACATTGCATTTCTGAGTGGGGTCATGATTTCAGGCCGGAGTACAGGAAGATTAAAACAATGATTCAAAATTTGGGTGATATGCCGGTGATTGCACTTACTGCCACTGCAACGCCTAAGGTACAAATCGATATTCAGAAGAACCTGCAGATGGAAGAGGCGGATGTTTTTATCTCCTCTTTCAACCGTAAGAATCTCTACTATGAGGTTCGGCCAAAAAAGGAAACTAAGAAACAGCTTATTAAATTCCTCAAGGATCATAAGGGAAAATCCGGTATTATATATTGTTTGAGCCGAAAGAAGGTTGAAGAAATAGCCCGGCTTTTGAATGTTAATGGTTTTAAGGCAGCTCCATATCACGCGGGTCTTGATCCGGATGTTCGGATGAAAAATCAGGATGATTTTCTGAATGAGGAGGTTGACATTATCGTTGCAACCATTGCCTTTGGGATGGGAATCGATAAGCCTGATGTTCGTTTTGTTGTCCACTACGATGTTCCGAAATCATTGGAAGGATATTATCAGGAAACCGGTAGGGGTGGACGCGATGGCCTGGAGGGATTGTGCTTGATGTTCTACAGCCACAATGATCTTAATAAACTAGAAAAATTTAACAAAGATAAGCCTGTCCAGGAACGCGAGAATTCGCGTGTCCTTTTGCAGGAAATGGAGTTTTATGCTGAATCACCAGTTTGTCGCAGAAGGCAATTGCTGCACTACTTTGGAGAAGAATATACCCAGGAGAATTGCGGTATGTGCGACAATTGTGTGCATCCGCGTGAACGATTTGATGGATCAGAATCGGTAAAATTAGTATTGCAGGCCGTTAAGCAAACCAATGAGCGTTTTGGTCTAAACCATTTAGTAAATGTTATTCGCGGTGTGGAAGATGAATATGTGAAGAGCTATGGACACTTCGATCTGGACGTTTATGGAATGGGAAACGGCGAGGACTCAGATTACTGGAAATCCGTCATTCGGCAGACGCTGATTTATCAATATCTGGAAAAAGATATTGACAATATCGGTGTATTAAAAATCAGCGAAAGGGGTGAAAAGTTTTTGAAGAAACCTCACATGATTGAACTGGCACGCGATCACGACTTCACAACAGAAATCGAAGAAGAGGAGGAATCTGCCGATAGAGGTCCAGTAAATACCAAAGCGTATGATGTAAGGCTTTTCGAAATACTGAAGACCATAAGGAAGAAGATTGCAAAAGAGAAGAACCTCCCACCTTACGTAATCTTTCAGGATCCATCACTGGAAGAAATGGCTACAACTTATCCAACAACCAAAGATGAGCTGGCACAAGTAAACGGTGTTGGCATGGGAAAGGTAAATAAGTTCGGCAATGAGTTTTTAGAAGTTATCCTAAAATATGTCGAAGATAATGACATCGAAACAGCGAGTGAAGTAGTTATAAAATCCTCCGTCAACAAATCAAAAACTAAAATTCTGATCATTCAGCAAATTGATCGAAAAGTGGATCTGGAGGAAATTGCTGAAAAGGCCAGAATGTCATTTGATGAGTTATTGACGGAGATTGAAAATATATGCTATTCGGGCACCAAGCTGAACCTGAATTATTACATCGATGAGGTAATTGACTATCATAAACAGAATGATATTCATGATTATTTTATGAATGCAGATACCGACAATCTTGATGAGGCTTTAGGCGACGGGACCATGTCTGACTATTCAGAAGAAGAAGTCAGGATGATGCGTATAAAGTTCATGTCTGAATACGCAAATTAGGGAGCTCAGTATTGTACATTATCTTTGAAACGTGAATGCGCAATCATTCACGTTTTTTATTTTTGAGCCAGATACCCAGTCTATTGCAGAGAATTCGGCCATCACTGGATTTTAACCCAGGTTTTATTTAACCGAATTCGCGGTTATCTTTGGGATTCAACCGAAAATGAACTTATGAACATTCTCGTTATTGGTAACGGTGGGAGGGAACATGCCCTTGCATGGAAAATGAAGCAAAGCCCACTTTGCCAAAAGATTTTTGTGGCCCCTGGAAACGCGGGAACCGCACTGGTCGCTGAAAATGTTGACCTGGGCGTTAACGATTTTGAAGGACTGGGCAAATTCTGCCTTGAAAATTCCGTCGGTCTTGTGGTTGTAGGGCCGGAAGGACCGTTGGTAAATGGTATCCGTGACTATTTTGAAAATGATACAGCATTGAAAGGAATCCTCATGATTGGCCCTGGTAAAATTGGGGCGCAACTTGAGGGTAGTAAGGACTATTCTAAGCAATTTATGCTTCGGCATAATATCCCAACGGCAAAAGCCAAATCGTTTATCGTCTCGGATTTGAGTCAGGCGCTTGACTATATTTCCAGCTGCAAGCCGCCCATTGTGCTGAAAGCCGATGGACTTGCAGCAGGGAAAGGCGTGATTATAAGCCTGAGCCAGGGTGAGGCGAAAGCAGTAATAAAAGAAATGCTGGTCAACAAAAGATTTGGGGCAGCTAGTGCAAAAGTGCTGATTGAGGAATTCTTGAATGGTATAGAACTTTCCGTGTTTGTGCTCACCGATGGCAAGGATTATGTAATCCTGCCGGAAGCAAAAGATTATAAGAGGATCGGTGAAGGAGATACAGGACCGAATACTGGTGGTATGGGTGCGGTTTCACCGGTTGTATTTGCCGATCCTTCGTTTATGCAGAAAATTGATAAGCTAATCGTAAAGCCTACCATTGATGGATTGAATCGTGAAGGAATAGATTATAAGGGATTTATCTTCGTGGGAATCATGAACATGGGGGGGAATCCATTTGTAATTGAGTACAATGCGCGCATGGGAGATCCGGAAACGCAAGCTGTTATGCCACGCATTAAAAGTGATTTTGTTGAGCTTTTGATTGCTGCCGCAAAAGGAGAATTAAAAAATAAACAAATTCAAATCGATGAGAATTGTACCGTAACTATAGCGTTGGTTTCTGGCGGTTATCCAGGCGAATATGAGACGGGAAAGGTTATTGAGGGGCTGGGAGAAGAAGGACAAGCAATGGTGTTCCATGCAGGAACCACCAGACAAAAAGAACATGTCCTGACGCACGGAGGACGCGTACTAGCCATCTCCGGAAAAGGTAAGTCTTTGTCGGAGGCAAGGGACCAGGCGTATGCAGCCGCAGCGCAAATTAGTTGGGAAGGCTTGTACTACCGAAAAGACATCGGACAAGATTTATTGAATTATAAAGTTTAAGTGGGATGGGATGTTCATGTGTATCAACGAAAAATGGAGTAGTTTCCGGATGCAATAATAACGGTGCATGCAAAACGGGTGGCTGCAATAAAATGAATGTTTTTGATTGGCTTTCCAATATGGAAATGCCGGGCCAAGATAAGTTCAATATTGTGGAAGTACGTTTCAAGAACGGGCGGAAGGACTTCTATGCTAATACCGAGGGCCTCAATCTTACTACCGGTGATGCTATTGTAGTCGAAGTGCCCAGCGGCCACCACATTGGGCACGTTTCTATGCAAGGTGAATTGGTGCGACTGCAATTGCAAAAGAAAAAGGTGCAAAACGATAGCGAGATTAAGAAGATCTATCGATTGGCGCACCAGAAAGATTTGGAAAAATTTGAAGAAGTAAAAAAACGCGAGCTGCCTACACTCTACAGAACCCGGGAGATTATTCGTGACCTCAAACTTGAAATGAAACTTTCGGACATAGAGTTTCAGGCGGATAACATCAAAGCCACTTTCTTTTATTCAGCGGATGATCGTGTTGACTTTCGTGAATTGATCAAACTATTGGCCGGTGAATTCAGAATCAGGGTAGAAATGCGCCAAATAAGTTTGCGGCAAGAAGCAGGAAGATTGGGAGGGATCGGCGTGTGCGGGAGAGAATTATGTTGTTCAACCTGGTTGAGCGATTTTAAGAATGTTGCTACCAGTGCAGCCCGATATCAGAATCTGTCACTTAATCCCAGCAAACTTTCCGGGCAATGTGGGAGGCTGAAATGTTGCCTCAATTATGAACTCGAGACCTACATGGAGGCGTTGGAACATATTCCCAAGATTGAAGGCCCGTTGCTCACAGAAAAGGGTGAGGCTACACTCCAGAAGACCGATATCTTCCGGAAAATAATGTGGTTTGGATTTGTTTCAGAAAACACCTGGTATCCATTGAACATAGAACGTGTCAATCAAATTCTACGCTTAAA
>Ga0224500_10000069_pt1 | contig 70370 bp, 73 predicted proteins | sample SF_Oct11_sed_USG_FD_168126 | JGI IMG/M metagenome (GOLD analysis project Ga0224500, IMG submission 168126) | Sediment microbial communities from San Francisco Bay, California, United States - SF_Oct11_sed_USGS_4_1 | ecosystem: Environmental > Aquatic > Marine > Sediment | place: USA: California...
CGGATGACAGCATCGTCCGTATGACATTGAATGGCGCAGGCTCCGAAGATGTCTTCTGGTTTGACCGGAAAGATATGGAGGAGGTCCTCAATGAAGTCCTGGCCGACAGTTTCAGTAAGTTGGTGCAGGACACAACCGTCGTGAATCGGATGCTCCGGCTCACAAACTCATAAGAAGACCAATCAGCATTCCTGAAAGAGGAAGCCTCAAAGGAGCATTCCCGCCATGACATATGAGGATGTCGGGCACACGATGAAAGCGATCAGTGCACACCGTGTCCTTGCCGGCACCTGAACCAGTGCTGAGTCCCGCGTTGCGGAGAGGGGACTCATGTTACTCAGCACTCTCTCAACTCTGAAATTGCGGAAACTCGTATGTATCGCCGCGTCCTGGCGTTTGATTTCGACGGCACCCTTGCCGTTAACGGTGACGTCTCCCCCGAAGTGGAGACCGCCTTGGAGCAATGCCGCGCAAGCGGATACGTGCTCTTCCTCGTGACCGGCCGCCGTTTCGAGACCGTCACACTAGGCCATCTCGGTGAAATTTTCTCCGGAGTCGTGTGGGAAAACGGTGCTGTGTTATCGCATACGGCAAGCGGAGAGACATACCTTCCATTCGGACAACTTGATCCCCGCTTGCTCAAAGCCATGGAAGACGCGGGAATTCCCTTTGAGCGGGGCTTGGCGATCGCGGCGACTTGGACACCCCACGATCAAGCCCTCTGGCGATTGCTCAGTACTCACGGAGGTACCAGCTCGATTGAGTACAACAAAGGTGCCGTCATGGTACTGCCGCCCGGGGCAACAAAGGGATCGGGCCTCGAACGGCTCCTGGCCCTCTGTGGTCTCTCCTCCAGAAACCTCGCGGCCTTTGGTGATGCAGAAAACGACCTCTCGATGTTGACCCTGGCGGAGGTTTCGGTCGCGGTAGGCGATGCGGTGCCCGCCGTCATCGAAACAGCGGATGTGCTGGCCAAAACCCCTGGTCCACAAGGCGTCCTTGAGATCCTCAGAGAATATCCATTGAGCGGGAAATTCCTCGACATCCCCCTCAAACGCGAGAAGCCACTTCTGCTCGGACAAACTGAGATGGGGGCGCCCATCAGCGTGCCTGCAGCACGGCTGGCAGGAAGGAATTTGGGAGTCTTCGGCAACTCAGGGACCGGCAAGTCCTGGATGGTCGGCTTGATCGCAGAAGGACTCCACCATGCAGAGTATCAGGTTCTCCTCATCGATCCCGAGGGAGACTTCCGCGGGCTGAGAGTGCTCCCACGCTTCGTATCGATCACGGGGGATCGGGCTTCGCTTCCCCCACCCCCCGCCGTTGTGTCGCTCCTCGACGAAGGAGGCGTGTCGTTGGTCCTTGATATGAGCCGGTATCCAATCGCTTCGCGCAGTACCTATGTTGCCGAGCTACTGCGTGCCCTCCGACCGGTCCGGGAGCAAAAGTTTCGTCCCCACTGGATTGTCCTGGATGAAGCGCAGGAATTCCTGTTTGAAGGCAGCGAGGTCTCTACGTTGCTCTACCCCGTTCTGAACACCGGAGGCTGGGCCTTTGTGTCGTACCGTCCCGATCGCCTCAGTGGGTCGGTCCTTGAATCTCTGAATCATCTCCTGTTGACCAGGATCACGGACCACGCGATCTGGGATTGCCTGCGTACCCATTGCGTCTCGTGCAACTTGCAAGGAGCGAATCTCGATCAGATCCCGATGGGCAGCGCCTTGCTCTGCGGGGGTGACATCGTTCACATGCGCCCTGCAATTCGCAGGGTTCCCCACATCCGTCACCTGTACAAGTATCTCGATACCCCCCTCCCTCCCGGAAAACGATTCGCCTTTCGTACCGAGAACGCTCATTTAGGCATCGAAGCCGCCAGCTTGTATGAACTGTGCCGTCTAATTCCGACGCTCCCTTTGGAGAGCTTGGAGTATCACGATCGTCGAAACGATTTTGTGAAGTGGGCAGAGTCGACCCTCGGCGATGGAGGACTCGCCTCGCGTCTCCGAAAGGTGGCGAACCGCCACTATCAAGGAGAGGCCCTCCGAGAGGCGCTCGGTCAGACCGTGTCCACGCATTACGAAGAGATCCGCCGATTGCAGTAACCACGACGAATACGAGGATCGTACTCATGCCCAGGCAGTGACTTCCGGTCCAGTCTGTTGTCCGACCAACTACGAGCGGTCCGAGAAAAGCCGTGACTTTACCGGCTAAGCATGAGGTCCGAACATCTGGGCACGATTTCTCCTTCGCTCATCCCGAACACACTGGCTACGTAGATACCGCCGAACGCGAAAATGGCGATCAGAGGTGGCTCCAGATAGGCGCGGGAACCCGCGCCGTCATGGAAGATCCTGGCGCGGCGATTCCCACGGGCGAGGACGTGATAGAACCCGCCAGGGACGTCGAACCGTGGCTTTCGGGCCATGGGGGAGAGCACAGCGAGTTGAGCTGTAATAATGAGTCACTATGCATACCTGAACATCCCGCTAGAAATTGCAAGAGATAGTTTTAGGCGTGGGCAAGTTTTTTGCCCGCCGCAGTTGCCCTACAGGCAACGATCTCGCAGCCACATGACCCGTGGTATCCTCCTCCACCGTACGAATCTCGTAGGGCCGCTCGTCTTTGAGGAGCTTGTAGATGATCCGGCACAAGTGTCGGCCCAGGGCTCGAATGGCCTGGTTATGGGATTTCCCTGCTTGGCGTTTCTTCTCATAGTATCGTTGGGACTCCGGTACAGATTTGCGATGTCGATCAACGGCCGTCATCATGGCGGCCTTGGCGCGGACGTTGACCTGTTTCGGCGGCTTGGAGCTGTGGCGTTGGCCGGAACTGTTGTCCAAGGTGGCCATGCCGAGATACAACGCCAGACTACTTTCCTGCTGAAAGCGTGTCACCGCCCCGATCTCCCCTGCGAGCTCTGCGGTGCAGATCGGGCCAAATCCCGGGATCGAGACTAACGTCGTGGCGATCGTGGAGGCCTGCGCCACGTGGTGCATCGTTGCCTCCAAGGCCGCGATCTGCGCGTCGAGGTCCAGCACCCGCTGGGCATCCTCCTGAATCATGGCCCCGACCCACTCCACTTCCTGACTCCACTGTGCCCGCGGCTGCCAGTCCTGGATGATGCGCGCATAGGCTCGCCCCACACAGGGGATGTTCAAGAGTGTCGCTTTGCGAAGGCGCGTCAGTTGCGGGAGCGTGTCCGCACTGACCAAAAAATGCAGGAACCATTGGTTGCCGACTTCCCGCGTGATCTCGAGCAATCCCGGACAGACCGCCTGGAGATCGGCTTGGAGCGTATTCAAGACCCGGACTCGTTCGTTCACCAGCCGCCGTCGCCGTCGCGTCAGCCGCTTCAAGCGCTCATTCGCCACCGGGATGGCGCCGACTTCCTGTAACACGGCTTTGGCGAGCGGAAGATGCTCTCGTAGTTGAAAGAGTTCGAGCCCCTTGCGCGCATCCAGCCGATCGGTTTTGGCGGCTCCCGGAAAGATCTCTTTGAACCGGGCCAACTTGAGGTTGTTGATATTGTAGAGCCGATACCCACGTGCCTGGATCAGCCGATCCAACGGTCGCGCATACCCATTGTAGCCTTCCATCGCGACGGCGACCGGCCCCGGGTAGCACTGGTGATGGATCTCGATACGGGCAAAGAAGTGGGTAAACCCTTCCGGCTGGTGCGCGATCGCAAATTCCTCTAGCACCTCGCCACTCGAAAGCCCGATGGCGACATGGTGTCGTCGAGCCCCCACATCTATACTGACTCGCAGTTCAACGGTTGGTGTGACGACCACGTGGCCCCCCTCCTGTAGAAGATCGTTGAGGCATCATCCCTCGGTCTCGTCTACAGTCAGAGCCACGTCTTCTGGTCAGAAGATGGCACCATCCCGGTCGACCCCTCGGATGATGCAGGTGACGGAGGCGGCATTTCAGGCAGAGCGCGCCTGACGAAACAGGCCACGGACCCCACGAGCCACACCTCCGTCCGGAGCCCGTATACCGGAAACATGCTGCCCTGTCACCTACAAATTCCTATGGTAGTCCCCACCTCTCTAGTCTTCATTTCTGCTCAGCGTCCAGGTCCAACGCAACCGTCAATGCAGATGACGCTTCGTACTCCTCCCCTCGATCGAGACCGCTCTCCGTCTTGCCGCGCCTGTTCTTCCACATGATCCAGGCCTGCTCGAGCGGATCTCTGTGGGGACAAGAGCGACAGCCATTCCTGCGTCGCTGTCCCGAAACACCACAAGGCTCAAATAGCGTGGAGGCCCCCCGCCCTGTTCGAGCGACGGATCCGTCCCTGGTTCTCCTAATCTCCTCTCGGATTGTTCCGCTGGCGTGATCTGGCACTCAAACTGCAAAGCCATACTGTAATGCGCTGGAGCGAGGCATCGCATCTCACCTCCCACCAGGAGGGGCCCTATGCTGACGCACCACGAGACGGATGATCGCGTGCTGGAAGTCATTGTCCGATCGCCCGACAGGATGCTCGATGAGGTGGCCCTTGAGTGCCCGGATCTCACGTGGAACCAAGTCTTCATCGCCATCGATCGTCTCAGTCGTGAGGGCACGCTCTCTCTGAAGCCCAAAGGGCGAGGACTCTATACGGTGCGGCTCTCGAACCAGGCCCTTCACCAAGCAGGCCAACCTGCTCACGGTTGAGACGCACTCGTCACAGGGACAATGGAGAAGGCTCCCTCGCTAAGGGAGCGGGTTGACGGAGGCGAGATCCCTATCTTTCAACTGGCTGTGGAGAGTGGGCGCAGCAACTCCCCCATCTCCATCGAAAATGGTCCTAGACCGATCGGCTGCTGACGCATAGAGATGCAGGTGACCAGGAGGCATGCGATGCCATTCAAAAAGAAAACTCCGAGTCCGACGAGACGACGCCAACCCCGCAGTCGTGCGACGAAGGCTGTGGCGAAGAACACGACGGAATCCGGACTCAGCCTCCGGTTGGACGAAATGATGGAGCGGGTCGATATTGTGCTGCCGGAGGTGACAGCGCGGGTCGCGGCGTTGGAGCATCTGCTGCTGGAGCTGAAACTGTGCACACACGACGACCTGCGTCGCGCGCGGCAGTTCGTGCGCGAACAGGAGGCGTAACCCGCATTATTCACGAGCACTTCTGCTGCAATCGTCCGTCTCTGCGAGCCGAGACCGGGCTGATCAGCTGCTCTGGGGAGAGTGGAGTTGCGAGTTTCGGGTTTCATGTTTCGCGTTGTCAGGAAAGATGATCTGAAAACTCGAAATCCGAAACATGCTCCATGGCATGCGATTTCGTGACGAACCGTCATGAATAATGTGGGTTAGGGTCTCGGCTGGCGGCGAGATAAGTGCTGAGTTAGACCGCTCAAGTCTCAGAAGGAGCTGAGCGATGAATGGGCGGGGCGGGGCGGAGCATCAAGAATCACGCTGCGCCTGGGAGGATAACCACAATTCCCCTCGGGATTGGAGGTGAATCAGCAGCGCACGGATCGGCGCTCAGTTCGCCGCAATACTCTGCCTGCACCGAGAGAGGGAACAGCGCCCATCAACGCGTTCTGTTCCGTAGTGGGGACAGAGACGGCGCACTCCGCGCGTGAATGAAAGGACGGACGTCGATGAACTTACAACCGTTGCATGATTGGGTCTTGATCCGGGCTGGCGAACCGACGGAGAAGAGCGTCGGCGGCATTATCATCCCGGACAGCGCACAAGAGAAACCGGAGGAAGGAGAGGTCCTTGCCGTGGGGGCTGGCCGCTTTGTCGAGGACAAGGATTCGAAGGACAAGGTCAAGAAGAAGACCTTTGTGAAGACCACCCTCAAGCCGGGCGAGCGTATCCTGTACGATAAACACGCCGCCAGAGAAGTGGCGGGCGACGATAAAGTGTTGGTGCTCGTTCGTGAAGAGGATGTCTTGGGCTATCTTCTATAATTGGCATGCTTCACAGAAAGACGAGGGCACGCACATCGGGACCTGACTTCACCCTGAACATCTGACGCTGACCCCGATTTCTGCCTCGTCGCTTGAGCACGACATGCACTGTCAGAAAGTGGCGGAACACCATAGCCTGGCAGGAAGACCACCCTATTCAAAGACCGGCCGGTCAACGGCACAACGGTCCAGGAGCACGATCATGAAGATGCTGCAGATTGTCTGTGGGGAGAAACTTGAAGCGGAGATCCTTGCCCTGTTTCAGAACCTGGGGATCAAGGGCTATACGATGATTACTCAGAGGTCAGCAATTTTCAGCACACAACGTCACGACAACCCTTATGTTATGCGGCTTCCACTCCCACTACTGTTGTCTTAGTTGCTGACTTCTGAGTAAGGGTGTGGGAGGCAGTGGTCAAACCGGGACGGTCTCCGGAACCGGTGGCTCGATCGATCGCAATACGTTGTTCATGGTCGCGCTCGAAGATGATCACATCCACATGACACAGGTGCTGAACGCTGTGAAAGAGATCCATGGCAAGCATATTCACGGATACCGTGGCCTTGAGATCCCGCTCAAAGTCTTTCTGCAACCCTGCGAAGTCATCCTGTAACGAGCTGAGGCTCGACTCCTGAGCCGACGTGGGCATGGCAAAGTGGAGTGGAAGCCGCCGCCAGACCATGCACATCGCGCGCGTCGGCCGAGAAATGCGCGAGGGGCAGTTCAACACCCCTTTCGCGTCTCGCTCGTCCCGCCAGTCCCTTACACACGCAGACAGAAAAGCAGGCGGCAGGTGCCTCAAGAAAGGGAGAACGCCTCTGTGGCGTCCCGTTTCACGTGGAATAGCGGACGAGGACGAGCGCCCTGCAGGGACACGCGAGACTGGCCCCGTGGCTTTTCCAGGCAAAGGCATTCGTTCTCGGGTGCCCGGACAAAAAATCTACCTCGGGAATGGACGTAAACGTCCCGGGGTCGACTTCGTACCATTCGCCATGCTGCAGGAGCACCGAAGTGACTTTGTCGTAATTCACAATTTCAGACATTGGTTACCTCTCTTTCCTTCCAACAGTTCCACTCGCTGCAGAGTCATGTCTTGCAATCACACGTTCGCCTGTTCGGCCTGCGGTGGGAATACATCTATAATCTCATTCGGCCTCATCTGGCCATTAGTTATTTGATGCCTGCCGAGTCCCCGCGCATCATGCGCTCATAGCAACATAATGCAACATATTAGGGTCAAGCCTTTAGTTTATACATCGACAGCAACGCCGACAGACGTGCGCTATGCTTGCCAGCTTCGATCTCAGTTTGTATCTGCGATACTCGTCCCGCTGAGACCCCCGCCGCGATAGCCACCTGCCGTAAAGGCAGGTTCGCCGCTCGCCTCATCAGGTACACTGCCACACGATACGCCTCGCCCTGCCGGCGGTCGAGCACGTCTGCGGGCCTGATACGGTATTTTGCAGCCACTGCCCTTTTTATCTCCTCCATTTCAGGCCGCGCCGGCTGCGTCTGGACTGTCGCTATCCCAGGAGAAGCTTTCCCCGCCGCACGTTCCTGCATCCTCTCCAGAAAATGCTCACCTCCCAGATAGATCTGCCCCTTGAGATCGCCCCACACCGAGTCTTTGCCGATCCCTTCCATCACGAAATTCCGGTACTGCGTTCGGCTCCCTGAAAACCAAGCGAGAACCTCGTCCGTAGCCAACCAGGAGGGCTCTTTGACGAGCCCCGCCGTTGCCAAGAAACTCGACCAACTCCACTGCTCCGGTGACTGGACCAGTTTCGCGCGCACTGGGTTCAGCACGATGTAACGGCACAGCTCCTGCGCATAACTATTCTTCTCGACCAGAATCGATTTGTATCGCCCCTGAAAGACATGGCCTGGTTTCTTGCGCCGGAAGTTAAACGCCTGCGTATACACGCCGTTGAGCCGGCGCATTCCGGCCACCAGGTTGGGGTGCGGCGTTTCGATCAACAAGTGGTAATGGTTGTCCATCAGGCAATAGGCGTAACAGATCCAGTCCTGCTGCGCGACCTCTTTCGCGAAAAGCTCGAGAAACGTTCGGCGATCGGCATCGCTCAAGAAAATCGCTTCTTGCCGATCGCCCCGGGCCGTTAGATGATAGACCGCGCCAGCAAACTCCAGTCGAAGCGGTCGTGCCATGATGAATGCTTACCAGGAATAAAGTATAAAGTAAAGGCCTGACCCTAAAATATAAAATACTTCCTCGCAGGAGTCCCATCCGAAGCTTGCTGATTTGACTTCTCGTAGAATTAGGATCGCAAATGTCATACCCGATCCCGTGAGGGAGCACGACCCATCTCGTGTTATTCGGACGCTCACCTCGGCTCAGCGGTTGATAGCCATGTCTGTGGAATCAGACACGTTCCCATTCACCTCACTTTCGACAAGCCACTGAGAGAAAGCCGCTTGAAGCGATAGGCGGCGAGACGTGTTGACCTAGTGCAGAACCTTCCAGTTTGAGATGGCAAAAGGTGTTTCACATTGAGACAGCGCGGAGACGTCGCGCATTCTGAATGCGCCGGATTGAGTGCGGCGAGAGCGGACAGCTGGATGGACAGACCTGAGGCAAAAAGGGACAAGACAGGCTGCGGTCTAACAACGAGATCGTTATCGAGGAGAAGGAGGGATCATGCGATCAAGGCCACTGCCAGAAGGTTCTCATTGGAGCTGTACGCTATTCAGGGAAGCTTAGGATAACCGCCCTGTGACACACCCCATCCAGAAGCGGCGGATCTCTGGAACAAGATTCGCAGTTGGCTAGAGCAACACCCCAGGCCACCAAGCGCACGACGAAATCGAGTGAAGAGCGCTGAAGTGGTAGGGGAGCAGCTTCTTCGTTCTGCCTCGGAGGCGAAATGGTTCTTGGTTTCTTCCACTCACTGAAACGAAAGAACGGGGAGCTCTCACGAACCCAGCAGCGAGTAGACATCTTTGTTACCGCGAAGCTTAATCATTCTCATGGCATGAATTACAGGGAATAGAACTCAGCCTGACCCCAATTTGTATGATGAAAGACGTAGGGGGAGTACCATGCGTGGGCAAACGCTGACGTCTGCGGTCCTTATCATGTGCTTACTCGTGTCGTCTTGCACATCTTATAAGGTGGTGCACATTTTTGACATTCATGAAGGCGATAGAGTCAAAATCACTACAAAAGATGGCCGAGATGTAGAGTTCAAAGTTGTCTCTGTCACTTTGGTGGGCGTTACCGGCGACAATCAACAATTCATACGCTTCAGTGATGTTGCTAAATTGGAGAAGGAGGGAGTCAGTGTACTGAAGACTGCTGGATTGGCAGGGGGTATAGTTTTGGGGCGGGCGGGCTTGCTTCTAATAATGTTCGCTGCTGTCTGGTTTGGGGTTGAGGCCGCTCACACCCTATAGTAATCATAATCGGATTACCCTACATTCCTGAACCTCACAGATGGGGTCACCTATGACGGTGTGATTGAGTATGAAGTGAAATGGTGTCAGGCGTGACCATTGACGTATTTGAACGATCACCACCCCGGCAGAGCCTTGAGGTGATCTGGCTTTTGTGCATCACTGAGTACGTGATCCGTTTTCCAAGCTCCCGCTCTCGCCTGGTGGGTGACACGAAACATTCCGGCAGCTCCACGACCTTCGAAACCCACTGCTAAGACGCCGAGAGGAATACCTGAAGCAGTTCTCATTGGCTATCCTGCTCACCACAGTGGCGCAAAATATGAGCGCGGGCATCATCGCGCAGTTTCACCGCCGCATCAAAGGCGTCGCGTGCATCGGCCATGGGCAGGAGGGGAGCGCCAAACGTGATTGTAATCGCGCCGCGCCGGAGCCACCATTGGCCATCGCGCAGCATAGTGCGCGTGCCGCAGATCGCTGCCGGCACGACCGGGACGCCTGTGTTGGCTGCTACGAGAAAGGCCCCCATCCGGAAGGGCTGTAATCCGGACACACGGGTGAACCTGCCCTCGGGGAAGAAGACCAACGTACGTCCGGCGCGTAGTGCGACCTCCAGCCTCCGAGCATCCTGCACGCTCTCGTGGGCGGCGAAGCGTTCAACGAACTCGGTGCCCAAGCGCTGGAGATAGACGCGCGGAATGAATTGCTCACGCAATTCGCGCTTGGCGACGAAGCCGATCGGTTCTGGCAGCACCGCCAAGAGGACGAGGCCGTCGAGGTAGCTGGCGTGATTGACCACCAGCACATAGGGCGTCCCGCGGGGCAGATATTCCAGCCCCCTCACGATCAATGGCGTTCCGGTTAACCACAGCAATAGCCGCGCACCGGCCCGGCCGACAGCCCAAGCCCAAGCAGGACGCGTGGTGACACTGGTGACGAGCCAGACCACGGGTGCCACTAGACAGAACACGACCCAGGCCCAGGCCGCAAACACCACATCCGCTGCCCTTGTCGCCCAACGTTGCAACTGAGGAATCAATGCGCCCACAGCGAGACTGGCGACCTGCCACCAGCCGGCACGCCTGTGCTCACCGACCAATCCCGCTTCATATAGCGCTCGTGTGGCGGAGCGGCGCAGTTTACCGCTGGAGGTCTTGAGGACGGACCGCGGCGGTGCAAGCACCACTTGATCAGCTGGTTCGCCCAACACCTCCACGATGGCCTCGTTGATCGCCTCGCGCAGCTGCTGTCGTTCACGCTGGTCCTTCTCGCGTGTTTCAGCGAGGATGACGAGCCGTTCGGTTCCCGAGGCCTGATCATGGCTGCCGAACATGACGACGCAGCCCTTTCTGACCCCCGGTATCTTGTTCACCGCCTCCTCCACTTCGTGGGGGTAGATGTTGCGCCCGCCCCGAATGATAATGTCCTTCACCCGTCCCGTGAGAAACACTTCGCCGCCGGCGATGTATCCCCGGTCGCCACTGTCAAGCCACCCTTCCCTGAACAGCTGTGATGTGGCCTTGGGGTTATTGAAATAGCCTCGCGTGGTCGACGGCCCCCTGAACTCCACTCGGCCCTCTTGCCGTTCATCCAGCTCACGGCCGGAGCTGTCCACGATGCGCAATTCATGGCCGGGCAAGGGCCGCCCACAGGAAACAAAAGACAGTGCAGAGGCTTGGTCGGACACAGCAGGGACTGCGCGGCCCGTATGCGTGAAGGAGGCTCGCTGGACACGATCGATGAGGGGGCCGCGGCCGGATGGCGGAAAGGCCAGCCCCACGGAACACTCGGCCAGCCCGTAGACTGGGGTGAGAGCTTCGGGGTGGAACCCGTAGGGGGCGAACCGCCTGCCAAAACGCGTCAGCGTCTCCGGCCAGACCATTTCCGCGCCATTGAATGCCAGTCGCCACGAACTGAGATCAAGTCCGACGAGCTCCTCGTCGCCGATCTTCTTCACACACAGTTCATAGGCGAAGTTGGGGGCCGCCGAGAGTGTCCCGCGATAGGACTGGATGGCCTGCAGCCAGCGGACGGGCCTGGCGAGAAAGGCAAGAGGCGACATGACGACCAGTGGGATGCCGAAGTAGAGAGTACCCAGCCATGCGCCGATCAATCCCATGTCGTGGTAGAGCGGCAACCAGCTGACAAAGACATCATCTGGACGAAGGCCGATCGCCTGCCCCATGGCGCGTATGTTGGCAAGTAAGTTGGCATGGGTGAGGACGACGCCCTTGGGATCCCCCGTGCTGCCGGAGGTGTACTGAATAAAGGCCACATCCTGTGCCGCCACCGGCACCGGAGTGAGGGGGTCTCGCGACTGCAGCAGTTCCTGCGCGCTCACCACCTTACCCAGTGAAGGCACATGAACCCGCAGCAGCCATGCCACGGTTCGAGCTTCCGGTATCGTAACCAACAGGACGGCTCGCGCGTTGCACAAGATGCCGACATGGCGGCGGACGTGTTCTTCCACTTGCGCCAAGTGCGCCGGAGGATAAATGGGCACGGGAATACCGCCGGCACGCAGGATGCCCACATAGACTGGGAAATACTCCGGACAGGTCGGCAACATAATGGCCACTGCTTGTCCCGCCTCAAGCCCACGCTGTTGCAGACCTGCGGCAACCCGTTTCGATGCCTCTGTCAGATCGCGACAGGTGATGGGCTGTTCGCCATGTTCGCCGAGATGAGCGATCTGGACGCGGTCCGGTTGCCGGCGCAGATGCCAGTCGATGACTTCGAGTAAGGTGGTGGCCTCGGCTGCTTCCTCTCTCGCCGATTCCAACGGTGCGACGGAAGGTCTCGGCGCCTGAGGTGCCGGTCCGCTGGTCCCCTTCTGGATGGCCTCGAGTAGGTCGCGGGGTGTTTCGGCGCGAGCCAGTGTGTCCTGCGGCAGGTCAATACCGAATGCACGCTGGATCCGCAAGATCAGTTCGACCCGCGCCAAACTGTCGAACCCAAGCTCCTGATCGAGTGAGCTGTCTAGCCTGATGGACCGGTCGGGTCCGGTTTGCCGGTGGAGTTCAGCGAACAGGGAGCGAACAATGTCGAGCAACTCGGAGGCTGGTTCGGTACCCGGTGTGGTTTCGGCCTGCCCATGCGCTGTCTTCACAGTTGCTCTCCGGCTGAACGGCCTCTGTCTCCCGTCATACCGGGGACAGATGCCCGACGTATAGCTTGAGAATGTGTTCCGCGAAACGATGCTCGATCGCCGGACGCTTCAGCTTGAGCGTGGGCGTGAGCAACCCATTGGCAATGGTCCACGGCTCGAGCGTTACCAAGCAGCGACGGACCTGGGCATACTCGGGGAAGCGGGCCAGGGATCGGCGGCAGAGGTTCTCGATATGCTGTTGGAGACGCTCATCGGCCAGCGCGGCGGAATCCTCCGCCGGCAACAACCATTGCTTGGCTAGGGCACCCCAGGCCTTGGCGTTCAGCACCAAGAGCGCGACCAGATACGGCTTGCCTTCCCCAACCACCATCGCCTGGTCGATCAGCGGGTCCTCGATAAGCGCCATCTCCACATTGTCGGGTATGATCTTCTCGCCGGTGGACAGGACAACGATCTCCTTGAGACGCCCGACGATGAACACATGGCCGTCTTCGATGCAGCCTTGGTCACCCGTGTGCAACCAGCCCTCGGCATCGATCACCTGAGCCGTATCTTCAGGCCGGTTCCAGTAGCCCATCATGACGTTGGGCCCACGCACCAGCAATTCATTCTGCTCACCGAGCCTGACTTCAATCCCGGGGAGGGGGGTGCCTGCCGACTCCGGCACATTGTCGTTTAGCCGGTTGACGGAGACGACAGGCGCTGCTTCGGTCAGGCCGTAGCCCTGCAGCAGAGGCAACCCCAAGCTGACCAAGTACCGAGAGAGTGTGACCGACAAGGGTGCACCACCGGACACCGCCAGGCGTAGCCGACCGCCGAAACGGGCCAGAAATGGACGGGCAACCAGGTACTGCAACACGGGTCGCCACAGACGATCCCACCTGCCCGGAGCGGTGCCACGATGATAGCGTGCTTGGAACTGCCTCCAACCAAGCTCCTGCGTCCAGCGGACCAGTGCACGCGTCAGGGCGCCCCGTTCCGCTAGTTGCTGTTGCAGGCGCGCGTAGATACGTTCATAGATGCGTGGCACGGAGACGAGAACGGTCGGGCGCACCATCGCAAGGTCCTCAGCCAGTGTGCTGACCTCGCGTGCATAGGCCACGCAACTGCCCGTCAGCATCGGGAGGTAGCACCCGGCGGTGCGCTCGAATGCGTGGGACAGCGGGAGAAACGACAGAAAGAGATCATCTGGAACAATCGGCTCGTGCCTGACGACGGCATGGATATTTGAAAGGATATTGGCATGCGACAGCATGACGCCTCTCGGGCGGCCCGTGGTCCCCGACGTGTAGACGATGGTCGCTAATGCGTGCGGGTCCTTGGCCATATTGGTCTGGGGAGGGGCCTCGCGCGGCAACCACTGCGCGACAAAGCTGACCCGGATACCGGGATCCGGGACCAGAGTCAACGGCGTCTCCAGGCACAGCACGTGATTCAGGTTCGGGAATCGTGCGCGCATCCCAGCCACTGCAATCCATTGATCGAGTTGGCCGACCAGCAAGAGGCGCGCTTCCGAATCGGCGAGGATATCGGCGGTGTTCTCTGCATGGTCGGCCGTATACAGCGGCACCACGGCGAGTCCCAGCGACTGGGCCGCCAGATCAAAACAGACCCACTCCACGCAGTTCCTGAGCAGGACCGCGACACGGTCTCCTGAAACAAGATGCTCCCCAGTCAACGCCGCCTGCCAGCGCGCGATACACTCTTCGACCTCCCTCCAGGAATATCGGCGCCACGCATGCGCCTCATATTGCCGATAGGCCTCGCGCTCCGGCGAACGTTGGCACCGCCGCCGCAGCAATTCCGGCAGAGTCGCCACTTCACCGAGGGGCATGCTATGGGGAAAGGTGTGACCTACCTGCTGAGCGAGATCTCCGTGCATAGGTTGTGAACCTCCGCCTACCGTCGCGTGATAGGATTGTTTCTGCATAGCGCTCTGCCCTCTGCGTAAGACAAGGTGGAAAGCTTAGATCTGGACGCTCAGGCAACTGACCATGGTGTATGAGACTCACCGCCGTCGCGTTCCTTCCGCCGACTGGTGCAGGTCAACTACCGGCAGGAAACTTCCGCAACCCCATGCGCCCTGCCAACTCATGCAGTTTTTCGTGCACTGATTCATTACAGAAGGCTTGGACTTCGGAGAGCGCTAGACAATAATCCGTCAATGCTTCAAGCCATACTTTTTGATTTTCGCTGGTCATGGGACCTTGGCGCGCTTCCTCAATCCTGAACGCAGCTTCCTTCATCTTCGCTGCTGCTGCATCCAGATGCTTGGGTACGGTCATGTGCTCCTCCCTCCGTCTTATTGCACCTTCGTTCCCATAATCGAGACCTGCGGTAGAACCGTGTTTCACACCAGCCGGAAATCGTAATGAAGGTGAGAGGCCTGATGCTTTTTGACCGTAAGAATCGGCCGTGTGGAACACGGTATGACTGGGTGAAAGCATCAGGCATGCCATGCAGAGAGATGAGGCCTCACGCCTTCCCGGGGGCAAGATCCTGGCTTCACATGATTCTTTTTTCGGTCCTGGCAAGGCTCCACCCTGGTCCTCCTGCCCTATTCAGCTACAGTGAATCCCTGGCTAGCGGTCAAGATGGGGCAGCCGCCTCAGTTGATTTTTCACGAAAAGCGGTTATCTAACAATTGAGCGGAGGCCTCGGTGAGAGGAACACTCAAGGGAATCGAGGTCGAGTGCTGGGGCGGTGAGCAGGCCCGCCGTTAGTAAGCGGGAAGCCTAAACCCCTCCAAGACTTCAAACTTTCAAAAAGAGTTCTCTAGACCCGCCTCCGCTCTCGTTTTTTGTCTTCCTCGTCGGCGCGCCTCTCACCTAGGGAACCACCCGAATCTGGCTTCGCAAGTCTTCTTCACCCTTATGCAGCGGACAGAAGAACTGATAGGTTTGCGTTTCCGACACATCCGCTTCTGGTACACGGCTCAATTCTTCTGTGCTGACCTGGACGAGCACGGTCTCTTCGGGGGCGGCGTAGACCCGCATCGGTTTCACGGTCTTGTTTTCACTCCCTTCCACTATAATCTGCTCGAACAGGCCTGGAGCTTCGAACACATGGGTACGAGGCGTCGGGTTCTCTAGAATAAAGAGCAGTCCCCCATCCAGGTCGGTGCTCTTGTGAATGACCACCTCGCGCGGAGACCAGGCTGCTGCATCGCCTTTCACATCATGGACGATAAAGTGGAACTCTCCGGCGAGCGCCGTAGATGACACCAGGCAATTTCCCACAATCGAAATGGGCGAAATGAGAAAACCGACGAGTACTATCGCTGACCTGTTGTAGGTTTTCGTCTCGTTCGTCATCGTCGTTCCCCCACTTGCATGGCCGAAACTACAGGGCTGGGGCAATCACGTCCTATCCCTCGATGAGCCTTTCTCCTTCCCTTGTGCATCTCAGTCCTACGATGGATCAACACCTCTTGAGGTAACCATATAGCCCACTCCCCTCCGAGGTCTTGTACCAAGTAGGGTTACTCTGCCGCCCCAACGGCAACTCGTTAGCCACCACCAACCTCTCCTCTCGTTTCGATGACATAGATCTCCCCTTTCACTTCGGGGTGAATGTCACACCAGATTGCATGACGTATACTCTCGGCCCCGCCATAGGGACCGAATTTCGTCGGCGCAGTTGAAAACTCCAGGGTCATGGTGTGACCTGGTTCGACGTGGAACGACCGAAAATTTTTCCCCTTCACCTCTTTCCCATTCTCCACACGAACCAGCAAGTCCTTGAACAAGGTTGAGGCAAATCCATGTGTCACACTGTTCTCGTTACGGACCACGATGATCGTCTTCTGTGAGGGCATCGTGATCCCTACAGTCTCATACCCATGTTGGCGATCTCGAATGGTGATCTCCACTTTCGATGGTGGGGCGCCCATCCCCTCAGCTTAGGCATACGCGGTACCGGTTCCCGCGCTCCACAGCATGGTTCCTCCCGCGGCAACGCATGTAGTTACTCCGATGACCGAATACCATCTGTTCCTCATGATCTACCTCCATCTTCAACACGTAAATCGATTGATCCTTCTCTTAGCCGAACGTTCTTATTGAACAGAGACAACCTCATCCCAACATATCGATATACACGTCACCCCCTTTCGCCTATCCGGCCAACGACCATTGCCGTCTACAGTCAACGACGACTTTTCTTGTGCCTGACTTTTCACCAGGAGATACGGTCGCCGCTCAGGTCGTTGTTCGACAGTCTTAGCTATACGCAACCGTCGTGCCTCTCCATCGTGCAACCTCTTCGAATAAGAAATACGCACAGAAACTGATCTACTTCGGGCACTCGACTGCATGAGCGAAGAATTGTGGTGTGGTGAGAGCTGCTACAGTTTGAAGTGACGCATGGGGCAAAAGAGGGCATAGAAGCAACTTTCTAGACCCACCCTCCACTCCGGTTTTTGTTGTACCCCCGGCTATCCCTTTAGTGAGCACTGATCGAGGTGACCTTCGGCAAACCTATTCGCCGTGTGTATTGATTGCTTACTTGTGAGATATCACTTCATGGTGAGAATACACAAAAAAACAGCCCGCTCTCATGTGGAACCACGGGGGCTGTCATCTGGCCGGAATCACGTTCGACAATCCTTCAGTCGCCTGAGGCTGATTGCCCCGCGCCTCACTCTTCGATCAGACCGACAAGACGGCCGTGCCTAGTGGCACCGACGATCGATGGCGCGTCCCTTGAACACCCTGACTCCGCGACGGAAACAGCGCCCGCAGCCCCTTGCCTACTGGCTGCACAAGAGCGAGTTTCAAAACCCGAGACTCCCGACCTCTCTAAGTTCAAGCCACCTCCTTCACTTACCAGGTAACCTCGATCTTGTCGGAATCAATGAGGGCAAGATGCCCCACATTATGCAGGTGGTGGCACAATGCCCCCTTCCTTCATCACCAGACGAACTGTTTCCCTGACCTGTCTGATTCGTTCGGCTGCGTCCTCCATCAGCTGCACTGTTGTCCGGCTCCGTTGAGCCAAACCCTGCTCTTGCGCCTTGAGCGCGGTGGCGGCGGCAATGCGCGGCACAACCTCCCATTCGTCCATGGTACTGATGATATTGTCGTCGCTGATGCCTCGCTCTTCTGCGCAGCTTGCCAATTCCATCGCTGCTGCGATCGCCATCTCGTCCGAGATGGTGCGGGCGCGCACATCCAACGTGCCTCGGAAGATCCCTGGGAACACCAGGGAGTTGTTGACTTGGTTGGGAAAATCGCTTCGGCCGGTCGCCACAATCTTGGCCCCGGCTTCTTTCGCTTCCCAGGGCCAGATCTCCGGAACGGGGTTGGCGCAGGCAAACACGATGGCATTCTTGGCCATGGTCGTGATCCATTCCGGTTTGATAATTCCTCCCGCCGAAAAGGCGATACAGACATCCGCGCCCCGAAGCACTTCAGGAATCCCACCCCGGCGGCCCTTTCTGTTCGTTTCGACGCAGACCTTCCATAGCTGGCTGAATTCAGGATTGTCCCGATAGTCGATGCGGTGAGTTCCGAGAATGCCACCAAGGTCACAAGCCACGATCGACGCCGGCTCTGCTCCCTGGGCTTTCAAGAACCGATAGGTGGGCACATTGGCCGCGCCCATCCCGATCATGGCAATGCGGATGTTCCCGATCGGTTTGCCGACAATTTTCAGTGCATTGATCAAGGCGGCCAGCAGCACTGTGCCGGATCCCTGCTGATCATCGTGCCAGACGGGAATCGAGCAGAGGCGGCGCGCTTCTTCAAGGACTCGAAAACACTTCGGCATTGCGATGTCTTCGAGATTGATGCCGCCGAACGACGGCTCCAACAGTTTGACGGTTCGGACGATCTCGTCGGGGTCTTTGGTATCCAAACAGATCGGCACAGCATCCACCCCGCCCAGATACTTGAACAGCAATGCCTTTCCCTCCATGACCGGCAAGCCGGCCTCGGGGCCGATGTCGCCTAAGCCCAACACCCTCGTCCCGTCGGACACGACCGCAATGCAGTTGGCTTTATTCGTGAGGTCGTAGACCAAGCCGGGAGTGGCTTGAATGTCACGACAGGGAGCCGCAACGCCCGGTGTGTACCACAAGGCAAAGTCGTCGAGGCTGCGGATGGGGCATTTCGGAAACGTCTGAATCTTCCCCTTGTAAAAAGCATGGAGTCGCCGAGATTCCTCGGCCGGTTTCTGCGCCCTTGCGAGTAACTCTTCTTTTGTCGACATCGGAGTCCTCTCAATCAATGGGTGCGATCGAAACGAACGCTACACCGCTCGGCCGTCCCGAACACAATACTTCGGTATCGAGCCACCGCATCATGCGGAGCCGCTCCGATGGACGATAGAGCAGATCCGCACGACGAGTCCATCCCTCCGGGACAAAGGACTGTCCGTTGATAGGTTGCCTTGGTATGGAGACTGACGTTCGGTTTGAATTGGATGGGGGCTATGACGCCCCCGATTCCAATAAGAAAGGGTTAGTTCAGGCGGCGCTTGCCGTGACCGACAAACAGCTTCTCGGCCTCTTCGCGAGCAACAGTTGTCAGCCCTTGTGCCTGACGATGGGCAAGAATGACAGGATCGATCCGCTCGCCGCAGCTTACACAGTGCCAATCGATCGACCCGATTTCGAACACTTTCTCCGGAACCATAAAGCCGCCGCATCGATGGCAGCGGTCGACTCGTCCCCGTTCTTGGGTGACGAATGATGTTGAGACGTTGACCACAGGCATACACCTCCTTATTGATGAATTGTGGGATGACTCGTATGAGCCTGAATCTTGGGAAAGGATTCATCCACAACCCCCAACGTGAGAGGCCGAACTGCACTTATCCTTGTCCATACATACCTCACCAGGCCACCGACCCACGCCTGGCGTTTCACTCTTCGATGGCCCCAGGGCCCCGAGCTACGTCGAGGGAAAGTTCACGCGTTCATCATCGTGCGCTTGAGCAGCGGTCGCAGCGCTTGTAGAGACCGGCTATTCAACACATCCTTCTTCTCCACCCACCCTCGGCGCGCCTGCCCGACACCATACCGGAGATTCCCAAGATCCAGGGTACTGTGGGCATCGGAATTGATGCTGAGCATGACGCCCTCCTCTTTTGCCATCTGGCAGTCGGTGTCGGTTAGATCAAGCCGGATTGGATGTGCATTCACCTCCAAGAAGCAGCCTCGCTCTCGGGCATGGTGGATGACACGTGCCATGTCCAGGTCGTAGGGCGCTCGTTCATTGATGAGCCGGCCGCTGGGGTGAGCCAAGATCGTGAAACAGGGATGGTCCATGGCGCGCAGGATTCGTTCGGTCTGCTTTTCTCGGGAGAGTCGGAAGTGGCTATGCACGGCCCCAACTACCAGGTCGAGTCGGCAGAGATCTTCATCAGGAAGATCCAGGCTGCCATCTTCAAGAATATCGACCTCGATCCCCTTCAGTAAGGTGATGCTGCTCAACGTCTCGTTCAGCCGATCGATCTCTTCGAGTTGTGCAAACAGCCGTTTCGGATCAAGACCTTTGGCCATCGTCAGACGTCTCGAATGGTCGGTGATCGCCAGATACTCAAGACCGTTCGCCCCTGCCGCTTCCGCCATTTCTCTCATGGAGTTGTGGCCATCGGTCGCTTTGGTGTGCGCGTGCAAATCGCCCTTCAGATCGGCAACCTCCACGAGCACCGGCAAGCGCCCAGCTCGCGCGCTGTCGAACTCCCCGCGATTCTCCCGGAGTTCCGGTGGAATCCACGGCAGCCCGACTGCGGCATAGACTGATTCTTCGGTGGCCCCAGCCACTGACTGATCGCCTCTGAACAGACCGTATTCATTCAACTTGAGTCCACGCTGCTGTGCCAATTGACGCAAGGCCACATTGTGCGCCTTGCTACCGGTGAAGTACTGAAGCGCGGATCCGTAACTATCATCGCGAACGACTCGCACATCGACTTGCAGCTTGCAGGCCAGCCTGACGCTCGCTTTGGTCGCCCCATGTGCCAGAATCTCTTCGACTTCCGGATACGACACGAATCGATCCATCACGAGGCTACCGGAGGCGGCGGTGACGAGGATATCGAGATCCCCGATCGTGTCTTTCGCCCTCCGATAGCTTCCCGCCACCACGACCTGCTTCACGCCTGGAGATTCCCTCAGGTAGGTGACCAAGGCTCCGGCATACTGAGTGGCGACCGCCAATTGGAATCGCTTCTCCTCCCCGGCCCGCTCCTTCAGTTGATTCAAGATATATCGTTCGGTCTTCTCTCCAAACCCCTGGAGCGATCTCACCAGCCCGTCCTGCGCAGCCTTCTGCAGCTGATCAAGCGTCCGGATGTTGAGATCGTGGTACAGCGCTTTCGCTCGCTTTGGTCCGATGCCGGGAATTCTGAGCAAGTCCGTGAGAGTCTTTGGAACCTTCTTGCGATGTTCTTCGAGCGCAGCGGCCGTACCGGTCTGGACGACCTCCTTGATCTTTGCCGCGAGGTCTTCCCCGATACCAGGCATTTCTGTTAGATCCTCTCCCTCGTCGAGCATCATGCCGACTTCACGCGGGAGATCCCGGAGCGTGCGAGCCGCATTGCGATAGGCCCGAATGCGGAATGGGTTGGATCCTTCGATCTCGAGAAGGTCTGCCATCTCTTCAAACACCGCCGCGACATCGGCATTATGTGCCGGCATGTTGCACCACATTCTTCTCTTGAGGATTGACAGGAGACATCGACACCTGGCCTTCAGTCTCCTCTACTTGGAGACCGTTTCTCGGCCGACCTAACTCTTATTCGCTTGGCTCGCTCTCGTTCCTTCTCCAGCCTCAGCTTCTTGAACCGCTTTGCCTGGATCTTGGGCAGATTCTTAAACGACTTATGACCTCGTTTCATCCCGCGCTCCCTCGAGTTCCGAATCGATGAGTTCGATCGTGCTGCTCGTTCGCCAGCAGTTGCATGACCGTGCTGCGAAGCCTGCTGCCGGTTTCCTCGAATTCGTAGCTTACTCGCACGGTCGGTCGCCTGATATTGATCAGCCCGCGGAGATCAACCGGTGTCGCAATGACGACGACATCGCAGTCCACCCCGTTGATTGTCTGTTCGAGATCACGGAGCTGCCCGACTCCGTAGCCCATCGCCGGCAGGAGGCAATCCAAGTGTGGATTGTCCCGAAATGTGTCACGAAGAGTACCGACCACGGCCGGCCGCGGATCGACAAACGCCGACGCTCCGTACTTTTTAGCCGCCAAGATCCCGGCCCCGTACACCATGCCTCCGTGTGTGACTGTAGGGCCATCTTCGATCACCAGGACACGCTTGCCTTGAATGACCGAGGCATCCTCGACCATGAATGGCATTGTGGATTCGATGATCGGAGCCATAGGATTAGCGGAGTTAACCGCCAGCCGAAGGGCTTCGACCTTCTCCGGATGGGCCGTGTCCACCTTGGTGATGACGACCACATCGGCACGGAGCAGATTGACCTCTCCCGGGAAATAACATTGTTCGTGACCCGCTCTGTGGGGATCAACGAGGACAATCTCGAGATCGGGCTCTACAAACGGGAAATCGTTGTTTCCACCATCCCAGAGGATGACATCAGCCTCGGATTCGGCCAGCCTGATTATTCGTTCGTAATCCACTCCCGCAAAGACGACATCACCCTGATTGATATGTGGTTCGTACTCCTCACGCTCTTCGACCGTGCAACGTGCCTGCTGCAGGTCCTCGATCGTGGAAAACCGTTGAACTGCCTGCTGCGCGAGATCGCCATACGGCATCGGGTGGCGGATCACCGCGACTCGCCGACCTTCTGATCTCAGCCAACCAGCGATTTTTCTCGCGACGGGACTTTTCCCTGCTCCCGTCCGAACTGCACAAATAGAGACTACCGGCTTGATGGAACACAGCATCGTCGAACGTGGGCCCAACAGGCGGAAGTCCGCCCCTGCGGCAAGGGCGCGCGAGGCTTTATGCATGACTTCCTCATGCGAGACATCGCTGTAGGCAAAGACCGCTTGATCGACTGCCTGAGCCTTAATGATGGACTCGAATTCCTCTTCCGGTACGATTTGGATTCCATTCGGATAGAGAGTCCCAGCCAGTTCTGGGGGATAGGTTCGCCCCGCGATGTGGGGAATCTGTGCGGCGGTGAATGCGACGACTCGATAGCTGGGATTATCCCGAAAAACGATATTGAAGTTATGAAAATCTCGACCAGCGGCTCCCATGATGAGGACCTTGGTCGTCTTATCGTCTTGACTTTCCCTCGCCATGTTGGCCGATTGGTGACTTCCGCCTCTGGAAGCGAGTGACTTGCTTCGCATTGCTTTGGTCCTACCCGTCCAGTCTTTCGGCCCTGCATGACCCATACTCAACCTCAGTTCTTGTCCTGCTTCCTGGACGACAAGCAGTAACCCCCCTCAAGGACACGAGTCTCCTTATGCACAGATCTTGCCTTCAGGCCTCCCACTTTTCTATCAATCAATGTCGAAAGAGGCCACAGCCCCTTCGGTGCCACTGTCCCGTATTGCCACAGACCCTTCTCCATTTCTGATGAACCCGGCCCGCCTGGTTATCTAGAACCAGGCCATTTTCTCGTGGATCCTTCAAGTCTTGGATGTTGGCACCGTCAATGCAAATGTTGATGGCAGAGCATCTAGGCCCTCATCAATCATACATACAAGGAGGCGACGGTTATGAGCGCATTGCAACGATGGGAACCGACGACGCGATGGAATCCGTTCAAGGAACTCGAAGAAATGGAGAAACGACTCTCCGCCCTATTCGGCCGCACACCGGTTCCTACCGGCGGCGATAAGAAGGAAGCCCTCACCGTCTCCGAATGGTCGCCGCTCGTGGATATCTCGGAGGACGAGAAGGAATATGTCATCAAAGCTGAAGTGCCCGAAATGAAGAAAGAAGAGATCAAGATCAACGTCCAAGACGATGTCCTCTCGATTAGTGGCGAACGGAAATACGAGAAGGAAGAAAAGGGCAAAAAGTATCACCGCGTTGAGCGAGCCTATGGGAGTTTCATGCGGAGCTTTACCCTTCCCGAAGATGCCGACGGGTCGAAGGTCAACGCCGAGTATAAGGATGGCGTATTGAAAGTCCATCTCCCAAAGTCTGAGAAGGCGAAGCCTAAAGCGATTGAAGTCAAAATCGCGTGAAGTAAGTGGAGGAGATGATGTTCCGGCACCCTCGTTACCTCGAAATTCCCTGGGAGCTGCACTGGGAGAGGCGGGATAAGAAGGATGGTGGGGCGCATCACCACCCCTTACTCACGCTCATCGTGATTCTATTGGCGATGTTGTTGATCGGGGTCGGAGTAACGAGCGGCCTTATTGTGTAGGGCCGCGAGGTTACTGAGCGGAAGGAAAGAGCGTAATGTTCAGGAATCGCGAAGAGGCCGGTCGTCGGCTCGTGGAACGACTACTCCAGTATCGTGATGACCCAACAGCCATTATCTTGGCACTCCCACGCGGTGGGGTCGCCGTCGGCTATCAGCTGAGCCTGGGGCTCCATCTTCCGCTGGACGTCTTTATCACCCGAAAGCTGGGAGCGCCGGATAACCCTGAGTATGCACTCGGCGCAGTAGGTGAAACAGGGACGATCTATCTGAACCCTGAGGCAATGGCGGCCTACGGTTTTTCACGAACCGACGTCGACGGGCTGGTTCACATGCAGCAAGAAGAGATCGCTCGACGGCAGAGTATGTACCGCCAAGGTCGGCAGATGCCCACGCTTGCCGACCACAGTGTGATTCTCGTGGATGATGGGATCGCCACCGGCTCCACGTTCTTTGCAGCTGTCCAGTCCATCAGACACCTTAAACCTCGCCGACTGATCGGAGCTATTCCGGTCGGCCCTGTCGATACGATACGAGAGGCGCGCGTCCAGGTGGATGAGTTGGTCATCCTCGCCACACCAGACCCATTCTGGGCTGTGGGTCATCACTTTATCGACTTCGCCGAAGTCAGCGATCACGATGTGGTGGAGTATTTAAACCTGGCGGAAGAGTCGCAGTTGGAATGGAAAGAGCGGACACCTTCTTCGACGGGCTCACCACCACAATAAAAAGGAGGCTCGCTTGAGCGGACGAGGTCATCCAGCATCGACGGTTGTCTCACTGGTACTCCTGATCGCAAGTGTCATCGGACTGGGCACGGCATCGGCGAAAATCGTCGTTCCATCCGGGTCGGTGATTGAGGTCGACGAGGCGACGGTCAATAGCGTTGTCAAAGCCTTTGAGCGGGCGGAGCAAGCGATCAAAGCCCATGACCTGGAACAGGTCATGGCCATCTATTCCTCCCAGTACAACTACCATGGGTTTAAGAAGGACGATATCCGCAAGATCTGGAAAGATCTCTTTGATGAGTACGAGGAGATCGCCAGTACCCATCTCTTCACAAAGATGACCAAGCTCGGAGCAGGGAAGGATGCTGTGCTGGAGGTCACGTGCACAGGGCACTTGTGGGCCAGATCGAAGACCACCGGCCTGTATGTCCCCATCGACAGTTGGCATGAAGAAGTACACTACCTCGTCCCGGAAAACGGCTCGTGGCGTCTTCGCGGCAATCTTGGCGAATCACCGCTGGTGCTTCCGTTCGGCACCGCACCACATCCGCTGTTTTGACGGTCGGATGGGAAAGGTCATGGAATGAGAGTCGTCATCGGCGTCGATTGGTCCGATCAGGCGTTTGCGGCAGTCACCCAAACGTTCCACCTCTATCACCCATCGGACGTCACCCTGGTCCATGGTGTCGACTTGGGAATTCTTCAAAATCCGGTCGTGGCCCAAGCAGGCAACGTCCAAGGGTACGAGGATTTCCGTCACGCGATGGTCGATGCCGGGCGCAAGGCACTGGATCATGCCGCGACTATGGTTCCGCCGGAGATCAAGTCCATCAGGAAGGTCAATGAAGTCGCTAATCCCGCACAGCTCATCCTCGACAGCGCGGACAACCTCTCGGCCGATCTCGTCGTCGTCGGTGTGCGTGGACGAAGCCGGCTCTCGGAGATGGTCCTCGGGAGCGTATCCCATCGGGTGCTCTTGCACGGCTCTCGCCCAACCTTGATCGTCAAGGGTGCATCGCGCAAAGTTCAACGGGTGCTTGTCGCCATCGAGGATCGCGATGATGCTGACCGAATCGCGGCATGGCTCACGAAACATCCCTTCGCCGACCCTGCTGAACTCTGCGTACTCCACGCCGTCGTTCCGATCGGAGTGGACGATCCTTACGATGCCATGGGTACCAGAACATGGTGGGAGGGAGCTGAGCGTTATGCGGAGGAACTCGTCAAGTCGACCGCCAGCAAACTCATGACCCCCCGATACTCGGTCAGCACGAAAGTCGCCACCGGTCATGCCGCCTCGGTGATCGAAGAAGAGGCAAAGGCTGTGGACCTCGTCGTCATCACCTCTCATGGACGGAAGGGCATTTCTCGCTTCCTGTTGGGAAGCGTATCCCATGCCGTTGTTCATCATGTGTCTTGCCCGGTGCTCGTACTACGGTGAAAGGAGCGAAGATGAAAGCGACGACTCTCATACTACTATTCATTGCCCTCTCAACATCTGTGGTCTTCGCTCAAGCGATCCGAGGGGATTCGAAGGCCGGACAGGGTGTGTATGAGCGACAGTGCCTCCGTTGCCATGGGGCTCAACTGGACGGAAATGGGCCAGAGAGCCAAGATTTGATCGTCCAACCGGCCGATCTTCGATCTCAGATCAGTCGCTCGAAGACGGATTGGGAGTTACTCGTGGCGATTTCAAACGGCGTCTTGTTCAGCCCGATGCACAGCTTTCGCGGTAAGCTGACGGATGAGCAAATGCTGGATGTGTTGTCGTACATCAGATTCATGTCACCACCGGACATCACCAGTTAGCAGAGGTGTCGTTCCAGCGCACAGCTTGGCACACATTCTTCCGTCAGCTCGCCACGCACGTCTTCGTCATCGTGCTCGCTCTCCCGGCCAGCGCTTGGGCGGGAGAAGCTATCCCGGACATCGAGGTTTTTGTCAGAGCGGGCTGTCCCCATTGCGAAGCCGCAAAGATTTTCCTCGACGACCTTCGACGCGAGCGTCCTTCGCTTCACATTGCCCTCTACGACATCGCTGAGGACCCCGCCGCGCGACAACGACTCGAGGTATGGGCCAAGGATCGAGGCATCACCACCCTTGGTGTTCCTGCATTTCTCATCGGCACAGAGCTGATCCTCGGATTCCAGTCGTCCGACACGACCGGAGCTAAAATCCGCGCCATGCTCGACCGGAAAGCACCGGACACCGTACCAGGTCCATCGGTCGAGAGCATCGAGACGGGATGGTTCGGCTCGCTTCGTGTCCGGGATCTTGGCCTGCCGCTGTTCACCATCGTGATCGGTTTGCTCGACGGCTTCAATCCTTGCGCGATGTGGGTCCTGCTCTTTCTCCTGTCGCTGCTGGTCAATCTCCAAGATCGGCGGAAGATGGCGCTCATCGCCGGAACGTTCGTCATCGTCAGTGGATTGCTCTATTTTGCCTTCATGGCGGCATGGCTCAACGTGTTTCTTGTGGTAGGGCTGTCGCGCGCCCTTCAGATCGGGCTCGGCGGCATCGCGCTCTTCATCGGAACGGTCAATGTGAAAGATTTCTTTGCTCTCCATCAAGGTCTGTCTCTGAGCATCCCCGAGTCCGCGAAACCCGGCCTGTATGCTCGTATCCGCCGCATCCTCCAGGCCGACAACCTTGCCGGAGCCTTGGTGAGCGTCATCGTTCTGGCCGGGCTTGTGAATACGATTGAATTGCTCTGCACAGCCGGATTTCCAGCGGTCTATACACAAATCCTGACGATGCAACAGTTGCCGACGTGGAACTACTACGGGTACCTTGGCCTCTATAACCTGGCCTATATTCTTGACGACGGACTCATGGTGACGATCGCGGTGGTCACGCTGAGTCGGAGGAAATTACAAGAAAGGGCTGGACGCTGGCTGAAGCTGGCCAGTGGCCTGGTCATGGCCGGTCTCGGAGCCATCTTGCTTCTTTCGCCCGAGTGGCTTATCTGATCGTTCGCCCCGTTGAGCGACCCTCACACTTCCTACGAGAAGGGATCGATGACTGGACCCTCACAGGAATACAGCAGCGGGTCGCTGAAGCCATTTTTTTATCCGCACGCGATCGCCCTGGTCGGCGCCACCCGCGAAGAAACCGGTATCGGACACCGCATTCTCGAGTCGCTACAGAATGGCGGCTTTACCGGCTCGGTCATCCCGGTCAATCCTCATGCCACTGAGATCGCGGGACTTCGTACCTTTCCATCGCTTCGGGACATTCCTTCTCCTGTCGATCTGGCCATCATCGCAGTGCCGGCTGGTCTCGCCTTATCCATCATCGACGACTGTGCGGCCAAACAGATTCCCGCGGCGATTGTCATCACAGCGGGGTTCGCCGAAACCGGCGACATCGGAACGTCGCTCGAAGAGCAGTTGCGCGAAAGAGTTCACCGATACGGAATTCGTCTGATCGGGCCGAACTGTTTCGGATTGATGAACCTCGACCCCGCCATCCGGCTCAATGCCACCTATACGCCGATCATTCCACCGGCCGGTCGTGTGGCCCTCGCTTCCGAAAGCGGCGGACTCGGACTGGCCGTAGTCACGGCAGCCCAGCGGTTGAATCTGGGTGTCTCCAGCTTCGTCAGCGTCGGTAATCATGTGGACGTGACTGTGAACGACCTGCTCGAGTACTGGGAGCAAGACCCAAACACTGATGTCATTCTCTTGTACCTCGAAACCATCGTCGACCCTCAACGGTTCAGACGGATTGCCGAACGAGTTGCCAGAAATAAACCGGTCGTCGTCCTGAAGGCGGGCCTGACAGACGCAGGACAATCCGCCGCCGGATCGCATACGGCGGCACTCGCGACAAACGATAAGGCTGTTGACGCCTTGTTTGCTCAATGTGGAGTGATCCGGGCAAAGACCTTAGAAGAGTTTCTGGCGCTGGCTACAGGCCTGTCGAGCCAGCCACGTCCACAAGGTAAGCGAATTGGGATCTTGACCAACTCAGGAGGGCCGGGTGTGCTCTGTGCCGACAGTTGTGCGGCAGAAGGGCTTTCTGTACCTGAGTTGTCCGAACGAACGCGGTCGGCACTCGCCTCCTTCCTCCCCTCAATGGCCGCGCTCAGAAACCCTGTCGATGTCATCGGCTTTGCGACTGAAGAGCAGCATGCGCAGGCTGTCGAGACGATGCTGACATCGGATGAACTTGACGCTCTGATTATTGTACACGTATCCGTGAGACCTGGAGACAATCCCCCAGTTGCAGCAGGGATCATCAAGGGAATCCGTGCAGCTCGCCAGGTAGGCCACAAGCAGCCGGTCCACCTCTGTTGGATGGCAGAGGGAGATCTCGATCGCTCGTTCATCGTCGATGGAGAAACCATTCCAACTTATCGGCATCCTGAGATTCCTGCCCGCATCCTCAACCTTGCACTGGCCTATGATGCGTGGCGGCAACAACCGTGTGGGCAGGTACCTACCTATAGCGATATCGATCTCGTAGCAGCTAAAGAGATCTATACCAAGGCCTTGACCGATCGCGGTGCAGGCTGGCTCACAACCCAAGAAACCCATGCCCTCCTTGCGGCTATGAAGATCCCTCTTATCCCCGGTGGCATAGCAACCACTGCGGAGGACGCAGTGAAGCTGGCGCAGAAGATCGGTTTTCCTGTTGCCGTAAAGCTGGCATCACATCAGATTGTGCACAAGACTGAAATGGGCGGAGTGCAGTTGAACTTGGCCGATGACCACGCAGTGCGCGACGCATTCAACCGGATTCGGGCCAGGCTCGAACAGGCTGGCCAGTTGGAGGCAATGGAAGGAGTGCTCGTTCAACCGATGCTGTCAGGTGGAGTGGAGGTGATGGTCGGCATGACCCGCGATCCACTTTTCGGCCCCGTGATCGCATTCGGCCTCGGGGGCATTCACGTGGAAATTCTTGGCGATCTCCAGTTCCGCGTCGCACCGCTGACCGATCGCGATGCGAGCGACATGGTGAAAGCGATCAAGGGCTATCGGTTGCTCACCGGCTATCGTGGCCAGCAAGCCGTTGATCTGAAGGCGATTGAAGACGCGCTGTTACGCATCTCTCACCTCGCCGAAGCGATTCCCGAAATCAGCGAGCTGGATTTGAATCCCATCTTTGCCCTCCCAGAAGGTCATGGTTGTCGGATCGTGGATGCGAGGATACGAATCGAGCCATCACGACACACCGTTTAGGAAATCGCTCCAGCTCCACTCTCTAATACGAACTCTCTTAGAATGAACATGCTTGAGGGTAAATTACTTATGTCATCCCAAATGACATAGTTGGCAGGCTGGAGATCTTCCAGCACACCACTCCAACCTGATTCTTCGGTTTGAACGGGATATTCCGACCTGGGGTGAACGTTGAATATGACACCTATACCAGCAGTTCAAATAGGCATAGCATATCCCACGCCTTCATGGTTTTTTAGCGACTTGAATTTGGATTGCGATTGGTGTTGGGTTGATTTGCAAACTGTCGCGCCCAAGTTTTGCTTCCGCCACACCTTCAGCTCTTAATGCCTCAAGTAGTGCCGCTCCCGCCTTTCCAGCGTTCAAGCCGGCTTCTTGTCCGATGACTACAACGACGCCAGATGCTAATCCCATCAAATGACCGTACGAATTATTTGGATTGAATACCCAGCCAGCCTTTACTAAGGTCTCAGCGATAACGTTTGAGAATGTAGCGGGCTCAGGCTCACCAGGGTATGTGACAACTTCAAAGGTGGTACCCAAGAACGGTTTCAGTTTTCCGGTAATACGTTCTCTCTGCTCATCCGTCAGTGAACGCGGTGCTTTAAACTTGGCTAACTCCAATTGCGCTTCGGCTGCCTTTTTATCAGCCTTAGCAGCACGTTCGTTTGCTTCCGCGATCATGACCCCTTTGTCCGATAATTCTTTGCTTAGCTTTTCATCCTTGAGTCTTAAGAGTCGATCTTGAGCTTCTGACAAAAGCTTCGCTTCCCGATTGACCATCATTTGGGCAATTACCAGGACAGATGCTGCAATGGCCGTTGCAGCCATTCCTCCAATTACCCATTTATTCCACCATGCCACAGACTGGCTTAGTCGTTGAATCTCGTCAGTTATTGATTGGATGTCGAGCACGTTGTCTTTCCTAGAAAGGCTGTCAACTGTCAGGCCGTAAACTCGACCGGCACTTTCCGACCAATCCGCGCTTCAAGCGCGATGAGCATTTCCAGGCTGAATTTGTCCCACTTGCCGCGCACGAGGTCGGACACGCGGGATTGCGCAATGCCTAATTGCTTAGCGGCCTGAGCTTGAGTGAGCTTGCGCTTTTCAATATAGAGACGAAGGTCGCTCATGAGATTCGCGCGCATTTGGAGCACAGCGGCTTCATCTTGATCAAAACCGAGATCAATAAAGACATTGCCGCTGGACTTGGCCACATTCGTCTTCACGGATGCCCTCAATCCTTTCCTCAGGCAGAACTAGGACGCCCACTTCATGTGGAGTTTGCGGTGGTGCATGGCACAGTCACGCAGGTAGAGGTTGATCAGGCTCTGATAGGGAATACCCATTTCCTCGGCTATGGACTTGAAATAGGCGACCGTATCACGATCGAGCCGCATCGTGACCGGCTGTTTCAAATATTTCACATACGGGTTCTTACGCCCTTTCATCTTGGAAAAATCGTAGTGCTCTCTCATCGTCTTCTCCTCCAATATTCTCGTTCTTCGCTTTTATCAGCCCGCCTCGCAGAGAATAGCCTTACAACGGTCTCACTCTCTCGGAAGCAGTGGCACGCGACGATCACACGCAACTTGAAGCTCATGCCGAGCATAATAAATCTGTCTTCGTCATCAGAGTGATCTGGATCAAAGAATTGAATGGCATGCTCATCAAAAAACACCGTCTGTGCCTCATCGAACGAAATACCGTGCTTCCTTCGATTCGCCTTTTCCTTTATAGCATCCCATTCAAAACGCATGGAGTTATGTACACTGTACGTATGCGTTATGGACTCGTCAAGCCAACACTCTGACGATCATGTTGGCAAGGGGAGTTTAGTAGGTCTGATTCCTTTACTTGTCCTTTGATCGACAGGATATCCGGCGAGGCCTGGCAAATAACGCGCGTAATTCATCCTTTGCAGCCTCAAGCCGAGCGCGCTGGCTCGCATGAAGCTGCCGACCTGCCCGATTGATATAGAAGGTGAGCATCGACATCGCTGAACGGAACGGGTCAGCCTTTCGACGGTCACTGCATTCCGCTGATCGCTTCAGTGAGCGGGCAATATCAGCCGGGTTCTCGAAGGTGAAGACACCCGGCTCCAAATCCAGCGCATTGCTCTTTTCGGTCACACGCTGAGACCACCTTTTACGTTTGGTCGGCGTCATTATACCGTCCTGATCCAAGCTCGGATATCGGCCAGCTACCGCACCATGGCAACGTGGGACAGCTTCGCGTGAGCCCCGAGCCTACTGCTCCGGATTCGGGTCTTTTCTGATCAGTGCGAGGTAGAGCAAGACATCGGCGAGATCTTGATCGGTCATAGTGGTGTCGGGAAACATGCCAGTGCCGGGATGACCTTCCCTGATGGCGCGGGCTCGTTCTTTGTTGGTTTTCAGGCGAAGGACGTTGGGATTCCGCAAGTCGGTGGGAGGAGGATTCAGTTTTGCGATGAGCTTCGCCGTGTCCGCTTCAAGTCGAGGAACTTTGTGCAGATACCCATCAATCCCATGACAGTAGTAGCAGACCCCTTTCCCATTAAAAATCTCCCGGCCTTGCGGGATATTGCCTTTGAGCTTTCCGGTCGGTTGCGAGGACGACGTCTCGGCCCAACCGTAACTGGTCATAGTTACCGACTCCACTCCCAGCCATCCCATCAAACAGAGACCAAACAAGATTAGCCGGCGGTAGCTGACCTTTGAAAAAAGGCCCCTGAGATCGCCTCGCCCTCGCCTTTGATCACTGTCAATGCTGACTACAACAGGCATTGTACCGATCCTCTGGAATATTCTTCATGTCGCTGAAGATCTTTGCGCACTCGTCTGGGCCGATAACGTTATCGATGGCAGGATACAGCGCCCGTTCTTCCTTCCTATTGTGAGAACTCAAGAGGTTGAGGAGCGCCTGCTCGTCCTGATCGGACTCGAGATTGTGTCCTTCCACTTTTTGATGAATGGCTTCGAGTAGCTTTTTGATCTGTTCATGTTCAAATCGCATGATGGGCGTCGGCCCGTCCTCGATCATCCCGGTTTTCTCTTCCCAGATCGGAAACAGCAGTTCCTCTTCCCAGACGATATGGCGTTGGAGACCTATCTTAAACTCCTTGAATGCTTCCTTCGCCTTGGGAAAATCCGACCGTTTCACTGTTTGAAAGGTCTTAAACAACTCATCCAGGCGGTCGTGATCTTTCTCATAGAATGTCGTGATCGTCTGTTGCTCAGTCAATTTCATCCTCCCATCAGTGATGATCATCCCTCTCCGACTCTGTATTCCACATGACAAGCCACACAGGCTTTCAAGACATTATTCACCGATGGCAAGATCTGCTTCAAGTCTTTACTCGGGATCACCCGCACCAATTCCTCCGCTGCCTCATGATGGGCCAGAGCAAGATCATGGTAGGCGGCAGGGAACTTCTCCGGTTCCTGATGGGCCATGGCCTGGCGACGTCTGAAAAAGCCGATATGCGCCTCGGTCAGGCCCTGGGCCAATTCATAGTCCTCTTCCACCAACGCATTCATGATCACCTGAAGCGTTTCCAGGTGTTGCAGCATAACCGCGCGATGTTCCTTCCCGGCCGATAATGACAAAGGAATGGAATATCTGGTATCGGGGATCAGGCACGGATTCACATGCATAGTGCTGTGAACCCTCCCGGCATCTGCGCAGCCGGCAGCCACCATCGTACACAGCAGTCCTCCACTGAGCAGGACGGTAGTTCCCTTAGAGAATGAAGCGTCCGAGAGTCTACACATCGATCACGGTTCCTCACTGAATCAACCTGTCGGCCCAGTCAGCCTTTCCGCTCCACTTGATTCACCCGTTCCCAATATCTGTGTACTCGATCCTGGATGTGCGCGATCACTTCCTTCTGCAAGGTCGGTTCAAACAGATGGCGGAACCGTCCCTGGAGCTTGAGATAGTCCTCCACCGGCTTCAACTTGGGAATATAGGTGTGGGTGACCTCACCGTTGATCGCCTCTTTCAATGGCCACAGACCGGTCTCGACCGCCAATTTCGCGACCTCTGGTGTCTCACCAGGATCGTACAGCCATCCTGTTGGGCAGGCGGAAAGTGCGAGGAAGAGCTTTGGTCCCTCGAATTTGGACGCTCGCGCGAACTTTTCTTCCAGGTCCAGGGGATAGCGCGGAGCAACGGTTGCGATATAGGGTGGCTTGTGTGCGCGCCAGATTTCGAAGATATCTTTCTTTTCCTGTAGCGTGCCGGCTTGGTGCTGCAGACTACAGGGGGAGGTCGCCGTCCGCGCTCCGTAGGGTGTCGCGGAAGACAACTGCATCCCAGTGTTCCCGTAGGCTTCATTGTCATAACAGAAGTAATAAAAATCGAGGCGGCGATGAATGGCCCCCGACGTTGAGGAGAGCGCCATGTCATACGTGGAGCCATCCCCTCCCAACACCACGATCTTGAGATTCTCCTCCTTCGGCAACCGTCCTTTGGCGATCAAGACATCCAAGGCATCACGAATACCTTGCGCCCCGGCAGGTGCAGACCCCATGGTGGTATAGAGCCATGAGCCCTTAAACGGCGTGAAAGGATAGGCAGCCAGCATCGTAAAGCAGCCGGCCGCGTTCACATAGACGACGTGATCGCCCAACCCCTTCGAAGCCAGTCGGAGCGCTTCCAACCCCCCGCATCCGGCGCAAAGAGACGTTCCCGGGAACACGTGCTCCTCACGTGGGACTTGTTTAATTTTCTTAAATGTCTCCCGTTGCCATGTCATGGTCAAAACTCGTTATTCGTGACTCGTCAATCGTCACCCGTGGAATTCCGTTCATCGCCCCTCAGCCCGCGTGCAGTCCGTTTCACGATTGACGACCGACGCGTGACGAGCATTTCCAGCCACGAGACATTGACTAGGAGCCATTCGGTCTTGGCCCCGCAGCCAGTACCTGGAGCTGAGTCATTTCGCTGTGCTCGGCTTCTGTATAGAGCAGCACTGGACCGATTCCTTTGCCACGAATTCCGGCTTCTGCTGTCTGCTCGAAGGTGGCGCGAAACTCTCCCTCCGAAATATTCTTTCCTCCCAGGCCTCCGATAAAGGAACAGAGCGCCCGCGGCCGCAGCGGTTCATGATAGAGGCACGCCCCGATTTCTTGAAAGAGAATTCCACCCTGACCCGGCGAGAGATTCTGATCCAGGACCGCCACAGCCCGCCTGCCAACCAGCGCGCGTCGGATCGCGTCAGCGGGCCAGGGGCGGATCATGCGGAGCCTGAGCAGGCCCGCCCTGCGGCCCTCTTCCCTTGCCGCATCGACGGCTGCCTTGCCTTTGCTTGCAAACGCATTGGTCATGACCAAGACATCCTCAGCATCCTCAAGCCGATACCCTTCCACCACCCCATAGCGACGGCCGAACAGCCGGTTGAACTCGAGGGCGGCTTCCTCATGCGCCTCCAACGCATTCATCGACGCCAAATGAATCTGATGCCGGAAATAACTGTAGATCGACCCGCCCAACACGGCTGTGCCGAGCGCGTGGGGGGCTGAGGCTCTAAACCCGAGATGGGCAGGACGGAAGGGCGGCAAAAACTCTCTGACTTGACCTGCATCCGGTATGCTCACCGGTTCTCGGGTAAAGGACAAATAGAAGCCGTCCAGATTCACGATGACCGGCAGCATCACCCGCTCATCCTCGGCAATCCGATAGGCCATGAGAATCGAATCCAGCACTTCCTGGCAGGTCTCAGCATGGATCTGCAGGAAGCCGGAGTCTCGCGCAGCCAACACATCGTTGTGATCTGGTTCAAGCGTAATAGGGGCGGCCAGCGCCCGCGAGACGTTCACAAGCACGAGCGGAACGCGCCAGCCTGAGACCGAATACAGCAGCTCGAACGCGTGCAGAAGCCCTTGGCTGGATGTCGCGCTGAACACCCTCGCCCCCGTCGCCCCGGCAGCTCCGGCCGCTGTCATCATCGAGTGCTCAGAATCCATCGTCACGACCCGTGCCGCCATTTGCCCATTCTCGCACCACTTGGCCAGCGCCTCGATGATTTCGGTCTGCGGCGTGATGGGAAAAGCGGGTACGTAGTCGACATCGGCCAGGCGGGCCCCCCAGGCTGCGGCAAGGTTGCCGGTCATCATTTCGCCGTCCATGCCGCTTCTCCTTCCTTCTCTCGCTCAGCGACCAATGCTCGAGTCGGACATTCCTGGACACAGATCTGACATCCCTTGCAATGATCATAATCGATCACCGGCCTGTCGTCCTTGGTCATCGAAATGACCCCGTCAGGACAATAGACGAAACAGAGCCAGCAGCCGTTACACTTGTCGGGTACCAGTACCGGCCTAAAGGTCCTCCACCCCCCGGTCTCACGCAAAAGCGAATTTGCGGCGGCACTGATTCTGGCGGTTCCTCTGCTCGGCGGTTCATAGTTCGGTATTCGAAGCCGTGTCGAACCGGGAACCCTGCGCGAGCCGGTTTCAAGAGCAACCACCGGCACCGCGTCATAGCAATGACGCGCTGCAACTTGATTCTGTTCAATCACCGATGGGGCAAGCCCGAGATCTGCCAGCTCTCGCGAAATCGCCTCGTGGATCGACTCCTGACGGAGACCAACGAGTCGTCCGGCGACGGCACCAAGCAACGCACTGATTGCGCCCCGCTTGCCAAAACGCTGGAGCGCAACCTCGGTCAGGTCCAACGCCGTGACGCGACCGGAGAGCGAGATCTGTGTCGCCAACTGCTCGGCAGAAAGTGACGAATTCATGAAGAGGACCGTCTTCTCGTCAACACCATCCAGCACTCGCGCGGCGGGATCACTGATGAGCGATGTGTCGGCGACCACCACAACGGTGGGATGAGCGATGATCCCTCGTTCGCGAATCGGTTCTCTCGCAATACGAGTAAATGCCGCCACTGGAGCCCCCCGCCGTTCCGCGCCGTAAATCGGGGAATCCTGGGCGACAAACCCTTCTAGGAACGCAGCGGTTCCCACGATTCGGCTGGCGGTCTTGGCCCCCTGACCTCCACGGCCATGAAAGCGAATGGCGAGCATGGCGCACCTCAGCTCGAGAACTTCTCCATTCTCTCTTTTACCGCCTCTCGACCTGTCCTCACGGCCGATTCGACGTCGGCTCGCTTCTCCTCCACGAAATGCTTGCCTCGCTCAATGACCTCATCAAGAGCCGCTCGCGCCTCTTTTGCTCGTTCGATGATTTCTTCTTCGGTCCTTCGAGCATGGCTTTGTATCACACGACGTGTTTCTTCGCCGGATTTCGGAGCGAGAAGGATTCCCGCGATCATGCCTCCGATGGCTCCGCCGAGAAATGCGAGGAGAACCGTTTCAGGTGAGCTTCTACCGTCCTGATGTGCCATGGTGAATCCTCCATTGCTATGAGCGTACTTCCTGTAGAAAAAGCCAAGTCCGTGCCAAAGAAGCTTAGGGGTAGGTCATAAATTGTTGTAATGTACCGAGCCGTTGTTGGACGATTCGGAGGAGAGACCGCTCGCTCTGTGGCATTCCAGGTCCCATCACGAAATACCTCTGTCGCAGAATGCCACAGGCTCCCATGGGCAATTGAAGCAGAGTTAGCCGACGGGATTGAACGGAGCCACGCTGCGAATGTACCTCAGTACATCTCGAATCTCCTGATCCGATAACCGATCAGCCCAGCCATGCATCGGACTGAAGAGGACCCCTTGTTTAATCGCGATGTACAGTTCCATATCGGTTCTTGTACGCGATTTCGGTGCCCGAAAATTCGCAGGCGGAACGATCAATTCCTTGATATCAGCCCCTAGCCCATCACCGGTGGTTCCATGGCAGCCGACACAATGTTGTTGGTATAAGGCCTCGCCTTTCTTTGGATTTCCGGACAGAGACTCGGCGACTGCCACAGAGCTGAACAGCCCGACTCCCAGAACACTCAGAATGCCTAAACACATAGTAGTTTTCACGACTTCCCTCCTCCCAACCGACTAAATGACCTGTCTCCTTGATACTCCCTTACCCACCGTGTTGCAATCGTAAGACCACGATGGTTCCCAAGAAAGGCCGTCATGATGGCCGAACCGAATCGAGCTTGCTTCATGCCCTGGCAGTTTTTGGATAGCCCGCACTGGGTGCTCCTCCGGTCTCACCAAGTGCTGGCAACTCTCTGGTCGCCTCGGTGAGTGTCCTGGCATCCCTGACGATTACCGTGACACCGGCATCGCTCAACGCATGCCCCGGTCCCTTGTCACGAATATCGTCCGGCGTGACGACTACATCAACGCGTTGCTCCAATAACCAATGCGCGACTTCCAGACCCCGCCCTCTAGGATGAGTCACGAACGGGTTCGCGATGACCATTTCTCTGACGCTCTCTTTCGTCGATGTCTGTCTGTCCGTCAATGCAAAATAGGGAGCGAGCCCGAAATGCCGGCTGACCGTCCCAGTCTGATCCGTCAGCGGCACTGCGATACGCACAGTCTCCCTTGAAACCGGCTCCATATGGATCATGACGCGTTCGACGAACGGAATCTCGCTGCAGATTTCAGACTCAATGGCATGACTGACTTGATGAGCTTTGTCTAGACTCTGCGCACGCACTCCGATCTCCGCTTCAAGGAAGCGATACCGCCCGGCGTTCCGACCCACCAGTGATCTGACCTCGACAACAGCCGGCTGTCGCTCGATAATGCGGCGTATCCGCTGCAGCGTCTCATTATCAATAGAGGCATCCAGCAAGACCCTCATACCCGCCGTCACCGTCTCCCAACCGGCATGGATGATCCACAGCACGATCACCAATGCAGCCGGCCTATCGAGCGGCCATCCGATCCATTGTCCTAGCAGAGAGGCGAAGACTACTCCCGATGACAAGACATGCGCCTGAAATTCCTTCGCGTCTGCCGTCAGGCTCGGCGAATTGACGGCCCGCGCAATGCGCAGCTCGTAGCGGCTGAAAAGCCAAGGCACGAGCGCCGCGATACCGACTCCGACTAGAATGGCCGGATGCATGACGACTTCTCGGCTGGCCCCAAACAGAGCCTCCCTCGCAATCTCGTAGGCGGTGAGAAAAATGAACAGCCCCACGATGATCGCTGCGACATTTTCGACCTTATACAAACCATAGGGAAAGGCGTGGGATTTCCGCTGTGAGAGGGTAAGACCGATCCACACGGTGGCTGAAGCGGCGAGATCGGCCAGATTGTGGGCCGTCTCGGCCATCAACGCGAGACTGCCTGAAAACGCCGCCATGGCAAGATTCAGACCGAGCAGGAAGAGGTTGACCAGAAGTGAGTACAGCGCAACCCGTTTGGCCAGCGGCGTGCCGTCGTCACGATCATCCGAGAAGAGTTGTGAAGACAGTTTCCCTGCCATCCCTGCCAAGCCTTCGCGACTCGTCATCGACAAGCCTCGCTGCCAGCCCAATACAGTCGTTCCATGGGAGCGACTGCCGAAGGAAATTTGCAAGTCGGTGGGCGACCGGTGAGAGCTATGTTCTTCTGGAATTGTGTTGGACAGCTGGGTGGCAGTCTCAGCTTGACTGTTCCAGAGTTGCAGCCTGCTCTATGGCCCCGGACCTCCAAGCTAGATGCAACTGCGGACCCAGCGTACGATGTCCTGCAGCCCGAAGGCCCCTGACTGCCGCGCCACTTGCTGTCCCGCTCGGAAGATCATCAGCGTCGGGATACTCACGATGCCGAACCGGGCTGCCAGTCCCTGTTCTTCCTCCGTATTTACTTTGGCCAGACGAACCTGAGGTTCGAGCATCCTCGCGGCCTGCTCAAAGGCAGGAGCCATCGTTCGGCAGGGACCGCACCAGGGCGCCCAGAAATCGACGACCAGCGGGATATCGCCACGCGAGGCATGACGGTCAAAATTCACTGCCGTCAGAGTGATCGGGCGCCCCGTAAGGAGCGGGGTGTGACATTGACCGCACTTGGGCCCCTCCGTGAGGCGGGCCGACGGGACACGATTTACGCCTCCACAATGAGGACAGACGATGTGGAACGTCTCTGTCACAGGAGAGCCCTTTTCAGGCAAAGAGGTCCCCCCACAGCTCGTTCACCGTCCCTCATCATCATCCAGCCCCGCCCGCCTCAGACGAGTCCGCAACCGTTCAATCTCATCGAGCAGCTCGAGCATCACTGCGGCTGCATCGAGACTGGCTCCGAAATCACGTTGCAAGCGGGCGATTCGCAAGGCGCACCTGAGATCCGCCGCGCGAAATCTCCAGACTGAGGCCTCGTGTCCATCGGGGACCAAGACACCTGCCGCCACCAATTCACACACCCACTGAGACTCGGCCTGACATGCCCTGGCCAGTTCTTCGATCGAGAGCGCGCCTTCATCACCGATCACGATTCCCGTCAAGATCTCTTGGTCCGTCATCGTTCACACTCCGAGTTTCTGGCGAGGGTTGAAGGCCAGCGTCTCCGCCATGGTTCGATAGAGCTGCTGGGCCTGCGGCGTATCTGCTTTCGGCAGAACCACTTGCAGGACAAGATAACAGTCGCCGGCTGGTTCGCCCGGAAGACCACGCCCCTTGAGCCTCAGCGATTGTCCGCTCTGCGAACCAGGCGGAACCTTGACCTTGACCACCCCGGTTGGAGTCGGCGCGTTGATCGTGGCTCCGAGGGCTGCTTCCCACGGAGCCAGCGGCAAGGTGAGAAACACATCCCGCGCCTCTAGCCGGTAGAGCGGATGAGGAGCGAAGTGGACCTCCAGGTACAAATCACCCGGGGCGCCGCCGCCGATGCCCGGCGAACCCTGTCCCGCCAGCCTGATCAATTGGCCCCCACGGAGACCTTTCGGTATCCGCACGTTGAGTGTCCGCTCCCGTAACGCGACACGACCGTGCGCGTCCAGGTGCGGCATGCGCAGCGTGAACGTCCGGGTTGCGCCGGTCACGGCATCCTCGATTCCGATGAAGATCTTGGCATGATGGTCCTCACCACCGGCGCGTGGAGGTCGGGCGGCGCGACCGAGGCCCACGAATAACTTTGAAAAGAAATCGCTGAACTCGAAGGCCTCCCCCGGGGGCACGGTACCTCGCGTGAACTCAAATCCGGCGCCCCAGTCTGGAGGAGGGGTAAATTCCTGTCCTGGTCGCCAACGATCCCCGAGTTGATCGTACGCCGCACGTTTCTCCGGATCTTGAAGCACATGATAGGCCTCGCCGATTTCCTTAAACCGTGCTTCCGCACCGGCCTCCTTGCTGACATCCGGGTGATACTTGCGCGCCAGCTTGCGATAGGCCTTCTTGACATCCTCGGCTGTGGCCGTGCGGTCAATGTCGAGGATCTTGTAATAGTCCTTGTATTGCATTCCAAAAGACAGCCTGTTCCACTCGATGTCTGTCAGACGACGTGCGTCTGGGCAACCGGAATGACGACGATCTTTCCGTCTTTGAGCTCCACACGAGCGGAATCGCCGTCCCGTAGCTCCCCTTGCACCAGGGCATAGGCGATGGGGATTTCGAGATCCTGCTGGATCAATCGCTTTAGCGGACGCGCACCGTACACCGGATCATAGCCGCGTTGAGCGAGGTCTTCTTTCGCCTGAGCCGTGACCTCGAGGGCAATCCTCCGCTCGCCCAGACGCGCTTGCAGATGGGTCAACTGAATGTCCACGATCGTGACCAACTGTTCGGTCGAGAGCGGATGGAACACCACCGTCTCATCCACACGGTTCAAGAACTCCGGCCGGAAATGCCGGCGGAGGTCCGTGATGGCCACCGTTTTCATCTCTTCATAAGACAACCCTTGCTGCTGGGCCGCCAGGATGTCTTGGCTTCCGACATTGGAGGTCATGATCAACACCGTATTCTTGAAATCCACGGTGCGCCCGTGCGAGTCGGTCAGCCGGCCGTCATCCATAACTTGCAGCAGGAGATTAAACACATCATGGTGCGCTTTCTCCGTTTCATCGAAGAGGATCACGGAAAACGGACGACGCCGGACCGCTTCTGTCAGTTGACCGCCTTCCTCGTACCCCACATAACCAGGCGGTGCACCGATCAGTCTGGCGACGGTGTGTTTCTCCATATATTCCGACATGTCGATGCGGATGAGATTCGCTTCATCATCGAAGAGGGTGGCGGCCAGCGCGCGAGCCAGCTCGGTTTTTCCGACTCCGGTGGGACCGAGAAACAGGAATGAGCCGATGGGCCTGGCGGGATCCTTGATTCCGGACCGGGCGCGCACCACCGCATTGGCCACGGCTTGCACCGCCTCCTCCTGGCCGACCACCCGCTTGTGCAGGAGATCTCGAAGATGCAGCAACTTCTCCATCTCCCCCTGGACAAGACGGGCGACGGGAATACCCGTCCAGCGGCTGACGACCTCCGCGATGTCCTCTTCATCCACTTCCTCTTTGAGTAAACGATGTCCGTCTTGCTTCGTCGTCAAGCGCTGTTCCTCTGCGGCGAGTTCTCCCTCCAACCTGGGCAATTCGCCGTATCGTAACTCCGCGACCCGATTCAGGTCGTAGGCCCGCTCGGCCCGGTCCATCTCCTGTTTCATGGCTTCGATCTGTTGACGCAGCGTATGCAGGCGGGCGACGGATACTTTCTCTGTTTCCCATCGGGTCTTCAGCGTATCGCGTTCGCGCACCTTCCCGGCAAGCTCCTGTTCGAGCGTCTCCAATCTCGCCCGGCTGGCGGGATCGGTTTCTTTCCGGAGGGCTTCCCGCTCGATCTCCAGCTGCAACACCTTTCGCGAGATTTCATCGAGCTCGGCCGGCATGCTGTCGATCTCGGTCCTGAGACGTGCCGCCGCCTCATCCATGAGATCGATGGCCTTGTCAGGGAGAAAGCGGTCGGCGATATATCGGTGGGACAGCCGGGCGGCGCTGATGAGCGCGGCGTCTTTGATGCGCACGCCATGATGAATTTCATACCGTTCCTTGAGCCCTCGGAGGATCGAGATGGTGTCCTCGACCGTCGGTTGACCGATGAGCACCGGTTGAAACCGCCGTTCGAGCGCCGCATCCTTTTCAACGTGCTTGCGGTACTCATCGAGTGTGGTCGCTCCGATCATGTGCAATTCGCCGCGAGCCAGCATAGGCTTGAGGATGTTCGCCGCATCCATCGCCCCTTCGGCCGCGCCCGCCCCTACCACGGTGTGCAACTCGTCGATAAACAGCAGAATCCGGCCATGCCCCGCCTGGACTTCTTTGAGGACCGCCTTCAGGCGCTCTTCGAACTCGCCGCGATATTTGGCTCCGGCGATCAACGCTCCCAGGTCCAATCCGACGACGCGTTTGTGTTTCAGACCTTCAGGCACATCTCCCTTGACGATCCGTTGAGCCAAGCCCTCCGCGATGGCGGTCTTGCCGACCCCCGGCTCACCGATCAGTACCGGATTGTTCTTCGTACGGCGTGACAGAATTTGAATCACGCGCCGGATTTCTTCATCCCGCCCAACAACCGGGTCCAGCTTGCCCTCCCCGGCCAGTCTCGTGAGATCACGCCCGTACTTCTCAAGGGCTTGATAGGTGCTTTCGGGATCCTGGCTGGTCACCCGTTGGTTTCCCCGTATCTGTTGGAGGGCAGTTAAGAGGCGATCGCGGGTGATGCCGAGCGGTCTGAAAACACCCCCCTCCGCCACCATCGCGAGCAAGACATGTTCGACGCTCACATAGTCATCACGCAGGTCGCGCATCTCCTGTTCGGCCTGGGCCAGTACCCGCGACAAGCGTTCGGTCAGGTAGACCTGTCCCGGCGCAGATCCTGGCCCCTGCACTTGCGGAAGCCGGTCGAGCGCCGCCTCCGCCGCCTTACGCACTGCGGCGGGGGAGAAACCAGCCTGTTCAAACAGTGGACCAGCCAGACCTGCTTCCTGTTCCATCAGTCCCAGCAGAAGGTGTTCGACATCGAGGCCTTGATGGCTTCGGCGCCTCGCATGGGCTGACGCAGCCTGCAGGGCTTCCTGGAGCTTCACTGTCATGCGGTTGACGTCCATCATGTTCTCTCAGGTTGTATTCTTCCGAAATGTGAAGCCGTTCTGTTCATCATGCAGGCACAGGCGCTTCCCTGAGCTAGCATCCGCAGTGCCAAAGACGCACCAGGAGCAACAGACGCATTATATGCGCACTTACAGCCAATTGTGGAGGGGAGAAGGCTGATGCCGGACTAGCGTTCACCTTTCCTGTAGCAGATAGGGGCAGATCCGCAATGGGTGATTTGTAGCAGAACGCGTCATGGGGTTGCGCCTAACGCATAGGACCCCTTTCCGGCATACATGAGGTCCAACTCAGCGGAAGCCGCAGACGCTTTCTGCTATGCTCCCTGTCTTCGCTTGAGTCACTACGATGGAATCTCTCCCGGCTTCATATGTTGCCGTCATGGCGCTGGCTTTTCTGTCCGGCGGCACGACCTTACTCGGTGTCGCGCTTGCCATCGCGGTCGGCGACAATCCAAAAATCATGACGATGGGCATCGGCTTCTCGACCGGCATGATGGGTATGATTTCCGTCTTTGAACTAATACCGGAGTCCTTGAGCCTCGCCGGAGCCTCAACCACAATCATCGCGGCCGGCCTGGGAGCCGGACTCATTCTCGCGCTGCATATCCTGATTCCGCACGTTCATCTCGACAGAGAACGGTCTCCTTCGGTCGAACTCCGCGCGGCCTACCTCACTGCATTCGGTCTGATCCTGCACGATGTCCCGGAAGGCTTTGCGATGGCGAATGCGTTCCTGGCCTCGCCTTCCCTCGGTATATTGATCGCGATCGCGATCGCACTGCACAATATTCCCGAAGAATTCGCGATGGCGATCCCGGCTGTCGCCGTCAAGAACCGGACACTCTTGTTCAAGGCAGCGATTGCCTCAGGACTCGCCGAACCGGCCGGCGCGATCTTCGGGTTGTTTGCCGTCCATTTTAATCCCGCGCTCAACCCCTCGTTGATGGCAATAGCCGCCGGTGCCATGGTCATGATTTCCTTCTTGGAGCTTGTTCCAATGGCTAGGAAATTTGGCAAGATGGAATCATTCGCGTTAGGCATTGCCGGCAGTGTAGTGGTCTACTTGGCCCTGCACGCCGTCTTTTCTCATGAAGGGAGTGGAATCCCATGACTGCTTACACCTACCACCCTATGTGCGAAATCACGCATCCAGTCAGGCGCAGACATGAAGTCGGCTCACCACTCACCAGTGTTACGTGATTTCTGCGGCCGAGCGAATGATCGACTCCAGATTCTTCAGACTCTGCGGCTGTCCGAGCACAATCAAGGTATCTCCTGACGCCAATTTAATCTTAGAACCGGGATTGAACTCCAGATGCCCGGATCGCCGCTTGACGCCGACCACGATCAGGCCCTGATCCTGATCAAGTCCGCATTCGCAGGGTGTTTTCCCGTCAAATCGCGAGCCCTGTTGGATCGTGATCTCTTCGATCTGCAGATCCAAGTGTTCGCTCTTCGTGGCCAACTCCAAAAAATCGACGACATGAGGCCTGAGGAGCACTTGCGCGACCTGGGTGCCGCCGATCAAATACGGAGAGGACACGCGGTTGGCGCCTGCTCGCACCAACTTTTGTTCGGACCCTTCTTCACCGGCACGCGCTACGATGTACAGTTCCTTGTTGAGTCCGCGAGCCGTCAACACGATGTAGAGATTTTCCACATCGGAATTCACGACTGACACCAACCCTTTTGCGCGATCGACACCAGCCTGGACGAGCACATCGTCTTTGGTTGCATCGCCTTCAATCGTGATCATGCCATCCCGTTGTGCTGCGGCGACACGGTCTGGGTTCTTTTCGACGACCACGAGGTCAGCCGGCTTCGCACGCAGTTCCCTACAGATGTGCTGGCCCATTCGGCCGTAGCCACAGACGATATAGTGGTTGGCAATCGCTTTCACTTTTCCTCCGGATCGGTACCGACCAAATACGTGCCGCAACTCCCCTTCGAGCACGAATCGCGCGAAATTTCCCAGTACATAGAACAGTGTGCCGACTCCAGCTAGTATGAGCCCAATCGTGAAGGCCCGGCCGGCAGCCGAAAGGGGATTGACTTCCCTGTACCCTACTGTCGTGATCGTCGTGACGGTCATGTAGAGCCCATCGAAGACCGACCACCCTTCGATGATCACGTATCCACACGTGCCAATGGCAATCACCAAGGCGAGCACACCTGCCGCATGCAACAGGTGGCGTAAGGGATCGCCAACGTGATTGGGGGGCTCCATGAGCGGGTATCATCCTGTTCGACGAGAAACTCCGGCTTTCACGCGCGGGGGAATCCGAATAATTAGACGTCCACTTCTACCATGTTTCGGTAAAGCCGTGTCACACCGTACTCAGTCCCGTAAGAGTTTTCAATTGATGCGGTGAGGTGGTGTTCACGTTGAGACGGACCGGGAGTCGTTGCGGCGGACCGAATCGTTCCAATGGAATGTCGTGAAGCCGTTGGATGTGGGGGGGACACATCAGCCGCAGACGCGTTTCTCGCCCACGCCTGGTCAATTGGTAGAATCTGGGGGCATGGTGAGCACGGCCGCGATTGCCTCCCTATTCGTGTGTGGCTTGAACAGATGTTGGAATCGGGTTTGTAGTTCGAGGTATTGCTCCAGCGGATCCCCGTCCGATCGACCACTGTCCCCGCCCGAGCAGAAAGGCACGTGGATATGGAGATGCCGTGCGCCATGGCGATGCGAGGGACATTCTTCCCGGTACCCAGGAGATTGCCAGGGGCCTCGCCCGCCGCCTGTGTCGTGTTCGTCCGCGCGAAGGGGGGCGTCGCCACGGACCGTTGAATACCGGTGTTCATATGCGCTTCGTTGTCGTAACAAGCGAACTCGGCCAAGACTTGCTGCTCCCACGCATCAGGCATGCCGAGCAATGGGTTGCGCTCTCGTGTCCCCACGCGGGTGACGCGCCAGCCCTGTTCCCGCGACAACCGTCCGCGATTTCCGGAGCGAGCTGGGCACAGACCTTGTGGCCTCTGCCTGCCATCTTTTCGTCATCTCCTGCGTCATGGCCGCACCTAGTTCTTTCAGAAAGGAGCCGGCGGCCTCCTGAGCCGCCTGTTCACGCGTGGTGCTGCCGGCATTGCTACGGGTGCCAAGAGCATGAGAACCGCGATGCAACCAACGACCGCCGTCCCCAACCGAAATCCCTGCTCGTTCGTCATGGCATCAGTTCAACCATTGTACAGTGGTTGAACTCAATGCTGGTGTTGCTGCCCTTCGCCGAATCCTCCACTCCCATGATCGCCACCGTCATGTCCGCCCTGTCCGCCACCACCCATCATGCCGCCCATTCCGCCCATCCCAGACTGATGTTCACCACTTGATTGGCCGCCTCCGTGCCCACCACCTCCCATCATTCCACTTCCCATTCCACCCATCATGCCGCCCATTCCGCCTCTCCCACCCATCATCCCACCTTTACCCATACCGCCCATTCCGCCTCCATGCTGCCCTTCACCCTTGCTCTTCATTTGTTCATGATGGGCACGGTCCTTTTCCCGTTGATCGGGAGTCAACAGGGCCATGGCGGTGCGCTTACTTTTGATCGCTTCGAACAGACAGGCTCCTTCCGATTTTTTCAGTTGCTCGACCTTTGCCTGAATCGCCTTAAGGTCGACCTGTTCCTCCTCCAACAGCGCGTCTAGTTCGAGCTTCGCCACCTTGGCGTCGGCTTCCAACCTGGCCTCCGAGCGTTTGAAATCCAGCTGGATGGCCTTGAGCTTGCTGATTTGCTCCTGCGTCAACTCAAACTCCTTGGCATGCTTCAATAAATGTTTCAGGTAGTGCCCACTATGATCGTGCTGTTCCTCCTGATCGTGGCCACTATGCCCTTTCTTCCCATGGCCTTCGTCGGCAAAGGTCGGTGCCACCAACATAGCGGCGATCACCCCAGCTCCTGCAACTGCAACCATCCATCGCCTTATCCACTTCGTCATAACTGTACCTCCAGGTTTTGATCCTTTGACAAACTGATCGCCCGCCTCCTCCATCCACTGAGAGCGTTTTCATCAAGATTGGATTCAGATCAATTGCGAATCTTGCGCCGCCCCTCGGCTTCGTAAGACCTGGGGAATTTATTCAGGGAAACAGTGGTTTAAGCGGGTGTATCACGTACGAGTGGTGCGATGTGATGCAGGAATACTCACGGCCAGGTTGTCAGGTGGGGAAAAACGCTACAAAGGATGCCTGGCGGAGCTACCCAACACCCAATTCAAGAGCCCGCCAGTGCCAGCCCGGTCAGGAGAAGTTAGGGAGGAGGACCGTGACGAGAGGCTCACATTTTATTCATCCATCTCATCTCCCTTTCCTCCATGCCTCATCCCTTTCATTCCACCCATACCACCTCTATGACCTCTCATTCCTGGCCCATGCATGCCCGCGAAAGTTTGTTCGTACTGAATCAGAGCCCAGATTTCTTCATCCGACAGGACTTGGCCAAACCCAATCATGCCGGTTCCGGGAGAGCCATGTTTGATGACCCAGAAAATTTCCCCCTCTGTACGGTGCCGCCAGAATCCGTGGTGCTGAAAATTCCGAGGGGAAGGATTCAGCTGAGCGCCTCCTGGTCCTGTGCCGTCTCCATTGACTCCGTGACAGGTGAAGCATGTGCCCTTGCCGTGATAGAGCGCCTTCCCTTTTTCTACAACGTCTTGAGATGCCGGGAGCGGGCTCCTGAGCGCTCTGGCTTCGGCCAGCTTATTGGCCGGCACGACTGGTTGCATCATATGCCGTTCTGCCTCGCTCGTGGAAACTCCGAAGAAAATCATAATAGCCAGTACCGAGAACGTCTTTGTCTTCATCGCCCTGCTCCTTCATCGATGGGACCCACATGGAATCCATGAGACGCCTTGCCGAAGCTGTCACAGATCCAATTCCACCATTTTGCGGTGGAATCGAGTGATGATGTTCGGGTCCGGCGTCAATCTGATCTGGGCTTCTTCCTTCCCTTTGTAGGGCAGCAGGTTCAACACGTATCGCAAGCTCTCGAGACGTGCCGCCTGTTTATCGTTCGCCTTCACGATGATCCAGGGACTGTACGTCGTGTGTGTCTTGCTGAACATCTCTTCTTTGGTGCGGGTGTAGGCATCCCACAGTTCCTGTGCCTTCTCATCGACCGGGCTGAGCTTCCACTGTTTCAAAGGATTCTGGCGCCTGGCTTCGAAGCGCCGGGCCTGCTCTTCTTTTGAAATGGAGAACCAAAATTTGATGATGGTAACGCCATCTTCATAGAGCATGTGTTCGAACTCGGGCACCTGCTGCAGGAAGCGTTGGTGCTCCTTTTTTGTGCAGAATCCCATCACTGGTTCCACGACCGCGCGGTTGTACCAGCTTCGATCAAAGAAAACGATCTCACCCTTGTTCGGCAGCTGCCTGATATATCGCTGGAAATACCACTGGCCCCGCTCTTCGTCGGTCGGCTTGGGCAGCGCCACGACACGCATCGCACGAGGGTTCAGGTGTTCCGTGAAGCGACGGATCGTTCCCCCTTTTCCCGCTGCATCCCGTCCTTCGACCAGAATCGCAATGCGTTCTCCCGTATTTTGGATCCATCGCTGCAGCTTGACTAACTCGACTTGTAATTGCCGCAACTCATACTCATACAGCAGCCTCTTACGGACATCTTGAAGGTCGACACCTCTGTTCTCCAACAGCTGAAAGAGGCCTTTCCTCGTATTGATTCTTTGCAGATCATCTTCGGTCAGGGTGGAGCCTGGATCCCCGATTTTCTTCAATACCCTATCGATGGCAGCACCACCCGGCGGTATATATCCATCTCCCTCCACCGGAACCCTGGTGGGGATCGCCTCCAAGTCGTTCTCATCCGCTCCGTGTGTTTGCCTCGTGAGTTCATCGCTCTCCGACACATCTCGATGTTTGCGGCCTTTGGACTTCCCGGTCGATTCGCCATCAGCAGCCATGCAAGACCTCCTCATCACCAGATATAGAATCAGAATGCCACACTTCGATCTCGCTCCGCCACGGCCTTGATGAAATCCGGCATGCCTTTGATGGAGGCACCGGCTACCAGATCGGCTGTACCAACTTGTCTGGCTACCGCACAGGCCCCGCAGACCCAGATCGGAACTCCCGCCGCCTGCACGGCAGCAAGCAACTCCTTCAGCGGGGTGAGGTTCACACCGGTCACATAATCGGCCACGCCTTTCCGCCCCAACGTCACGGCTTCATTCCATAGCCACAGGACCACATCGTGTCCTTGCTCTTTTGCCGTCTTCGCCGCCATGAACGGCAGCGTCGCCATCGTTGGATCATCTGTTCCTCGACTGCCCGAAATAATGAACGTTGCCACGTATACCCCCTTGGTTCAGTCTTCGTTTTTCGTCATTCATCTCTCGCGAGCAACGCTTCACGTGTTACTTCGCCAGCGAACGAATGTAGTGAATCAACTGCCACACCTGTTCGTCCGGCAGCCCAGCAAATGCCATCATCCCGGTCCCCGGCGACCCGTTCTTGATGATCCAGAACAGTTGGCCATCTGGTAACTCTTTCATCATTATGCCGCAGGTAAAGTTCCTGGGGGGCGGCACAAAGGCCCCGCCCATCAACCCTTTCCCATCGCCCAGTTCCCCGTGACACATCACGCAGGCCACCGGTTGCGCTCCTTTCAGGAACAACTCCTTTCCCGCCTTGATAGCACTGGATGACGACGGAAGCGGATTCGTCTTGGCCCAGAAGTCTGCCGGCGCTTTGGCTGTCTTGCGCGGCTGCACACAGGCGGTGCCTGGCGCACCTTCACCCGCGGCGGCCACATCAGGAACCCCCTTGAAGGTGACCTTCAAATAGGCAATCACATCCGCCACGCCTTGCTGGCCGATCGTAAGGCCCCAGTAGGGCATATTCGGCGATTTGCCGATGGCCACTCCGCCATGGTTGATGACATTATAAAGATATTCAATCGGAAGTTTGTCGAAGGGCATGTTGGCGTGAATGGCAGGCTTGGGCTCCAATCCGGAGGCCGCGGGACCGTCGCCTTTGCCGGTGAAGCCGTGGCACTGGGCGCAGTATTCCTTGTACAGCGTCTTGCCTCGATCCACGCTCGCATTGGCGAATTCCTGACTCATCCAGGGCTCGTAATAGTTGAAGTCCTTCACGCCCTGCGCGGCGAGAAATCCGATCACGGCCCGTAACTGCGGGTCGGTTGCATCGGCCAGAAATTCTCCGGTATGGGTGATGAAGTCCTGCGGATTCTGTCCAAAACGATAGAGCCAGTCCATGTTGTACCGCTGACCGGCATTCTGCAGAGCCGTGCTCTGTGGTCCACCAATCAGTTTGCCGTTCTCCTCGATCGTGTGGCAACCGAGGCAGGCGTGTGCTTTATAGGCCATCCCGCCGAAGGTCACATCGAACTTCGTCACTTTTGAGAGATCGAATGCGCCCACGGTGACACGCGGATCTTTGTTGTGTTCGGCAAAATAATCCGCGATCGCGTTCGCCTCCGACTCCGTCACCATCGGATGCTTCGATGGAACGTCCGTCAAGTCCCACCGATAGCCCTTGGCATAAAGCGGTGCTTCCTTTCCCGTGAGCCAACGAATAAGCCACGATCGTTGATATTTGCTGCCGGCCCAGATCAAATCCGGCGCTCGCAGATTGAACCGAGAATCGGCTGTCCCTTCCAGCCGGTGGCATTGCACACAGGTCTGTTGGATGAGGTCCTTTGCACGAGATTGATCGCTCGCGAAAGACGGCCCTTGAAACACGAGCGTCCCAACGATCAACATCCCTGTCGTGACGATCCCTACCCTCATCCTGCCGAAACTCATCTCACCCTCCTCCTCTCCATACGATCACGGCACACATTACACGTCCTATCTCTGAGGCATGCCTTCAGACCGGTTGGATTTTTGATGCGTGTGTGGATTCAGTTGTATTGTGATGATCGGCGTCACGGCGATAGCTTGGTGGACGGTGCAAGCATGCGCCACTTTCAAGAGTCGCTCTCGTTGTTCCGCGGTGACTCGATGAGGCACGTGGATTTCGATGTCGATACGACCGACACGGTGAGGACGTTCGGCCATGCCCCATTCCGCATCCACGCTGAGGCCGTCTCGATCAATGCCGTGTCGCCCGCAGAATTGCCCGACGAAATACGCGATACAACTTGCGACTGATCCGACAAAGAGTTCGACAGGACTCATTCCGGCGTCCCGACCTCCGTCCTCCGCCGGCTGGTCGGTGATGACTCGATGCTGCCCGCTCACGATGTCGTAGCGTGTCCCGCCATGAAAGGTGGCCGTAAGCTTCATCTCGCTCTTGTCAACCATTCAATATGGGGCATCCGCCGGCTTGCCCCCCTTGGGCCAATCATGGATCTTGCCGGAAAAGTCGGGGCGTGGCTGAGTATTGACATAGGCCGCGACATCAAACGCCTCATCGTCCGAGACGGTCCACCCCCACCCTCTCGGCATATTGGCTTTGATAAACGCAGCCGCCACGCTGATCCTCGCCATGTCCGCACCGATGTTGTACGAACGCGGTCCCCACACCGGCGGCGCCGTCATTGTTCCCTGCCCCTCGGAGCCATGGCAGAATACACATTTTTGCTCGTACACCTTCTTCCCATTAAGAGGATCCGGCTGATGGGTCGATGTAAGGCGTGGGATTCCTCGCCACGGCACAGCACTGCCTGCCGGCATATTCTGCGACAGCCATTCGATGTAGGCCACGATACCCGTCAGTTTGACACTGTCGGGCGGGAGTGACTTGCCGTTCATATTGCGCTCGAAGCACTCGTTGATCCGATCCGCAAGGGATACTTGTCGGCCGGCACGCTCGTGATAGCGCGGGTAGAGGAGACTGATGCCGACAAATGACGCCGCATTCGGGTTGAGGCCGGCATCCAAATGACAATTGGTGCAGTTCAGCCCATTCCCCACATACCGTTTCCCGTACCCTTGCGTGTCGACCACCATCAAGTAGCCCAGCCGTATCTGCTCTCCCCGGAGATCGCCGGGAATAGTTTCGGGTGAAGGCGGAGCAAACAACGCGTTAGCGGCTGCCTCCGTATCGGAAGAGCCAATGGAATTCTCCTCACCGGTCATCCGGGGAGGTGGAGCGCAAGCACTCGCCATTAACACAACAACCGCCAGCACGGTGCTTGCGATCGAACGTCTATCCATTCACCGGCCTCACTTCTTTAGGTTGGAAGAAGGAGAACAGGTGTTGATTCCCAGCAAGGTGAACAACGGGCAAAACCCTACCGCCCCGGTCAACAGTAATATTGCGCCGATGACCACGAATGCACCGGCAATGGTTGATGAGAGTCCGGCAAAAAGACCGATCGCGATCGCCAGCACCCCCGCCCCAATCCGTATCGGTCGTTCAATTCCGCCCACATTACAAGTCATGTCGATACCTCCTTGTCCCGCGGTTGTCCCACTCCCTGACAGACCCGTATGAGACAACTTTTGCCTGTTGGATTCATCTCTTATGGCTGCCCCTCAGCCTCGACCCTGAGGGTGCGCACGTAGGCCAAGACATCCCAGATTTCTTCATCGGAGAGTGAATGTTTCCACGCCCCCATGGCGGTATTCGGTTTGCCTTCATGAATGCGACGAAACAACGTCCCGTCAAGTCGACTTTGCACATCGGAAGCGGTGAGATCTGCCGGAGGCGGAACAAGCTTGATTCCCAATGTTCCTTTTCCGTCGATGCCATGGCAACGGATGCAGGTGTTGACGTAGATCTCCCGCCCGCTGACCGCATCGCCACCTTTAGCAGCAGTCACCAGCTCGCTTACTCCGAGATTGCTGAACCCCAGCCCCAGCACCCCAGCCAACAATGCGCAAAAAACAAGCATCCGTCCAGTGATGGGCATCTTTTTCCCCCTCATAAGTCTCATACTTTGCGAGCCGTGTGCCATGTTGCCCAAAGAGAAGTTGATAGTATTCTTATTAGGAAACCATGGCTTACGACATTTTGTGAGCATGGTGCGCCGACATGTGGCTTGAGCTGGTGAAAAACGCCTCAGGACTGTCTCGCCCACTGGCGCAGGATGCTACAGAGCCTCACTCCCGCATAGTTAAAGCTCGGTAGACGTGAAGGCCAAACGCCGAGTGGACTTGTGACCCCTTATCTGATGGCGTGATCCTCGAGTACGCCAGTTCGATACCGGTCGGAAAATAAGAAGTTCTTTGAGCTTTTCCCCAAACCCACTACGCTATTCCTTCAGTAAACCGATAACTAATGGGAGATCTTTCTCCTCAGCATAGCTTCGGATTTGGCGCTTTATTTAGATGTCGCAACCATCCTCTCCTCTTATACACGATCTTGCCTCGCTCTTTCAGTTCGGTTGTCGGAAGAATCCGAATGGCCGGGCCTATGCGTTCGTCCGTGACAACCTCGACGTTGAGAATCACGTCACGTTCGTCCAACTTGAACGGACGGTTTATTCGCTTGCCGGCCATCTCGCACGTGAGTTTCCACCAGGAACCAGAGCTCTTCTTCTCTACCCCCAAGGGCTCGACGTCGTCTACGCCTTTTGGGCCTGTGTCTGTGCCGGCCTCGTTCCGGTTCCTGCTCCGGCTCCTGACCCTATCAGGCGGAAACACAGTCTACATCGACTTCGCGCCATCATCGATGATGCTCGCGTTGCGCTGATTCTCACCACATCAGGACTCGAAACCACGGTTTCGGAGCTTTCGATCACCGAGGATGCGAGTCCTATCACATGCATCGCGACGGATCACGCCTATGAGGCAGCCGATTCAATGAGGTTGCCTGATTATAGCCATACTACCCTTGCGTATCTGCAGTACACATCGGGATCGACGGCCACTCCTCGGGGCGTCATGGTCAACCATCAGAACGTGCTTGCTCATTGCAGGGCCCTGAGCCTGGCGGGAAATGTATCGCCCACCAGTCGGTCGCTCTGCTGGTTACCGTACTTTCATGATTATGGATTGGTGCATGGAATCATCGCTCCGTTCTATGCCGGTATCCCTGCCTATCTCATGTCACCCCTTACGTTTCTCAGGCGACCATTGCGGTGGCTCGAAGCGGTGGCCCAATTTGCGATTACACACAGCGGTGGACCAAACTTTTCGTATGAGTCCTGCGTCCGAGCCGCACAGCAGCAGAAGGAGTGGCAAGCGGACCTGAGTGCGTGGGCGGTCGCAAGTTGCGGTGCGGAGCCTATTCACCCTGATACGGTTACCCGGTTCATCGATACCTTTGGTCCACGAGGCTTCCGGTCAACCTCGTTCGCGCCGGCCTATGGTCTCGCAGAAGCGACTCTCTTGGTCACGATGAAACGGACTGGTGCAGAGCCGAGTTTTTTGAACGTAGATGCTGAGGCGCTGTCCAACGCAGTCGTCCAGATATCTCCCGCATCGGAAGGGAAAATTCGTACATTGGTCGGATGCGGGGAGCCCCTCGAGGAGACTTGTCTCAGGATTGTGAATCCTGAGACCCATACCGAGTGCCCATCACGCGTTGTCGGGGAAGTATGGCTGGCCGGAGCCGGAATCGCATCTGGATATTGGGAGAAACCTCAAGAAAGCGAAGCCGTGTTTCAGGCGACCATCGCCGGATCAGATGGAGGTCCCTATTTGCGGACAGGTGATCTTGGCTTTCTCCACCACGGAGAATTGTTCCTGACTGGACGCCTCAAAGACCTGATCATTGTACGGGGCCGAAACTATTATCCCCATGATTTGGAATGGACAGCGGGGCAAGCGCACCCAAGCCTACGGCGAGGGAGCGGAGCGGCCTTCTCAATTGAAGGTGAGACCGGAGAACGTGTGGTGCTGGTCCATGAACTCGAGAAGCGTGTGCCGGAATCGGACATGATGGCTGCGATACGCTGCATCCGCCGAGCCATCGCAGACGAGTACGAACTGGAACTTCACACAGTGGCCTTGGTCAAGTCTGGTGCCATCCCAAGAACCTCCAGTGGAAAAATCCAGCGGCGTGCCTGCCGAGATGCCTTTGAATCCGACCATCTCACTGTCGTTGCGGCCCATACGCTGGACCAGGATGTAGACGCTGTCCCCGATGTGTTAGTGACTGAGCCCCCGCAAACCCGTATCGAGCAGAAGGTGGCCGAGATCTGGCAAGAGGTGCTTGGAGGAGATCTTCCGCATCGCCATGCAAACTTCTTTGTACTCGGAGGCAATTCGCTTCTCGCAGCACAGATTGTCACGCGCATTCTCGAGACGTTCCACGTCGAACTCCCCCTCAGTACGCTATTTGAATACCCGATATTGTCCACACTCGCCGCGCGAATCGATGAGCTGAACACGGATCCAGGTGTCGCTGGATCGGATGCACGGCACGATCAATGCGCAGATGGTGACGGGAACGCACGGACGTTGCTGGTCCCACGTTCCTCTGGATCCCCACGACCAGGCAAGATTCCCCTCAGTCCAGCCCAGCAACGGCTGTGGTTCTTAGAGCACGTTCACCCCGGGAGCGCGATCAACCATATTTCGATGAATGTACGTCTGCGGGGGTCCATCATTCCTGAGGTGTTAGAGCGGTCCGTACAGGAAATCGTCCGTCGTCACGAGATTCTTCGAACTCGTTTCGGATCGGAGCGAGGCGAGGGGTTCGCGGAAGTATCTTCTGAGGCAATCGTCACGATCAGGCAGCAAGACTTCCAACGATTGGATGCCACGGAGCAAGACCGTCACGTACAGCAATTCCTGGAAACGGAGAGGACCCGGCCGTTTGACTTACGACAAGGACCGCTATTTAGAGTTACCTTACTGGCCCTTGAACCCACTGTGTCTATTCTGGCGTTGACATTCCACCGTCTTGTCGCCGACGGATGGTCTCTCGGGATCTTCTGGAAGGAATTTGCCCTTCTGTGGGAGGCCGGTGGCGATGCACGAGACGCTCAGCTTCCCATAGTGGCAGTTCAGTACCTGGACTATGTCGATTGGCAAAGAGCCAGGCTCGATCAAGGCCTTGGCGAAGTCCAGCGTGCCTATTGGATCCGGCAGCTGACAGGCGCCCACCCTCTCCCGGAGCTCCCAGTCGACCGTCAGCGACCGCGAGTACGCACGTTCGAAGGAAGCGTGCGATCACGATCGCTCTCTCCGGGACTTTCAGCAAGCCTTGCTCAATTCTGCCAACAGCAGCATGTCACGACCTTCATGGTGCTGTACGCCATTTTTGCGACCTGGTTGTATCGCTACACACAAGAATCGGATATCGTGATCGGCTCGATCGTGTCAGGCAGGCGTCGGAGAGAACTGGAAAACGTAATGGGCTATTGCGTCAATACCGTGGCGTTGCGGGTAGGACTTTCAGATGAGTTGACGGGACACGAGCTGCTGAAGCAGGTGCGCCGCCTAGTGGTCGATGCCTACGATCATCAGGACCTCCCGTTCGAAGAGGTGATCGAGGCGCTGTCGCTCCAGCGCGAACGATCCTTATCTCCACTGTTCAACGTGATGATCGTAAGTGAAGAAGACCCCTTGGCCACGTTCAGCGCCAAGGACCTAGAGGTCTCTCATCTCCCTTGGGAACCGACCGCGTCGGAGTTCGACCTCGTGTTGATGGTCGTCAATAAGGTAAACGGCTTGGAGTTGGCGTTTCTCCATGATCCCACGATTTTTGAGGACTCGACGGTCGACCGGATGTTGGGACAACTGGAAATTCTCCTTGAAGAATTTCTCAAGAAACCTGCTGCTCATCTTCACCAACTTTCATTACTGACCGCCGAGGAAAGACGGAACATTCCACTGACATGGAACGAGCCGCCCTCTACAGCCTCAGGTATCCATACGCTTATCGAGGCGCAAGTCCAGCGGACTCCAGATGCAGCCGCTGTGACCTGTGGAGGCCAATCCATCAGCTACCAGGAACTGAACCGGCGAGCGAATCGAGTTGCTCACGCACTATTGAAATTGGGGGTCGGTGCAGAGGTCCCGGTGGGTCTCTATGCCGAGCGCTCCGTCGATGCCCTCGTGGGCCTCTTGGGTATCCTCAAAGCCGGAGGAGGATACGTTCCCCTTGATCCATCCTTCCCCAGCCACCGTCTCCAGCTGATGCTGGAGGATGCTCACGTATCCATCATGGTGACACAGGCGCACCTTCGTCACCACTTACAGAACTACCGTGGCCGAATCTTCGACGTGGAAACCTTGGATACATCTCCCATCGGCGGAGCAGGGGAGGAGGAGAAGAACCCCGCACGAGCCGTTTCGCCGGATCAGCTCGCTTATATTATCTACACCTCGGGCTCGACGGGGCGACCCAAGGGTGTAGCCGTGACACACCGCAGTCTGGTGACCTCTCTTCATGCCAGGCTTCAGTACTATCCGGAGCCGGTCTCTCGATTTCTACTGACCTTCTCTCTAGCGTTTGACGGGTCTGTGACTGGCATCTTTTGGACGTTGCTGCGGGGGGGAGAACTGGTCATCCCATCTGAGACCGCCCATCGTGATCCCACGGAGCTTGCTACACTCATCGCACATCATCACATCTCGCACGTGGTCTGGGTCCCATCTTTGTACCAGGCGGTGCTCGGTGAGGCGTTGAGTACTCAACTGGAATCCCTTCGTGTCGTCATCACGGCTGGAGAGAGCCTGCCCCTTGAACTCCTGAGACGGCATTACCAGCTCCTGCCTCATGCCAGGCTCTACAATGAATATGGACCGACGGAAGCCACGGTCTGGTGTAGCGTGTACCAAACCACGCGCGAAGAAACAGGGGCTCGAGTCCCGATCGGCCAACCCATCGCCCATATGCAGCTCTATGTGCTAGATGAGCGTCTGCAGCCGGTGCCGATCGGGGTGCCGGGAGAACTCTATGTCGCGGGAGACTGTCTGGCCCGCGGTTATGTCAATCAGCCGCACCTGACCCACGAACGATTTCTGACGAATCCCTACGTGCCCGGCACCAAGCTGTATCGGACCGGAGACCTGGCTCGGTATCGAGCCGACGGCAATGTGGAGTTTCTTGGACGAGTCGATCAGCAGGTCAAACTGCGTGGCTACCGGATTGAGCTCGGAGAAATCGAATATGCGCTGAGCAATTTCCCCGGGGTCCATCACGCTGCGGTGCTGCTTCGGGAGGATAAGCGGGACCAGCACCGGTTGGTCGGCTATCTCGCCGGGAAGTCGTCGCTCAAAGAAAAACTCGAAGAAGTCCGCAGTTATCTCACCGCGCAATTACCGCACTATATGGTGCCCTCCGTCATATTGTGGCTCGACACGATGCCGCTCAGTCCCACCGGAAAGGTGAATCGAGAGGCTCTTCCCGTTCCGGAACGCACAACCGGTCAAGCAGCAGCAAGAATTGCTCCGCGAAATGCAGTCGAAGAAGCCTTAGCTGAGCTGTGGAAGTCCGTGCTTGAGGTGCCCGAGGCGGGCATCCATGACCATTTCTTTGAAGCGGGAGGCCATTCGCTCTTGGCCACCCAAATTATCTCCCGGATACGCGAGCTCTTCGAAGTCGAGATCTCGCTGCAGATGCTGTTTGAACGACCGACGATCTCGGCCTTGGCTGAAGAAGTGACGCGATTGCGCCAAGGGGATCGGCAGGCGCCTGCCTTGCCACCGATCATTCCGGTGCCGAGAGATCAGCCCCTCCCCCTGTCCTCTTCTCAGCAACGCATGTGGTTGATGCATCAGCTGGCTCCTGAGAGTACGGCGTATAACATGCCGTTTGCCTCACGGCAGATGGGGCGACTGAACAAGGCGGCGCTCCGGAGTACGATCGACGCCATCTGCAACCGGCATGAGGCATTTCGAACGATGTTCATGATGAAGGGGGAGGGGCCTGTCCAACTCATTCAGCCCTTTCGTCCTCCTCACTGGGTCGAAATGGACCTGACACACCTCCCATCGGCACAGCGCCAAGAGCAGGCAGCTCGGCTCGTCGAGCAGGAAGCGAACCGGCCGTTTGATCTGGAGCAGGGACCTCTCGCACGGTTCCTCTTGATTGAGATCGAGCCCGAAGACCATGTGTTGGTGCTCACAATGCATCATATCATCGGAGACCAGTGGTCATTCGGAGTCATCGGCTATGAGTTCGCCTTCTTCTACAACGCGTTTTGTCGGGGAGACGTCCCTTCGGCCAAACCGATCCTCCTTCAGTATGCCGACTACGCGGTGTGGCAGCGGCGTTGTCTGACCGACGATTGGCTCAGCGCACAATCGAACTACTGGCAGAAGAAGCTGGCCGGGCTATCCAAGCTGTCGTTGCCGACCGATCATCCACGGCCTGTGACGCAGACCTTTAACGGCTCCCATCGCATGCTGGAATTTCCCACATCGTTGATCGAACGACTGAAACAATTCAGTGCGGAACACAATGCGACGGTGTTCATGACTCTGTTGGCCTGTTTCCAGATTCTCTTGAGTCGCTATTCCGGCCAGACCGATGTCGCCGTCGGCTCTCCTATCGCCAACCGAACGCAATCCGCGGTCGAGTCGATCATCGGTTCCTTCGTCAATACGCTCGTCATACGTACCGATCTCTCCGGCGATCCAACGTTCATCGAATTGCTGGCACGGGTGCGTGAAACCGCGTTGGAAGCCTATGCCAATCAGGACTTCCCATTCGACAAGTTGGTCGAGATGATGCACTCCTCTCGCGATCAGAGCTCTGCTCCGTTGGTGCAGGTCCTCTTCAACATCCCGAATGCGCTGATCAGGGAAATCAACGTTCAGGGGTTGAGTTGGGTGCCCTTCGAGGTGGAGACGCAAGCCGCACAATTCGACTTGAGCTTGACAATTGAGACGGAGTTCTCACGAAAAGCCTACCTCACGTTCAATACAGATCTCTTCGAGCCTCAGACCGCCGAACGGATGTTGGGACAGTATAGGGTTCTGCTCCAGCACGCATTGGCCAATCCCCATACCAAGTTATCTGAGCTCCCAACAGTGACGGCAGCCGAACGTCAGCTGATGCTCAAGGATTGGAACCGTACGCAACGAGACTATCCGCAGTCTGAGTGCTTTCCTCAATTATTCGAAGCCCAAGTCGAAAGGACGCCCGATGCCGTAGCCATATCGATGGGACCGAAGACATTACGGTATGGTCAACTCAATGCAGGGGCGAATCAGCTGGCACGCTATCTCCGAACGCTGGGCGCCAAACCCGGTGTGACGGTGGGTATCGGCCTCGAGCGATCTTTAGAGATGATCATTGCATTGATCGCCGTACTTAAGACCGGTGCGGCCTATGTCCCGCTCGATCCCGAGTTTCCACGAGACCGGCTTCGGTTTATGGCCCAGGACACCTCGGTCGCCGCCGTGCTGACATCTGCAGACCTCTCCGATCGGTTTGACGCTCGGGTCTGTCGCTTGCTCTGCCTTGATCGCGAAGCGGAACGCATCGCGCAAGAGGCTGACCACGATCTGACGCCGGTCGCCACGCCTCAAGACCTCGCGTACATCCTCTATACGTCTGGTTCGACCGGACAGCCCAAGGGAGTCGAAATTCCGCACCGAGCACTGGTCAACTTCTTGTGCTCGATTCGACAAGAGCCGGGATGTTCCGCTCAAGATGTCATGCTCTCTGTGACGACCATCTCCTTCGATATCTTCGGCTTGGAACTCTATGTGCCGTTGCTGGTCGGAGCCCGTGTCGAGATCGCCAGTCGAGCTGTTGCAATGGACGGACGACAACTCCGTAGCCTCTGTGAGGCCGTACAGCCGACGATCATGCAAGCGACTCCGGCAACATGGCGCATGTTGATCGAAGCCGGATGGTTGGGCGGTAAAAACATGACGGTTCTCTGCGGTGGAGAAGCTCTTCCTCCAGATCTCGCCACAGCGTTGTTGGATCGAAGCCTCGCCTTGTGGAACATGTATGGCCCGACTGAAACGACGATTTGGTCCACGATCGAGAAAATAGAACGGACCGACCGGGAGATTACCATTGGGAGGCCGATCACCAATACGGATGTGTATATCTTAAATCAATTCCTTCAGCCCACTCCAATCGGCGTGGCCGGTGAACTCTATATAGGGGGCCATGGGCTAGCCCGAGGCTATCGAGGGCGGCCAGAGTTGACGACAGACCGGTTTATCCCTCATCCATTTTCTCCAGATCCTCTTGCGAAACTATACCGCACAGGAGATCTAGCTCGTTATCGGACTGATGGGCGCATCGTGCATCTGGGTCGAATGGACAATCAGGTCAAGATCAGAGGCTTCAGGATCGAATTGGGCGATATTGAGGCGGCACTGAGCCATCATCAAGCCATCCACCATGCGGTGGTTGTCGTACGAGAGGATCAGCACAGTGTCAAGCAGTTAGTGGCATACATGGTCTGCCACGACGGCCCTGTTCCAAGCCAGCTGGAGCTTCGCTCGTTCCTGCGGACAGAAATTCCAGATTATATGGTACCCTCGCTCTTCGTCTTTCTGGAGACTATGCCCCTGACGGCAAACAACAAGATCGACCGGAAAGCATTGCCGTCGCCATCCTTCAATCCTTCAAGCAGCGCCGTCCATGTCGCACCGAGCGATCGAATGAACATACAAATGGCGGCCTTGTGGCAGCAAGTGTTAGGGATCGACAAGGTCGGGGTTCACGACAACTTTTTCGATCTCGGCGGCCACTCCCTCAAAGCAGCTCACCTGTTCTATCTCATAGAACAGGTCTATGGGCGACATCTTCCTCTCGCCACACTGTTTCAGGCACCAACCATTGCCACACTCACGTCAGTTCTTAGACAAAAGCAATGGACACCCCCATGGCAGTCGCTGGTGGCCATGCAACCAAGCGGTTCGGGCATCCCTATTGTTCTTATTCCTGGAGTGGGTGGCGATGTTTTGTGGTTCGCCCAGTTGGCGAGGCTACTCGGCCGTGCGCATCCGGTGTACGGCTTGCAAGCCAGAGGATTCGATTGGAAAGAGGAACCGTTCCGCTCAGTCCCGGAGATGGCGAACCACTACATGACAGAAATCCGCAGATGCCTGCCGCAAGGTCCATATGCTCTTGTTGGCGCATGTACCGGCGGGCTGGTCGCTTATGAGATGGCACAGCAACTGGTCGAACAGGACACAGCGGTCATGTTGATCATCTTGAACAGCTGGCATCCGATTTCATATCGCTCGCATCATAGCGATCTCCCCTTCGGGCTGGCCTCTCCATTGGGATTCCTTTCAATGACCGCGAGGACCCTCGGCGAATTCCGGCGTAGGCCGATGAAAGATTGGATGCCGATCCTGCGACGCAAGTACGAGAAGGTTCGGGCGGTTCTTCGAAAACCGACCGGGGATGAGCTGAGACAACATCAACTCAAGCACATCCAACAAGCGATGTTCCGTGCAGCCGCTTCCTATGCCATGCGGACCTATCCAGGTCGCATTCTTAACATCGTGGCTTCGCAGCGGATTGCCGAGCAGGATACCAGATATACATGGAGCGAGATGGCAAGAGGCGGGAGCCTGAACATAGAGGTGGCGGTTCGCCGTACAGCCGACCTCCTTGTTTCATCGTATGTTGAAGAGGTAGCCAAGCATATCGAACGCTTTATTATCGAGAGCTCTCAAGATTCACCTGTCCACCCTACGACGAATAGAGCTGCGTGAGCATCGCCACTTTCTTTCGTCGATCAATCAAGATTCTGTCGGCAGTAAGGATGCCACCATGCTGACCTCATTCCTGTCAATTGAGCATCTAATTGGTGCAGAGGTTCCAGACTGCATCCCCATTGAACCAAGCGCCGTTCACCTGTGGGGAATTGAGCTGGATGGACCACCACAGTGCCTGGAGCGCTGCGCAGGGTGGCTGGATGAAGTAGAACAACAGCGAGCGGCTCGCTTTGTTCGGAAGGACCTACAGCGACAGTACAAGCTGGCTCACGGAGGCCTCCGAGCCGTGCTCAGCACGTACCTTGGAGTCGCACCGAATCATGTCGCGATAGATCGGACTGCAACGGGCAAGCCCTTCCTCACGAGGGATCGACAAGATCAGCCAACGATCACGTTCAATTTGTCCCATGCTCATGGCCGAGCACTCATTGCGGTTTCCAACGGACAAGAAGTTGGAGTCGATCTTGAATCCGTTCGTTCGGAGGTCAACGCCTCAGCCTTATCCGAGCGCTATTTTTCCCGCTCAGAACATGCGGCGATCATGCAGGCCCCTGAGGAACAACGTACGACCAAATTTTTTCGCTATTGGGTTGCGAAGGAAGCACTGCTCAAGGCACAGGGTATCGGTCTCCGTGGGCTGTCCGACTGCGAGATTTTCCTTGAGGCGGACGGAGTCAGCGCCGACATTCGTCCCCGCTTGGGTGCTCACTTCACCAATCCGCTCCGAGTTCGTCTTCTCCGTTGTGAAAAGGGATGGGAAGCGGCCGTGGCTGCACGAGATTTAGACCGAGTGCAGCAGTACGGCTCACCCCCGGAGTAAGAAGTCTTTGTTCTGGTACTAGCGGATGACCGGCTCTAAGGTCACCATGGCTTTCATCGAGTTAGAAATCAGACAATTCGACTCAGCCTTTTCAATCAGCTCCTTGGCTTTGGCCGCATCACCCCCTGGCTTCAATGTAATCGAAGGCCTGATTGTGATGGCAGTGAATTGGAATTTTCCCTCCACCAACTCCAGCCGACCTTCCGCCGTACTTTCGTAGGCAGAGAATGCGAGGCCGGCCCGCTCTGCTACAGCAAGAAACGTTGTCATCAGACAAATATTGGCGGACGCCACGAAGAGATCTTCGGGAGACCAAATGCCCTCATGCCCCTTGAATTCCGGAGGCGTGGCCACTTGGACCTCCGGTTTTCCTGCACAGGACATGATTCCCTTGCGCTGTTCCGTCCACTTGACCATTGTGTGATACATGTAGATTTTGCTCTTCTGGTCCATTTGTTCTCCTTCGGCTCTCTATTTTCTCACGTTCCTTACAAAGCGGTTGATGACTAGCTCCTCAACTGTGTCACAGTCCAAATAAGAAACGCACCGTAAACGCAGCCGAAGAACCAGGGGAAACTGACGGCACGATGTCCCCACCACTGCCGGTGCTGGCGGAACGCCCAGTTCGGTGTAAACACCTGCGGCTCGTTGTTCCGATCTTCAATCGGCTGCTGCGTTTCATGCAGGTGATAGAGACCCGTGATGAGTTTGGGCTGGTTCCAGTCCTGGGTCTGTTCGATACCCCTGAGCTGCCACTCCCACAAGGCATTCTGCCCTGAGAACCGGCCGAGGACAATCGCCATTTGAAAACAAAGGAGCAGCCCAAAAATACAGAGTAGAATGATCAGCGCCATAAATGGGAGCGCCAACGACTCCCGAGAGATAATCAGACCGATGACGGCTACGAAGATGGAGTTCGCAGTGAGGTAATCGGACAGCATCGTGTGATAGTTCCGAACTCCCGAGGTCCAGAGCGTGATGAGATGATCATAGGCCGTATCACGGCCTGATTCTTGTTGCATCATCATAGAGAGTCATTGGGTGCCACCATTTCATTCACCTGTTCTGTCCTATCATTCCGCCTCCACGAAACCCTTCACCCAATCTCCGACCGCATGCGTGATTGCCACCACGCACAGTGCGATGATGAGATGCTCTCCGATCACCTTCCAGGGAGCGGTCGCCTGTGCGCGAGCAATGAAGAAACTCAGGACTGTGAGCAAGAACAACCCCCAGGCCACGCTGATGACAATCGCCTGATCGAGTGGACCGAAGAGGACAGGAATGACAAAGGTCGCTGACACAAGAAACTTTGCAGCGAATGTGGCGAGCGTCGCTTCCCAGATGTGACTCGCAGGGCCGCTGTTCTTTGATTCTTCGGACACATGGATGCCGAGCGCATCCGACATGGCGTCGGCAATCGCGATCGTGAGAATACCGCCGAGTACGATGGCGCGCGAATGTGTGCCGGAATGCAAACCTACCATCAAGCCAAGTGTGGTAATGACCCCCGACGTTAATCCGAAACTGATCCCTGTCCTCCAGGATGTTTTCATGCGGCTTCATCGACCCCTGTCAGCGCGGGAAGGTCAGCACATAGGCGAGCACATCGCGGATGGCCTCGTCTGATAATCGGGATGTCCAGGCATCCATGGCCGTATTCGGTTTGCCTTCATGGATGCTCTTTAAGAGGCGAGAATCCGGTTTGAGCAGCACGTCGCTTGAGGTCAGATCCGCCACAGGTGGGACAAACTGCGTCGCTCCGTCTCCCCGACCTTTTGGACCATGACAAGCCAGGCAATACTTCTCGTAGAGTCTCTTGCCTCGCTCCAGATTTCGTTCATCCGCGGCAAAACCGGGTGTGGAAATCGCGAGCCAGCAGATCATGGCAATTCCGCACGCAACAGGGAAGGCAGTGTTCATCGTTGCTTGCCCTCTCGATTATAGCCAGGAACCAATCTATGAACGGCCACACTCCGGTGAACGCCGAACGCATTGCTGAACCCATGACGCGATCTGGTCGAGCAAACCAGCGACCGCTCGATTGGCGGCCAGCACACCCCCATAGGCATTCTCGCTCGGAGCATTCTCCACCGTCTCGAAAGCCCTGGTGCCGACAATCGTCGACTCTCTTAAGTCCACAAGCTGCAGCCGAGCTAAGATCCTGACTCGACTGGGCTGTTGGATAAACTCGTGCTGTAGGAGAAATCCATACGTATCCAGGCGATAGTCCCCGGGGATCGAGCTCGGGAGTGGGATCACGGCATACCACGTCCCGCTGTGATTAAGTGCATGGACCATCAACGGAGCAAACATGCGCACCGGTGTATCGGCCCATTCATTCACGGCAAAATATTCGATTTGGAATGGACGTTTGACGTACACCATACGTTGCGTTTCAAATCCCGGCTCCGCTTGAGGGGGACTCACGAGCAACACCGGACCATCGAGCGGTTCACGCCGGACTTCGCTCCGCTGTTCATCAAGGCCCAACTGATACGTATGGATTTCCGGTGAGTCCGATCTGGGCGACAGACAGCCCGGTAGCGCAGAAACCCACAGGGCGCACATGACATGAATGAACCAATACTTCTTCATAGCATGATCGTTCAGGATCTTATTCCCCAGGACCACGTGGTTGTGCCTTCCGTCCAAACACCAACGAGCTTGGTTCTCGCTCCAACTCCCGTGCCACACGAGTCAACGTACCCGTGAGCTGTCTGAGCTCCGTGACTAATAAGCCGGCTTCGGGCAGCGTGCGTTTCGTGAATTGTTGCAGCTCCGGTTTGGATTCATTGACGACCGTCCCAACGGTCTTACTGGTCTTCGCAAGTTCCTCCGTTGCCCTATCCAAGGCCACCACGCTTTTGTTGATGCCTGCAAGGAGGGTTGGAACCTGGGCATTCAACGAGGCCGTCAGCTTCACCAGGTTGTCGGCACCCTTGGCTGCACCGTTCAAACTTTGATCAATCTGGGTTCTATGGGCGGCAATGGTTTGGGCAACATCCGAGAGATCCTTGATCGTGCGTTTGAGCAGCGTTTGATTCTCCTCATCGAGCATCTTCGTCACGCCTACAGCTGCGGAATCCAGATGAACAATCAACTGGGCCAAACCTTCCTCGGAAAGTAAACGGGAGACGGCCTCATCCAAGCGGAAAAACAGCGACGGGCCGGTCTTAATGACCGGATACATCTGCCCTTCCACCGCAACTAATGCTGGTGCCTCTCGGCTGCCTCCCGTCAAATTGACCGTCGCAAGACCGGTGAGCCCTTGGGTTTCGAGCACGGCAAGTGTATCCGTCTTGATCGGCGTTCCGCGGGCGATATCAAGTATCAGGAGGACTTCTTCCGGATTATCTGGCCTCAAGGCAATGTCCCTCACTCGGCCAACGTCGACACCTCGATATTTGACCGTCGAGTCCACACTCAATCCTGCGACCGACTCCTTCATATAGGCCTCATATCGATCGTATGAGCCCCGATAGTCGGTCTTCCCGAGCCACAAGATCCCGACCAAAACAGCCGCTCCGAGAAACGCCACAAACGAGCCGACCAGGATATAGTTGACCTTTGGTTCCATCGTCACTCCATGGTTGGCATTAACCGATTCGTGCCGGCTTTCGACAATCAACAGACCTCAATCGCATGGTGCGGTCACCCCTTCACGCTTCACGCCTGACCCGGTCCCCATTCCACGCCGCCTGTTCCGTAGCTGCCCGTCCACGCGGGCCCTGGAAATATTCACGGATGACAGGATCGTCCGATCGAGACAACTCCTGCATCGTGCCGATCCCAAGCACCCTTCCACTGCCCAGCACGGCCACACGATTGGCGATGCCCCACAAAGAATCCAGGTCGTGGGTCACCATCACCACCGTCAAACCCAGAAGATTCTTCAATGAAAGCACGAGCTCGTCGAACCCCGCGGCGATGATCGGGTCGAGTCCGGCCGTCGGCTCGTCGAGGAACAAGAGCTCCGGATCCATGACGATCGCTCGGGCCAGCGCCGCTCGCCTCCGCATGCCTCCGCTGAGTTCGTTCGGATATTTCGCCGCACTGTCCGGCGGTAATCCGACCATTGCAATCTTGGTGGTCACAATATCTCGAATCAGGTCGGCACTCAAGGTCGTATGCTCCCGCAGCGGCACCGCCACATTCTCCGCCAGGGTGAATGAGCTGAATAAGGCACCGTGCTGGAACATCACCCCGAATCGGCGATGGACCGGATGGCCGTCACCCGCTTCCAATCGCCGGCTGTCTATTCCAAACAACCGGATCGTCCCGTCCGATGGTGTAATCAGACCGACAATCTCCCGCAACAACGTGGTTTTGCCACAGCCGTTCCCGCCGGCGATCGCGAAGATTTCGCCTCGGTTGATGGACAGACTAACGTCCTTATGAACCATTGCCTGTCCAAACTTCGTGGCGACACGACTCACTTCAATCACCGGCGTCTCAAGATTCGTGGCCGACGGCATCAGGAACTACCTCTCATACAGGCTGCACAACACACTACAGGTCCCACCAATTAAGCAAGATGCTGCAGAGCGCATCGAACACGATGACGAGAAAAATTCCTTGCACGACACTGATGGTAGTGTGTCGTCCGACGTCGTCAACACCACCTCGAATCTGAAATCCTTGATAACAGCCCACCAGTGCGATGATCGCCGCAAAGAATGGCGCTTTTGCCAACCCGATGAGAAAATGTCGCAATGGAACCGCTTCCTCGAATCGAGCGACAAACTCAACGAAGCTTACATTGAGCTCACCCATGGCAATCAATATGCCCCCGAATACACCCACAACATCCGCATATACCGTCAACAAGGGTAGAGCAATGATGAGACCAAGCGCTCGTGGTAGCACAAGCAAATTCATGGGCGAGATGCCCAACGTCCGCACCGCGTCTAATTCTTCCGTGACCTTCATCGTGCCGATTTCGGCCGCATAGGCGGATCCTGAACGGCCTGCGATAAGGATCGCCACGATCAATGGTGCAATCTCGCGCAACAGCGAGATGCCGACCAAATCCACAATAAAAATGTTCGTGCCGAACTTGCGCAACTGTTCCGCACCCTGATAGGCAATCACGACACCGACGAGAAACGTCAGTAGACCTGTAATCGGCAAGGCCCTCACGCCGTCCATTTCCACGATTCGCAAAAGCGCCCGCCATCGGATGGAATGCGGCTGCGTTATGGCCCGACCGGCTGCGATGGTGCTTTCACCCAGAAAGGCAAGCCCATGGGTCACCGAGGTTTGCCGAGATTGTAGCGCGAGCGAGAGACGTTCGACCCAACCTGTTCCTTGGACAGCAGACCCGCGTTCAGCCCGAGGCCGGTCGATGTCCACCTTCCGAAGCAGTTCCGCAAATTCCGGTTTCAGCCCTTGGAGGGACGGCTGTTGGCCCTTGCGCCGCAAGCCTTCGATGCAACGCTGCAGCATGAGCGCACCGCCAGTGTCCATGGCGGTCACTTGGCCGGCGTCGTAGCATACGGTTGGGATGTCCGGCCATCGAAGCGTTCGACCTCTCCGCTCCAGCTGGGCCAAGTTCGGAAGGGTCCAATCCCCACGGCAGTAGACCACATTATCCTCGACCGAGATGGTTGCCTGTTGTTCCATCAGCCTCACTTTGTCGCTGACTTGGCGACTCACAAGCCTGCGCGCGACTTCCATCCGCTCCTCTGGTCAAGACGGCAGGCGGGTCTCCAACCTTTGATCTATGCGCTTTCTAAGATCGCTTTCAGTTCAGACCCGGTAATCACCTCGCGTTCTATCAGGAGCTTCGCACCCTGATGAAGTGCAGCCTTTCGTTCTTCCAACATCTGTTTGACTCTTCCGTACTGCTCGTCAACGATTCGCCGCACTTCGCAATCGATCTCGCGAGCAGTCTCTTCCGAGTAGTCCCCTTTTTCGGATGCGACGGGAAGTTGGAGAAATTGTGGCTGTCGCTCGCGCTCCAACGTGATAGTACCGAGTTTATCGCTCATCCCGTAGGCCTTGACCATGCTCTTTGCGATATCCGTGGCTTTCACGAGATCGTTCTGTGCTCCGGTGGATGCCTCGCCAAAAATGGTTTCTTCAGCAATGCGCCCTCCTAATAATACGGCCACTTTATTCTCCAGCTCGGATTTCGTCATCAGAAACCGGTCTTCCGTCGGAAGCTGCAACGTATAGCCGAGCGCCGCCACGCCGCGAGGAATAATCGAGATTTTTTGCACCTGATCCATCCCAGGCAAAGACATGGCAATGAGGGCATGACCCGTCTCATGGTAGGCCACCCGCTCCTTCTCCATCTTATTCAGGACGCGATTCTTCTTCTCCAAGCCAGCAATGACTCGCTCGACCGCCTCGTGTAATTCGGAAATACCGACCTGATCCTTGCCACGGCGCACAGCTAACAACGCCGCCTCATTGATGATGTTAGCCAAATCAGCTCCGGAAAACCCGGGGGTCA
>Ga0224500_10000073_pt1 | contig 68856 bp, 71 predicted proteins | sample SF_Oct11_sed_USG_FD_168126 | JGI IMG/M metagenome (GOLD analysis project Ga0224500, IMG submission 168126) | Sediment microbial communities from San Francisco Bay, California, United States - SF_Oct11_sed_USGS_4_1 | ecosystem: Environmental > Aquatic > Marine > Sediment | place: USA: California...
CCGTGCTTCTTCCATGTCGATCACCATGCCTGGCATCATGCCCGATTCAGCACAGCCGCCGCTCAGACTCATTTCTCGTTGGAAATACGACCCGGCTTCAGACTCATTTCATATTGGAAGAGGCTACTCCTTTACAATATTGGATGGCCTCAATATAATCCTAAAGTTTTGCATGGGCAGGTTGGAAGCCACATCTTTATGCTGGTTGGCTTACGGTGATGGTGCCTGTGCGTTCTGATGGGCAATGCTTATGCGGAGTGTATCCGAGTGATAGGGGCTCGTCTTGGGCGGTTGAGCATAGTGTGGAACTGTGGGGTGAGTCCGCTCGCCTTCTCGCTCTCGACAGTTCTCTCTAGGAATCCTCATCGGTGACCCTGCATGCCGTTTACAGGGCTCGCTCGTTTATCGTCGTGGCATTGGTCGCTTCCGTGTTGTGGGGCTTGGTTGAAGCACTTGCCCAGGTGCCCGAGTCTAGGGTGGCGTCGATCGAAATTCGTGGAGTCAAACGAATCGAAGTGCCAGCCATAGCAGGGCGGCTCACCCTGAAATCCGGCGATCCGTACACCGCTGAAACCGTGCGTGGCCAGGTCAAGATCCTCTATGACACAGGTTTTTTTGAAGATGTTCAGGTTGAAACGGACTCTGTGGCCGAGGGAATGGCCGTCACCTTTGTCGTGCAGGAGAAGCCATTTATCACGGAAATTGTTTTCGATGGGAATGATCAGTTAAGCGACGATAAGCTGAAGGAAAAGACGACCATCAAGAGCCAGACGTTTCTTGACCAGCAGCTGGTGAAAGAGAGCGCTGAGAACATGCGGCAGCTGTATCAGCATGACGGGTATTACAGCGCGCAGGTCATCCCGGTCATTCAGACGTTGGATGAAGAGCGAAAGCGTCTGATGTTTCATATTCGGGAGGGAGAGAAAGCTAAAATTAAAGAGGTGATTTTCGAGGGGCTGCGGGCGGCAACAAAGGCCGAGATGTTCAAAGCGATGTCAACCAGAGAGTGGATTCCATGGTACGGGTTCTTTACCAAATTGAAACTGCCCTCCATGGTCTCTGATGCCGGTGTGTTGAAGCGTGACGAGTTGGCGAACGATGTGGAACGGATCAGGGAAGTCTTGCTCAATAAAGGTTACTTCAACGTTCGAGTCGGCCAACCTTCTGTCGAGCTGAGCGAAGACAAGAAATGGTTCATTGTCAATTATCCGATCGCGGAAGGCGAGCCTTTTACCATCGGTGAAATCGGGTTCCGTGGACATACCGTGTTTGAAGAACCGGAGCTTCGGGAAGGATTGAAGATCAAGGAAGGAGAGATTTTTCAGCGAGCCAAAATTCGAGATGAGATCACCCGACTGACGGATCTCTACGGGAGTAAGGGATACTCGTTTGCCGAAGTGGTACCCAGCGTCAATCCGAACAATGAAGAACGGACGGTGAGCATTATCCTCAGCCTGAAAGAAGGAGAGATGATGCGGATTCGGCAGATCAATGTGTATGGAAACGACAAGACACGGGACAACGTGATCCGCCGAGAAATTCGGGTCGACGAGCAAGACGTGATCGATACCGCCTCATTGAAACGAAGCTTCCAACGATTGAACAATTTGAATTTCTTTGAGACAGTCGAAATCCTGCCGGCGCAAGTAGCTCCGGATAAGGTGGATCTGAACGTCCGTGTCAAGGAAAAGCCGACCGGCATGTTCAGCGTCGGTGGAGGATTCAGCACGTTGGATCGACTCGTGGCGATTGCCGATATCACGCAGGGTAACCTGGGAGGGTATGGCTGGCTCGGGCGTATTCGCGGGCAGCTTGGCCAGCGACGGACCCTTGGGCACATCACATTTCGCAACCCTTACCTGAACGACTCGTTGACCTCGCTGCAAGTGGACGGCTATCGAAGCCTGACAAATTATCTGTCCTATCGCGAGGAGCGAACGGGAGGCAGTGTCACACTCGGTCGGTGGTTATCGGAATATGTCACGGGCAGTGTCGGTATCTTTGCTGAACAAATCACGTTCCGGGATCCTCAGCCCGGTATCTGTCCGGATCTTGTACCGATCGTTTGTCTACAATTGGGGACTCAATCGTCCACAGGATTTCGGACCACTCTGTTCAGAGACACCAGGGATTACTATATCGATCCCAGAACCGGCTGGCGGTTTGGTGGTGGATTGGATGTCGGGACCCCCTATATGGGCGGGACCAACAACTTCATTAAGTATTACGTCGACGTCATCAAAGTCACTCCCCTTCCACTGGATTTGAGGATTTCGCTGCGGGCTCGTTATGGGGAGGTTCAAGCGCTTGGAGGGACACAGGTACCGCTGAACGAACGATTCTTCGTAGGCGGGATCAATACCATGCGAGGGTTTGCGTTCGGCCGAGCCGGCCCTGTAGTTCCCACGACACGCGCGCCATTCGGCGCAGCGAAGCAGTTGATCTTCAACACGGAATTGATCTTTACGATCTCTGCTGAGGCGAAACTCAACGGAGTCCTCTTTTTTGACTATGGGAAGGGCTTTGATGACGGTGAACCGTTGTCGATCGATCTCAGACCTGCTGCGGGTTTGGAGGGGCGTTGGATCTCTCCTTTTGGTCCCTTGCGCGTGGCCTATGGGATCAATCTTGACGCGCGTACCGGCGAGCGTCAAGGTGTGTTCGAATTTACGATCGGGACGTTGTTCTAGGCGGAGCATGAACGAGATGGGTCTGATGGAGAATACACGGCGATGGCAAACAGGATGGATGTGCTTCTTCTGTGTGGTGGCTATGACAATCTCGTTGGGTGGGTGTGCGGGAACGGTCACCAGGGTTGAAGGAAATGTAGGGGTGATCAATTCGCAGCGGTTGCTCAATGATACGAATGCCGGCAAGCGGGCAAAAGAGAACCTGACCGCCTATTCAAAAAATCGGCAGGCCTTGATGGAATTGGAAGAACGAGAGTTGCGGCGAATGGAGGAGGACTTTGTCAAACAGTCTTCGATCCTGAGCCCTGCCGCCAAGCGTGATCGAGAAGAGCAATTTCGTCGGCGCATGCAGGAATATCAGCAAAAGGCGGCCGAGTTGAATCGAGAAGTGCAAGAAAAGCAAAAAGACGTGCTGGAAGGGTTTCGTGACAAGATTGAAACGGTGGTGGCCAAGGTCGCCAAACGTCTGGGGCTGCAGGTCGTCATCGATAAGAGTAAAGGCGGTCCGACGGTCTATCATGAAGATGGTCTCGACATATCAAGTGAGGTCATCGAAGAATTCAACCGCGAATATCCCTAGGTGCGGTGGGAGGAAAAATGATGAGGAGTGCGGTGAGAGTGTTAGCCGTGGGCAGTGCGGTCGTGCTGGCGCAGTGGGCTGGACTGCTTCATGCAGCAGAACCGGTACGGGTCGGTGTCATCGACCAGCAGATGGTCATGGAACAGACCAAGGCCGGGAAGTTGGCCTTGGAAGACATGAAAGGCTATTCGATGACGAGACAGAAGATCATCAATTCTGATGAGCAAGAGCTCAAAGATCTGCAACTGTCTCTCGAGGATCCGAATGGGAAATTGACCGAGGCCGCGCGGCAAGAAAGAGAAGAGCAGTTCCGAGGCAAAGCCGAAGCCTTTCAGCACCGTCTTCAAGAATTCAACCGAGAGGTTCAGCTGAAGCAACGTGAGCTGGTCACGGAATATTCACGGAAGATCGCCACCGCAGCACAGGCGGTGGCACAGAAGGAAGGCTATGTCGCGATTGTCGACAAGGGCAGCGATGCATTAATGCGGATCGTCCTCTATCACCAGCCTGCGTTGGATGTGACGCAGGCGGTGATCAAGGAGTTCGATCGACAGAACCCTTAAGTATCGGCATTATCCATGAGCGAGAGGAGGCAGAGCCAATGGCAGTGGTCGAGCAGGCTGAAATTCAGGCATTACTTCCCCACCGGTATCCTTTCCTGCTGGTGGATCGGGTCAAAGATTTTGAACCACATAAGAGGATTGTTGCCATCAAGAATGTAACGGTGAATGAGCCGTTCTTCCCAGGACATTTCCCCGGTCGTCCGGTCATGCCAGGAGTCCTGATTGTTGAAGCGATGGCACAGGCAGGTGGTGTGTTGGTGTTCAAGTCAGGAGGAACGGTCGGGAAGACGGTCATGTATTTGACGGGGATCGACGAGGCAAGATTCCGGAAGCAGGTGGTCCCGGGCGATCAGCTCTGTTTTGAGATCGAGGTGATCAAGAAGCGTCCACCGTTCTGGAAAATGCAAGGCAAGGCCTTTGTCGAAAACGAAGTGGTCTGTGAAGCCGTGGTGACTGCGATGGTAATGGATGAAAAAACGGAATAGGGCAATAAGTAGTCGCTATGCGTCAACTGTGATAACACAAGGGTGCATGATCCATCAGACACCTATCTGGCAGGCGACGAATCACCAGAGACGTCTAAAGTTTGTAAAGGGGGACGTGTGAAGATACATCCAACAGCAATCGTTCATCCCAAGGCGCAGATTCACGGCGACGTAGAGATCGGACCTTACTGCGTGATCGGGGAACATGTCACTCTTGGAAAGGGAAGTCGACTCCTTTCACATGTGACGATCGATGGATGGACGGAGATCGGGGAGCGAAACGAAGTGCATCCGTTTGCGTCGATCGGCGGTCCTCCACAACACCTGGCGTACAAAGGCGAGCCGACGAAGGTCGTGATCGGGGATGACAACACGGTTCGAGAGTATGTGACGATCAACCGAGGAACCGTTCAAGGTGGTGGAGTGACGTCGCTTGGATCAAAGGGCATTCTGATGGCCTATGTGCATGTGGCCCATGATTGCCGACTCGGTAACCATATCATTATGGCCAACGCGGCAAGCCTTGCGGGGCACATCACGATCGGGGATCATTCCGTCATCGGAGGGTTGACCGGTGTGCTTCAGTTTGTGCGCGTCGGTGACTATGTGATGGTCGGCGGTTGTTGCGCGATTGGTCAGGATATTCCCCCGTTTACGTTTGCAGCCGGTGGGTATCGAGCCCATCTCTATGGGCTGAACACGGTCGGGTTACAACGGCACGGCTTCTCGGCCGACCGTATTGCCACGCTCAGAAAGGCGTTTGATCTTCTGTTTCGGGAAGGGCATCGAACCGCGGAGGCGATTCGGCTGGCTAAAAAGGAGTTCAAAGGCCAGGCCGATGTGGCGAAGATCCTCGCCTTTATGGAAGGTACCAAGCGTGGGATCTCACGGGCGGTTAGCTTTGATACGGAACGAGAGTTCGATCAACAAGTGTGAGGCCATCCGATATGACCAGTACCATGCCCATATCAGACGGCCGAATCGGAGTGATCGCAGGGAACGGACGTTTCCCGATCATCTTTTCCGATAACGCGCGCAAGATGGGGCTGCACGTGTCTGCGGTGGCGCATGAGGGGGAAACAGATCCGGAGCTTGAACGGCATGTCGATCGGTTGCATTGGGTCAAGATCGGGCAGCTGAATAAGTTGATCAACGCCTTCAAGACCGACGGCGTTCGGAACGTCGTGCTGTTGGGGGGGATCAAGAAGACCCATATCTATAGCAATGTGCGCCCTGACTTTCGTGTCTTGGCGCTTGCCACGAAATTGGTGCTGTGGAAGGATGACGACATCCTTCGAGCACTGGCTGCGGAGCTCGAACGGGATGGAATCACGATCTGTGAATCGACGTTCGGCCTCGAAGGAATCTTGGTCACGGAAGGAACCCTGACATCTCGCCAGCCAACGAAGAAGGAGTGGATCGATATCCGATACGGCTGGGAAGTGGCTAAGGAGACCGGGCGTCTGGACATCGGCCAGTGTGTGGTTGTCAAGGATCGAACAATTGTGGCGGTTGAAGCCGTCGAGGGAACGGATGAGGCGATTAGGCGTGGTGGCACCCTTGCCAAAGATGGAGTGGTCGTCGTGAAACGGTGTAAGCCACAACAGGATCTCCGATTTGACCTGCCTGCCGTCGGTCCGCGGACGATCCAGGTGATGCAGTCGGTCAAAGCGTCAGTCCTTGCTGTCGAAGCCGGTCGCTCTGTGATGTTGGATCGAGAACAACTGCTCAGTCAGGCGGAGGAAGCGGGGATTACCGTGGTCGGGCTTACGCGTCAAGATGAATCAAGCCCGGAGCATTCAACCAACCAATGACCGATCAGAACCTGAGAGGCTATCGAATCCACCAATACCTGGCTTCTGAGCAATTTCTTGATGCGAAGCCTCTTCAAACATTAGCCAAATAGGTCTATGACAAAGCTGCGTGCTGGTGTGATCGGGGTCGGACATCTTGGGCAGCATCACGCGCGTCTCTACGCCTCGTCTCCAGAATCGATACTGGTTGGCGTGATTGACCACGACCAGGGCCGAGCGTCTACCGTCGGCCAGAAGTACGGCGTACAGGTCTTCTCTGATCTACAAGACTTGCTGGAGCACGTTGATCTCGTCACCATCGCCGTTCCTACGTCCAGTCATTATTTGGTCGCGAAAGCCTGTCTCCAGGCCGGCAAACATGTCTTGATCGAAAAGCCGATCGCAGTCTTGCCGATGGAAGCCCAGGAACTTGTGGAGTTGGGACAACGCCATGCATGCACGATCCAGGTCGGGCATAGCGAACGGTTCAACCCGATCATGCCGTTGATGCGGCCTCACATCCGCGAGCCGTTGTTGATCGAGTGTCACCGATTGGGAGGTTATAGTGAGCGTGGCATCGATGTTGATGTCGTATTGGACTTGATGATTCATGATCTTGACCTGCTGTTGTCGTGCAATCCCGGTCCCGTCGAGGATGTGAAGGCAGTCGGGGTCTCCGTGCTTTCCTCGACGAACGATGTCGCCAACGCGCGAATCCAGTTTCAGCGCGGCTGTGTCGTGACACTCACGGCCAGTCGAGTCTCACCGAAGGCCATGCGACAATGGCGTCTGTTCCAGCCAGCAGAGTGTATCTCAATCGACTTTCAGACTCGGCAGGGTATGATTGGAAAGCCTTCGGTTGAACAGGGTCTCAGGCCGATGATGACGGTGGAAGAGGTGCAAGCAGATCATGACGAGCCGTTGAAATTACAGCTTGAGTCGTTCCTCCGCGCGGTTCGTGCGAAATCTCGTCCTGTTGTATCGGGTCAAGATGGCGCCGATGCTGTAGAACTCGCGCATCGTGTGTTGTCCGCGATGAACAGGCTCGATCGGACGCAGATGCCCGAGTATCGCAGACAGGTTCACGGGTGAAAATCCTTGCAACTGTGGACCTTGCGCCGCAATTACAGTCTCTACGCCTGTAGATCATCATGGCACGCATTCTGATCGTTACCGGTGAAGCGTCAGGTGATCTCCACGGAGCTAATCTCGCCAAAGCCCTTAAGGCATGCGACCCTCAAGTTTCATTGGCGGGAATCGGCGGGCGTGCCATGGAAGCGGCTGGTGTACAACTGGTCGGCAAGATGAGACAGTTCGACGTGATGGGGATGGTCGGCCCCTTGGCGTTAGTGGCCATCATTCAACGGTTTTTCTTCATGCGACGATTATTCCGCTCCGAACCCTGGGACGCGGTCATCTTTATCGATAACCCTGGGTTGAATCTGAGATACGCCTATTTTGCGAAGGCTGCTGGGTTGCGTGTGTTCTATTACATTGCACCACAGATTTGGGCTTGGGGATCATGGCGTATATACTGGATCAAAAAACGGGTCGATCATGTGTTGGTGATTTTTCCGTTTGAGAAACCCCTCTTTGACCAAGCCGGGATGCGGTGCACGTTTGTGGGGAATCCTATATTGGATGCCGTTGAGGAGACCTACGATCGTTCGACGCTTCGTGCCAAGTTCGGCTTCTTGCCTCATGAACGTGTGATTGCTTTGTTGCCAGGGAGTCGTGCGCATGAAGTTCAGGTTCTGATGCCCATCCTTCTCGACGCAGCAGAGAAATTGGCACGATATCAGCCCGGAACACAGTTTCTCCTGGCTCAAGCCTCCACAATTCAGGATAATCTGTTGCAGCCGTTCCTCCAACAGAGCCGAGTGCCGGTCACCGTGGTGAAAGAGCAGTCCAGTGAAGTGTTGGCGGTCTCAGATTTTGGGCTGGTCAAGTCGGGTACGGCAATATTGCAAGCCGCTGTGGTGGGGACTCCCATGGTACTGCTCTATCGAATTAGTTCACTGGAGTGGTGGATCGCGAGCTTCTTTAAGCGAGTCGAATGGATCGGACTTGTCAATTTGGTGGCCGGTCGATCAGTCGTGCCGGAGCTCGTTCAATCTGCTGCGACGGGACAGCGCCTCTATGAAGAGGCTGTTCGAATCTTGGACGATCGAGTCGTCTATGATGAAATGAAGCGCGAGTTAGCCAAGGTACGGGCGGCATTGGGTGAACCAGGCGCGTCGAAGAGGGCGGCGGAAGCCGTGCTGGCAGGATGTCGGGCTTAGATCGATTCAAACGACTGATGGGATATGTGAAACCGTACCGAGGACGGTTCCTCGCAGCCTTTGCCTGTTCAGGCCTTGTGGCGATTCTCAGTGGTGTCTATGCCTGGCTTGCCAGGCCGGTATTGGACGATATCTTCATTCAGAAAAACGAACAGATGTTGTTGGTGCTGCCGTTGGTCCTCCTTGGCGTGGCCACGTTGAAGGCACTCTTCAGTTATGGGGTGAACTATCTCATGGCGTATGTCGGCAATCGGGTCGTGGCCGATATTCGACAAGAATTGTTCCAACAGCTGATGCGACTCTCGGTCGGCTTTCACGACACGAACACGTCCGGGCGCCTGGTTTCTCGCGTCGTCAACGATGTGGGGATGATGGCCAACGCCGCATCGAGCGTCGTCAAAGATATTTTTCAGAACAGCCTCACATTTCTGGCCATGATCGGTGTCATCCTGTATCAGAATTGGAAGTTGGCGGGTCTCTCGCTCATCGTCATTCCACTCTCGGCGTTGAGCATGGTGCGGGTCGGCAAGCGATTGAAGCGATTGGCCACTAGCGGGCAAGAGCAACTGGGGGACCTGTCCTCCACACTTCAAGAGATGTTGTCCGGTATCAGAATGGTGAAAGCGTTCGGACGGGAAGAGGCCGAGGCGCAGCGATTCGAAGCGCGAAACCGTAAGGTGCTTTCGACCACTCTGAAAAGCAATCAGGTATGGGCGATCGGCCACTCTCAGATGGAGATCATCGGGGTGATCGGTGTCGCAGCCATCATCTGGTATGGTGGCTATTTGGTCATCCACGACACCATGACTCCCGGCGCCTTTTTTTCATTCATGGCGGCATTGTTTATGGCCTATACCCCGATTCGGAAGCTCTCGGGATCGAATAACCTGGCTCAGCAAGCGCTTGCGGCTGCTGAACGAGTCTTCGACGTGTTGGACCTCAAGACCGAGTATGCACAGAATAGCGGGACCGTGCCGTTGGTAGGGATCAATCAGGCCATCGAATTTCAAGGTGTCTCCTTGCGGTATGAGAATCACACGATCCCCGCGCTGGCCGATATCGATCTCGTGATCCGACCGGGTGAAGTGATTGCGCTGGTCGGGAGCAGCGGGAGTGGGAAGACAAGCTTGGTGAGTTTGCTGCCTCGTTTTTACGAGCCGACGGCAGGACGCATTCTCCTGGATGGCCTCCCTATCACGTCCTACGAGCTGCGCTCGCTGCGTTCGCATATCGGGATTGTTTCTCAAGAAGTGTTCTTATTCGACGAAACCGTCAGAACCAACATCGCATTCGGCAGATCCGGCTCAGGCCAAGCTGAGATCGAGCAGGCGGCGAAGCTGGCCTATGCGCATGACTTTATTCTCCGCTTACCGCAGGGGTACGATACGATGATTGGCGAGCGGGGAGTCAAACTGTCCGGTGGAGAACGGCAGCGTCTGGCGATTGCCAGGGCTATCCTGCGCGACCCGCCGGTGATGATCCTGGATGAAGCAACGTCGGCGTTGGATACAGAGTCAGAACGGATCGTGCAATTGGCCCTGGCAAACTTGATGAAGAATCGAACGACTCTCGTGATTGCCCATCGCCTCTCGACCATCCAGAACGCCGATCGCATTATTGTTTTGGATCGAGGCATCATTGCCGAATTGGGATCGCATGAGGAGTTGCTGCGGCAAGGAGGCGTCTACCACAAGCTGCACGCCATGCAATTTCAGGATGTGACCAGTGTCTGATCTCATCAAGTCCTGCGAACGTTGGATGAAGTGTTCGCTTCTCCCTCCCGTCGGGGCTGCAGCTATTCGTGCACTTTCCCGCTCGATGTGTATGGATACGCGTGGCCATGAAGCGGTTGATGGCTTGTATCGAGACGGGCGCAACGTCATTATTGCGTTCTGGCACGCGCAGCAGTTAATGATTCCGTTCGGGTACCGCGGACCTGGTGCGCATGTGCTGATTAGCCGACATGGTGATGGCGAGATCATCGCGAGAATTATTGCCCGATTCGGCCATGAGTCGGTTCGTGGGTCGAGCACACGGGGAGGAGCAGGCGCGCTTCGAGCCTTGATCAAGTTAGGACGATCCGGTCGGGACGTCGTGGTGACGCCCGATGGCCCCAAGGGTCCGCGGCACGTGGCAAAGCTCGGCGTGATTCATCTTGCGAAAGCGACGGGCCTTCCAATCGTGCCGCTGGCCTTTGCCTGCTCAAAAAAAAACTCTTCGCGAGCTGGGATCGCTACATGGTCCCATTCCCATTTTCGAAAGGGGCGTTTCTCTACGGCTGTCCGATCTGGGTCTCTCGCCAAGCCGACGAGACGGCACTCGAAGAGGCACGCGTGACGCTCGAGAGGACCCTCAATCGATTGACGGATGAAGCCGAGCAAGCCGTGGCGCTTTGAAAGTGTGAAAAGTGAGATGTGAAACGTAAAAGATCTGGAGTTACGATGGACATGGTGCCTTTTACCCCGCACGGTTCACGTCGTGATCATGTGGCGATTCCTCTATAATGTTTTTCTCACCCTTGCGGCCCCGATTGTTGTGGGTGTGCTGCTCGCCAAGCCACGCTGCCGACCTGGATTCTTCCAACGGATGGGTTGGCATGCTCCGCCGTCCCAAGCTCATGGATCGTCTCGGCCGCTTATCTGGATTCACGCGGTGTCCCTTGGTGAGGTGGTGGCGATTGCCCCACTCGTGAAGGCACTGCATCAGCACCATCCTGAATTTCGGTATATCGTGACAACTGTCACGGAAACCGGACGTGAGGCCGTCCTCCAGCGCCTCTCAGGTATTGCCGAACATCGATACGCTCCGCTCGATTTTTTCTGGGCTGTGACCAGTATGATTCGGCGTGTACAGCCGATGCTCTACATCTTCGTCGAAACGGAACTCTGGCCGAATCTCCTGTGGTCGTTGCGAGACCACGGCGTGCCGTCGGTGTTGGTGAATGGACGGTTGTCGTCGCGCTCGTTCGGCCGTCAGGATCTTCCCCTGATTCGTTCATTTTATCGGTCGGTGTTGCAAACCTTGACTCTGTGTTTGATGCAGACCGAAAGGGATCGTCAGCGGATTGTGGCGTTGGGAGCTGAGCCGGATCGTGCACATGTGACAGGCAACATCAAGTTCGATCAACCTCTACCGGTTGGTACCTCGGATGAGTCTCTTCGAAGGAGTTTCGGACTCAACGAGAATGAGCTGCTCATCCTCGCAGGCAGTACCCATCCCGGGGAGGAGGAGATCCTGCTCTCGGCCTATCGCCAGGTGGCCAAGACGTATCCTTCCACGGTGTTGATGTTGGCACCTCGTCACATCGAGCGAGCTGGCCGGGTCGTCACGATGGTTGAAGAGGCTGGCTTTGCGGTACAACGAAAGAGCAACCTTCAAGAGAGCCATTCTGGCCCACGTGTGGTTATTCTGGACACGAGAGGAGAGCTGGCTCTTGCATACCGTGAGGCTGCCGTGGCCTTCGTCGGCGGAACACTCGTTCCGGTGGGCGGACATAACTTGCTGGAACCGGCTGTGTGGGGCACACCGGTGGTGTTTGGGCCTTATACAGACCATTGTGCTGAGGTTGCAGCACTCTTGCAGGAGGCAGGAGGAGGGCACCGTGTGACAGGAGGTGAAGACTTGGTCACTCTGTTAGCAGGGTGGCTAGGGCAGCCTGAAACCCGAATTCGAGTTGGGGCGGTTGCGAACCGTGTCGTGTTGGAAAACCAAGGTGCGCTCACTCGGAGCGTGGAGTTCATCGAATCCTGTCTCCGGACGGGTCTATCCTATTCCGATCGGTGTGCATCGGAAGGGTCTGGTCCGCTGATGGCCAAACCATAACGAATATGGCGTTGTTGCAACCTGGCCAGCCGGTCCGCCGTGGACTTCAATGGGTTGCCGGGCTATACAGTCTCGTCACTCGACTTCGCCTATGGTGCTATCGTCACGGGTGGTTTTCGATTACTCGCTTGCCCTGTCGTGTCGTGAGTGTGGGCAACCTTACGGTCGGAGGAACGGGCAAGACGCCCGTCGTCATTCTCCTTGCGCAGTGGCTGTTGGCCAAAGGCCAGCGAGTGGCGATCTTGAGTCGGGGGTACAAACGAACGAGTACGGCACCACATCTTCTCGTGTCGAGTGGGTCGGAACTCCTGGCTGGTCCATCAGAGGCTGGGGATGAACCGTTCCTGATTGGCCAGCGGTGTCCTCAAGCCATTGTCGCGGTCGGTGCTGATCGGGTGGCGCTCGGCCGTTGGGTGTTGGAGCAGTATCCTGTCGATTGCATCGTGCTTGACGACGGCTTTCAGCACGTGGCGCTTCATCGCGATGTCGATCTGGTCTTGCTGGATGCGACTGATGGAGCTGGACTGGATGCGTTGCTTCCCGCTGGGAGGCTCCGGGAGCCACTGACTGGATTGAATCGAGCGAGCGCCATCATCATTACTCGAGCCGAGGTCCGTCAGGAGGTTGACGCTATTCGGAACCGATTGCGAGATGCTGGTCCTTCACCATTACCTACGATTGAGGTTGTGTTTAAACCAGTGCTCTTCGTCTCGATTATTGGAGGGGAGCAAGAGTCGGTGGGATGGGGCCTGAAGAGAAAGGCGTGGTTGGTGAGTGGGATCGGGAATGGCCCATCCTTTCGCCGATCCGCGGAGTCCATTGGGGTCGAGATCGTGGGAGAATCTGCATTCGAAGATCATCATCACTATACGCCCAGTGAGATCGAGCACATTCGTCAGGCTATGCTGGGCACAGGGAGCGAGATCGTTCTGACCACTGAAAAGGACGGAGGGAAACTGGGTCTGTTGCTGACGCCCAGCGATCCCTGGTGGATGCTTCGGGTTGGGGCAGAAGTGGTGCATGGTGAAGAACAGCTGCGTGCCCTGCTCGGACTGCCACTGTCAGAGAAAGGTCGGCCATTGGAGGCTCGTGCATAGGACGCTCCCACAAAGAATCCTCGTACGGGCGCCGAATTGGATCGGTGATGCGGTGATGTGTGAGCCTGCCCTTCGTGGGCTTCGGTCGCTGTTTCCGCCGGCGGAGTTGACGATACTGGCCAAACCTAGCATCGCGGAACTGTACACCGGCTGCTCGGGAGTGGACCAGGTGTTGGTCTACGATGACAAGGGTACCCATGTCGGGATTGCTGGAAAATGGGCACTTGCAGGATTGTTACGCCGGCACCATTTCGATTTGGCCGTCCTGTTTCAGAACGCCTTCGAGGCGGCATTCCTTGCGTGGCTTGCCGGCATCCCCAGGCGATATGGGTATGCCACCGACGGAAGGGTTCTTTTTCTTACTCAGCCAGTCGCCGTTCCCCGTCCTGAAAGTCTGGTACATCAAGTCGAGTACTATTGGAACATGTTGAAGCCGCTCGGGGTATCCGGTGACGCTCCGCTGCCCACACTCCATGTGTCGACCGTCGAGGACCGCATAGTCGATGACAGACTGGCATCGGCCGGAATTGACTCGGCACATCTCATGGTCGGTATCAACCCTGGGTCGACATATGGCAGTGCCAAACGTTGGTTGCCCGAGAGATTTGCGGAGGTTGCGCAACGGGTGGTCCGGCAACTGGAGAAGGAAGCAGGGGTGGGTGTCGCTGTGGCCATCCTCGGAGGGAGAGGGGAAGAGTCGCTCGGGAAAAACATCGCGTCTCGCCTTGACTGTCGATCGATTGTCCTGTCCGGAACGACGACCATTCGCGAGCTCATGGCCCTGGTAAAGCGTTGTCGCCTACTCATTACGAATGATACCGGTCCGATGCATATTGCTGCTGCCTTTGGCGTCCCAATTGTTGCGGTCTTTGGGCCGACAGACTCGCGCACGACAGCCCCCTATGGGCAAGAACAGTCGGTGGTGCGAGAGCCTGTCGACTGTGCGCCCTGCCTTCTCAGGGACTGCCCAATCGACCACCGTTGTATGACACGTATTTCGGTCGATCGGGTGTATGAAACAGCAGTGAATCAAATGGAACGGGCATCCGGTTTGTCTTGTTCATCTGGTTTATTTGGTTTGTCGGGTGCCTTGGGATCTGATTTCAACCAGACGAACCAAACAAACCAGACCAACCAAACGAACATTCTTTCCGGCTACACCATCTTTCTTGATCGAGATGGAACGTTGAATGCAGATCCCGGTTATATCAAGTCTCCTGATCAGCTAGAGCTATTCCCGGGTGTTCCGGAGGCTCTTGCGAAGCTAAAACGGGCTGGTGCCCGCTTGATTCTTGTGACCAATCAATCTGGGATCGCTCGAGGCTTTTTGTCGCACGATGACCTTGCGGCGATTCACACGAAGGTCAAAGACATTCTGGATGGTGCAGGCGCATCGCTCGATGCCATATATTTTTGCCCTCATCACCCCGACGAAGGCTGTGACTGTCGAAAGCCGAATCAGGGAATGATAGACCAAGCGGTGCGCGAAAGAGGAGTGGATCTTGAGCGAGCCTATCTCATCGGCGATCACGTCCGAGATATCGAACTCGCGAAGCGTGTCGGAGTGCGGAGTATCTTAGTGACGACAGGAATGATTCGTCCGCAAGAGATTGAAGGACTGAAAGCGTCGACCGTAGCCCCGGAGTGGATCGCATCCTCACTGACCGATGCCGTCGATTGGGTGTTGTCCGATGCAGGTCAAAGATCGGCTCAGAGAAACGACGGGCGAGTCATGCATCAGTGAGGTTGTGATCGTACGAGAACCGGGTATGTACAGTTTTCGAGGGACCTCGAGATGAGCCAACTGGTCAGTTCGTGTTCGATCCCATGTAACCTTTGCGGCGGGAAAGAGGTTGCGATCCTGTCGAATCGAAGTCGGAGTGGGAAGCCCTTGCAGACCGTCATTTGCCGTGCCTGTGGGCTCGTATGGTCGGATCCTCGACCGCATGACGCCAGGCGGTTTTATGAGGAAGACTACCGTCTTTCCTATAAGCAAACCTACAGTCCAAAGCCGAAACATGTGTTGCGCGCAGGCAAGGTTGCCTTATCACGATTCGAGAAGGTTGCGCAGTTGCTATCGAGCCGGAAGGCTGTGCTTGATGTCGGGACCGGCGGAGGGGAATTTGCGTACCTGCTGCAAGCGTTGGGACATTCCGTCCATGGGGTTGAGCCAAATAGAGGCTATGCCGATCATTCAATACGAGAATATGATCTCAACGTGCAAGTTGGGTTTGTGCAAGACGCGGCATTCTCACCTGAATCGTTCGATGTGGTGACGATATGGCATGTGCTCGAGCACACGGAAGATCCGGGTCGTGTCTTGGCCTTGTTGCGCTCATGGCTGAAGGTAGAAGGTATACTGGTCGTGGAGGTTCCCAATATCGAATCGACCTGTCAGGCTCCGAAGAACACATTTCATGAGGCGCATCTCTACAATTTTAACGTGGTGTCATTGCGCAGGTTGGCCAAGAAACACGGGATGCAAGAAGCCTGGCATGTGATCTCACGAGACGGCGGTAATATCACCATGTTCCTCATGCGCGCCGAGCCGTTGCTCGAACAGCCGTACGAAGCGGAGATCCCGGGGAACTATGAGTGGGTGTCCAAGATTGTGCGAGGACACAGCGATCTCCGCCGCCACCTGACACCGCTCCCTTACCTCAGGGCATGGGAACGTCTTTATCGATCACTGAGAGAGAGAAGAGAAACCGCAGGCGTAACCAATGGTAAGGCGCTACTTGATCAGCTCTATTCGCATCCGTTGAGAAACTATTCCGTAAGACCATGAATCAACTCAAGGAGCGAGGGAATAGGCAAGGGTGTTCTTCGGGCGTTGGTCTGTTCATCAAGGGATGGGTTCCGTGCAAGATCCTCCGGTATCATCTGTAACTTCAATCGATGGTGCCTCCTCTTCAGTTTCGGGTCGCAGCCGTATACTTCTGATCAAACCCAGCTCTTTGGGGGATATCGTTCACACGCTTCCTGTGGTGTCGGCCATCAAAGCGCAATGGCCGGGATCACATATTACGTGGCTGGTTAAGCGTCAGTGGGCTGACCTCGTCGAGCGTGTCGAAGGCGTTGATCGTGTATGGCCGGTTGATCCGACCGTATGGAGTTGGGTGAAGCAGGGACAGGCGCTGCGGGCGGAGGGATTTGACCTCGCCATTGACCTGCAAGGGCTGTTTCGCAGCGCCGTCCTCGCTCGCCTGAGCGGAGCGCCGATGCGCATCGGGTTTGCCAACGGACGGGAAGGGAGTCCGTGGTTCTATACGCATCGTGTGCCGGTTCTCAATCCGGATGTCCATGCAGTTGACCGATACCTTCTGGTTGCTGCGGCTTTGGGCATAGTCGTGCCTAAGAGGCCACGGTTTGCTTTTAGAATATTGGATGAAGATCTCGCAGTTGTTCGAAGGCTATTTGAACGCAATAACTTCTCCATCGACAGGCCCTGGGTTGCTATAAATGTTGGGGCGCGCTGGCCGACTAAACGCTGGCCGCTCACGTCTTTTTCTGCTGTTGCAGATTTGTTATATGAAACACATCGTGATCCGGTGGTTCTCATAGGAAGCTCAGATGACCGGCCGTCGGTCGAGAGGCTTCGTGATTTGATGAAACGACCATGTATTGATTTAAGTGGTCAGGTTCCTTTGAGGTGCTTGCCGGCACTGCTCTCAAAAGCGGCTGTCATGATCACCAATGATTCCGGACCCATGCACATCGCCGCGGCATGTGGAATTCCAGTGGTCGCGCTGTTCGGGCCGACCAGCGCGACTCGGACCGGCCCGTACGGGACGAGCCATCATGTGCTCACGGGGCGAGTCTCTTGCAGCCCATGCTTTAGTCGTGTCTGCCATCATGATCCGGAGATGGAGTGTCTTAAGCGCATCACTCCGGCTCACGTGACGGATGTGGTGCAACCACTTTTGGCGGCACATGGAACATGTCGATGAACGTTCTGATCGTTCGCCCCGATGGCATCGGCGATGTCCTCTTATCTCTTCCTGTCGCGACGCAGCTCAGAAGCCTTTTGCCGAATGCCGTGATAGGGTTTCTTACCAGCCCGACGGTCGCTCCTCTCCTGGAATTTCATCCCGATGTCGACTACGTTCGAACCATTAATTTCACGGATCCCTTGATCGAGTTACGTCGTGCTTTTTCCCAGGGGGTTGATGCGGCGATCTTTCTGAAACCATTTCGTCGTCTGATGTGGGCAGCCTGGCTGGCTCGAGTTCCAGTGCGCGTGGCCACAGGCTATCGCTGGTATAGCCTACTGGCCAATCGGCGCGTCTACGAGCACCGCAGTGAATTCTCCAAGCATGAGTCGGAGTACAACGTGGAAATGCTCAGCGGACTGAAATTGCGTCCTGGGAATGTCGATCCTCCCACTCTGGTTCTAACTGATCAGGAGCGAAGCGCGGGGGCGTTACGTTGGGCGACTGTGTTGAGCCCGCGTATCGTTGTTCACCCAGGAGGCCTTTCCGCGCGCCGCTGGAGGCCAAGGCACTATCGAGATCTCGCGGTCGAACTGGGACGCGCTGGTTACGGTGTGATGTTGACCGGCAGCCAAACTGAAAGGAGCCAATTCGAACAGGATGCACCATCTACCGCGTTACTCCCTGAAGGGATCACCAACTGCATGGGGCAACTTTCTATCCGTGAGCTCATGGCCGTCGTTGCGAATGCGCACGTGGTGGTGTCCGGTGCGACAGGGCCCGCCCATATAGCGGCAGCGCTCAAGATACCAACAGTCAGCCTATTTGATCCTCGACGAAACAATTTACCCGTGAGATGGAAACCTCTTGGTACGGGAGTCTTGCTGCGGCCGGACGTCCCCACCTGTGATAAATGTCTGGGAGAGATGTGTCCCTACTGGGATTGCCTCGATCGGATCACGATCGACAAAGTCTTAGCAGCTGTTGCCCGTGCCATTGAACCTTCAACGCGTCTTACCATTCTTCATCTTTGAATCGGTGTCGTCACGAACCTGTTTGACAAGTATATCGGTTTTACACTTGACTCATTTTTCCATCTATGTTCATATCCTGAACGCATGGGGGAACGATCGTAACTGCATGGATCTTCAAGGCCAGCGCGACCTACTATTGCTGACCGAAGTCGAGCGAGATGGAGCCGTGACCCAACGGTCCTTAGCCACAAAGCTAGGGGTTGCACTCGGTTTGACCAATCTCTATCTCAAGCGACTTGCCCGGAAAGGGTACATCAAAATCACCACCATTCCATCCCAACGGGTTCGATACTTGCTGACGCCGCAGGGGTTTGCCGAAAAGTCCAGGCTCACCTATCTCTATGTGCAGTACTCGCTCTCTCACTACCGTGACATGCGGGCCCGACTGAGGGACACGCTTTCGTTCGCTGCGCAAACGGGCACGAAACGAGTGGTGATTTACGGAACCGGCGAGTTGGCCGAGTTGGCGTATCTCTCGCTTCGAGAAATGCGGTTAACGTTGGTGGGATTTGTTAGTGACGGTGAGCAAGCGTCATTCTTATCCTATCCCGTATGGCAACCAGAGGCCTTAGCCAAATGGGAGTTTGACGCCGTTCTGTTGGCGGATATCGAACAGGCTGTGCGGCACCGAGACGAGCTGGTGCGCCAGCACGTTCCTGATAAGAAGATTCTCGTGCTGGGTCCATCCGTCTAGGTGCACGAGGGATAGTGCTGTTTTTCCCTGTCTGTAAGTGAGAGGGCGAAGCTGTGTCCGAATCAGGTTGATCGAGTTGCCGGTTTGTTTGGTGTCTTTGGTTCATAATTCAGGACCAAAGAAACCAAATAAACTCGAACAACCAGACAAACAAGGACATGAAACTCGCACGTTTTGAAGAGTTGGATTGTTGGAAAGAAGCCAGACAGCTTACGCGCCAGGTCTATGAGGCGATTCATTAGAATCTGGGCTGGCAAAGAGATGTGCGACTTTGTAGCCAAATTCAAAGTGCTGCTGGGTCTGTCATGGCTAACATCGCCGAAGGATTCGTTCGTCATTCGAACAAGGAGTTCATGCAGTTTCTCTTCATCGCGATGTCCTCTGCTGCTGAAGTTCAAAGTCACTTGTATATCGCGGTAGATTAAGGGTATGTGCCGAAGGAAACTTTTGAATCGATTTACAAACAAGCTGACAAGACTGCGAGAATCATTTCTGGTCTGATCAAATACTTACGCTCCAAACAAACCAAACCTACCAAATGAACCAAACAAACCAAATGGACAAGCCAGACAACCTCCACTGGTACGCTTTGCGCACGAGATCCCGTCACGAAAAACTGGTGCGAGATCAACTCGACAAGCAGGGAATTGAGCCGTTGCTCCCGACGGTGAAGAGGTTGAGTCAATGGAAGGATCGAAAAAAGGAGATCGAGGTTCCATTATTTTCCGGTTATTGTTTCGTGCGGTTTGCTCAGCGAGAAAAGACGCCGGTGCAAAAGGTCACGGGTGTCGTTGAAATCGTGGGCAGCGGAAATCGGCCCGAGCCGATTCCGGAACAAGAGATCGATGCGTTGCGCCGTCTCATAACCAGCGTGCTTCCGTATGATCCCCATCCATACCTTCATGAAGGGATGAAGGTGGAAGTGATACGTGGGTCCTTGCAAGGGATTCAGGGGTTGCTTCTACGGAAAGAAAAGCGGCATCGACTTGTGATCGGTATTCGACTGATTCAGCAGGCGGCGGCGGTTGAGATCGATGTCGATGATGTGGTGGCGGTGTGAGGGGCTGAAGCCAAATTGTCCATCGGCTGGGCCAAGGAGCAGCGGTGATTTTTGAAAAGACGGATAGAGCAGTCACAATCGTGAATGGTCTTCCCGTCAATCCATTCTTTTATTCGGTCGCTGAACTATACGCGGCGACATTAATCAATGCGGAGTCTGTAATCCCCGCGAAAGCGGGAATCCAGAAAAAATCTGGATTTCGGGTCAAGCCTGAAATGACGAACGGGGCAGGACTTATGTCGTTATGTATAAGCCAAGTCGTACAGAGTAACGTCGATTCCTCATATCGCCTGCGGCGACAGAGCGGGCATGAAAAACAATGTTGCTGCGGCATATTGCCTACTATTCACTCGCGCGCGGTCTGCCAGGCGTAGTGAACTTTGCCGCTCTGGCGGTCTACACCCGACTGCTGTCGCCCGACGAGTTCGGACGTTATGCCGTCGTGCTGGCTGGTGTAGGTCTGGTCAATGTCATCGTGTTTCAGTGGCTGCGGCTGGTGCTCCTGCGTTTTTTGCACGCGAACACACACGACTCGGCGCGATTTTTGTCGGGGATCCTCGCGCTGTTCCTGACACTGGCACTCGCGGTAACCGGTGTCGGCGCATTGTTGGTCCTGTGGTGGCCGGATCCCGTTTGGCAGCATTTGCTGGCCTTGGCAGTTCCTCTGCTGCTGGCACAAGCTTGGTTCGAGCTCAATCTTGAGCTAGTGCGTGCGCGCCTGGCGCCGCTGGTCTACGGCAAGCTGCTCGGCAGCAAGGCGGTGATAGCCCTCGCGCTCGGTGCGCTGCTCGCCTGGATCGGCTTGGGAACCATTGCGCCTTTGTTGGGCCTCATCGTCAGTCATGCGCTTGCTTTGCTGGTGTTCGGGCTAGGCGCGTGGAACGCGGTGCGACCGGCGTGGCCTGGTGCGCAAGCGCTGCGCGAGCAACTCCGCTACGGTTTACCACTTATGGTCAGCTTTGCGCTCGTCTGGGTCGTCTCCAGCTCCGACCGCTTGTTGCTGGCCTGGTTTCTCGACGAGGCCGCCGTTGGCGCGTACGCCGCGGGCTATGATCTTGCGTTTCAGGTTATTACGCTGTTGCTGGTGATCATCAATACCGCGGCGCATCCTCTGGCCATCAATGCTTTGGAAAACCAAGGCCCCGCCGCCGCGACGGAGCAACTACGCATCAATGGTGAATTAATCTTTGTCGCCGCACTGACTGCGGCAGCCGTGTTATTTGTTCTCTCGCCGGTGCTAGTGCCTTGGCTGATCGGGGTGTCGTTTCGCGACGACGCGCTGCGTATCCTGCCGTGGATCGTGCTCGCCTCCGCCTTGGCCGGCATTAAGGCGTATTTCTTTGACATGGCGTTTCACCTGGGACGGCGCAGCGGATGGCTGGTTATCACCGGCGGCTTGGCCGCATTGGCCAACGTGGGCCTTAACCTCGTACTCATTCCCCGGTACGGCATCACCGGCGCAGCAGCGGCCACGCTCGCTGCTTACGGGTCGGCAATGGTGGCGAGCGCATGGTTCGGAGCCCGAGTATTTCCGATGCCTTCTACTCAGCCACTGTTGGCCAAGGCGTTGGTCATTGCCCTGCTGACCGGAGTTGTTAGCCATTGGCTGCTGCCGGACGGCCTAGCGGCGTTGAGCCAGCTTGCGATGGGTGCGGTGCTGGCCTTGGTCGTCGCCCTGGTTCTGGCGCTGTCACTGAATGTCGCGAACGCACGTCACCGCATGATGGAATGCCTATGCAAGTTCTGAGATCAATGCCAGCCCGCCATGCCAGCCCGAATCGCGTGGGCTCGGTCGGCCGCGTCGCACTTTATTTGCCATCCCTGGTCGGCGGCGGCGCCGAGCGGGTCATGATGCTGCTGGCAAACGGTTTTGCCGAGCGAGGTTACATGGTCGATCTGGTGCTGGCCAAGGCGGAAGGTCCGTATCTCAAGCAGGTTGACACGTTCGCGCGCATCGTGGATCTGAAGTCCCGACATGTTATCCTCTCATTGCCCGGTCTGGTCTCCTACCTGCGGCGTGAGCGGCCCACGGCGTTGCTGTCGGCGCTCAACCACGCCAACGTGATCGCCTGCCTGGCGCGCCGCCTGGCGCGTGTTCCAACCCGGCTCGTGATCAGCGAGCACACCACCTTGTCCGTGTCGCGGCCGCAAAACGCCCGTGGGCACCTGGTGCCTTGGGTCATGCGCTGGATGTATCCGTGGGCAGACGCGGTGGTCGCCATTTCCCAAGGTGTCGCCGACGATCTGGCTCGCACCATTGGGATTTCGGCCGAGTGGGTCAAGGTGATCTATAACCCGGTGGTGAACGATGAGCTGCTTGCAAAGGCGCAAGAACCAATCGATCACTCCTGGTTTAGGAACGACGCGCCGCCGGTGGTGTTGGGCGTCGGACGCCTCACCGAGGCCAAGGACTTTCCAATACTGATCCGGGCCTTTGCCCGGGTGCGAGCGCAACGCCAGGCGCGGCTGATGATTTTGGGCGAAGGCGGGCTTCGGCCTCAACTGGAAGCGCTCGTGCGCCAACTGGGGCTGAAGGACGATGTCGCGCTGCCCGGCTTTGTCGCTAACGCCTTTGCCTACATGGCGCACGCGGCGGTGTTCGTGTTTTCGTCACGCTGGGAGGGCTTTGGTAACGTTCTCGTCGAAGCCATGGCCTGCGGTACGCCCGTGGTAAGCACGGATTGCCCCAGCGGGCCGCGTGAAATTTTGGAAGACGGGCGCTGGGGGCGGCTGGTGCCGGTGGGGGATGTGGATGGGCTGGCAGGGGCCATGGCTGCCACACTGGAAGAGACTGAATACCCCGATGTGGCGGCGCGAGCCGGCGAGTTCAACGTTGATCGGGCCATGGATGGGTATCTCAACCTGATGCTACAGGCTGCAGCACCCGAAGAGGCGTGGACGCGGGGGAACGGGGCGTGACGGAGAGAGCAGGATCTCCAACGGGCACTCAGTCGGTGTTGAGCGGTATGCTGTTGCATGGTGGTCGAGTGTATTCGACCGTCTACCAGACGCTGGTGATGGCACTTGCCCTTCTGTATGGCGCAGTGTTCTCGCAGACTCCTTCCGAGCAGTTTAAGGATTTTGGCAACTATCTGATTTATGCTGAACACTCGTGGTTGCGTTTGCTCGGCCTTCTGAATCAAGGGATATTGGAGACGCTTCTGTGCATTGATACGGGCTATCACATATGCGTGTGTTGCTGATTTTTTCCAGCAGCGAACTTGGTGGTGCAGAACGCAGCTTGACCCGTATGGCGTTGGCTGAATCCAATGGGGTGGAATATACGCTAGCGACCATGGATGGTGCCGGCCCTTGGGTTGATTGGTGCGAGCAACATGGCGTCAGCCCTGTGGGCTTGGGTGCCGGAAACGCCAATTCGCGACATGGTGTTTCCCGGATCCGATCGCTAATCAATCTTGTGAAATTGGCCCGGCGGGAGCGTTATGATTTTCTTTATGTGATTGGTTTTCGTGTATCGCTCTATCTAAGGTTTCTAAAGCCGATTCTGCGAGGAGCTCGTCTAGTTCACGGAATTCGTTGGAACCCAGATTCGAACTCACGGCTTGATCGTGCTGTGCGTTTAACAGAACGTGTTTTTGGGGCATTGGTTGATGGCTACGTTTGCAATTCCAAGGTGGCCGCGGACACATTGATTAAGCGTGCGAGTGTTCCATCGACCAAGGTTAATGTCATTTACAACGGGCTTGATCGGCTGCCCCCTCCAGAAGACAATCTTTCCGATCGCCCGCCCAATATCCTTGTTCTCGCCAATCTTGCTCCGCGCAAAGGGCATATTGATTTTCTCGATGTTGTGACCGCGGTTAGAAGGCAAGTCCCGCGTGCTCATTTCTTCTTTGTTGGCCGGGATGAAATGGGAGGTCAGATTGATAAGGAAATTGCGCGCCGTGCTCTTAAAGATGCGGTTACGTTGACTGGTTTCCAGGCAGACATCGCGCCTTGGTTTGACAGTTCTCGCTTGATGGTGTTGCCGTCACTATGGGGGGAAGGGTGCCCGACATCGATTCTAGAGGGCTTTGCTCATGGCCTGCCCGTAATCGCGTATGCGGTTGACGGTGTACCTGAATTAATTGAGGATGGCTCCGATGGGGTGCTTGTGCCACCTCAAGATTCCGCTTCAATGGCGAGGGCCGTCGTCCACATGTTAGAAGACCCGGATCTGGCAGCGAGCATGGGGGAAAACGGTCGAGAAAAAGTTGGCCGCAGCTTCACGCTTGCTCATTGCGCTAATCGACATGTGGATTTGTTTTTAAACTGGCGATGAAGCCTGATGAGCGACGCGTGATCTTCAGGATTTAAGACTACAGGGGGAGTACTCGAATGAGCATATTGACGTTGACTGCCAGTAAATTATGTGCGGCATAGCCGGTTGTCTTCAGATCGGTGGCACCGGAGGGAGGAGAAAGGGCGGTTATCACCGGTTGACCGAGGTGGCCGAACGTATGGCCGTGGCTCTGGTTCATCGTGGGCCGGATGATGCCGGGGTCTGGGAGGACCAGGAAGCTGGCGTTGCTGTGGCTCACCGTCGATTGTCGGTGCTTGATCTTTCGCCAGCTGGCCGACAGCCCATGCTTTCCTCCTCCGGCCGTTTTGTTACCGTTTTTAACGGCGAGATATATAACCATCTGGAGTTGCGTCGGCAGATTGACGGCTATTCTTGGCGCGGGCACTCGGACACTGAGACGCTTTTGGCGGGCTTCGAGACCTGGGGTGTTGAAAAAACGCTTCAAGCCACCGTGGGTATGTTTGCCTTAGCACTGTGGGATCGTGTCGAACGGCGCCTGACGTTAGCGCGTGACCGGATCGGAGAAAAACCCCTCTATTATGGCTGGTCCAATGGGGCGTTCATATTCGCCTCGGAGCTGAAAGCATTGGAGGCTTACATGGACTGGCGCAGTGAAATCGATCGGGGGGCACTAGCTTCCTTCATGCGCTATGCCTATGTGCCGCTCCCGTACTCGATTTATGTCGGGATTCGAAAGCTTCTGCCTGGAACGTACACAGCGATTTCCTCCACAGATTCAGCCGGGCATTGGCCGGAGCTAAAGCTCTTTTGGTCTGCAGCGGCTATCGCGGGTCAGGGCCGACGGTCTGACCGAACCGATGGAACAGCAACGGATGAGCTGGACCGGTTGCTGAGATGCGCCGTGAAGAGGCAGATGGTCGCTGATGTACCTCTTGGCGCGTTTTTATCCGGCGGAATCGATTCTTCCACGGTTGTGGCGCTGATGCAAGCGCAGTCCTCCCGACCAGTCAAGACTTTCTCGATCGGTTTTCACGATGGCGAGTACAATGAAGCGCCGCATGCAAAAGCCGTCGCCGCATATCTGGGAACGGAACATACCGAACTGTACGTGACGCCGGATGATGCATTAGCTGTTGTTCCTCTCTTGCCGTCGATGTATGACGAACCATTTGGCGATGTCTCTGCCATTCCAACGTATCTTGTTGCCCAACTCGCCAGGCGACATGTCACGGTTGCATTGTCAGGTGATGGAGGCGATGAGTTGTTTGGGGGGTACAATCGGTATTCTTGGGGGCGGTTCATTTGGAGTCGGATCGCACGAATGCCCGTCTCGATGCGGTCGATTATGGCACGTATCATGAGAATGCTCTCGCCCGAGCAGTGGGATAGACTTGGCAAGATACTGCGGCCTGGTCTTCCGGCGTCACTTCAATTGGCGGCGCTAGGGGACAAAGTGCATAAACTAGCCGGAGTTGTGGATGCCGATAGTCTGGCAGAATTTTATCGCCGTTTGGTATCGCTCCACCAACAGCCGGAACGGTTGGTCATCGACGCTCATGAAGAAGACACTTGGGCCGATACCCAGACACGACGGTTGAACATGCAAGATTTCGGTGAAGAGATGATGTTTCACGATTTAGTGGGGTATTTGATCGATGACATCTTGGCGAAGGTGGATCGTGCGGCGATGGCGATCAGCCTTGAGTCGAGGATGCCGATGCTCGACCATCGCGTTGTGGAATTTGCTTGGAGTCTTCCTCTTTCGATGAAGGTTCGTGCAGATCGGGAAGGGAAATGGCTGCTCCGGCAAGTTCTTTATCGTTATGTGCCAAAATATCTGGTCGAGCGCCCCAAAATGGGGTTTGGTATGCCGTTGGACGCCTGGTTAAGAGGCAGTTTGAGAGACTGGGCTGAAGCGTTGTTGGATGAGTCGCGCCTCCGCCGTGAAGGCTACCTTAATCCTGGTCCGGTCAGAGAAAAATGGCGAGAGCATCTCTCGGGTCGGCGCAACTGGCAATATTGGCTCTGGAATGTCCTGATGTTTCAGGCTTGGTTGAGTGCTCATGAGCGATCGCCCGCGCCTGCTGTATCTCATCACTGAGGATTGGTATTTCTGGTCCCACCGTCTGGATCTGGCTCGTGCTGCGCGAGATGCGGGGTTTGACGTGACGATCGCCACTCGCGTGACGGATCATGAGGAACAGATTCAAGCGGAAGGATTTCACTTGGTCCCGATCTCGCTTTTCCGGCGGAGTTGCAACCCGCTTCGAGAGTTAGGCGCCATCATGGAGTTGGTTCGCGTCTATCGGCGTGTTCAGCCGCATCTGGTTCATCATGTGGCGATGAAACCCATCCTATACGGATCATTGGCGGCCTGGGTGGTCCGGGTACCAGTAGTTCTCAACGCATTTGCCGGCCTCGGGTATCTCTTCACGAGTTCTGAACGACAGCGGGGGGGGCTGCATTGGGTCCTGAGAGCGGCGTTACGATCGGTCATTGGAAGGAGCGGATCGACCGTTTTATTCCAAAACGAGGCCGATCGCGACGAGTTAGTTCAGGCAGGCATTGTACGGACGTCGCGCACGCGCATCATCGCGGGGTCAGGGATCGATGTCAATGCGTTCTCGGTGAAGCCGGCTCCTCCGGGGACTCCGCTTGTCGTGTTGCCGTCGCGGATGCTGTGGGACAAGGGTGTTGGAGAGTTTGTTCAGGCGGCCCGCGATCTCAAGGGAAAAGGGACGGACGCCCGGTTTGTTCTCGTCGGTCGCTGTGACGAAGATAATCCGGCCGCCATACGGCGCGAAGAATTAGCACAATGGGTTGGTGAAGGAGCCGTCGAATGGTGGGGGCATCGGGACGACATGTCGGCTGTCTATGAGGGTGCGACGCTTGTCGTGCTGCCTTCCTATCGGGAAGGCTTGCCGAAAGTACTTCTGGAGGCGGCGGCCTGCGGAAGGGCGATTGTGGCGACGGACGTTCCTGGGTGTCGTGATGTGGTGCAGGATCGGATCAACGGCATCCTGGTTCCACCAAGAGATTCTTCCGCACTCGCCACGGCAATTGCCGACCTGCTGTCCGACCAATGCACACGCGAAACAATGGGATGGCGCAGCCGTGAACTGGTTGTGGCTAAATGGGCCGGGCCCAAGATCATTGAACAAGTGCTCAAACTCTACAATGACATGTTGAAGACATCGGCGACGGATTACTCGCACGGGTATGCATGACCAGAGTGCTGGTGACAGGGGCAGCAGGGTTTCTGGGATCGTCCCTCGTTGAAGAACTTAGTCGATCTGGGTATCAGGTTCGGGCGCTTCTTCATGATGCACGTCGATCCATTTTGTTCTTGCCACAGGTCGAGACCGTCGTTATGGACATCCGAGATCGGGAGAGGGTTCAGGAAATTACGGCCGGCTGTGGAGCCATCGTGCATCTTGCGGCCAAGGTTCATGCAATCGATGATTGTGGGTTGGAGCAGGATTATCAAGCCATCAATGTCGAGGGCACGAGGAATGTCGTGGATGCCGCCGTCGCGTCCGGTGTAAAGCGGGTGGTGTTTGCGAGTTCAGTCAAAGTCTTCGGTGAAGAAACAAGCGGATGTATCGATGAAAGTTGGCCCGCCGATCCGAAGACAGGCTACGGTCGGTCAAAATGGCTGGCCGAACAGCTCATCTCTGACTACGCAACTCGATACAGTCTCACCGCGGTTTCCCTCCGGCTATCCATGGTTTATGGCTCAAGTCAAAAAGGCAATCTCTATCAAATGATCGAAGCGATCGACAAGGGGCGATTTCCTGCCTTGCCTCGTCTCCCCATGGTCCGAAGCCTTTTGCATGTCCAAAATTTCGTACAGGCTGTGGTACTGTGTCTTCGTGCGCCGTATTTTCAGCGAGCGGCATACATTGTTGCGGATTCCCACCCATATTGCGTGACTGACCTCTATGACTGGTTGCGAGCGGGATTGGGCAAATCGCCCGCGAGATGGCGAGTTCCCCTCTGGGTACTCAAAGGAGGCGCCCGGGCTGGTGATTTGCTTCAACTAGTCAGTGGAGGGCATATTCCCTTATCGTCGGACCGTCTGACGAAGCTAATCGGTGGCGCTTGGTTTAGTGCCGCGGCTATTACACGTGAATTGGGATATCAGCCTACGCACTCTTTTGCGGAGACGGTTCCCGAACTGATCGCCTCTTACCGTAAAGCGGCAAGCGTCAGATCCGCAGCGAATTTGTATAGAGAGAGCCGCCTCGTCAGATAACGCGGAAGAATGCAAGTCGTGATGGTCATATTACCGGCCCTATTAGCCTTTGTATCGGCTTGGTTGATCACCAGAAGCTTGTGTTCGCCGAGGTCGTTTCTTTCGATATTCGCCCATCCGAATGATCGAACGTTGCATTCCACGCCGACGCCGCAGACGGGAGGGCTAGCCGTCATTGCAAGCGTGGTTGTTGCTCTCCTAGCGGCTGCAAGTGTTCTTGCTCTTGTGCAGCCGTCCCAACCGCTATTGCCGAAGGGTATCGCCTCAGGCAGTCTTTGGATTGTGGTGTCCATGCTCCTTGTCTTCACGGTGTCTTTTATCGATGACTGCATTGGTCTCCCGGCAAGTCTTCGCCTTGGCGTGCAAGCTGTCTCTGCCTTTATCATTATTGGTGGAGTTGGGTTGACATTGTTTTCGATTCCGATACCTGGAGGGGCGACGATCCAGCTGGGCCTCGCAGCAATCCCCCTGAGCGCCCTGGTTCTGATCTGGATGGCGAACCTGTACAACTTTATGGACGGCATGGATGGATTCGCTGGCGGGATGACATTCTTTGGTTTTGGATTTCTCGCCTATTTTGGTTGGCAAGCACATTTTCCAGTCATGTTCATCATCGCCTCCTTCGTATCAATGGGTGCGTTGGGATTCCTCGCCCATAACTTCCCCCCCGCGCGCATTTTTATGGGAGATGCCGGCAGTATCACATTGGGTTTCTTGGCTGGAACGTTGATGCTTCTTGGTGTTCGAGACCACGCCTTCGACTTTTGGGTACCGATCATCATCTTCTCGCCTTTCATCTTTGACGCAACCGTCACCCTTGTTCGACGAGCAATCCGTCGTCAAAAGATCTGGCAAGCCCATCGAGAACATTATTATCAACGGGTTGTCTTGAGCGGATGGAGCCATCGTCGGACTGTGCTTGCAGAGTACGGACTCATGATTCTCTGCGGAGGATTAGCCATTCTGTACCATCATTCAACCGAAAAATGGCGGCTCGTTATCCTTGGGACGTGGCTGGTCATGTTTCTTGTATTGGAAAGACTCGTGAAGAGGTTGGAACAACAAACCGTTTCTCGTCCCGTTCGGAGTTCAAAAGCGGGAAGCGGTGCAAGAAAGGTACAGGCGGTGCCTGCCGAAGAATCAGAGAGAGTGACTGTCAAGACATAGTTTAACCGTACTCGATTTCACGTCGCGCCATTCGAGGGGAACAGCGTTGAAAGACCTGATTCCTTCCTTTTGTAAGTCCCTGATCGCGGTGGACGCAAGATAGGCATGGTCTCGTGGGGGACCGTACAGATCCGCGCGTGGACGGTTGCTGCTTGGGTGGTCGCGGCCTTGGGATTCAGCATTCCGATTTCCACGAGTCTCGATGGGATTCATCAGTGCGCCCAGTTCGACGAAGAATCGCCAGAAGGCGTGGGACCCGGAGATGCTTCAGACAAAGAAGGGAAACCAGTGGTCCTTCGGCATGAAGGCCCATATTGGGGTGGACAGCCGGACCACGCCGATCCATTCGGTGGCGGCCACCACGGCGAACATGCATGACAGTCAGGTATTACCGGAACTGCTGCACGGGCAGGAGACGCGAGTGGGGGGCGATGCCGCCTACGGCGGATAACGTGAGGCCATTCCGTACCATGCCACCGAGGCCAAGAGGTTCATCCAGACCAAAGCCCATCGGCATAGGTCTCTGAGCGAAGTGGAGCGCACCCAGAATCGGACTAAGTCGAAGGTGAGAACCAAAGTCGAACATGTATTCTTGGTCATGAAACGCATCTTTGGGTGGGCCACAGTGCGCTACCGCGGGCGCGAGAGAATACCAACTGGCTCTTCGTCAGTTGCGGTTTAATCCAGCGGGATTTCCCTATCTGGAAGGATGGGGATGAGAGCAGGGAGCCGCGAAGCGGCTCATGCAAAGCATGAAACAACAGAGACCACAGCTGTCAGGCCGTGGTTCTTCATCGAATCTGTACCTGGCGCGACGACGCCTGTTGGCGGGACGTAGGAGATGTGGGTCCGCAGGGCGGCAGTGGGTCGTCGGGCGGTGGGTGAACTCCACGAAAAGGACCTCGGATCAGTGGATGCCCACCGGATCCCCCTCCCCGGTGATCAGCCCCGGAACACATTTCCGAGTGGAAACGTGAATTAATCAGACCTTCCTTAGAAGGTTGTGAGCGTCATCCGCAAAGCCGCAGTCAATGTTTGGATAATCTGTCGTCCGGCCGGATCAAACAAGCAGCGAGGCAAGTACTGGATAATGACAAAACTCTCCTATGGGCTGCAAACGTTGCTGGTTGTATCGCCATTGTTTTTATTGACGATGAAAGGCTGGGTAAGCGCTATTCTGTTTGCCAGCAGTGCCTTGGCGATTTTCATATTGTGTGCGGACTCTAAGCGTCATTCGCTGATCTTTCTCAGGCACAACACCTGGCTGTGGTATTTTGTCATACTATTTGCTTTGCCTGTGATAGCCATTTTTTTGGGGCAATCAGGGCGACAGGATTACGCTGGGCGCGATTATGACAGTCCGATACGATTTGTTTTATCCATACCGATACTGTTGGTTCTGTTTCAAAATCGTTTCGATGTGCTCAGGCCGCTGGTTTACACAATGCCAGGCGCCATATTCATCACTTGCATTGTTGTCACTTTAAATCCTGATAACGCGTGGGGCCCCCCGCAAGATCCGGCTCATCCTCGCACTTCTACTTACTTTGTCGATTTTTTGACGTTTGGCAGTTTGAATCTGACCCTGGGTTTATGTTGTTTGTTATCAATCGATTTGTATGGGCGCGATGATTGGGGGGTGAGAATTTATAAAGGCACAGGCTTTATTGTTGGCGTGTACTTATCCGTTTTATCAGGAAGCCGCACCGGGTGGCTGGCGCTCCCCCTAGTTCTATTCTTGTGGGTAAAATTGAGAATGACCCGTTATCGAGTTCCGGCGCTCATCAGCGTACTGTTGCTAGCAGGTGGCAGTTACTATTTTTCCACTACCCTGCAACAGCGGTTGGAAATGGCCGAGCAAGAAATAATGTCCTATCACTGGAATGAACTGAATCCGCAGACAGCGGTGGGTGATCGATTGTCTTTTTTACGCATGGCGGTTTTTTTATTCACACAAAATCCATGGTCAGGTTTTGGCGATGATGGATTGTCAGAGTTTATCAACCACCCCGACTTAAACCGTTATGCGCTTCAAGAAACTCAAGAATGGGCGTTGCGGTCTGGTTTTCATAACGAAATTGCCACCAATATGGTGCGCTCGGGGGTGTGGGGCTTGCTGTCGAGCAGCGCGCTTTTTTTAATACCGGCACTCTTTTTTATCCGCAGTTTGTACGCAGTTTCTCTGCAAACACAAAAAATTGCTTTGCTGGCGCTCGGTTATTTAGTTTGCACATTCATTAGCGGTATGACCACCGAGGTGTTTAATTTAAAATTCACTGCCTCCTTCCATGCCCTCATGTTTACTTGCTTTATAAGCTCGTTACTCGTTCATCATGCTGGACACCAGAGCACTGAAAGAAATGAATCCACTTAAGTATTCGATTACTTTCGCTTGCTACAATCAGGTCAATTACACTCGACAATGCGTTGACAGCATGATGAAGCACGGTCTCGATTTAAGCCGCTTAGTGGTTGTTGATAACGGTTCAAGCGACGACACTCGAGAATATTTGAGCACCCTGCCATTAGGCGGGCGTATTTTTAATAAATCTAATTTGGGTTGTGGCGTAGCGTGGAGCCAGGGCGCATTGGCGCTTCAATCCGAATGGACAATTGTAATGAACAACGATGTGCTTGTATCAGGTGGGTGGATCGAGAATTTGATTCATGTTGCCGAAGAACATGGTCTGAAAATTATTTCGCCGTCACTGATTGAAGGGCCGCTGGATTATGATTTTGATGCATTTGCAGAAGACGCTATGGTGAAAATGAAAGACGCTCTCCGAATGGGTGACCGGCATGCCGTGTGTCTTGCCGTGCATGAGTCTGTCTGGCGGGATGTCGGTTATTTCCAGCCGATCCCTAAATTGTTGGGTTATGAGGATACCATGTTTTTCCATGAAGTGGATAAGGCAGGAATTCCTACTGGAATGACCGGTCGATCTTGGCTGCATCATTATGGCTCTATCACGGTATCGGCTATGAAGCTGGAAAGAGGCCTGTCCGAGAAGGACGGTCTGGGATATCGCCGCAACTACCGATTGCTGCAACAAGGCTGGCTGGAACGAAAATTGAAAAAAATCAGAAAGCTTCGCCAAAAACGGTTATGGTGCGCACAAGAGACTGCCCAATTCGGCATGTCGATGCATGGGGGAAGAGAAAATGGTCGCTTTTCTTGGCAGTAAAGGCTGTTAAGTTAGGAAGGTCTGATTTATTCGACGTGCGGCGATATGCTGAAACTCTCGGCCTACATTATTGCCTACAATGAAGCCGAAAAGATTGCCGGTGCCGTCAGCAGTGTCCTCTGGGCGGACGAAATCATCGTAGCTGATTCCGCCAGCACGGACGAGACCGCTCGGATCGCGCAGGACTTGGGGGCCCGCGTCGTCCAAATTCCATTCCAGGGATTTGGTCATCTACGGAATCAAGCCATCAAAGCTTGTACGCATGAATGGATTTTTAGTCTCGACACGGATGAGCAGTGCACGCCAGAAGTGCGCGATGAAATCCTCTCGATTCTTGCCGGAAATCCCACGCACGACGCCTACCTTGTGCCAAGGCGGAATTACTTCATGGGGCGCTGGATCAAGCATTCTGGTTGGTATCCAAATTTCCGTCAACCCCAATTGTTTCGGAAGGGAACCATGAGGTACGCGGAATCTCCTGTCCATGAAGGGTACGAGATGTTGAGTGCCAAGCCGGTCGGTCGATTGGAGCATGCGATTTGGCAAATCCCCTTCAGAGACTTTGAGGAAGTCGTCAAAAAAGCAAATCGCTATTCGTCGCTTGGGGCGCTGAAGCTCGTAGAACAACGGGTGTCGATGGGGACCGCCCTGTTTCATGGCATCTGGTCGTTCCTGAAACATTACGTGGCGAAGCTGGGCTTTTTGGACGGTTGGCCTGGGTTTGTCATCGCCTTTGGGAATTTCGAAGGCACGTTCTATCGATATGCCAAGCGGTATGAGCAGCAGGAAATGTGGCTCCCCCCCAAGCAAGCTCCGCTTCGAAGGCATGACCGTGCCCCATCGAAATGAAAACCGCCGTGATCGTCACGACGTACAACCGCCATGATGCACTCACGGCCGTGTTGGAAGGCTATTGTGGGCAAAGCGATCAAGCGTTTGATTTGATCGTGGCGGACGATGGTTCTCGAGAGGAGACGGCAGATGTCGTCCGGCGGTTTGCTCGACGTGCGTCATTCTCAATCATGCACGTGTGGCAGGAAGACCAGGGATTTCGAGCTGCGGAGATCCGTAATCGTGCCGTCGCATCGACGAATGCCGAGTACGTGATCTTCACCGACGGCGATTGTGTCCCTTCCCGTCATTTCGTCTGGGTCCATAAGCATTTAGCCGAAGCGGGGTACTTTCTCGGCGGGAATCGTGTGTTGCTCTCGGCAGAATTGACGAACCGAGTCGTGCATGAACGAGTCCCCATTCATACGTGGAGTGAGGTCGAGTGGGCACGTTGCTGGGTGCGACGCGATGTCAATCGCCTGCTCCCGTTGGTGCAGTTGCCCGATGGTCCGTTTCGAAAATGGTCGCCGAATCGTTGGAGCGGGATTAAAACCTGCAATCTCTCTGTATGGCGGACAGATCTGGTTCGGGTGAACGGGCTGGATGCGTCTTACCAAGGATGGGGCTTGGAAGATTCCGATTTAGTCATTCGGCTGCTTCATGCCGGAGTGAAACACAAGAACGCGCGGTTCGCGGCGACGGTGTTTCATTTATGGCATCCGGAGCAGGATCGCACGCAATTGCCGGTCAATCAGGAGCGCCTGCAGAACCTTTTACGGTCGAACACGGTCCGCGCGAGGGTCGGGCTCGATGAGCTTGATAGCGTCTGATGAGGGGTGGCTCTCGTTTCATTTGTCGTTGCCCAGTCGGTTGTGATGACGGGTTGCGTGAACCCACGGTGTTCTTGTCGGAAGGCAGTCTTCTGAGCTGCTCGAGTTCTCGCCAACGTATGAGCCAGATCGACGAATCCCGCTAGAAGCCGGGCACGTGATGAAGCCAGATATCGCCAGCGCCTTGATCGTCTGTACGCGTCGAATCGGGGATGTGCTCTTAGCCACACCCGTCATCCGTTCGCTCAAGGCGGCGTTGCCTCATCTCCTGATCGATATGTTGGTCTTCGAAGGAACTCAAGATGTCTTGTCAGGCTACAGGGATCTACGGCGAGTGTTGACCATTTCCGAACGTCCATCGGCTGGGGCTCACTTCGAACTACTTCGTGCGATCTGGCGTCGCTATGATGTCGCGATCTCAGTGTTGGCCGGAGACCGGCCGACGTTTCACGCATGGGTGGCCGGTCGATATCGAGTCGGAACGCTGCTGCCGGACAACAAATCGTGGTGGAAACGGCGTCTGCTTCACGAATGGGTCTCGTTCGACAACCTACACACGCATACGGTAGCCATGAATCTGCAGTTGCTCGCGCCGTTTGGAGTGAGGAGGCTTGGAACGCCTGTTGTCAGCTGGACGCCGGCGGATGAGGTATCCATTCAACGCCGGTTTCCTCAACGGGATATGCAACGATATGCGGTGATCCACGTCTCGCCAAAGTTCGCCTACAAGATGTGGACCGTAGCGGGATGGATCGCACTTGGCCGGTGGTTGATGGAGCAGGGGATCACGGTCGTGGTGACTGGAGTGGAGGCAGCGGAGACAGCGTATTGCGAGCAGATTGTCCAGGGCTTGCCTGGCGCCGTCAATCTTGTGGGTCACGTGGCGCTGCCGGAGCTTGGCTGTCTGCTCAGCCGTGCCGCGTTGTATATTGGAACCGATACCGCTGTGAGTCATATGGCGGCCGCCGTCGGGACGCCGTCGGTGGTGCTGTTCGGACCATCGAATCCAGTGAAGTGGGGACCTTGGCCGAAGGACTTTCCTCCGACAACTCAAAGTCCATGGTGCAGGCATGGGTCTCAACGGCAGGGAAATGTGTTCCTTCTTCAAGGCGAAGGCGATTGTGTGCCCTGTCTCGGCGAAGGGTGCGACCGCCATGTCGAGAGCCGAAGTGAATGTCTTCAACAGCTTCCTGTGTCTCGTGTGATCGAAGCAGCCGAAACCATGCTTGACGTGCGCACGTACCTTACCTCGACCGTGGGTCTTGCATGAAACAGATAGTCGCCCAACTCGTTCACGCTCTTGCGGACCGATATGGAAGCATGGTGCTCGCCTATCGATCGTCACTGGTGATTACCGTCCAATTGATTCTGATTCTGGCGGCAAATCTTACGGCCTTCATGCTTCGCTTTGACGCGGACATTCCTCCGGAATATGAGCGGGTCATGTGGGATCACCTCCCTGCCGTGCTGCTGATATTCGGGTCCGGTCTTTGGGTGTTTGGCACGCAGAGAGGGCTCTGGCGATACGTTGGGCTCCACGACATTGGGAAGATCCTTTTAGCCTCTCTGACCGGCGTCGGAGTGTTTTACGTGATCCTCCATGTGGTTGGTGGAGTCATTCAATATCCGCGATCCGTCATCATTCTAACGGGTCTGCTGAACGCCTTGTACTTGGTCGGCATACGGTTGGCGGTGCGCTGGTTCAAGGAATGGTTGCGAATTGTCGGGGCCAGCGCCCGAAGAGCGTTGATAGTCGGCGCCGGCAATGCCGGAGAGCTGCTTGCTCGAGATATGTTGTCAGGTGGAGACTATGACTGTCGTCCGGTCGGTTTTTTGGACGATGACCCTGTCAAGCGGAAGATGAGGATTCATGGAATCCCGGTTGTAGGAACCATCGCCACCATCAAACAGGCCGCCGACAAGCTTGAGGCCAACGAGATCATCATCGCCATTCCGTCGGCGTCAACCACAGTCATGCAAAAAATCCTTACGGCGTCAGAGGGCTGTACCATTCCTATTAAAACCTTGCCGAGCGTCAAACGCCTGCTCGATGATCCGGTCTCACTCCGACAAGTGCGACCGATGAACCTAGACGATTTGTTGCAGCGTGAGCCGATCGAGACAGATCGTCAAGAGCTGACCCCCCTGATCATGGGGAAGACACTGCTCGTCACAGGAGCCGGAGGGTCGATCGGATCGGAGTTATGCCGACAAATTGCTCAGCACTCACCTCGCCTGTTAGTCCTGTTCGAGCGATATGAGAATGCTCTTCACTCGCTTATGCTGGAGTTGGGAGCGACATTTCCGGAGGTGAGGATCCTCCCGGTCATCGGAGATGTGACGGTGCCCGACCGCGTGGCGGAAATATTTCATCAAACAAATCCCAACATCGTATTTCACGCTGCAGCCCACAAGCATGTTCCTCTCATGGAACTGAACCCCAAGGAGGCTATTCGCAACAATATCTTGGGGACTCGTACGGTGGCTGAGACGGCTGTGAGAAATGGTGTGGAGCGTTTTGTGCTGATCTCGACCGATAAAGCGGTCAACCCGTCGAGCATCATGGGTGCGACCAAGCGGGTTGCCGAGCATCTGATGCAGGAGTTCAATCAAGAAGGCCTGACCAAGTTTACCGTGGTACGGTTTGGCAACGTGCTAGGAAGCAATGGGAGTGTCGTTCCGTTGTTTTATGAGCAAATTCGCAGAGGTGGACCGGTCACGGTGACTCATCCCGAGATCAAACGTTTCTTTATGACCATTCCGGAAGCTGTCCAACTGGTTCTGCAGGCGAGTGTCATTGGCATGGGCGGAGAGGTGTTTGTCCTCGATATGGGGGAACAGATCAGAGTTGCCGATCTGGCAAGAAACATGATCGTCTTGGCCGGCCTCGTCCCGGGTAAAGATATCGAGATTGTCTTTGCCGGCCTACGGCCTGGAGAGAAACTCTATGAGGAACTGTTCGAAGAACACGAGCAAGTCGAGCCAACGAGTCATCCAAAAATTCGTCGGGCTGTGGGGGCCCCTGTTCCTGTTGGCGAGTTGGCGGCATGGCTGGAGTCCTTGCAGGAGAATCTTCCGAACTGGAGTGAAGAGCGGGTGCTTGATGATCTCAGGCGGCTGGTGCCGAGCTATGAATCGGTCCTCGCTCGAAGGACATTTTGAAGAGTTCCACGCGTCGCGGCTCTAAACTGCCAAGGTCTTTCGTGCATCGTTCAAATCCGATACGGAAATCACGGTAGGAGTATGAGCATTCTCGTCACCGGCGGGGCCGGGTTTATTGGTGCAAACTTTGTTCTGGACTGGCTGGCCCAACACGAGGAACCTGTCATCAATCTCGACAAACTCACCTACGCGGGTAACTTGGAGAACCTCGCCAGTCTGCAGGGCGATGCGCGCCATATCTTTGTTCACGGCGACATCGGTGATTCCGTCCTCGTCAGCGGATTGTTGACCAAGCACCGGCCTCGTGCCGTGATCAATTTCGCCGCTGAGAGCCATGTCGACCGCTCGATCCATGGGCCAAGGGAATTTATTCAAACCAACATCGTGGGCACCTTTTCTCTACTTGAATCTGTGCGTGCCCATTGGGAAGGGTTGACCGGTGACACCAAAGCGTGCTTCCGTTTTCTGCACGTATCCACCGATGAAGTGTACGGTTCGTTAAGGGCAGATGCTCCTGCGTTCAGTGAAACGAATCGCTACGAGCCCAATAGCCCTTATTCAGCGAGCAAGGCGGCCGGCGATCATCTCGTTCGCGCGTATCACCATACCTATGATTTTCCCGTTCTCACCACTAATTGTTCGAACAATTACGGTCCCTACCACTTTCCTGAAAAGCTGATTCCGCTCTGCATCCTTAATGCGTTGGCAGGGAAACCGCTCCCTATTTATGGTGATGGTCGGCAGATACGAGACTGGCTGTACGTCAAGGACCATTGCAGTGCCATCCGTCAGGTCCTCGAAGCGGGGCGTGTGGGAGAAACCTATAACATCGGTGGGAGGAACGAATTGACCAACCTTGAGGTTGTTCATACCCTCTGCCAGCTCCTGGACGAACTGGCTCCACCAGCCACACGCAGTTTGCACTTTACCAGTTACCGTTCTCTGATCACCTTCGTGAAAGATCGCCCAGGTCATGATCGCCGGTACGCCATCAATGCCAGCAAGCTCGAAGGTGAACTCGGCTGGAAACCTCAGGAGACCTTTGAAACAGGTCTTACCAAGACGGTCCTCTGGTACCTCGAGAACCAGAGTTGGATAACCAATGTCACCAGCGGTGCCTACCGTAACTGGATAAGCAGGCAGTACGGCACCTAAGCGCGATGAGAATACTGTTAACTGGCAAACATGGGCAGGTCGGCTTTGAGCTACAGCGAGCGCTCGCTCCTTTGGGCGAGGTGTGTGCGGTCGATTACGCTGAATGTGATTTAGCGGATGCCTCTGCTCTGTGTGAACTGGTACGCTCGGTCAAGCCAGACCTGATCGTCAATTCTGCAGCGTATACTGCGGTGGACAAGGCGGAGTCAGAGCCGGAGCTGGCTCACGCTGTTAATGCCGTCGCTCCTGGAGTTCTGGGGGAAGAGGCAGCGAAGCGGGGCGCATGGGTCGTGCACTATTCGACCGATTACGTATTCGATGGCGGCAAGTCGGGGGCCTATGTGGAAGATGACCTCACAAATCCGCAAAGTGTCTATGGGCGAACCAAGAGAGACGGTGAGATCGCACTCGAAAAAAGTGGTGCGCGATACCTGATTTTGCGCACGAGTTGGGTGGTTGGGGCCCACGGGAAAAATTTTGCAAAAACGATACTGCGACTAGCGCTCGAACGCGAAGGTCTGAATGTCGTGGCCGATCAATATGGCGCGCCGACTTCCGCAGCCCTACTGGCAGATGTGACGGCTCATCTGGTTCGGCAGCGCCAGCGCGAGGGCGACGAAAAGTTCCCCTTCGGCTTGTACCATCTCGTCGCTAGCGGGGAAACCACTTGGTGTGAGTACGCACGGTTTGTTGTGTCGGAAGCCCTGGCTGTTGGTAGGCCGCTCAAGCTTTCACCCGATGAAATCCGCGCAATTCCTTCGTCTGAGTATCACACAGCCGCCAAGCGCCCTGCCAATTCCCGATTGGCGACCGGCAAGCTGCGGACGACATTTGCTCTCGAATTGCCCAACTGGCAAAGTGGGGTTCGGCACATCCTGCAACAAATTCTTGCAGAGTCATGATCAATCGTAAAGGGATCATACTAGCCGGCGGTACGGGGAGCCGTCTACATCCGGCTACGTTAGCCATCAGCAAACAGTTGCTGCCGGTGTTCGACAAGCCGATGATCTATTACCCGCTCAGCACCCTGATGCTGGCGGGCATACGGGATATCCTCATCATTTCCACCCCACAAGACACGCCGAGATTTGAGCAACTGCTCGGCACGGGTAACCAGTGGGGGCTGAACCTCGAGTACGCAGTACAGCCCTCGCCCGATGGTCTGGCGCAAGCGTTCATCATCGGGGAGTCCTTCATCGGAAATAATCCGTCTGCCCTTGTATTAGGCGATAACATCTTTTACGGCCATGACTTTCACCGCTTGCTCGACAATGCTATGAGCCGCACCGAAGGCGCGAGCGTATTCGCCTACCATGTACAGGACCCCGAACGCTACGGTGTCGTCGATTTCGACTCAGGCGGCAAAGTGAGATCGTTGGAAGAAAAGCCCAAACAACCGAAATCCAGCTATGCCGTCACCGGTCTGTATTTCTACGATCAGCAGGTGGTTGATCGGGCCAAAAGCCTGAAGCCCTCCCTACGCGGTGAGCTGGAAATTACGGACCTGAACCGCATCTATCTGGAGCAAGGCCGGTTGAACGTCGAAGTCATGGGTCGAGGCTATGCCTGGCTGGATACCGGTACCCATGAATCGCTCCTCGATGCCAGCCAGTTCATCGCCACGCTAGAAAACAGGCAAGGCTTAAAGGTGGCGTGCCCGGAAGAAATCGCCTTCAGACAACAGTGGATCAATGCCGCCCAACTGGAAAAGCTCGCACAGCCATTGACCAAAAACGGTTACGGGCAATATCTGCTACGGGTGCTCCAAGAAAAACTACTTTGAAAATGGCAACTCGCGCTGCCGTCCCCGACGTTGTATATGTCACAGTCGAATGTCCCCGTATCTCTCCGGAGTGATCCATTTGTTTCTTCCGCAGTGGAATTGAAAAAGCCTCGGTTCATAGTGTCCTTCAAGAAGTCGTTGATATGGCGGCGGGTTCGTTCAACGCTCTAACGAATGACTTCTCAACGACATCGGCTCATGCTAGTCTGAAAGCCGTGAAGACAATCCCCTCAGGCTTGTTGGAGACAGTCGTGGAGCGGCTGAAAGCCGAGTTCCAGCCGGATGAGATTTATCTGTTTGGCTCACATGCTTGGGGCGTGCCCACTGACGACAGTGATGTGGATTTGATGGTCATTGTCCGCGACAGCGCTGAAAAGGCCATTCGGCGTATGCAACGGGCGCACCGCTGTTTGAGCGGTTTGGGTTTTCCCAAGGACGTGCTCGTTCCCACGCGCGCTCAAGTTGACCGCTATAAACACTTGCGGGCTTCCTTGTTTCACCAAGTGCTCGCCAAGGGTCGCAAACTGTATGGATGAGGCCGCGTGCGAACTCGTTCGCGACTGGCTGACCCGCGCCTGCCACGATTTGCAGGCTGCGCACACGTTGGCGGCAGGGAAAGAACCTCTGCTTGACACGGCAATCTATCACTGCCAGCAGGCGGCGGAGAAGGCGATCAAAGGATGGCTGCAATCGCAAGATAAGCCCTTCCCCAAGACGCACGACATTGAAGATTTGGTCGCTCAAGCGGCAAAGTTAGATGGCGATTTTAAGCAGTTTGCGAAAGTGGCGGCGGTCTTGACACCGTACGTCTCGGCCTTCCGGTATCCCGGCGGTGGTTCGGATGAACCGATGCCGTCGGCCGAGGAATTCGACGAAGCCTTGCAACACGCCAAAACCATTTACGATTTCGTGTTGAGTCTGCTCCCGACGGAAGCGAGACCATGAAACGTGAACCGATACGCACCATGACTGAGGAAACTGCAAGCTTCACGAGATATGTGGTCGATGCTGTTTCGTCATGAACCGCCATGAATAATCCCGGATTCCGCAGTAGACGATACAGGCTAAAGGGGACTGGGAGGTGTTTCGGATCATAAAAGAGCACCTCTGTGACTCCGATGAGTACCTGCAGGCAGTGGGGCGGTTCGTCGAATCTAAACTGTAAATGTAACGGATGAATGCCCCGGAACTCTCCGTAGCGATCTGCTTGGTTCGTGTGCGGTGGAATTGAAAAGGCCTCAACCCCAGCAAGTGCGACTCACTCTCCGAGAGATTGGCACCCAATGAAGCTTGAATTCTCATGCAACAGTTTTCAACTTCTCCCAAAGAAATCGCCGCTAGTCTCTGGCGGAACCGTGACCTGATCCTTGCCTTGACCAAGCGCGAAGTGGTGGGCCGCTATCGTGGTTCGGTCATGGGGCTCGCCTGGTCTTTCTTCAACCCCGTCTTCATGCTACTGGTCTATACATTCGTCTTTTCCGTCGTGTTCAAGGCGCGCTGGGGTGTTGGTGGCGGTGAAGGCAAAACTGTCTTTGCCATCGTACTTTTTGTGGGCATGATCGTCCACGGATTGTTCGCAGAATGCTTGAACCTGGCGCCTGGCCTGATTGTGTCTAACGTCAACTATGTCAAGAAAGTCATTTTCCCGCTGGAAATATTGCCGTGCGTGGGCTTGGGGTCGGCGCTGTTTCATACCGCCATTAGTCTCGTGGTCTTGCTCCTGGTTCAACTGGTTCTCAACCAGCAACTCGTGTGGACGGCGCTGTTGTTTCCTTGTGTGCTCGTGCCGTTGGTGTTTGCTAGCATGGGCTTCGCCTGGTTCTTGGCAGGACTCGGTGTGTATGTGTGTGACATCGGGCAAATCACCGGCATGGTCACCACCGTATTGCTGTTTCTGTCGCCGGTTTTTTATCCGATTAGCGCTTTGCCGGAGCAATATCAAACCTGGCTATATCTGAATCCACTGACGTATATCATCGAAGAAGGCCGCAATACGTTGATCTTTGGTAGGCTGCCGGGCATTGGGGAATGGGGAATGATGTTGGGTGCAGGTATGCTGACTTCCGGGGCTGGATTTGTATGGTTCCAGAAAATACGAAAAGGGTTTGCCGATGTCCTCTGACGACTTCAAGGCGGCCCATGTCGTTTGGCATGATGGGCAGGTCCAACCAGAAGATCGTCGTCACCTAATGGGGCAACAGCCTATAATCGTATGGCTGACTGGTTTAAGCGCATCAGGGAAATCTACATTGGCCTTTGCTTTATGGGCGTCGTTTGGTTGATATCGGCCATGCTTGCTATGTCTTGGATGGCGATTATATCCGGCATGGCTTGAACAAGGATTTGGGGTTTTTACATCAGGACCGAACTGAAAATATCAGACGTATCGCGGAAGTGGCGCGCTTGATGAACGACGCAGGGTTAATTGTCATCACGGCCTTTATCTCGCCCTACCGTGATGATCGACAATTAGCGCGAGCGATTGTCGGCGCAGAGAATTTTGTAGAAGTCTATGTCAACACGCCCGTTGAAACATGTGAAGCGCGAGACCAAAAAGGGACGTATAAACGGGCGCGGGCAGGTCTCATAGTAGGATTTACAGGCGTAAACGATCTCTATGAAGCCCCAGAAACGCCTGACATGACAATTAATACATCGATCGCGTCACCCTTAGAATGTACAGAAAAGTTGCTTGCTGAAGTAATGGATCGCATTGCGGTACCCGAAGGTGAGAGGGAACACACATTCAGAGACTCTCGATGAGCGGTGACGATATTGCCATCAAGGTCAGCGGCCTTTCCAAGTGCTCCCAGATCTACAACAAGCCGCAGGATCGGTTGAAACAATCAATCTACCCACGTTTGCAGCGACTGGCCAGAAAACAGCCCAAGCAATATTATCGTGAATTCTGGGCGCTCAAAGATGTGTCGTTCGAAATCAAGAAAGGGGAGACCGTCGGCATCGTTGGGCGGAACGGGTCGGGTAAATCGACGCTGGCCCACGCGTTATAAGACTGCCTGCACCGGCGTGACTGCCGGTCTTTTGTCCTAGACGGCGACAATGTGCGCCACGGACTCTGCGGCGACTTGGGGTTCTCGGTTCACGACCGGCAAGAAAATATCCGGCGCATCGGCGAAGTGGCGAAACTCTTCATGGAAGGGGGCATGATTGTGCTGACAGCCTTTATTTCTCCTTATCGCGCGGATCGGAAGCGCGTGCGCGAGATGGTGGAGGACGGCGACTTCCTGGAAATCTATTGCAACGCGCAGATCGAAGTTTGCGAAGCACGCGATGTGAAGGGAATGTACAAATGGGCCCGTGCCGGGAAGATTGTGGAACTCACGGGGATTTCATTGCCCTACGAGGTTCCGGAACAGCACGATCTCAGCGTGGAGACCGGTCGCTTGGAGCTCGATGAGTGCGTGAGCCAAGTGATGGGCGAACTGGAGAGGCGCGGCGTAATTGATAAGCCTGCATGAATAATATGGGCTAAGGGATGGATGATGGAGAAAGACGCGCGCATCTATGTGGCTGGTCATCGAGGCATGGTGGGATCGGCTGTTCTCAGGCTCCTCGAAGCGAGGGGGCATATAAATCGCCTCTCTCGGACCAGCAAAGAGCTCGATCTGCGGGACGGCCAGCTTGTTGAGCAGTGGTTCGAGGAGGCAAGGACGGAGTATGTTATCATCGTCGCGGCGAAAGTCGGGGGCATTTGGGCCAACAACACGCTCCCCGCTGAATTTATCTATGACAACTTGGCCATTCAGACCAATCTTATCCATCAGGCCTATCGACAGCGAGTCAGGAAAAGAGGACGAAGCTGTGTCCTGAGCGGGCCCATGCAACAACACCGACTTCTCCCGACAAGTGGATATCGTCGGTTGAACAGAAATCTATGAGCTCAACAAACTTCCCCCGTTGGTACGCGCTCCGAACCAAATCCCGCCATGAAAAACTGGTTAGAGATCAATCAGACAAGCACGGAATAGGGCCATTACTTCCGACGGTCAAGCGACTTAGCCAATGGAAGGATTGGAAGAAGGAAATCGAGGTCCCGCTGTTTTCCGGTTACTGTGTTGTCAGGTTTTCTCAACAGGAAAAGACGCCGATCCAAAAAAGATGTTGTTGAGATCGTCGGTAGCGGAAGCCGGCCAGAACCGATCCCGGAGCAAGAAATCGTCGCGCTCCGCCGCCTCATGACGAGCGTCCTTCCTTATGATCCGCATCCCTATCTCCCTGAAGGCATGAATGTAGAAGTCGTTCGTGGCCCGTTGCAGGGAGTGCACGGAATTCTCCTGCGGAAAGAAAAGCGACATCGATTGGTCATCGGAGTGCAGCTGATTCAACACGCAGCCGCCGTTCAAATTGACGTAAATGATGTCATAGCGGTGTGGGAAAACGGAAGCTGCACAGCAAACAAAAGGTTGGGGCCGTCGCCGCATCCTTCGAAAAACTGAACCGTCTTCAAGACTGATGGGCGGATGGGATTAAGAGCCATTGAAGGTGGTGTATGTGATGATGTTATAGAGCATTGAAGCGGTACTTCGTCTGCTACTGTCCTGGGGTCAAGGGAAGTCAGGGCGATAGTTCGATGTGACTGTCATCTGGACGCAGAATGCGACGGGGAAAGGGATATAGCATTGTGTGCCATCGAAGCAGGTCTGAAGATTACACAAATGAGCGGAGAAAGGCCTCTTCGATCCACCGAAACGTTTCTTAACCTCGAACAACGTCTCGTTTCCTGAAGAGAAGAAGGGCTTCCATATGCGCTATGTTGACAGTGATGGCATGCCAGTTACGATCTATCAACCTAACGAAACCCAAGGAGGAGTCATTTGGGGGCTCCAAAGGGCAGCGACAGATATCACTGTGTCGAGGCATGTCATTGCGCGATTGTTTTGGAGAGATTTTATTGCGCAGTTCCGACAAAAGCTCCTTGGCTACTTTTGGGCGCTCCTCAGCCCGTTGCTTGGGATTGCGAGTTTTCTATTTCTTTTCTTTATCGGCGTCCTCCATCCAGGTGAAGGTGAAATTCCCTATACAGTTTACGTGATGGTGGGAAGTACCATATGGGGATGCCTTCCTGGTGCGATGGGAGCCGTCAGCGGAGGTTTGCAAGCTCAGGCCGATTTAATCATGCGCACCAGGATTCCCAAGGTAGCCTTAGCGCTTAGTTCTTTAGCAGGCCTGTTTTATGGAATTCTCATCAGCATGGTGACCATGACGATCATTTTCGTTTCAACGGGTCACACGCCGACATGGTGGCTGCTTGCCTACCCGTTGCTGGCACTGCCCATGGTGTTATTGGGGACCTCCATAGGTCTCGTGCTGTCTGTGCTTGGTTCTATTGCTCGTGATCTCACGCCCATGATTACTCAGCTAATGGCATTAGTGATGTACGTGACGCCGGTGATCTATATTCATTCGACGATTCAAAACACCTTCGTCAAAGCCATAATAGACTGGAATCCGATGAGTTACCTTGTGGATGTGCCGAGGTCACTCATTTGTTTGGGACATGCTGACAATGCCGGCGTCTATCTGATCATTGCCATGGGGACAGTGGCGCTCGTAGCAATTGGGTTAAGGATTTTCTACCTCTTGGAAGACTTGGTGGCGGAGCGACTCTAGTGCAAAAGCCATCAGTTGTCGTTGAAGGGGTGAGCAAGAAATTCGGGTCATCGCTCAAGAGCGCGCTCAAGTATGGGTTGATTGACAGCGGTCGTCGGCTACTTGGGAGAGAAAAGGACCAAACGCTTCGTCACGGAGAATTTTGGGCGTTGAACGATGTGAACTTTGTTCTCGACCCAGGAGACGCACTCGGCATTATGGGCGTCAACGGCTCGGGTAAAACCACTCTCCTGAGGATCCTCAACGGCACATACAGCCCGGACAAGGGAAAGGTGACGCTACGAGGCCGAGTCGGCGCCCTCATTGCCGCGGGGGCTGGGTTTTCTCCCATGCTTACGGGCCGAGAGAACATTTATATCAGTGGGGCCTTGCTCGGTATGACGCCTGGTGAAATTCGAAGCAAATTCGATGAAATCATCACCTTCGCGGATCTGAATGAGTTCATAGACATGCCGGTTCGTAATTACTCCAGCGGCATGAGCGTACGGCTAGGATTTGCCATTGCTGTCATCAGTGCACCTGAAATTTTGCTGGTGGACGAAGTTCTGGCAGTGGGGGATATGAGCTTTCAAAAGAAGTGCTTTGAGCGTATCCGTGACCTTGAGAAAAAGGGAACGACGATCCTTCTCGTATCCCATTCACCAGGGGCCATTTGGTCAGTATGTAAGAAGGCACTTGTACTCCAACGTGGAACAACAGAGGGAATCACTTCTGTAGAAGACGCGTGCAGGTTGTACGATCATTTCAACATGCTAGAAAGAATGAAAGGCAATGGTCGTCGCAATTCAGACGACTTGCCGGCCGAATACGGAGGAACTCGTGGAGGGACAGGCGACGTTATTGTGAAAAACTTGGAAATTCTCGACGCCTCTTTTAAGCCGGTAAGTCAAGTCGAATATGGTAAAGCCTTCGTACTTAGACTTTACCTTGACGTTAAGAAGCCGATTCCTAATGGAATTATTCGCGTACAAATCGATGCCGAAATCAACAAGGCCATTGCCATTATTGATAGTTATGAGGCGCACAATTCAGTCTTCTCTTTCGAACCCGGGCAGTATGTGGTCGATATACATCTTGAACAGCCAAATCTTAGACCAGGTGTGTATGAGTTCTGTCCTTCGATTACAGAGAGGACACTCGGCATCCATTTGTTCTATCAATACGGTATGGCCTCGTTGGCGATAACGCATCCTTCCGACATCTTTTTTTACGCCGACTTCCGAGCTTCTGTCCACCTCAATGCGTCTTACATGGTTCGTTTCCAAGAAGGACAGCCATCATGATAAGGCCATCCCTTAAGGACCGAGTGGTGAGAAAAGTCGCGGGTGTACTAATAGAGAAGTACTTCCCGAGTGAAGCTATTGATGCTCTAGCCAAGAATCATTTTTCAAAGATGATTACTGTGGTGTGCCGCGATCACTTGCAAGATGTAATGGTAACTCTGGCCAAGAATCATTGTCCGACGATGATTGCTGTGGCCTGTCGCGATCACTTGCAGGATGTAATACGAGAAATTAACAACACAACCAAGGGACATTTCAAGTATGTCGGAAATGGCAAAATAAAGGTAATCGTCGGTGCTGGACCGCAGCAGCTTCTCGGGTGGCTTTCCACCAACATTAATATTTTGAACATTACTCAAGATGCTTCTTGGCGAAACCTTTTTAATCCAAACAGCATCGACAACATACTGGCAGAACATGTGGTGGAGCATCTTTCGCTCGATGAACTGTATCGTGCACTTGAGCATGCCCGTACGTATCTCAAGCCAGGAGGTATTTTCAGAATTGCAGTGCCAGATGCGTTCCATCCAAGCCGTTACTATTACAACCTTGTCAAGCCTGGGGGATGGGAAACGCCAGAGCAGCACAAGCTCTTCTTCGACTACGAGATGATGACTCGAATCGCTGAGAAGTCCGGGTATCGCATGAGGCTCTTGGAGTATTTTGATGAACAGGGGATCTTCCATCAGGAGCTGTATTCGTTGGACGAGGGTGCCGTTCAACGCTGTGCTAAGAATAATTGCGGCCTCGACCTGTCTGACAAGACCGTCATAGAGCGGTTTTACTCGTCGATTGCAGAGCCTCTGCGGCAACAGTTTTATGACCTGAAGATGACCTACACCTCCCTTATCGTCGATTTCATGAAGTAAGATGCAGGCTGTGCCCGGGGCGTCCATAGCACTAGGCGACACCAGTCGGCCAAAGCGTATCGCGATCGTGCAGTCCAACTACATTCCGTGGAAGGGCTACTTCGATCTGATCGCGTCGGTAGATGAGTTCATTCTCTATGACGACATGCAATATACCAGGCGAGATTGGCGCAACCGGAATTTGATCAAAACGCCTCAGGGGGTGCAATGGTTGACTGTGCCGGTCAAAGTCAAGGGCAAGTTCCATCAAACGATTCGTTCAACGGAAATCGACGGCGACGCGTGGGCGGCGAGCCACTGGGATGGGCTTTCAAGAAATTACCGTCGGGCCGCTCATTTTGACGAAGTGGCGGCCTTGTTTGAGCCGTTATTTCTTCAGCGGAGCTACACCCACTTGTCTGTGCTGAACCGCACGCTCATCGAAGCCGTCTGCACATATCTCGGCATTGCCACGAAGATCACATATTCGTGGGACTATAAGCTGGTCGAAGGCCAGACGGAGCGTTTAGCAGACCTCTGTGCCCAAGCAGGGGGCACCGAGTATCTCTCGGGGCCAGCGGCTAAAGGTTATTTGAATGCGCGCATCTTCGCCGAACGAAGCATCGCCCTTACCTGGTTCGATTATCAAGACTATCCTGAATATCCTCAGCTGTGGAGCTCGTTCACCCACGGTGTGACGGTGATGGATCTGCTGTTCAACTGTGGAAAAGACGCGTCCAGATACATGAAGCATGCGCGCACATGAAACTGTCCGTCGTCGCGACGCTGTATCGGTCCGCTTCGTATATCGAAGAGTTCTGTCGCCGGACGGAAAAAGTTGCCGTGTCCTTGGTCGGGGATGCGCATGAGATCGTGCTCGTCAACGACGGATCGCCCGATGACAGCCTGCAGGTGGCGGTGCGGTTGCGTCAAAGTCATCCCCAACTCATCGTCGTCGATCTCTCCCGGAATTTCGGCCACCACAAGGCGATGATGACCGGCTTGGCGCACGCCAGCGGCGAGCGGGTGTTTCTGATCGACAGCGATCTTGAGGAAGAACCGGAATGGCTCCTTAGCTTTACGGAACGTATGGACAGGGAGGGGTGTGACGTGGTCTACGGCGTCCAGGAGCAGCGGAAGGGAAATCGGTTTGAGCGGTGGTCCGGAGAATGGTTTTATGCCCTGTTTCGCGCCTTGACTGGATTGGCGCTCCCGAAGAACGTGGTCACGGCCCGACTGATGACGCGCCGATATGTGGAGGCGCTGTTGCGTCATGACGAACGGGAGGTCTTCTTGGCTGGGCTCTGGCACATTACCGGATTCGATCAGCGAGCGCATGCAGTTACCAAGAAGAGTACGAGCGAAACGACTTACACGTTTCGCCGAAAATTGGGGCTGTTGGTCAATTCCGTGACGTCCTTCAGCAGCGCGCCTTTGGTGACGATTTTCTATTTCGGGATCTGTATTTCTCTCTTGGCAGGCGTGGGAACGCTGTACCTGATCGTCAATTGGCTGTTCTTGGCGAGGCCCCTCAGCGGGTGGACATCGGTGATAGCGTCGATCTGGCTTCTTGGCGGACTGATCATTTCCTTCATCGGCATCATCGGGGTCTACCTCTCCAAGATGTTCTCGGAGACCAAGCGTCGGCCTTACAGTATCGTCCGACAGGTCTATGGAAAAAAAGAAAGCTGAGCTGCTGGAAGGCGTGGCCCAGTACTACTCGGCCAAGTTGGTTGAACATGGAGAAACGCCTCGCGGAGTCGACTGGAACAGCGAAGAGAGTCAAGTGCTTCGGTTCAGTCAGCTGACGAAACTGATCGATTCGGTGACCAGGTTTTCCGTCAATGATCTCGGTTGCGGGTACGGCGCCTTGTACGAGTATTTGGCATCGCGGTTCCAGGAGTTCGACTATCGCGGCTATGACGTCTCGGCTGACATGGTCCGTGTCGCTGCACAACGTTACGCAGCCAAGCGCAATGCGCAATTCCTGACGGCGGCTGAACCTGACGGGATCGCGGACTACGGCATCGCCAGCGGCCTCTTCAACGTACGGCTCGGGCACGGGGACGCCGAGTGGCGCGGTCACGTGGAGTCGACTCTCAATGTGCTGGATCGGACGAGCCTAAAGGGGTTTGCCTTTAACTGCCTCACCTCGTATTCGGATGCCGACAAGCGGAAAGACTATCTTTACTATGCGGATCCCTGTCACGTGTTTGATCTCTGCAAGCGGCGCTATTCTCGCCACGTGACGCTGCTCCATGATTACGGGCTCTATGAGTTTGCCGTTCTCGTAAGGAAGGTGTTGTGAAGACGCCATTGGTCATTTTTGGTGCCGGGGATATCGCGCAGCTCGCACAGTTCTACTTTTCCAACGATTCCAGTTATAAGCCGGTGGGATTCACGGTCGATGCCGGGTACTTGAGGGAGGCGACGTGCTGCGGCCTGCCGGTAGTGCCCTTTGAAGAAGTGGCGACCAGGTACCCAGTGGATGCGTATGCCATGTTCGTCGCGTTGAGCTATTCAAAGCTCAATGAGGTTCGCAAGAGCAAGTACTTGGCGACCAAGGCACTGGGCTACCGAATGGCTAGTTATGTCAGCTCTCACGCGACCGTGCTGAACGAGGGACGGATCGGGGACAATTGCTTTATTCTGGAGGACAATACGATCCAGCCGTTTGCAGTAATCGGAAGCAACGTGACGTTGTGGAGCGGGAATCATATCGGTCATCACTCCATCATCCGAGACCACTGTTTTATCGCGTCGCACGTTGTGGTATCCGGAGGGGTCGAGATCGGCGAGTCGTGTTTTGTCGGCGTCAATGCGACCTTGAGGGATCACATCACCGTCGGCGAGAAGTGCGTGGTTGGAGCGGGGACGATGTTGCTTGCGGACGCCGCTCCGGAGGGCGTGTATATCGGAGAAGCCACCGAGCGTTCGAAGGTGCCGAGCACCAAACTAAGAAAGATTTAGTGCCCTCCGTGAAACGCTGGAAGAAGCTTGGCCGACTCTACGATCCTCTCCCAATCCACCCAAAGTTGCGCAGCCATGCAGCCAATCCCTTGCCCATACAGTTGGACGGTGACATCTACCGAATCTTTTTCAGCAGCCGTGATACCGAGAACCGTTCGTCGGTTGGTTGTGTTGACATCGACATTGTCAAACGCATGGTCACATACATTCACCACGCTCCCGTATTTGAGCATGGACTTGAAGAGAGTTGTTCATCTCATGGTGTTAGTCTCGGGAGCAGTTATGAGGTGAACGGGCGTCGATATCTCCTTTTTATGGGGTGGCGGCGCCCGCTTGGTGCACATTGGTATGGTCAGATAGGAAGACTGCGGCTTCATGACGATTTTTCCTTGTCGTTTGATGATGGTGCTCCACTCATGAGTCTTGACGCTGTCGATCAGATTAGCCTGTCGTATCCGTGGGTTTTGCCGAAACGCGGAGGCTATGTCATGTGGTATGGCTCAACAATCACATGGGATGCCGGAAATGGCGAGATGGCTCATGTCATCAATTCCGCGGAGTCGGTTGATGGGGATACATGGATCAGGCGTGGACTGGCTGTGCCGTACGAGGTAGGTGTCGCACAGGCATTTTCTCGTCCGACAGTGATTGTAGATTCGGATGGTTACCACATGTGGTTTTCCTATCGGAGCGGCAGGCCGGGTGAAACCTACAGAATTGGGTATGCTTGGAGCCCATCAGGAGACCGATGGGAACTGCGGCTTGATGAAGTAGGTCTCGGTCTTTCTGATTCGGGGTGGGATTCGGAGATGGTGGAATACCCATTTGTCTTCGACCACAAAGGCCAACGGTATCTACTGTACAACGGCAACGGGTATGGACAAAGTGGCTTTGGACTTGCGGTGCTCGATAGATAGCTGGTTTCTTAGCAGTATCTGATGACGTGAGGATGCGTGTTGCGAATGAGGAAGCTTTTCCGTTCAGTGCGATGCCAAGGGTGCATCCTGCTATCTTCTTCGATTTGAATATCCAAACTTGCGTTGAGTGGAATGGCCGTTGAGACGGCGAATCCCTGAAATCGGAGGCAGGAAAATGACAGAAGCTGTGGCAGGGGGAGTAGGCAGAACCACACGCTTCGGGGAAGACTTCCATATTCTGTCTTTTATGGATGACATGGATGAATGGATCGCGGATGTTGAGGCTTGTGTGGTCAAGCAGGCTCCTGACTTGTTGAGTCTCTTTGCGACTTATGCGGGAGAAGCGCGATTTGGTCGGCAGTATATTGCAACCGATCTACTGTGTTTGCCCCGTGGAGCGACTTTGCTCGAAGTTGGGGCAGGTTGTTTTTTACTCAGTTGTCAATTGGTGCGAGAGGGGTACCAGGTAACTGCGGTGGAGCCTACCGGAAGCGGGTTTTCGCATTTCAATCGGATGAGAAGGCTGATCCTAGAGCGAGCCCAATGCCTTGGCTGTCTACCCATAGTGCTCGATATACCCGCCGAGAGATTGTCCGAGCGAAACTGCTTCGACTTTGCTTTTTCCATCAATGTAATGGAGCATGTTAAAGATATTGGGGCTACTCTTGCCAGTATAGGCGTCGGTCTCAAGCCAGGTACGCACTATCGGTTTACCTGCCCCAACTACTTATTCCCCTACGAACCACACTTCAACATTCCGACGCTGTTTTCCAAGGGACTCACCGAAAGGCTCTTTAGGAAGCGAATTTTCACCAAGAACATACCGGATCCCATGGGAACTTGGAAATCGATAAACTGGATTGATGTCAGGACGGTAAGCGCATTAGCCAAGCGCCTGCCCGGATTGAAGGTCAGTTTTAAGAGGACCTTGCTGGCCTCCACCCTCGAGCGAATGGTGCTGGATGAAGAGTTCGCCTCCCGCCGGTCCAAATGGGTGCGTACTGGGATCTCAGGATTGGTCCGTCTGCGCTTGCATTACTTGACTGCATCGGTTCCTGCGATGTTTCAGCCGATCATCGATTGTGTGATGACCAAGGATGCAGCGGCGAAAGCGGTGTAATGGCGCAGGTTACTCATGGGCTGCGGGCTATATTGTCTCATCCTCTCATTTATTCCGCCTTTCAGCGCTTGATGGGGGCCCATCAAGCGCGAACCAGATTTGTGAGCGAATTTATTCGGCCGAATGCAGGATGCAGGGTTCTCGACATCGGGTGTGGACCGGCAGATATTGTGGCCTACCTGCCGGATGTGGACTATTGGGGGTTCGATGTTAGCAGTGCGTACATACAACGTGCCAAAGCCCGTTTCGGTGAACGAGGACGCTTCTACTGCCAAGAGCTGACAGAGACAGACATTGAGAAGTGGCCGCCGTTCGATATCGCGTTGGGGTTGGGAGTGTTGCATCATCTGGATGACGAATCCGTGTTGCACATGTTGCGTCTCGCTTCAAAGGCGCTCACTTCGGGTGGGCGTCTTCTAACGATCGATCCGTGTTTAGAGGACGGTCAGAATCCTATTGCCAGGTTTCTGGCCAAGAATGATCGGGGGCAACATGTTCGAATTCGGACCGAATATGCCAACCTTGCCGGCGCCGTTTTTCGTTCTCCCCGTGTGATCGTGCGCCATCAACGCTGGATCCCCTATACCCATTGCATCATGGAGTGTACGAAATGATCATTCCCTTCAATAAACCCTACATGACGGGCAGAGAGCTGACATATATCGCGGAGGCACATTTCCACGGCATGTTGGCAGGAGACGGCCCATTTACGAAGCGTTGCCATGGTTGGCTGGAGAAGCGGACCAGCTCGCCCAAGGCATTGCTCACGCATTCATGCACTGCGGCGTTGGAAATGGCGGCGTTGTTGCTGGACATCCAGAGCGGTGATGAAGTGATCATGCCGTCATTCACGTTCGTATCGACGGCGAATGCGTTCGTGTTGAGGGGGGCCATCCCGGTGTTCGTTGATATTCGGGAAGATACCTTGAATCTTGATGAGCGCCTCGTCGAGTCGGCAATTACCCGGCGCACGCGTGCGATCGTGCCGGTGCACTACGCCGGCGTGGCCTGTGAGATGGACACGATTATGGCGATTGCGTGTGCTCACGGGCTGAGTGTGGTTGAGGATGCCGCCCAGGGAATGACTGCGAGCTACAAAGGACGTCCCCTGGGAAGTATCGGCGACTTGGGAGCATACAGTTTCCATGAGACCAAGAATGTGATTTCCGGCGAGGGTGGAAGTCTTCTTGTGAACGATCCAGCGCTTGTCTGTCGAGCCGAGATTATTCGCGAGAAAGGGACGGATCGCAGCCGATTCTTTCGAGGCGAAGTCGACAAATATACATGGCAAGAAGCGGGGTCCTCTTTCCTTCCCGGGGAACTCATCGCCGCGTTCTTGTGGGCTCAGCTTGAAGAAGCCGACACAATCAAGCGGCAGCGCCTAGAGAGTTGGCGGTACTATCATGAACGGCTGGCCTCACTGGAGGAGGAGGGGGTGTTACGTCGCCCCGTTGTTCCCCCTGATTGCCAGCATAACGCTCACATGTACTATGTGTTGTTGCCGGACGAAGTGACGCGTGACTTAGTCCTTGCTAGCTTGAGGAATGATGGGGTAAACGCGGTTTTCCATTACCTCCCGCTGCACAATTCTCCAGGCGGGCTCAAGTATGCGCGAATTCACGGAAGCATGAGCACAACCACATCTGTTGCAGCAAGAATTCTCCGACTGCCGTTGTGGATCGGTATTTCCCGCGAACAGATCGATTATGTGGTGACTGCCGTGGAGCGTGTCTGCGCCTCATCGTGTAAGACTTCTTTGGACTGCCGTTGATCAGCATGTCGAAGGGCGGTAGGCGCGGTGAAGTCTATGCCCACGAGCGAACGTTAGGTGACCCCGAGGACCCGGCATCATGTTGTCCAAGCATGCCGAAGTTGAAGCCTGCCGGCGCAGTTCTGCGTGCCCGCAGATGGGGAGACGAAATTCACTCATTCCTTGCCAGTGGAAGCGGTAGGGGACTTCTCACCGAACACGATAGTCCCTTCTTCTGATAGGCGCATGGGAGTGTTAAAAGACGCATATAGGTGGCTCAAGGATGCTTGGTTAGCGCTCCTGTTGCCACCGCTCTGCCTGCTTCTCCTTATCAAACGACTTCACTATGGAATTGATTTTACCGATGAGTCATTCTACGTCGCGCTCGCCTATCGATTCGCAATGGGCGACCAGCCGTTTGTCGATGAGTACAATCTCGCTCAAATCTCCGGAGTTCTTCTCGTGCCGTTTGTTTCTGCGTTTCTGTTGGTGAACGGCGGGCAGCCGGATGGACTTGTTTTGTTTGTGCGCTACCTGCATCTCGGCTTTTCCGTTCTCGTGGCGACGATCATTTTTCTGGCGTTGCGCCGATGTCTGCCCTGGCAATTTTCCCTGCTTTGCGCACTCATGGCCGTCGTCTTTACCCCACTCGGGTTGCATAGCATCAGTTACATAACACTGGGAAGCGGTTTTTTCACTGTCGGTTGTTTTCTGGCTCTGTGGAGCGTCAGAAATCCACAGGATGGCCGGTTACCCTTAATGGCGGGGGTGGCACATGGTCTAGCAGTGATCTCATATCCCACACTCATAATCCCCAGTGTATTTTCGGTGGTGATCACGACAATGTGGTGTCCAGATAAGGTGCGAGTTCGTCATGCTTTCTGTTTCTACATCGGAGGGTTGCTAGTAGGAGTTGTTCCATGTGTAATGTTGCTTCGCGCCGGATACCAAAACGTAGAGACTGCAATGGCGTATGTACTCTCAATTGGAGCACAAGGCGGAGGCATAGAAAAGTTCGTAAATGGCACATGGACGATCTGGGATAACTTTCCTCACAAAAGTGCTGTTGTTTTGGGTTTCATTGGTATCTTGGTTCTCCGGCGGAAGGATACTGTTTGGGCGAATCACCTGTTGTTCATGTCGGTATTAATCATTCCTATTGGGTTAATAACGACCGCAAGTCTCTGGACGCTCAATGCTCTTCCTGTAGAAACCCTATATCTCGTCATAAATATTGGACTGATGGCTCCAGTATTGGTGTGCCTATTATGGAATAGGACAGCAGCTCGGGATCTTTTTAGACTCGCCTGGATTCCATCATTTATCGCTGGGCTTGTTGTTTGTTGGTCGAGCGGTAATGGCGCGAGAATGGCTGCGATTGGTATGCTGCCTGCGGCAATTGTCAGTCTGGCACTGCTGGCATCGAGTCTCAGCTGGCGGAATGCGGGTGCTTTGGAGCGTCCTCCCCAAGATGCGACACGTGGTGGCTTAGTTATTGTGCTAGTCCTGTGTGTGTTCTTGGCCAATCAATTTGTTGGGCTCTACAGGGATGAGCCTATCGGAGATTTGGATACCAAAATCCGGTCAGGCCCTTACAAGGGTATCTTTACAACAAAAACAAGGGATAAATTCTTGAGGGAGCTTTCCTCTGATATTGGCGCCATCGCAAAGAAAAGCGACAAAATCCTATTTTTTGATGATTTTCCCGCCGGCTATCTGATGAGCACGCTGCGCCCTGCGACGCCGACGGTCTGGCTAAATCCTAGTAGCGCGTATCCGACCGTGGATCGGACAATCAACGAAAAATACTATGCGCGCTCTGGGATCCAGCCGGATCTCGTGGTGAGGCTCAAGCGGATCCCGCGTCCGGACGATCCGGGGTTGCGGTATCCGGAGGATGATCCCGTTGTGCGATATGTGCGTGCGCGATATAAAAAGTGCCTCGAACGGGCGGATTACGAAATCTACGTGAAGCAAGAAACTTTGGAACAACTCGCCGGATGACCGTTGAGTAAGCCTTCACCGGAGGTTCCACCCCTCTCCAGGCCTGGCCCTAAAGAGTAACGACCCATATGTGCGGCATTCTCGGGCGCTTCTATCGACAACCGGCTCACCGATCACCTTTTTCTAAGAAGGACTTAGCCACGTTGGCCCATCGTGGCCCTGATGGATCTGGTGTGTACACCGATCCTCACATCCAGTTTGGACATACTCGGCTCGCCATCATTGATTTGACCGAAGGTGGGCATCAGCCCATGACTTTCGATAGTGGTCGCTATGTCGTCACGTACAACGGCGAGATCTATAACTATCTCGAACTTCGAACCGAACTCGAAGCTAAGGGCGAACGGTTTGTCAGTAGGTCTGATACGGAGGTTCTCCTGGCGGCGTACAAGGTTTGGGGGCGGGAGTGCGTTTCACATTTCAGCGGAATGTTCGCATTTGCATTGTGGGACGAAAGAGAGAAAAGCCTTTTCCTGGCCCGCGATCGTTGCGGAGAAAAACCTCTTTTCTATTACAGGGATGGTCAATGTCTTTCCTTTGCGTCGGAACTAAAGGGACTCCTGCCGCTTCTGACATCCCACCCGGCGCTTGATCTGTCGGTTGTGGACATGTACCTTCACTACCAGTATGTCCCTGAGCCGTTTACCCTGCTCCAAGGTGTGCAGAAGCTTCCGGCTGCTCATACGCTCATGTTGTCGCTCGACAACTGGTTTGCCGAACCGGTGCGCTATTGGAGTGTCGAAGAGCCAGGGAAAATTACCGGCTTGCCGACGGATATTCCCGGTATTCTGAGCTGCATTCGTGAGGGCCTGGAAGAGGCCGTAAAGTTGACTCTGCGTTCCGATGTGCCTGTGGGAGTTGCGCTTTCCGGCGGGATTGACTCTGGGGCCATTGCAACTCTGGCGCAAAAACATTCTTCCGAAATTATACATGCATTTTCTGTCGGCTATCCTGGTCGCCCTCATTATGATGAGCGCGAGCAAGCACGGAGCCTAGCCAAGCACCTCGGCATGATCTTTCACGAGGTGGAGCTGCCGGTGGATAGTTTCGTCGAGTTTTTCCCCAGGCTGGTCCAGATCATGGACGAACCGATAGCAGACCCTGCTGCCTTTGGCCATTACTCGGTGCCAAAAGCTGCTAGAGATATGGGCATAAAAGTGTTGCTTGCAGGTATCGGAGGAGATGAGCTCTTCTGGGGTTACCCTTGGGTTACAAAGACCGTGGGCATCAACCAGACGCTGGCGTCCTTACCCTGGTCGATACAACAGCTGCACTTTTACGGCGCTGAGCCAAACTTTAACGATGCTTTTCGTATCAAGCGGGCCGTCTATGGTACGGCCATGCGCTCGGTCAGTGCAGAGAATCCGTTCAGGCCAACGGATGTTGGTTCACGTAAGGTAGAGCAAATGCCAGCAGCCGTTATCCGTATGCTTTTTGACACCTGGCTTGTATCCAATTGTCTCTCTATAGGAGATCGTGTAAGTATGGGTGTGGGTGTGGAAACACGTTTACCATTCCTTGATGTGGAACTTATTGAGATTGTGATGGCAATGCGTAGTAAACATCCAGATCACACATTCGGGCAGAAAGCCTGGCTGCGTGCGGCTCTGAAGGGCATTCTCCCAGAAGAAGTGTGTGCTCGACCCAAAGCTGGTTTTCAGCCTCCAGTGCGGGAGTGGCTCTTTGGTGTCACTACGCGCTATGGAAACAGTCTCTGTAACGGAAATCTTATTGATGCGGGCGTTCTTAATGACAAGAAACTAGACTCAATTTTGCAGGACATGCCAAAGCAAGGGTGGCCTGGGTTGTTCTTTTTGTACAAACTGGTCCTCTTGGAAATGTGGTTGTGCGAGGTCGTAGGAACGTGAAGCGCTCGCAACCATGTGTTCTTATTTATAATCCAATTTCTGGGCACGGGCATTTGGACTCATGGAATGCGTTGTTCGTCGGTCTTCTGTTGGAGCGCGGATATCGAATCATTGTACTCACTCCTGACCGAAAGGCCCTTGAATCGCGGTTGGCTCAGAGAAAACTGGTAGACCATCCCATGCTTCACATCTTGGATTGGAACACACCACGCAAGCTACACCGTTTACAGCGGTTGTGGCATTGGTGGCTTTCTTACGGGAAAAGCTATGCTGATCAGTATCCGGAAAGTCGCGTTACTCCCCAAATGCCTGCTCGCACCCGTATTAAGAAGCGCGTGTTCCAGATTATCGTTCCGCCGTTATTTAGACTATCGCGCTTGGTTCACATTCTATTTCCCCAAGAGAGCGGTGATCCAGCAGAATGCCACTACTTGGAGCCAGTGGATATGGCCTACCATATTAATGCAGCTCTTAAGAAAACCCCATGGCGTCCGGATTGCCTCTTGAATATGTATCTGGATATGTACAAAACTGGTGTGGAGGGATGGCGGCAGTTTGCCTTGAGGTGTCGCCTTCCGTGGGGGGGGGTTCGCTTCGCTCCCGCAGATCCACCTCCGCAGGAAGGGTATTACTCACTCCCATCGTTACGCGGCGTGTGTTTCCTCGATGAGGCTGTCTGTCAGGCCTATAGTACGAGCCTCCCGGACAAATATTTTCAGTACATTCCTGACATCACGAATGAGGAATTATCGGAACATCCATGTTATCTGGCTGAAGAAATCATGTGTCGTGCCGCCGGACGCAAGATTGTCTTTCTTGGCGGTTCGATGGTCCGAAAGAAAAACATTGCCCGGTGGAGCGAACTAATCACTCTGGCCGATTCAAGGCGGTGGTTTTTTGTGCAGGTAGGTGAAGTATATGGCCATACCTTCAGCCCGGCGGATATCGCCGCCCTCGAACGCCTTGTTGCCCATCCCCCGGAAAATCTGTTCCTCCACACCCACTATTTGCCGGACGAAAAAGAATTCAACGCCATTATCCGAATCGCAGACATTCTTTTTGCCGTATATCGTGATTTCCGTAATAGCAGCAATATGCTCAGTAAAGCGGCCTATTTCGAAAAGCCCATCTTGGTCAGTGACGGATATCTCATGGGCGACAGGGTGCGCCGCTATGGAATTGGAGTTGTTGTTGACCAAGATGATGTGCAAGGTATGTTGAGTGCAATAGAGCGATTGGCAGAGAGTCTGGTCTCGCCGGAGTGCTTTGCCGCATACCGCGGAGAATTTAACGAGGAGGCACTGACGAGCGCATTGGAGAAATTCGTAATGAGAGCATTCAGATGATGAATGAAATCTATGATGAACATTATTTCACGTGGCAGCAAACAATTGGCGAATTCGGTGGAATTGCCAACCAGTTCAAATTTGGTTCTCATATAAAGCCGGCTGACACTGTGCTGGATTTCGGGTGCGGTGGAGGATATCTGCTGAAAAATCTTAATTGTGCCCGTAGAGTCGGTTTGGAGGTCAATCCCACTGCAGCCCAGCGTGCCAGAGAAAATGGCATTGAATGTCATAAAACACTGGACACGATAGCGGATTCCTCCATAGACGTCGTCATTAGCAATCATGCATTGGAACATGTGCCAGATCCGTTTCAGACACTGGCTGCTCTGAGAGCAAAGCTTATACCTAATGGGTGGTTGGTGATTGTCGTGCCCTGCGAAGCGAATATCACCCCCTATAACTGTGAAGACATAAATCACCATCTCTATACATGGAATCCACAAATACTTGGGAATTTGGCCAGGGAAGTTGGATATACGGTGGAGCAAGTGATCCCCATTTTCCATAAGTGGCCTCGGAGATTCCTGGATGTTCAGAAGACCTTTGGCTGGAATCTATTCCACCTAATCGCTCGTCTGTATGGTCGGTACAAAAGGCTAGACTTTCAGGTAAAACTCGTTGCGCGCAACCCAGAATGAAGCGCGTTTCATTTGTCCCTGGGAGGACAATCATCTGGCCAGGTCGCAGAGTTGACCGCAGGAGATATTTGATGGATTACAACAAATTCCATGCTGAGCGGGCCATGAAATACCACGATGTTCGCTGCCAGCATGTCCTGGTAATCGGCTGTAACACCGGGTCTGATTGCAAATATTTCGTCAGTTCAGGGGCGAAGGAGGTTATTGGCATCGACGTCATCCCCGAAATCGGGAGGGGATTTACGCACCCCAATGTAAGGTATATCAGAAGTTCAGCGGAGGCCATACCTTTAGAACCAGGTCGATATGATTTAGTATATTGCTTTGCCACTATGGAGCACATTTATGATATTGAAGCGGCGTTTTATGAAATGGCACGTGTCACAAAGCCTGGAGGATTGATATATTGCGTCTCCTCGCCACTTTGGAATTCTAGGAACGGACATCATTACCCTCAATATTTTAGCGGCTACCCTTGGGCGCACTTACGTTTGAGTCCTGAACAAGCGTTATGGTGGTTACGGGAACACAACGTCGTCATTGATCCGAAGAACGGAACCGCCGAAAATGTAGTCGTATATATGTTTGACAACAAAAACTTCAATATGAAAGCCTCCGCGGCGTATATCTCAGCTTGCAACAAGATCAAAGGATTTAAAGTCCTAAGAAATGACTTAGTCTTAGAACCCGAGGAGGTGCTTGATCAGGAAGTAAGGCGTGAGCTTGAGTCAAGAGGCTTTTCAAGTCAAGAATTGCGCGCAGTCACTCACCATTATATTGCTCGCAAGCATAGAGCATCATGGTTTTCGGGAATGCTACAGATATTCCGTGAGGACCTTTCATGCTCTGCCCGCTTGAACAGTTAGCCATGAATCAATTGCCGGACAGCGACTGATAGCCTCGTGTTATCTCTTTGGCAGACGAACCCATGCGATTCTCTGGACCAGAGTTACTGGCGCCAGGTGTGCCATCATTAAATTGTGCCATGTGCTGCTACCTCGATCGTGCTGAGCTGATTCAGCAATCTTCTTGGTGGTGTCGCTCTTTAATAAATATAGGTCTACAGTGTTGATAGAGAAATTGTGCCAATACGCAAGTAGTACAGTAAGGCCTTCAAGACTGAATCATGCCTCGCCCTTGCTTCAGTACGTACACGCCGATGGATGGTGATGATGCCGAGACGAGAATAAAACAGCACATTGAGATGCTCGTGCAAGCAGGGATGCGGAGCATTGCTGTGGAAGGTAGTAACGCAACCTTCTTGAACGAGACTTGCGTCAATGCCAACCGTCAAGCGCTGTCACCTGGAGGAAGGGACGATGTTATTTCACCAAAATAGCTACGCGCAACATGCCAGACATTTTGAGAGAGACCTCGTCGATGAGGAACGCATCAAGATTTCAACTACGTGGTTCGACGAGAGTACTGCGGATTATTGGCGCCATGCCCGTGCCTACGAATGTGCGGAGTGTCTGAATCGACACCCGGATGCCACCTGGCTCACTGTAGGTGACGGTCGTTGGGGATTGGATTCCATACGAATACGGAAAAAGGGGTTTGGGTCCGTACTACCAACCGATATAGGTGGCGCTCTCTTGGAGGTCTCGAAGCAACGAGGATACATCGATGAATACTCAGTGGAGAATGCCGAACAGCTAAGTTTTAAGGATCAACAATTTGATTATGTTTTCTGTAAGGAGTCGTTTCACCATTTCCCGCGTCCCTACGTGGCTCTTTATGAGATGCTTCGTGTGGCCAAGCGAGCTACATTTCTCATAGAACCAAACGACACGTACACTGTAGGACCGGTTTCTTCGAACTCACTGAGAGCCGCACTCAACCTTATGTTAGGGCGGCGGTCAGCAGTGCCACAACTGATCTTTAATCCTCCTTCTTGGGAGGAAAGCGGTAATTATGCGTACACCATCTCAAGACGGGAGGCCCAGAAAGTAGCATACGGCCTTAATTTGCCGCAGTTGGCAATTAAGGGTCTTAACGACCACTACGTGAAGGGGTGTGAATTTGAACCGGCGGATCTGGAGCGGTCTGCTGTATTTCGAAAAATTGTAAGCACGATCCAGGAAAAAGATAGACTGTGCCGTGAGGGATTGGGTAACTACAACATGCTCATGATCGGATTTTTCATCTGTCCCATGGATGCCGAAGACAAAGAAATCTTCACTCGGCGTGGATGGGAGGTCATTGATCTGCCCCGTAATCCACATACCCAAGAGCTCAAATAGCACGTGTATACTCCAGTCGCATTGTTTGCCTATAAGCGTCCAGAACACACAAAAGCGACTCTGAGCGCTTTGGGGCAAAACACGTTAGCCAGCGCGACCGACCTCGTCATTTACTGCGATGGTCCTAAGAAAGAGGAGGATCGGCTGGCGGTGGAAGCCGTTAGAAGACTGGCGCGCCAAGTGTCCGGTTTTGCCTCGGTGCGGATAATCGAGCGCGAGCGTAACGTTGGCCTTGCCAATTCCATCACAACCGGCGTGACGGATATTCTCAGAACACACGCAAGCATTATCGTGGTTGAAGATGACCTGGTGACCTCGCCGCACTTTCTCGAATACATGAACGCGGCTCTCATTCACTACAAGAATGATCCCAAGGCATTTTCTATCGGCGGTTACAACTTTCCGACGAAAACCATGCCCATCCCCAGTGACTATCCTTGGGATACCTATGCCTCTTTCCGATGCTGTTCTTGGGGGTGGGCAACGTGGGCTGATCGCTGGAAGCAAGTGAATTGGGACATGGACTATTACAGTGCGCTTATGCGGGACCCGGCCGCACAGGAAGCTTTTAATAGAGGCGGTCCTGACATGACAGAGCTGCTCAGGCTGCAGCATGAAGGCCGGATTGATTCATGGGCTATACGTTTCTGTTACGCGCACCATGCTAGCAATACGCATTGCATCTACCCGGTCAAGACACTCATAAAAAATATCGGACTTGACAATACGGGCAGTCATTGCCGGGTCGACCCACGGCGTGATCATAAAAGACTCGATGAAACATGGATGCCTCGTTCTTTTTGTCCTGCCGACTATATTGATCCTAGGATTGCCACAAGATTTCATCAGGCCTTTTCACCGCCGGAACCGTCTTCCCCCGCGGTCGCTATCCGCAAGGCAAGAAGCCAAGCGGCTAGGCTCTATAACAAGACAAGGTATCTTGCTGCCAAAATCAAGAACCGTCTCAATCCCCCAGTTCGAGACGTCGATATTCTTGTATTCAATACCTCACACAAGACTGGTGGAGCGGCCCGAGCTGCCTTTCGTATCTTTTCTGGAATCCGCAGTCGGTACCATTCAGCACACTATCTGACGCTGACCAAAGAAGACCGTGACTCCAACGTGACGGGACACTTGCGTACATCTACCATGGGGATATTGACTCAATGGCTTGCCGGTCTCGACCGAATTCCGCTGTTGCTCTATCCGAAACGCCGGCGGGTCACATTCTCACCGGCCTTTTGGTCGAATCCATTGCGCACGCCTCTTAATCGTTTCCGACCAAGACTCCTGCATTTGCATTGGGTCGGTGCCGGTTTGCTGCGAGTGGAGGAACTAGCCCGATTGCGATGCCCAGTCCTATGGACGCTACACGACACGTGGGCTTTTACCGGCGGATGTCATTACACGCAGGACTGTGAAGGATACAAGAAGCAATGCGGATATTGCCCACAGCTGAACAGCCAAAGGAAGAATGACTATTCTCACGGCCTGATGCGCCGTAAGGCCAAGATATTCGGAAATCTTGATATGACTGTCGTCACGCCAAGTTTCTGGTTGGCTGAGATGGCTAAACAGAGCAGCCTGTTTGCAGGCAAACGGGTCGAAGTGATTCCTAACGGACTCGATACGGATGTGTTTAGACCAGTTGATCATCAGGCGGCTCGCCAATATTTTAGTTTGCCACAGGATCGGGCAGTCATACTTTTCGGAGCGCAATGGCTGACAGACCCACGTAAAGGTGGGGATTTGTTGTGCGACGCGCTGAAGCGGTTTGACCAACCCTGTACGTTACTTTTATTCGGTGAAGGAATATTGCCCCTGGAAAATTCCGCACATATCACCGTGCGACGATTAGGCAACTTGGCCGACGATATGAGTCTGGCTATGGTGTACTCCGCTGCCGATGTGTTTGTGTGTCCGTCTCGTGAAGACAATCTCCCCAACACCGTTGCAGAGGCCCTTGCCTGTGGGACGCCATGCGCTGCCTTCGCAGTAAATGGATTACCTGACATGATCGAACACCAAAGAAATGGTTGGCTTTCTCGACCATTTGATACCAATGATTTAGCCGAAGGGATACGGTGGTTAACAAGACATCCCCAGCAAGATCAACTCAGGCGGGCCGCAAGGGAAAAGGCGGTGTCAGAATACAGTTTGACTGTGATGGGTGATCGGTACATGGCATTGTACGAAGATGTGCTGAAAGGTGTGAAAGATAGAGATGGGTAGAGGTGAGATCCCAGATCGGATAACAGGGGGAAATGGCTACAATTCTACATGCTAGTTTGACCTCGCTCAAATTTCTCTCATCTCAATGCCATGCAAGAAGTAGTAATGCTCGTTACAATAAGGTCATCCATACTGACAGAACGAATGTAGAAGCACATTAGAGTGTTGTGCCAGAATCATAGCTGGTCACTACATGTTTCCTGCCAACCCGGTAACTTCCATGCGAGATCAATTGTGCAATGTGGATGCACGCGTTATTTCTCCTTTGATATCAATCATTATTGCGACATATCAGAGCAAGGCCACGTTGCAGCGTTGCATCGACAGCGTCGCCTGGCAAATTTATCCCCACAAAGAGCTGCTCGTGATCGATGGTGGTTCGAACGATGGGACGGTCGAGATCTTGAAACAAAACAGCCAGAAGATTGACTATTGGATTTCGGAACCCGACCGCGGAATCTATCATGCTTGGAACAAGGCCCTGGGGCAGAGTCATGGCGACTGGGTATGCTTCCTCGGAGCGGACGATTATTTGTGGGACGAGCATGTCTTAGAACAAATGGCCCCGCACCTTTCCCGTGCGTTTCCTGCTGTACGTGTGGTGTACGGGCAAGTCGTGCGGGTAAATAAATCCGGAGCGGTGCTGGATATCCTTGGCGGACCTTGGCCGACGTTGCATGCCGCATTACTTGTGGGGGATATGCTCAATATTCATCAGGCTATGTTTCACCATCGAAGCCTGTTTGAGGTACGAGGGAAGTTTGACGAGTCTTTCCGTATTGCGGGCGATTACGACTTGCTGTTGCGGGAGTTGCTGGGTGGGCAGGCAGAGTATGTGCCGTGTCGGGTAGCAGCTATGCAGCACGGCGGTATCAGTTCAATCCCTTCCAGCAAGGTGGTCATGATCCGCGAGATTAAACGAGCGATGGAACGCAATGGTGTGAAGCCTCCGATCAAATCGTATATGGCCTGGCTGCGGGCGATCATCCATGCACTGTTGTATCGTGTGACAGGTGCAGGTGTCAGCGGCGCCATTGCGGACGGTTACCGATATCTGGCAGGGAAAAGGCGTTTGTGGACCTCAACGGTAAAATAACGCGCTGGCAACAAGGTTCTTGACCCTCTCGTTCCATGAAAATCGCGATGATTACGGGGTCTTATCCACCGAACGTGTGCGGCGCAGGAGACTACACGGAACGGCTGGTCGGGTCACTGGAGAATTTCGGCCATTCGGTCGAGGTTATTACTGGAAGTGGGTGGAGGCTGAGCGACGCTCCTGCTGTGTTGAAACGGATCAATGCCTGTGGCGCGGATATTGTGCATCTCCAATATCCGACGGTCGGGTATGGGCGAAAGCTTGGGCCACAACTGATTGCTCTGGTGGCACGGGGTGTGGTGACACTGCATGAAGCAAGTCAGACTCATCTTTTGCGCCGACTTTCCCTTCTTCCGCTGTTACTCAGCCGACACATCATCTTTACGAACCGTTTTGAGAGAGACTATGTATGCAGAATTGCACCTTGGGTGCGGCAACGTTCGAGCATTGTTCCAATCGGTAGTAATATGCCTGTTGGTCGGGTGGATGGCGAGCGACGGCTCGATGAGATCGTCTACTTTGGGCTGATCAGGCCGGCGAAGGGATTGGAACAGGTGTTGGATGCGGCTCGCATCCTGAAACAACGCATCCCTGGAATGATGGTTCGGATTGTCGGACTGGCGCTCAAGGAGCATGAGACATATCTTGAGATGCTTCGGCGAGCAAGCGCGGATCTTCCTGTCGTCTGGGATCTCGGCTTGTCCGATCAGGAGGCGGCAAATCGCATGGCCAATGCGGCTATAGCGTACGGGCCCTTTCCGGATGGCGCGTCAGAGCGGCGGGGTTCGTTGCTGGCCTTGTTGACCAACGGGGTTGCGACGGTGACGACGCGGGGAGTGCAGACGCCATCGGCGCTCGATCATGTGGTTGAATTTGCGGCATCTCCCATTGAGGCCGTGGCGATTTTTGAAGCGCTGCGCAAGGACGGTTTGCGCCGGACGACGCTTGTCGAGCAGGGGGCGCGATATGCTGCCTCATTCTCATGGCCTGACATCGCAGACCAGCATATCCGACTGTATGAATCGATTCTTACAAAGCGCCATGTCGGGAGCGCATGAGCCCGGCCGCGCATAGTTGTTTCAGTCGTCAGCCATCGCCAGAGCGACCTGGTACCCTATTCTCCGGCTAAGTCGGGCTGAGTGCCGGGATTTTGCTTTGTGCCAGGGCTAAGAGGTCTGCTGCGTTGCTGAGGTGAGCCGTAGCAGCGATCGTCCCGCATGATGGATGACTTCCCGCACCGTGTTGAACACCAGAAACCGCAACTGCTTTGGTCGCGCCTCCAACAAATCTCCAGGTAAGGCCAGCCGCTTCAGCCCGCTGAGCAGGTTGTAGGTCTGCACATTGAGTCGGAATCAGGCGGGGTTGGTGCCGAACTTCCCGCTCGGTAGGGCTGCTCCCGAAGATGTGGCGCAAGCGGAAAGCGATTCAATCGCCCCGCGTTGCAACGGTGTGTGAGATCTGGCGGTTGATGGATAAGCAGATTGTTCCGGCAAAGTAAGGCTATCGTTTAATTGTCCTGCTGATTGGCGGAGATTGAGTTTGTTTCACTACAGGTGTATGTTTTTCTACAAGTCGCCCATTACTGAGGTGAAGCCGATGCCCAGCATATTAGATCGCATAACGGTGAATCCGGAAGTCTGTATGGGACAGCCCACCATCCGAGGCTTAAGAATAACCATCGCATTTGTCCTCAAACAACTAGCTTCGGGGCAGACCCACCAAGAGATCCTCGAAGCGTATCCAGAACTTGAAGAGGAGGATTTGAGGCAAACTATTCAATATGCTGCCTGGTTGGCGGGAGAGTATAGTCGACCCTTGCCTTCAACCGTAGGGTGACCTTGTCCCTCAAACTGCTTGCCGATCTGCACATTTCCCCCAAGACGGTTGTGGCCCTCCGGCTTAGCGGCTATGCAATTGAACGAGTCACTGATTATCTGCCCGCCATTGCGACGGACTGTCAGATTATCGCACTTGCGGAGCGGCTCCAAGCTTCCATCTTGACGCAGGACCTCGATTTCTCTGCGCTTATTGCCCGATCAGGAATGTCGGCCCCCAGCGTGGTGTCTCTACGCGTACGCGATGCCTCGCCTCGGTATGTCACCGCCCTTTTATTAAGGGGTCTTCTCCTTCCCGAGTGGGTGATTTTGGCCTGATTTCATATCGGGTCGAGCATGCAGGTGAGAACTTTGAGGCGCAGATACTCCTCGTCGCGTAGGCCGTAACTCCGCCGCTGAATGACGCGG
>Ga0224500_10000076_pt1 | contig 67962 bp, 53 predicted proteins | sample SF_Oct11_sed_USG_FD_168126 | JGI IMG/M metagenome (GOLD analysis project Ga0224500, IMG submission 168126) | Sediment microbial communities from San Francisco Bay, California, United States - SF_Oct11_sed_USGS_4_1 | ecosystem: Environmental > Aquatic > Marine > Sediment | place: USA: California...
CACAGGATGTATTGCTCCCACTGTTAGCGCCGGTCCGGACGTTTCGATCTGTATGAGCCAACCGGTAACCCTTACGGCATCTGCTACAGGAGGCACTTCCCCTTATACTTACTCCTGGGCCGCGAATGGCGTGATCGTTGGCACACAGGCAACCTTGCAGGTAACACCGTCAGTTACTACGACGTATACGGTAACCGTCTCCAACAACGGCCAGCCAGGCTGTTCAGCCAGTGATGCCGTTGTTGTTAACGTGGACCCGGCGCTGACTGTGGATGCGGGCGCAGACGTGAATGTTTGCGCAAATGAAAATTCGACTACGCTTACGGCGTCAGCAAGTGGCGGAACAGCTCCTTATACCTATGAGTGGTTTGTCAATGGGGTATCTGTAGGCACACAAGCAACGTTGTCGGTAACACCAACGGCCACCACAACATATACTGTTATAGCGAAGGATAGCTATAAGGCAACTTCTTCTGTGGCCTGCAGCGTGTCAGACCAAGTTGTAGTAACCGTAAATCAGGTACCTGCGTTGGCTGTCAGCAATGCGACCGTGTGCAGCAGTGCAAATAGCAGCACTACCTCAATCGTAAACTTAACAGATTACGTAACGGCTGAGAATGGCACAACTGCATTTAGTAAAGATGGGGAACCGATTTCCGGCGCCGATGCAGTGGCTTACACAGCAGAGAATGGAGATGTAATAACAGTGAGCGTCAGCAATGAGTTCTCTTGCGAAATTACAGCAACGTTTTCGGTAACTGTTAGAGACAGGCAGACCTTTGGAATTTGTGCTCCCAATGATGGTAAGGTGTATGAAGTCATCAATTCAGAATTAACGATGCTTTCGCAGACCTACAATCCCGAAGAGTTAACCAAATCCAATGAGGTATTCTACGTGGAAGGCGATAAGGTCTTAATAGAAATATTTTACTACGATGGCCAGTTGACTAATTTACTGGCAAGTCTTGCGTCAGAGAATCTTGGGTTTGTGGAGGATGCGAACCTCAGCGATCCCGTCGACGCGTTAATTGTTGGCGGATTCCTCCCCATAATTAATCTAGAGAAACTCAATATGCTCAATGAGACTATTGGAATAAACATGATCATAAGCGCGCGGAATGCAGCTCCTCCCGTTGGAAGCATCGGGGATGCGAGCTCTCAGGGTGATGTGGTGATGCGATCTGACTTGGCAAGACTTGGTTACATTAATGCGACTACCGGCCAGCCGCTATCCGGCAGTGGGATAACGGTGGGCGTTTTGTCAGACAGCTATAATGCGCTTCCAGGAAATCGCGCAGCCAATGATGTTGGTAATTGGGATCTTCCGGGAGCCTCGGACCATCCTTTCGGACAACTTGATCTTGTCAATGTACTTCAGGATTTTAGCTACGGAAAAGATGAAGGCCGTGCCATGCTGCAGATAATTCATGATGTGGCACCACTCGCTAAGTTAGCTTTCCATAGTGGTGCGCGCTCAGAGGTTAATTTTGCCAAAGGAATTATTGCTTTGAAGGATGCAGGAAGTGACATTATTGTAGATGATATCATATATCTGTCAGAGCCCGTCTACGCTGAAGGGCCTGTTGAAAAGGCCGTCAATCTAGTAGCTGGTGAAGGCGTCTCCTATTTCTCCGCTGCGGGAAATTTTAGGGATAAATCCTTTGAAAGTACTTTCGTTCCCACGCTTGATGAATTTAACATTCTTCCCAGAAATGAGGGTACGCTTTCCGGAAGGCTCCATGCATTTAGTCCTGGTGATACAGATCAAACGCTAACCGTTTATCCTGGAACCATGTATTCCATAGCATTGCACTGGGAAGGGCCTTATGATCTTGATATTTACTTGAAAGACTTTCAGGGGGCATCCCTCTTTGGATTCAACCATGATAACCGCAGCGACCGATTTGAAGTGCTATCGTTCTCCGTATCCACGAAGACTGATGTTAAGGTCGTTATCGCCCGGGAATGCGAAGTATGCAACGATAGTGATGTAATAAAATTCAAGTATATCGTTTTTAGGGGGGAGCTTAATAAGGACGACCCGAATGAATACTTCACGGGTTCTTCGACGATTGTTGGTCATGTCGATGCGGACGGAGCAATGGCCGTTGGAGCCCTACTTTATCGCAACACACCGGAATACGACTATGATGTCCCTGTAGTAACGCCTCCAATCGAACCATTTAGCGTGGCTGGATATTCTTCCGTGGGATCGCCTGGCGGGACCAAACCTAACTTTACTGCCCCTACAGGTGGTAACACCACAGTTGATTTTGGCGCCCTCGATATTGAAGGAGATGGGAAACCAAATTTTAATGGAACATCCGCTGCTGCTCCCCATGCAGCGGCCCTGGCGGCGCTGGTTATGGAAGCTCGCAACTATTATTATCCTACTACATCTCCAAAGCATCTGGACCTTACTGACTGGGGTCCTGGCCATTCACCTTTCGATATTAAGAAGGTATTGGAATCCACAGCAAAAGACATGCATGAAACAGGATTCGATGTGAAGTCAGGTTATGGACTTGTCCGTGCCGATCGAGCCTTGTTGACACTTGCTGCTCCCAACCCTAAGATTATTGACCTGGAGTGGCCCGAGGGTGTTAATCCGGGAGAAGTAACGTTTACGTTGACAGTCACGGGACAAAATTTGTATGAGAAATCACAGGTCCTTTTCAGAGGAGAACCTGTGAATACAGTGTATAATAGCGAAACAGAGAACCTCGAAGCGACCATTCCACCCTTCTTTGGCAATCCTTCAGTTCAGGTCACTAATTTAGCTACTTCAGAGTTGGGAACAGATGGTGGTACGACGGATCCAAGATCAATCCTTGACCTACCTATACCAAAGATATTTGTAAGGGCAAAAGACATTTCTAAATATTATGGAGAGATAGTTCCAGCATTTGAAGCAACTGTTTATGTGTTGGAAGGTGAGGATTGGATAAAAGGTGAAGAGTACGTTTCTCTAACATATCCAACTGGAATTACACTTAACGATGTAGGTCTTACAAATGATGATGAGCCAGTACAGGATGCGCAAGGCAGATGGCTTGTTCCAGTTCAATTTTCAAGTCCTATTGATGAAAATGGAAGTCTCAGCAACTTTGGCCGTTATCTAATTACTCCATCACATGGAGCAACTGATATTTCATTTGGCGAACTTTTCGAATATAATGGAAGCTTTAACAGCACAAGCAACATCTTTACCTATAACCAAAACCCAACCTTAGGACTCGGTGCACTTAACGTAGAGAAGTTACCACTTGTCATCAAACCCAATGAGCTCACCCTTACATATGGCGAATCGATAAGCGATAAGATTACTTACCAATTAATTTATGACCCCACGAATATCGAATCCAATGAAACGTTCTTGACTTCCCTGCAGGCTTTGTATGATGCCGACCAGGTAACCAATGCGCTGGCTATCGTTGACAAGCAGGAGTTCAATGCCAAGACGCTATTCAATGATTTCGATTTGGCGAACTACAGCTTTATGGTAAGCGCTAAAACACTATTCAACGCAAAGACCTTGTTCAATGCGAAAACTCTATTCAATGTATATGTTCCTATTGGGTCATTCTTTGATTACCAGGATTCGCCAGACAGTCAGGAGTTCATATACCCCGAGTTGAATGCAAAAACATTGTTTAATGCGAAGACCTTGTTCAACGCCAAAACATTATTCAATGGAAACTCTATCCTCAATGCAAAGACCTTGTTTAACGCAAAGACCTTGTTTAACGCAAAGACCTTGTTTAATACACCTGAAGAAGCAGAAGCGGAAGATCAAACTCCGAAGATTCTTGTAATCTATGGCGACGAAGAGTTAGAGGATGCAGTAATTAATGAAGAAGCGATTGAAGTAGAGCAATTGGAATTACAATCCATCACACTGATTACAGGAACCGGCGTAGGCGAGCAGCTGATTGTCCCCCGGGCCTTTATAAATGAGTTGTCATATAACTACGAGACCACGTATGAAGTGGGCATCGCCAACATCACACCGCTTGAGGTAACGGTCACGGCAGACGCTATATCTAAGACAATGGGTGAGGAAGATCCCGAACTGACATTCACTTCCAATCCTGCGCTTGGTACTGCTTTTGAAAACGGAGATACGCTTACCTTCAGTGGTACGCTGGCACGCGATCTCGGGGAGAGCGCTGGCACATATACGATTAATCAAGGAACCCTGGCACTGAGCGACAATTATCTGCTTTCATTTGTCCCTGCCAACTTCACTATTGATTGCCTCGAGGCGCCCAAGATAGAATCGTACAGTTTTACGACGGGGTCCGGTGCAAGCACACTGTTGGAAATAGCCATTCCCGAAGGAACCACTTCCGGGGATCTATTAGTTGCGGAAATGGTATTTGAAAAAGGCTCCCAAACAAAACCGAGCGCGCCAGCGGGATGGGAGCAGGAGTTAATAACCAACCAAGGGAACAACGTGGGCATGGCAACTTTTTATAAAATTGTAGCGGAAATTAACAATGAGCCGCTGACGTATACCTTTGGCCTAACCAAGAGTCCAAAATGGTCATTAAGCATCACGCGCATATCGGGCGCAGATCCTGTTGATCCTATTGATGCCTCCGCAGATGCCTCCGGTGCGGGGGGCTTTGAAGCCCGCGCTCCATCGATCAAGGCAACGATGTGCAACGACCTGGTCCTTGCATACTTTGCGAACAAGAAAGATGCTACCTGGACTATATCTGGAATGGACGAACTATTTGATGAACCAAACAATCAGGAAGGATTAACCTCCAACATGATGGCCTATACGGTACAGTCTATGGAAGGCGATACCGGAGACAAAATAGCAGTCGCCACGATAGCAGATGCCTGGGTTGCCCAGCAAATAGCGGTGAAGCCTGCTCCACTAAGTCGCTCCTCTTCGTCAGGAAGAACTGGCACAGCGGATGAAAGCACCAGTGTCACGGAAGAAGTTCCTCTGTTTGAAGATGAACAAAGTGATGTTCACGCATATCCAAACCCCGTGCAAGATTACGTCACTATTCAGGTAGATGGAATGACTCAGCAACCTTCGAACGGTGATGTTTCCGTCCTCGACCGTGTCGGTAGAGCTTACCCGGTTAAGTCAGATTGGGACGGACAAAATAATAAGCTAGCAATCGATTTCACTCCCATGGGAACGGGTATTTACTTCATAAAGGTGAACACATCTACGGGAAGCAAATTCGTTCGCGTCATAAAAGTATCAGAGTAGATCAACAAACAAATCGTTAGCATAAAGGCACATACGCTTGTAATAGCACGCAAACCGCAAAAAGAATGAGGTTTTGGCCTCATTCTTTTTGTTTATCTGTATTGAATCCTTGTTTAGTTATTCAAATCATTCGTAAATTTCGATTGAGCCTCAAATTCGAATGGATAGTCTTAAGATAACAGCAGTTTTTTGTATTCTTTTTTGTTCCTGGAATGTCTACGCACAAACGGGAGAAATAGACAGCCTAAAAGAAGTTGTCAGGCTGGAAAAAAATGACAGCTTAAAAGTAGATGCATTAATCGAGCTCGGCACCGCTTACCTGAATGTTGATCTTGATGAGGGGCTGCGATATGGGAACCAGGCCCGTGATCTGGCTGAAAAATCAGGCGTAAAGAAGGGTTTGGGATTTGCACTTAAGCTGCTCGGCCTTGGTTATGTTTATCAGGGTAATTACGTCGAGGCAGATATTCAATTCAAAGCCTCGCTCGCTGTTTTTGAAAGTATTGATTTCAAAGATGGGATTTCCAATATTTTAAATAACCTGGGAAGTCTGAATTTTGTAATGGGCGATGACGCCAAGTCTATTGAATATCACTTAAAGTCATTGAAGGTAGCAGAGGAAATCAACAATAAGTACAGGATCGCCACCAACCTAAATAATATTGGAAGCGTCTATGCAAACAAGGAAGCCTCTTACGACAAAGCCATTGATTATTTCCTGAAGGCGCTGCCGATATTTAAAGAAATTGACTACACAGAAGGCATCGGGACTGCGACAGTTAACATTGGCGAAATGTATTTTAAAACAGGGTTATACGACTCAGCCCTGACTTTCTTTGAGACCTCCATCAAGATGTATGAAGGTACAGCCGATGCGGCGCTGGCGCTAAGTTACGTGGGTGAAATCTACGCCTGGAAGAATGACTTTCAGAATGCTCTTAATTATCACAACCAGGCCGTTCAGATAACTGAAAAACTAGGTGCACAACAGCTGCTGGCACAGAGTCTTTTGAGTCTTGCCAAAACACTAAAGAAAAAAGGAGACTTATTGAAGTCCATTGAAACTTCGAAAAGAGCGCAGCAGATCAGTGAAGAAATTAAGGCAAGGCAAGAAATAAAAAATGCCTATGAATCGCTGGCAGACAGCTACGCCAATATCGGCAATTTTAAGAATGCGTATCATTACGAAACGCTGTTGTCAAAAATTAAAGATACGTTATACAATAGTAATGAGGATAAGAAGATTCAACAACTTCAATTTAATTTCAATATTGATAAGAAGGAAGCCGAAATCAATTTACTAACAAAAGATCAGGCCTTGAAGGCGGCCACGATTCAACGCCAGAAAATCGTAAACTACGCAGCGGCAATTACCGGACTTCTTTTGCTCTTTGTTATTTACGGGTTTTATAACCGTTATAAATATATCCGTAAAACCAATAAGATCATTGAGCAGGAAAGGGATCGCTCAAAAGAACTACTGCTGAATATTTTGCCTGAAGAAACTGCCTATGAACTTGAAACCAAGGGGCATGCCCAGACACGCTATTATGAAAACGTCACCGTACTTTTTACTGATTTCAAAGGGTTTTCTACCATTGCGGGTAAGCTAACACCCCAGGCCCTGGTGGCCGAATTAAACGATTACTTTATTGCATTTGATGAGATCACCAATAAGTATGGCCTTGAAAAAATAAAAACCATTGGCGATGCCTATATGTGTGCCGGAGGCATTCCCACGGTGAATGATACCAATCCGCTCGATGCTGTAAAGGCAGGGCTGGCCATGCAGGAATTCATGAAGAAGAGAATTGCCGAAAGAAATGCACAAGGGCTTGAGGGATGGGAACTGCGAATCGGTATTCATACCGGCCCTGTTGTGGCAGGCGTTGTGGGCAAAATGAAATACGCCTATGACATCTGGGGTGACACAGTAAACATTGCGAGCCGGATGGAGTCCAACGGCGCGCCTGGAAAAGTTAATATCTCCTCTGCTACCTACAATCAGATCAAAGAAAATTACCAGTGTTTGTACAGGGGCAAAATCTCGGCAAAGAACATCGGAGAAGTGGATATGTATTTTGTGGAAAGTTCCATCAGAAAACCTTCCCTGCAACTTGCCTAAATATTATCGCTGAAATTTTGCAATAATCTCCTGCAGGTGCTCCTGTTTTTTCTTCTCCCGGTGCTTCTTTGCATATGGCGTGTGGTACCGGTGCGATTCGAGGAATGTTTTCTGAATCAAATTCCACTCCCGCTCACTTTCAACAAATCCGTTCTCTTTCATTTCCTCAAACAAGCGGCTCCCAACGTCATAAAAATCCTCCCGGCCAAGATAATCAAGGTCAGCATCACAAATAACCTTTTCCAGCAGGGTTTGCGGTGTTTGCGGAATTTTGGTTGCCATGATCATCCCGCAAATAATTTCAATCTGTGCATTGTCTAACCCAAATGAAGGCAATGTTTCACGTGCCATTGTGCAACCGTGTGATTCATGATCCTTTGTTGCGGTAATGAAACCTGAATCGTGATAAAGTGCTGCGATCCGAAGCAAGGGGATATCCTCTTTTGGTACTTTCTCTATTTCTGCAATTTTCAAGGAGGCATCCAAAACGTCTACAATGTGTTCAATATTATGATAGTAAAGAATTTTAGGTAACTCTTTTTCCTGTTTGCGAATAATGAAACTTTCAGCGCCTTCAAAATCCGGAGCAGCCCGCTGATTCCGCTTAATGCCGCGCAGCTTCTTCAACAATGGATCTACATCACGCCATATGAGATCAATGTCATTAGTACGCTCAGCCTTCGTTAACCAGGCTGTTGCTTCTTCGATATTATCCATCGCCTCGTAGATATGGGCAACATAGATGTTCACGCCCTTTTCATTTTTTTCACTTCGCTGGATCAACTCCTGCAGTAAGGCCGCTGAAATATTTTCCTGTTTCAGGTTAAAGTGGGCTATGGCCAGATACGCTAACATTGATGGCGGACGCACTTTCGCAAAGTGCAAACCGGCATGCATGATTTCAATCGCCTCTTCAAACTTACCCATGGTTGCATAAACCCTGCCGAGGTGATCATAAAACCGAAGCACCTGGGGGTAAAGTTTTATAGCTTCCTGAAAACTGGTTATCGCTTCCTGGTACTGCTCCTGCAGATACAAACAAATACCATAGTAATTGAAGTAGGCCACACTGTTGGGCTCAATGGCTTTTCCTTTCCCGATCAATGCAAGTGCTTCGCTGTACTTACCCATCATGCACATTAAGTAGCTATGGGTATAATAAACCGTCGCATTGTTCGGACCCAGTTCAGTTGCTTTTTGCAGCAACTTGTCTGCTTCCGCAAAATCCTTGTTAATAAAAAACGCTACAAATGCTTTGGTGAGGTAGTCATTGTCGGTAGCGCCACGCTTCCACGCTTCTTCAAGATAACGGTTGATATTAACCAGTGCTTCTGCCGGCGACAGATCACCGTTCCAGGACATGCGTGCGGAATATGAACTTGCCAGGTTGGAGTATGCCTGCTTGAAATCAGGATCCTTTTCCAAGGCGCGCTTATAATATTCTGAAGCTGTGCGATATCCTTCTACACCCCATTGATTGAAGGCATGCCTCCCTTTCAGGTAGAGATCATACGCCTCCAGATTCTGGGTGGGCTTCTCTTTTAATTTTTTGTTCTCCTTCGGGTTCAATGTTGACTGCAGCTCCTTGGCAACCGCCTCCGCTACGTTGCTTTGTATCGTGAAAATATCATCAAGGCTCTCCACAAATGCTTTTACCCAAATGTGCTGATCCTTCTGCGCATCAATCAACTGAACGTTTATACGCACCTTGTTGCCATGCGACTGCGCGCTGCCCTCCAGTATGTATTTGACGCCAAGTTCATTGGCAATTTCCGGGGCCGACTTTGTTGTCTTCTTATACTTCATTATTGAAGTCCGGGAAATGACCCGCAGATGACGAAGACTGGCAAGTTGAATCAAAATGTTTTCGGTGATGCCATCTGCAAAATATTCCTGTGAAACGTCCTGGGCAAGACTTACAAAAGGAAGTACTGCTATAGATTTATCAAGCAGTGCCTGTTCACCGGCTGTCTTATTTTTTGATGCGGAGAAAATGGATTCATTTTCTTCCTCATGTGAAATTACCATTGAGCCTGGATCCGGTGCCCTGTTCGGATACTTCATGGCAGTGATGATTTCTTTTATCGCATTTGCTACTTTGTTGAGCTGATCGCGATAGAAAAGCTTGTTTGCATTTTCGGCACGTTTATCTTCTCTTCGAAGCGCCCTGTTTACCCCCGGTGACCTGAATATAAAGTCAATCGAGCGCAGTTTTGCCTGCAGTTCATTTTCAATCAAATCTCTATCCTCAGGGTCAAGATTGTGGATAGCTACCGGCAGTACACGACTGGCAATATTGCCATTGCGCAGCTTGATATCCCGGCCAAATTCATCCTGGCTGGCCAACCGGTTGAATGCACAAAACTCATTGTTCCATGCATAGCTTTTTGTATCAGTATAAGTCTGAGAAAGGATTGGAATAAATACGAGCGATTTGAGCTTTCCCTCAAGACTTTTGTCAACGTCATAGGTTTCCAGCAATCCGTCATGAGGGTTTTCATCAAAATAAATTGAAAGATCCTCCTTGAAGGTAGTTTCAAGTTCGGCTTTCAAAACCCTTACAAAGTCGGTCACCCAGTGCTCGCCTTTGTTGTCTTTATGGCGATAGGAGATAAAAATGTCTGACTCGTAACCGGGCAGTATGCTGGGCATGGGTAAATATAGAATTTATGACCTTATAACCTATGGGTGGGCTCCAAAGGTCTCAGAGGCATATTATGCGTTGTTTATACCTTCGTAAACTATAAATACTAGCATTCAAGGGCAGCCTGAACTCAGGCACAGCGCGAAGATAGCACGTTTCAAAACCCGCAGCAAGAGCCTTGAAAAAGTATCAGTCCATTCGTGGAACGGTTTCTTTACTAACGGATACAGTGTTCGGTCTGTGATTTGTGCTTCACCTACAAAAGTCCCCTTTCTGGTCAATGCCGGGGCACAGAACATGGTCTGAGGCCGCTAACTCTCCATGAAGAAAACAAAATAGAAAAGCAGGGATTGGAATACTTTGAATCTTTCTTAAAGGGAAGATTCCAGAATCTCAGATGTTTAAAAGAAAATATGCCAGCATATTGACAAAAATACCGGCCTAAATCTCACTCAGTGTTTTTTCCAGTTTCATCACCTCACCATCATTCTTTACCATTTTTGCGGCTATCATTTTACCCTTTAGTGATAATACACGTTTTGGTGCGCGCTGTAACGCAGTATCAAATGCACGCATTGCATCATCAGGGCGATTCACGGACAACAAAAATTCACCGTATAATTCATGTGACGGCTTCACGATGGAAGGCGGTCCATAGGCGTAACTCACACTTTCTTCCAGAGTCGTGGCTTCTTTAAACCATCGTTCAGCCGCCTCCAGATCATCTTTTTTCCATGCTTTAAGGCCTTCCAGCTCCATCTCCATAACATGTACATCATCAATATCCAATTGCGTGACATTCTCCTGACTGGCTCCTCCGCTTTTGCACAACGCAATTCCCGCCTCCGTTATCAGTGTAGATTCTTTCAGTCGGTCGCGTTTCATGGTTGCAATAACACTGTCCAGCGCGTCCATATTTCCACTGTGATAGAACTTCATGCCCTTCACAAAACCTTCTAATCCGCGCGCGAAAATATTTAAATCGGTCGCATCTGTAGCAAGGGATGCATAGGGCGAATCCCATGCTTCTGTTTCCACCAGGTAAGTTGATTTCAGAAAAATTTCGTGCGCTCGCGCCCGACCGGAAGGAAGCTCGTCACAATACCCGATCATTTCATCCAATGATTTGCGTGCATCTTCCACCCGGCCTTTCTCCAAGTAGCCATACAAAAGCCAATGAAACGAATGGTAACCCAACGCATCGTTCGACAGATTTTTGCGCTCCTTCCGCGCCACACTAGCGCTCCATGAATCCTCATTGGAACTCACCACCTGATCCCACATCCCCAGGGCCACATAGATGTGCGTTGGCATATGCAGCGCATGGGCAGCATCTGACGCCACCACAGAATAGGCATTCGCGGCGAATAGCGCTTCCGCTGCATGATATGGATCATCGTTTGCGTGAATAAAGTAATGCAATGCCCCGGGGTGATTTGGGTTCTCTTTCAAGATGCGACCTGAAATCTGTGCGCTTTCCTGGTAGATGCTTTCATCCCGGCCTACCGGCACCGATCCCAACAATGCCAATGCGTACAATGCGCCTACTTCATGATTGCCTGGGTACTTGGTATACAACGATCCCATATACGCTGCATAGGCTTTGTCACGCTCTACTTTTGATCCTTCTCCATACAATATTTCAATGCCTTTCAAAAAATCTTTCTCAAGATCCGTTTTCGCTTTTCCGATTCGTATTTCAGGCGTATCGCCTAATTTTGACAATGCCTTTTTTGCTGCTTCATAATCCTGTTGCTGCCACAAGGCGTGATTATACGTCATCGCCTCGCCCCAGTAAGCCATGGCACAATCCGGATCCGCCTGCTGCGCTTCCCTAAACGCTTCGGCGGCATCATCAAATTCAAAGCTATGAAGACGTAATTGTCCTTTGAGAAAAAGTGTTTTTGCTTCCTCCGTACCCGTTACGTCGAAGGTGAGTTCTCCTAACGTATCTTCTTTATTCGAAGGAGATGAGCAGGATAGCGAAAGAAGCAAAATGAGCAGTGTAATTGAAATTTTGGAATTCTTCATCGTATTTAAAGTACAGGTTATTAAAGGTACAAAATTTACCGCGGTGAAAAAGATAATGCTCCGCAAGTTTCGGGTTGACATCGTTCGTCTCAAGACTGACTTTTGCATTACGAAGATGATGGACATACATAGCCTAAACTGGGAAGCGACTTATGAAACCCTTAACCAGAAGGGATTCGCAATTCTGCCCAAGGTACTTTCGCCTGCCGAATGCCAGCATCTTGCCGGATTGTACGGAGATTGCGGCCTATACCGCGCTACTATTAACATGAAACGATACCGATTCGGTGTTGGAGAATATAAATATTTCAGCTATCCACTTCCTCCTGTCATCCAGGTTTTACGTGAAATGTTCTACTCACCACTCTGCGGGTTAGCCAATGATTGGATGCATCAGCTGGATATCAAAACAGATTTTCCACATCATCACCGGGATCTTATCCTGCAATGCCGGGATAACAATCAGATGAGGCCGACGCCGCTCATGCTGCGATATGAAACGGGTGGGTTTAACACCTTGCACCAGGATTTATATGGAGATGTATATTTTCCATTTCAGATAATATTTGTACTTACTCAACCGGGCAGGGATCATGTGGGAGGTGAATTGATTTTAACGGAACAAATACCCAGAGCGCAGTCGAAAGCGGCAGTTCTCCAACCTAACCAGGGGGATGCATTGATCCTGACAACCAACTTCAGGCCGGCGATGGGTGCACGAGGATATTATCGTTCGAAGATGAAGCATGGTGTAAGCGAAGTGAAATCGGGTGTACGATATTCTTTGGGCATCATTTTCCACGACGCAGCATGATTGAACACCAAGATTATAGGCCGCAAAAAATCAGAAGCCTAATCCGCAGCGGCGCGATTTTTTGGGCGGGAAACAAGCGCAACAAAATATATGGAACCCTCTCCTGCAAATTGGGAAAACGGATTAAAAAAGAAAACAGGGTATTCTTCAAAACAGAGGCGGAAGCCATTCTGCTTCGCTTCCGTCCCTGTGCCCATTGTTCGTGGACGCACTATGGTATATGGAAATGTTCTTGCTGACTATTTCGCTGTAGATACTTTAAGCTCCTCCGCAATGGTAAGTACAAAATCCTTCCCTTTGACAAATGATTTTCCCCATTCGGCATCATACTTTGTGGCAATCGGCAGGCTGGAAATATCTTCTGGTTTCTTGCCTTTCTTTAATGCCGCTGATACCTGATCGCGAATATCAGCCAACCGGTCTCTGAAGATTTTGATATCTGCTTTGGAGGACACCTCGCCGTGCCCGGGGATGATCTTTGTCTTCTCATCCATCATCGCTAATACTTTGTCCAGTGTTGAAATAAATCCACTTATGGATCCCCCATTTGAAAAGTCGATAAACGGATATCCATAGGTTACAAACATATCACCCATATGGTACACATTGGCCTTCTTGAAGTGTACAACTACATCGCCATCTGTATGCGCCGGATCAAAATGAATCAACTCGATATCCTCATCATTGAGATGAAAGTTAAGTTTGTCAGCAAAAGTCACAACCGGGAGTGCATCTGCGTCGCGTGGTGGTGTGACCTGGTTAGTGGTTTTATTTACTGTTTCCTTGCTCATGCGTGCGCGCACATCATCATGTGCAACCACCGTCACGCCCATGCGTTTAAAATTCTCATTGCCTCCGGAATGATCGCCATGCAGGTGTGTATTGATCAGAAAGCGAATCTCTCCTGGATCAAGTGTTTTAATGGCGCCGTTAATTTTGTTCGAGAGCGGAGCAAACTGATCATCGATCATAATGGTTCCATCTTTTCCAATCATCACGCCAATATTGCCGCCAGAACCTTTGAGCATGTAAATCTGGTCCGTCACTTTTACAGGCCGGATACTCACCGTGTCGAAGTTATTCTGTGCCAACACTGTAACGCAGAGAAAAAGCGCGAAGAAGCTTGTTATAGGTATTTTCATAATAGAAGTTTGATTTCCGATTATACTATTCTTTAAGTAGAAAAAGGCCTTGCGTATCAGAGCGCTTTGCAGATCTTGTGCCTGACTCGTCATTCCGATAAGCGGGATACGTTCTGCAATGGATTTCCACCACATAAATCTACTGAACCTGCTGCATTTTGCAAACACATCGCATTTTCAGCAAGAAATGGGTTGAGAACCCTGCCCAAAGCGCCCAATTTTGTGTCATAAAATGATAATTTTATGATCTTGACAGCACCGGAAACCCACATTAACTACCAGCGTATTGAGAAAGCCATTCAATACCTGGAGAAAAACTTTCAGCGCCAACCTGAGCTGGACGAAGTTGCGGAGAAAATACACCTTTCCCCTTTCCATTTTCAAAGAATGTTTACCGAATGGGCAGGCATTAGCCCGAAGCGGTTCTTGCAGTTTCTTACCGTGGATTATCTGAAGGAAAAGATAAGGCAATCAAAAAACCTTGTTGAAGCTGCAGAGGCTGCAGGTCTGTCGAGCCAATCGCGCGTATACGATCTGTTCACCACGCTGGAGGGCGTTACACCGCAGGAATACAAGCAAAACGGATCCGGGATTCAGATTGTATATGGTTTTCACGAAACGCCCTTTGGGCTTTGCCTGCTGGGGACAACAGCGCGTGGCATTTGCTGGCTTTCTTTTATTCAAGCCGATGACGATCCAACTACCGGACTAGATGCAATGAAAGTACACTGGTATAATTCGATTTTTCACCGCGATCAGAATTTGACAGCAGCTATTGTTAAAAGTATATTCAGACCGAATCAACCAGCGTCACCTGACAAGCTTCATGTTTTTGTAAAGGGTACTAATTTCCAGCTAAAGGTATGGGAAGCACTTCTGAAAATACCCATGGGTGGTATTACTACCTATCAGGGAATAGCTGAAGCATTACAGCGTCCAAAGGCAATGCAAGCCGTTGGTTCGGCTGTTGGCGCAAATCACATAGCCTATCTCATCCCGTGCCATCGTGTAATCCGTAAAGATGGTTTACTTGGCGCGTACCGTTGGAGCGCAACACGGAAGAAGAGTATTATCGGTTGGGAGCTGGCACAAACTGATGGCGGAGTGGATGTCTGATGCCTAAGTGGCTGTCAAGAATTTCCCATTCATCCGGAACAGCACAAGCACTTCAGCTGATGATTATGTGGCCCACGCCTTGCCGACTTCCGCCAATGGCACGCAACCCTGATAAGGGCCTGGCACCTGATTGTATTGCAGCACTTGCGTTGCGCCCGGTTCACTCGTGAAGAAACCCAATAAGGTAAGCTCTTTCACCTTTAGGATGAATGGCTTGTCAGCCCCTGCCTCAGTATTCCACCAGCCGGTCGGTCCGCCGCTTCCGGCGGCAGCAAGTGCCTCATCATGATGTTTCTTAAATAGTGCAACCTGGTCTTCTGGTTTGCAGTCTGTGAAGAATTCAGCGTAGGTATTTTTTGCATCCTCTTCAAATGCCGCCAAACCTTTTAAGAAGCTATCCTGATCCTCCTTTTCGTAAACTTCGTTCAGCATGCTATCGATGAATCCCGGTACGCCGGCATCTTTTGCGCCTGGCGTTGACGTCTTGGGTATAATGATTTCCGCCAGTTCCGCTATTGTGCGCGCCTGATCTTCCGTAAAAAACACAGGCTTATACGAAAGTTCAGGAGCGGCCTTGCATCCCTTTAAGACCCCAGCCAATGCAGGAGCTGATATTGCATACCCTAACGCTAAGACTGTACGCTGTATTGCTTCTCTTCTGTTCATCTTCTTTGTTGCTTCCGGTTATAGATTTCCCTTTTTTAGTTCACTCGCCGCACGATCGGCTGCCCTGGCCGTCAAGGCCATATACGTCAGCGAAGGATTCTGGCAACCCGACGAGGTCATGGCTGCACCATCCGTTACAAAAACATTGGGTGCTTCGTGCACCTGGTTCCATTTGTTCAAAACCGACGTCCGGGCATCCCTACCCATACGGGCTGTTCCCATTTCATGGATGCCAAGTCCCATATTATCAGGGTTGTCGAACATAGTTACGTTCTTAAAGCCAGCCGCTTCCAGCATTTCTGCGGCAGACTCTTTCATGTCAGTGCGCATCGCTCTTTCATTCTCGCCCCACGTTGCATCGATGTTCAATGTGGGCAAACCATAGACGTCTTTCTTTTCTTTGTTGATTGATACCCTGTTCTCAGGATTAGGCAAACATTCTCCAAAACCAGTGATGCCGATGTTCCATGCGCCGGGAGACGTTAATGAATCCTTTAATTCTTCACCAAAGGCCATTTCGCTTACACCTCTGGACCATTCTGAGCGACTCGCGGAACCCTGGTACCCGAATCCACGAATGAAATCGGTGCGTTTATCTTTTCCAATATTGCGGAAACGGGGGATATAAATCCCATTGGGTCTACGGCCGATATAATACTTATCTTCAAAACCATCAACCTTCGCATCTGCACCAGCACGGTATTGGTGATCCATCAGGTTACGGCCAAGTTGATCACTCCCATTACCCAGGCCATTGGGGAATCTGCCCGATATAGAATTAAGCAGAATAAATGTGGATCCCAGCGTAGACGCATTCAGGAAAATGACTTTGGCGAAGAAATCTATTTCCTCCTTCGTCTCCGCATCCAACACTTTCACACCTATGGCTTTGCCTTTCTTCTCATCATAGATTATGGAATGGACAATTGAGTATGGTCTTAATGTCATGTTGCCGGTCTTTGCAGCAGCCGGTAGCGTTGAAGCATTACTGCTGAAGTATGCTCCATAAGGACATCCCCTAACGCACAAATTCCGTGACTGGCAGATTCCGCGGCTTGGATCATGGGGCAAAGCTGCCGTAAGATGCGCTACCCGGCCGATCGTAATTTTTCTGTTAAATTTCTCCGCGATCTTATCCCTAAATACTTCCTCAACACAATTCAATTCCATCGGTGGAAGAAATTTTCCATCCGGCAACTGCGGAAGTCCTTCAGCACGACCACTTACGCCAATATACGATTCGACATAGTCATACCAAGGTGAAAGATCATTGTAACGGATAGGCCAGTCAACACCAACGCCATCCTTCAAATTCGCCTCAAAATCCATTTCAGAAAACCTGTAGGTCTGCCTTCCCCACATGAGCGACCGTCCACCTGCGTGATAGCCCCGTATCCAATCAAAAGGTTTTACTTCAGTGTAAGGATTTTCAGTATCCTTAACATACCAGTGTTTATTTGCCTGGGTAACCCAATTTGTTCTGGATTGCACGGGATAAAACTTGAGCTCTTCTGCAGACAGTTTGTCGGCATGAGGGAGTTGCCATGGGTCTTTAGTCATGGTGGGATAATCTACCACATGCCGTACATCCCGTCCTCTTTCCAATACCAATGTTTTCAGCCCCTTCTCCGTCAGTTCTTTCGCAGCCCATCCACCACTAATTCCTGTTCCCACCACAATGGCGTCATAGGTGTTTTGCGCTTCCGCTTCAATATTCAAATTCATCGTTTCGTAAAGTTTTAAAAAATAAATTTAGTGATTAAGACGCTATTTCCAATTGTGCATTTCGTTTGTTTCCGGTTCGCCGATGTCTAACGATATTGAGAATATTCGAAAATATGCTGGTTTCGGTGCCAATTTACTACTGTACTTCACCCGAACGTGTCCTTCCTGCTGGGTCCAGGGCAAAGAAGCTACCGCCAGCAGCAGATAAAAGCCATTGCTGTATTTAAGTTTAACGCACCACCATTTTTCATTGGCGGGGACTTGTCTTCCAGATAACTAGCATCTAATATTATTACTGCAATGTCAACGTCCCCTACTATGAACTTAAGCATCTGTTTCAATCCTGTACCTAATCGGAAGTATATTCCACTGATCATCCTATTCCTTCAGACTACTGCACTCTTCGGCCAATTGGAACCTGTGGGAATATTCGACCATCACCAGGATGTTGGTGATCCGAAGGTAAAGGGATCAGCTGTTTATAATGAAGAAGACCAGACCTACACACTTTCAGGTGCGGGCAAAAATATGTGGGCAACCGAAGATCAGTTCCAATTCGCCTGGAAAAAAATTAAAGGCGATTTTATTATACGTGCAAGCGTAAAGTTTATCGGCAAGGGGGCAGCAGATCACCGAAAAATAGGAATTATAGCACGGGATAATTTAACAGCTAATTCCCGTTATGCCGATGCCTGCGTGCACGGCGATGTACTTACCTCATTACAATACAGGCCAACGGATGGTGACCCAACAGATCAGGTGGTACTGTCTACCTATCATCCTACAGAGATAGAACTTGAACGTTCGGGCAATACCTTCACATTCTCCGCTGCTGTGTTTGGTGAACCTTACAAGTCCGTCACAAAGGAGCTGGACCTCAATGAAGAAGTCTATGCGGGACTGTTCATTTGTTCGCACGTAGAAGATGTAATTGAAAAAGCAGTTTTCAGCAATGTGCAAGTCATCATTCCTGCCGCCAAAGACTTTGTTCCGTACAAGGATTACCTGGGAAGTCATTTAGAAGTAATGGACGTGGCTACAGGCCATAGAAAGATTTTGTACAGTGCACCAAATTCCCTTCAGGCACCGAACTGGACACCCGATAACAAATACCTTATCTTCAATTCGCTCGGCGCAACGGAAACCATACTCTACAAGTATGATTTACAGCGCGGAGCAATAACAAAACTCAATACAGGCTTTGCAAATCAACTTAACAATGATCACGTGTTGTCGAGAGACGGGAAAATGCTGGGGATCAGTAATCATACAGGTCCCAAAAGGACCTCAACAATTTTTATTATGCCGGCGACTGGTAGTGACAATCCCACAAAGATCACGTCGGAGTTAAGTGGCCAATCCTATCTTCACGACTGGTCGCCCGATGGAAAGAATTTGATCTTTACCGGAAATCGTAATGATGAGTGGAATATCATTTCCATTAATGTAGATACCAAAAAGGAAACGATTCTTACGGAGGATGCAACCCTTGATGATGGGCCTGAATTTAGTAGGGACGGAAAATACATCTATTTCAATTCCGTTCGCACCGGCACGATGCAGTTATGGCGCATGAAGCCCGATGGAAGCGAAGAGGAGCAGGTAACGTTCGACGAATACAACGATTGGTTCCCCCATTTTTCTCCTGACGGGAAGTGGATACTGTATGTTTCATTCCCCAAAGACATTGATCCGGTGAGTCATCCTTTCTACAAGAAAATTTACCTGCGGCTCATGCCAACGTCAGGCGGAGTGGCCCGGACGATTGCCTATGTTTATGGTGGTCAGGGAACGATCAACGTGCCAAGCTGGTCGCCCGACAGTAAAAAGATAGCCTTTGTAAGCAATTCAAAACTGGATCTTCCCATGAAGTAGCAGTATCCACAGAAATTCTGCCCTTCTTAATCAATTCAAACCGCTAATGGTAATCTGGAAATTCAAAGTATTTCATCGCTTGATTTAATTCTGCAATCCATTAACTTGGCGTCCTCTAAAATCTTAAGACAAAATCCATATGTACAAGCAAGCGCTTCTTATACCCGTTTTAGTTTTCTCCCTGCTTTCCCTTTCTTTCGCTGCCGACCTCAACGGGCGATGGATCGGAAAAATCGGCAACGACGATGTTGGTTTAGACTTGAAGGCCGAGGGAAAGAATTTATCCGGCACCATTCATACTCCTTATGGAGAAGGTCCTATCGGTAATGGCAAGATAAAGGGAGCCACTTTTTCATTCACCTACGCTGACAATGGTATAATCATTCCCTACACGGGTAAACTGGTCGGAGAAAAAATAGACTTGTCAAGAACGCTGGGAGGCAAAGAAACTATCGGAACATTAGATCGCATGAAAGAAGGTGATCCGCTGCGAATTGCACAACGCATGCGATCCGAGATGACAGAATACTGGGAACCTGTCCCCAGGGTTGTTGATCCTGGACCCTATACAAATATGGTGAAAGCGCCTTCCGATGCCATTGTGCTCTTTGATGGAAAGGATTTGTCTGGCTGGAAAAGCAGAGATGGCAGTGCGGCAAAATGGAAGGTTGATAATGGTGTATTTACGGTTGTAAAAGGAACGGGCGACATCAGTACACGTCAAAAATTTGGTGATTATCAACTGCACATCGAATGGAAAGTTCCTGAAGATATTCAGGGGGAAAGTCAGTCGAGGGGAAATAGCGGCGTGATGTTACAAGATCTAAGCAGTGATTTGCACCTGCGGGATTACTGGTATGAAATACAGGTGCTGGACAGCTACAACAACCCTACCTACGTTAACGGACAGGCCGGAAGCGTGTACAAACAGAGCCCACCACTTGTAAATGCAATGCGGAAGCCCGGTGAATGGAATGTGTATGACATTACCTACACGGCACCCCGATTCAACGAAGATGGCAGCTTACACACACCGGCACGCGTAACGGTATTTCACAATGGCATTCTGGTGCAGAATAACTTTGCCCTTCGAGGTCACACCGCGAATGCCGGCCTCCCTCGTTATATGGCGCCTCATGGTAAAGGTTCCATTACATTGCAGGATCATGGTGATCCTAGCAAAGCGATCAGCTTCCGGAATATCTGGATCAGAGAATTGTAATGGGTTATTGCTGTAAATAACAGTGTTGGCCAGCGTGTATTGTCCAACACTGTTTTCTTTCGATTTTGGATCGATGTGCAAAAGCCATCACTTTAGTATTATTGCAGCATAACCTCTGCCCGCTCAATCACTTCCTACTCGTGCGCAAGGTTTCGCAATTCTATGTTCCGAAAATCAACAGGTTGTCCTTCACTTTGCAGCGCAATATATCCCGACGTTAATGGTTTTCCAGGTTCCCACCGTGCACTATCAAATCCGCTGACAACGCCGCCACCCATAGTGGGTTTGCTATATTGCAAAACTGTATCACCCTCAATAATGTGTGTAATAAGAGAATCGCCCAATACAATAAGCTCACCCTTTACCCAAGCATCCATATCGTACGTTTTCGAAGTTGAGTTCAGGCAATGCCCGTCATATATTTTTCCCTGATAGACTATTTCAGTTCCAGGCGAACACATATTCCCTGTAGGTCGGGGATTACCATCACCTAACCCGGCAAGCAACTGCATTTCTACTGAGATAGGCCAATTCTGATCTTTAAGCATCAGGCTTGGATCCTCAGCGTGGAACATTACCCCACTGTTCAGCAACGTATAGTCCGGTGCTCCTTTCTGCAGTTCGCCCGTGAAGTGATATTCAAACCTCAGGTGATAATGAGAGAAGGGAGTCTTGTAGTATAAGTGCGAGAACTGCTCATTAAAATCGCCATATTGATCATACCGTACTTTTATTGTACCATCTTCCACGCGAAAGGTATTGCCAAAGTTAACGCCGGGATCATGGTGATTAACCTTAACGATCCAATCATCTAAATCGCGACCATTAAAAAGCTGAATCCAATAATTCTCTGTTTCGGTTTTTTTCGGCGCACTGCAGGCAGCAAGGGATAGACCTATTCCAATGTAAACGAAGTATTTCTGCATGGTCTTTTGTTTTCCTACAAGATAAGTAAACAGAACGTCTCCCGGACTCCACAGAAATAATAATTAGCCCATTTTGATACTTTCCGGAATTGAATCAACACCATTTAGATTCCGTGAGTATCAGGCTTATTCCAGATCTCATTCAAAATGTACGGATCTCGTAGGGCGATAAACAATACTTTGATACATTCACTTCCCCTTAACATAAAGCAAACAGTGATGAATCAGCTCGTAATCCTTTTTATGCTCTTTGCAGGACCATCATTCGTTTATGCGCAATCCCAGGTGCCTGTTGGCGAAATACACGGCCCCCTGGTTTGGCACAGCAAAATATATCCGGGGACAGCGCGCAATTATTGGATTTATGTGCCGAAGCAGTACGACCCTTCAAAACCAGCGTGCCTGATGGTAGTGCAGGATGGACTTTCTCGTGCGAAGGGATGGAACCTGCCCGCCATACTCGATTCCCTCATCGCCGGGAAAGAGATTCCTGTGATGATCGGCATTTTTGTTGATCACGGAACCGTGGCATCCGCTAACAAGGATTACTTTCCACGCTATAACCGCAGTTTTGAATATGATGCATTGGGCGACCGATACGCACGATTTCTTTTGGAAGAGCTAATCCCCGAAGTAGAGCGCTCCTATAATCTCAGCACAGATCCTAACGACAGGTCTATTGCTGGCGCGAGTTCCGGTGCCATCTGCGCCTTCAATGTCGCCTGGGAAAGGCCGGATCAATTTCGAAGAGTACTCAGCACCATTGGCACCTACGTAGGTCTGCGAGGGGGAGATGAATTTTCAACGCTGGTCAGAAAAACAGAGGCGAAACCTTTGCGCATCTTTTTGGAAGACGGCACGAAAGACCTGAATATTTACGGCGGCGACTGGTGGATGGCCAACCAGAATATGCTCTCTGCCCTGACCTATGCAGGCTATGAAGTAAATCATGCCTGGGGTGAAGGAGGTGGGCACGACAGTAGGCATGCTGTAACTATCATGGGCGAAGCGGTTGCCTGGCTTTGGAAAGACTATCCGGTTCCCGTCAAAACACACATAGAAAGCAATGCACGGATAAACTTACTCCTGGACGGAGAGCCCTGGAAAGAAATCAATTTGAAAGCAATAAAGTCAGGTAAACTGACTATTAATAAGCAAGGAGAAGTCTTCTTTACCGACGGACAATCTGTCTACCGTATAGATAACCAAGAAGCCATGATGCCATACGCAAAACTGAAAGGTGACGTTGGCGGTATTTCATTTAACCAGGATGGAGCACTATATGCTGCTGACCTTGCCAGCCACAAGATAATACTCATCAATGAAAAAGGCGTTGCGCGCGATGTTGTAACAAATGTAGATGCGAACTTCATGACCATATCCAACAAAGGAATATACTTTACAGACACACGTAAGGACCGCATTGGGCTGTACGGCTTTGCAGCAAAAAAAGTTACATATACCACTGTTCCGTTTCACCCTACCGGGCTTGCGCTTTCTTCCGATCAGTCTTTTCTCAATGTTAGCTTTTCCAATTGCGTTTTCGGCTATTCGTACAAAATTCTTGAAAGCGGAACGCCTGATTTTGGGCAAGCCTATATACACTACCAGGTGCCCTACGGCGAAACTGCACCGGGTGCATCTGGAATGACCGTTGATAGCGACAATTTGTTGTACACGGCCACTACGATGGGCCTACAGGTTTCAGACCAATTAGGCAGAGTAAATTTTATTTTTTCAAAGCCTGCTGAGGGAATGTCAGACGTAAAGCTGGCCGGAGTGGACTTTAACACAATCTATGTTAGTTGTAACGGAAAATTGTTCAGCCGGAAAATCAATGCAAAAGGAGTTCAGTCATGGCTTCCTGCTGTGAAGCCACCGAAGCCTGGCTTGTGAGTCATGATCGATAATCCACTGGTTTTCCTAGAAGAAAAATAAATTCTCATAATACAAAGAATAACTACCGACCAGCCCGGTTCAGCTATTGAAATTGATCCGGGCCAGATGGTAATTAACTTAAGTCATACACTTCCTGTTGATAAACGATAATTAATATTACTCTAAATCAAAAAGAAGTAAATGCTACGGTAGCCCGTCAATAAGATTAGTAAGCTCTTCCTCGGTGATGGATTGCACCCCCTTAATTACCTCCTCATGATTTTCAGAAATAGTTGCACCCTGAATAGCATAATGAATTTCATCCTCAATTATGCTGATCAGGATAATGTGCGCCTTCAGGCCTATTGGAATTAACCCATAGTGCTCGGTAAACATACCTTTCTGGTCGTCGTATCTATCGAAACGTCCAAGTGCTGTGGGTTCACCATCGTACGCAATGAAGACGGTACAGTTTGTACTATCAAATCCTTCAGGAACTCCAATAAAAATTGTTGTCTTAGGTCTTGGATCACTAAACCATCGGTCAATGTTTGTCCAGCCAAACTGACTTTGGAAAGTGAAGTAAGCGCTTTGTACTCCCCCAGGTCCCTGAAACTCTCCAATTTCAATACCCCTGTCTTTCTTTTCTTCCCATGTAACATCGCAGTCATCACCTTCGCACGCAACCGTTCCCCCGAATTGGCGCATGTCCTGATCGACATCACCGGTGTTCTTTGTGGGTGCCACAATAGTAAAACCACTGACCAACTTAAGTTGTACACCGTCCTGAAACGCGTTCACATAAAATTCACCACCCGATACAAGCGTGCCAATAGCGCCGTTCTCCATTTTACCGTTTGTTGGCTTCTTCGTTAACAACATGGAAGATCGATTGTAAATTTCGATCAACTCAATATCAACTTCTCCCGATACACCGTCACCACTTTCTGTCAAAAATTGGTTGGCACTAAACTGAAGGACTGTGCCCTGGCTCCCCACTATACTTCCGCCTGTTGAAGCGTCTACTGTGAAAGCTTGTTTACGCGCGTCAGCACTCGAGTTGAAAAATTCAATCAGCGCATTTTTGTCTGGTTGCGGTCCTTTTACTATTTCATTCCCTTCGTCACAGCCGATCATGGCAATGCAAATGAAAACTATTGGCAATATGCCTTTAGGAATTCTATGCTTTTTCATTTTATTGTTTTTTGGTTCTGGGATAGATCCCCAAGAGCAGAAAATTGTTACCACCCGACAGTTCATTTCTTCCGAATTTATCGACAGACAATGTCAATCCCCTGTCCAATCGCAATGAAGAACCCGAGAATCGGGAACATTATTTAACAGCTTGGATGCGAATCCCTAAAGGGCTTGCCACACATCCGGGCTATTCTCAAGCGTTGCGGAGAACATGGTTCTGGGTGGAATATCCAAATAAGGATAAGTAACCTTTGATAAGTACAGTCCTTGCGGATATGCGGGCTCAATTGTTTTTGGTGTTTCTTTAGAAACGAGGTAATGTTCAAATTCCGCTACGCTCATCTCTCCCCTCCCGATCTCCAGCAATTTCCCAACAAGAATCCGTATCATGCGTCCCAGGAATCGATTCGCCGAAATCTGAAATCGAAGCCTGTCACCGGCCGTATCCGTAAACAGCTTTGCGGAGGTCACATTGCAGATCGTGTGTTCATATTCATCGGGAGACTTGCAAAACGCCCTGAAGTCGGTGTAAGCAGGCAGAAGTGCCGTGGCGGCCTTCATTTTTTCCAGGTCAAGATCTTTTTCAAGATAGAGCGCGCTCATGGAATGTAAGAAAGGGTCTTTATAGGTATGCATGAAATAGTCATACGTTCTTTGCGTAGCATCAAATCGCGCATGCTGGTTATCCTTCATGAGAATAATTTCGAAAATTGCAATATCAGCAGGAAGGTTCTTATTTAGCCTGAATAATAAGTCAAAGTCCCATTCTTTGTCCACATCAACATGAAAAAAGAACTGGCTCGCATGCACCATAGCATCGGTCCTTCCGCAGCCCATAATGGATACCGGGTTTTTCAACACCTGACTAATCGTGGTTTCCAGTACTTGTTGTACGCTTAGTGGTCCAAGCTGCCTTTGCCAGCCTCGATAGTTGCCACCGTTGTAGCCAATGTGAAAGAAGAATCGCAAGTCGCTAAGCAGATATTAATAAAGAATAACCAGTAAGAATAATTGCAAGGTATTCTTTCGCCTGCTTGCGTGCAAGAGAGACAAGACGGCTTGGGTAATGCACTCCATTAATTCAATTTTGGTAGATTAGGCAAAACAAAAAAATAGCCCGTCAACCCAAAGCCTGTAAACAAAATCAATATCATGAAGGATCTGTTCTTGCTTAGTGGGCTTGGTGCGGATAGCAGGGTTTTTGATTTTCTCGATCTGAGTAACTATAATATTCATTTTATCGAATGGATTGATCCTCATGAAAATGAACCGATAGAAGCATATGCCAGGAGGCTAAAGGTTAATATAAAAAAAGAGAACCCTATTTTACTCGGTATATCATTTGGTGGAATGATGGCCATTGAAATCGGAAAGCAAATTCGGGCTGAAAAAATAATCATCATATCATCAGCCAAAACCAGGCGAAGCATTCCTGCCAATTTTATTTCCCGCAAACTTAAACTTCATACGTTGCTTCCTGCGCGCTTTCTTCTGAAGCCTAATGTAATTCTCTACTGGCTTTTTGGGATCAAATCAAAAGATGAAAGGGCCCTGCTCCGGTCCATTTTGCGGGATACCGATGAGAAGTTTTTCTGCTGGGCGGTGGATAAAATTATGAACTGGGAAAATGAACTTTTGCCAGATAATACCATACACCTCCACGGTTCAAAAGACAGAGTCATACCGTTTACATCCGCAGATTATAAAATAGAAGGAGGAGGGCATTTAATGATTGTGAACAGGGCAGCTGAAATAAATAAAGTTCTGGCAGAAATAATCTGAGTCCAAAACCCGCGCGGACCTTTCCAATCTAAAACCTGCCTTAAAAATCACTTCTTTGCCCAATAATCGACGACGGTCACTTTATCCAGATGCGGTTTCAGTATCTCCACAAAAGCTTTGTGATCCGGATGCACCAGGTAGGCATCGCGGTCCTTATCGGATGAAAAAGTCACAAAAAAACAGTGGGTTAATCCCTGGTTTAGGTTTTCAGGACTGTTGTTTGTTCCCCATTCGAAATCCTTAATCAATTTAATCTTTCCGGATAAGGCGGCGAAGGCATCTTCCACCTTTTTGACATCTTCAGGTGTAGCACTATCCAAGAATTTGAACATCACTACATGGCGCAGTGCTTTCGGACTTCCCTTTGTTTGTGCCTGTGTGAGTGAAGATGCCATTGCGATAATGCTTAAAAGGAAGAGGTACTTGTAGATCTTTTTCATAGTATTGGTTTGGATTTATGCTTTTTACAGGACGGACACTAATCCGCCATTGGAAGCGTTAGTAGTAACCCCATTTTTTCATTATTGCCAAGTCTTCTTTTACACAAGCCAGGGGAGTTTTTCCCTGATAGGATTCCTGCTCTATAATGAAATGTCTTGTCCCCCCCGATTTTCGTCCAAGGTCAATCACTTCTTTAACATTAACAATACCGGCACCCAGAATTGTACTCTCATATATTTCATCTCCAACCACATCTCCGGTTCTTGGGATTTCATCTTTCACATGCATGGATTGAAATCTGCCAGGATATTTGCGAACGATGTCGATAGCTTTTACATTATCATTGTACAAGTTGCCGATATCTATTTGCTGTACGACCAATTCCGGATCTGTATACTCCATGATAATATCATAAACAGAAGAACCATCAAGCATTCCGCTGAATTCGAACCAATGGTTGTGGTATCCAAATTTCATCCCGGATTTTTTGCATAGCATCCCGGATTTATTGAATACATCCATGTAACCCTTAAGATCATCAGCTGTTTTTCGCAAATTTTTATCTAAAGACGGACTGATTACAAATTCCTGTCCAGCGATAGCGGCATCTTCAACAGTGAATTTCCAGAGGTCGGTAAATTCCTTTTTATCCGCATCCCAATGCAACTTGCCCATCTCGGTATGTCCGCTTGGCATCCTTAATCCAAGATCATCCAGAATCTTCCTGAATTCCTTTGCGCTGTATCCATAAAATTTACGTTCGGTATAGCTGGCATGCTCTACGTTTTTGTATCCCATCTCCGCCACTTGTCTTAGGGTGCCCAGGGGGTCAGTTTTCATTTCATTCCGAACAGAATACAGCTGCAAGCCCATTAACTCATTCTTTTGCTTTGCGGCCAAAAGAGCGCCAGCGATGGCATTACTGCCAATCGCAGCAAGGACGCCTTTCCTTATGAAATCTCTTCTCGAAGTCTTCATGCCAGTTCCCTCGTTAGGTGTAAATATTGTTTCCTAAAGATAGACCATATTTTCCTCCTGTCAATTCTTTGCCCGGAGGCATTCAGGGAATTGCAGTGAACACAGCCTTTTGAAGTCCCCCCAGGCAACCTCAATGATGCGCGACGACAGAAATTGGTTTTTTAAAGCTGATGTACGTTTTGACATTGAAGTAGCCAGAATGGCCGATTTCTGTAATTAAGGCCATCAATTAAATGTCAAAATTTCTGAAATTCTCGCCAGCAATTCTGTGGATTGCCTTTTGATCAACCAGTTTGGAGGGTTTTACAATTATGAACTTTGAAAAATTTACAATAAAGTCTCAGGAAGCTTTACAGAAGTCTGCTGAGATAGCCATGAGCAAGCAACAGCAGGCCATTGAACCTGGGCATATGCTTAAAGCTATTTTGGAAACGGATGACAATGTTTCCAACTATCTTTTTAAGAAATTAAATGTGAACGAAACAATCCTGGAGACTAAACTTCAGGAAATTCTCAATTCGTACCCACACGTCTCGGGCCAGCAACCTTATTTATCAACCGCCAGCAATGGTATTCTTCAACATGCGGAAAAAGAACTGCGTGAATTCAAGGATGAATTCATTGCTATAGAACACTTGCTACTAGCCATCCTCGCCTCGAAGGACAAAGTTGCCGCTATCATGAAGGATGCGGGAGTTGACCGGTCGGGATTAATAAAAGCCATAAAAGAGTTACGCGGTGACTCGCATGTAACGGATCAAAACGCGGAATCAAAATATAAGTCGCTAGAGCGCTATTCCAAAAATCTTAATGACTTGGCCAAACAAGGAAAGATCGACCCTGTAATTGGACGTGATGAAGAAATCAGGCGCGTGTTACAGATTCTTTCCAGAAGAACAAAGAACAACCCAATCCTTCTCGGCGAACCGGGTGTGGGTAAAACGGCCATTGTAGAAGGTATGGCACAACGCATCGTTGACGGCGATGTGCCCGAAAATCTGAAAACCAAAATCCTTATCTCTCTTGACATGGGCTTGCTTGTGGCTGGAGCCAAGTACAAGGGAGAGTTCGAGGAACGATTGAAATCAGTCATCAAGGAAGTGACGGATTCGAACGGACAAATTATTTTGTTTATTGATGAAATCCATACGCTCATCGGGGCAGGTGGAGGTGAAGGTGCCATGGATGCTGCCAACCTCCTGAAGCCAGCGTTGGCCAGAGGCGAACTTCATGCCATCGGTGCAACAACGCTGAAGGAGTATCAGAAATATATAGAGAAAGATAAGGCACTCGAGCGCAGGTTCCAGGCTGTGATGGTTAATGAACCGTCAATTGAAGATTCCATATCCATACTCAGGGGTATCAAAGAAAAATACGAACTGCACCATGGCGTACGCATAAAAGATGATGCCGTCATAGCGTCTGTTGAATTGTCCGGTCGGTACATCAGCGATCGATTTTTGCCGGATAAGGCAATTGACCTGATGGACGAAGCTGCCGCCAAGCTCAGGCTCGAAATGGATTCTCTTCCTGAAGAACTTGATGAGCTGAACCGCAAGATCATGCAGTTGGAAATTGAAAGGGAAGCAATACGCAGAGAAAAAGACAAAGAAAAAGAGAGCATCCTCAGTAAAGAAATTGCCGAATTATCTGAAGAGCGCAATTCGCTTAAGGCAAAATGGGAAAGTGAGAAGGAAGTGGTGCACGGTATTCAGCACGAAAAGGAAAATATCGACAAGCTAAGGTTTGAAGCTGAACAAGCCGAGAAGGCAGGAGACTATGGAAAGGTTGCAGAGATCCGATACGGAAAAATTACGGAGGCTGAAAAGCGCCTTGAAGAATTCAAGGACGATATGAAAAATATGCAAGGCGAGAAATCGCTACTCAAAGAAGAGGTTGATAGCGAGGACATCGCGGAAGTGGTGGCCAAATGGACAGGCATTCCCGTATCCAGAATGCTGCAAAGTGAACGGGAAAAACTTTTGCACCTGGAAGCAGAACTTGGAAAGCGCGTTGCAGGGCAAGAGGAAGCCATTCAGGCACTCAGCGATGCGGTACGCAGAAGTCGTGCAGGGTTGCAAGATCCTAAGCGACCAATTGGTTCTTTTATTTTCATGGGAACAACAGGAGTAGGCAAAACGGAATTGTCAAAAGCGCTGGCCGATTACCTGTTTAACGATGATAGCGCCATGGTGCGTATCGACATGAGTGAATACCAGGAGCGGCATAGTGTAAGCCGGCTGATTGGCGCACCTCCCGGATACATTGGCTATGATGAAGGCGGACAGTTAACGGAGGCCGTCCGCAGGAAACCGTATTCTGTGATTCTTCTTGATGAAATTGAAAAAGCGCACCCTGATGTATTCAATATCTTGCTGCAGGTACTGGATGATGGAAGACTTACTGACAACAAAGGTCGGGTTGCAAATTTCAAGAATACCATTATTATCATGACTACTAATATTGGTTCTCACCTCATCCAGGAAAATTTCGAAAAAATAACGCCTGAAAATTATTTCGATGTCATGGAAGACACCAAAGATGAAGTTATGGCTTTGTTGAGGAAGACCGTGCGGCCCGAATTCGTTAACAGGGTTGATGAGATTATCATGTTCAGACCATTGAATCAGGCAGATATTCGCAAGATTGTAGACATACAAGTGAATTTGGTACGCAAACGGTTGGAAGATGCTGGTGTGAAAATTGAAATTTCAGATGCCGCAAGGGATCGCCTGTCAATACTGGGATTCGACCCTCAGTTTGGTGCAAGGCCTTTAAAGCGGGTAATGCAGCGTGAAATCCTGAATGAACTCTCCAAGCAGATATTGGCAGGGAAGATTCATAAGGATTCTGTAATCTTTGTTGATCTTAAAGATGAAATAGAGTTCGTTTTCGAGAACCTTGCGGTGGCGGAAGTTGTTTAATAAATGGTTTAAGGATTGGTGAGTCTCTCCTATCTAGTGGAGGGACGTGTTGGTTGAGGGGTTTGGTTTGAAGCCCCGGGGTGGTTCCCGGGGCTTTTTGTATTAATATCAAATACAAGAAAGGAGCCTTCCGATGGTCAAAAGTTAGGGTCGGATAAAACTTTAAGCCATGGTCCCTCTTCTTGTGAACAAAAGGGTCCTTTTCAGTCAATATTCAACTTTGAATAGCTCAGCTTTTTGCCCCTTCTCTTCTGAAAGGAAGAAATTCAAACCCAAATACTACCATCTAAAGCCGATAGGCATACGTAAAGGAAAACAACCAGTCAGCAAAGGCAGCATCACCCTGGGTAAACTTTCCTGTTTGCTCGGTCAGTGTTCTGTCTATGGTATTTTGTGTGCGATTCCTCTCCAACGCGATTGGAACGCTGATTCCAAAGCTGTGTCGGCCTGAAATATATCCGGCGGCTGGCTCCAGTGAAATAATGTAACCTGGTCTTCGAAAGCCATCGCTTTTGCCCAGCAGGTCATTCCATGGAATACCTTCAAACCTGGCACCCAATGAAAATGCAAAACGTTTTACCGCATAACGGGCCCCAACTCTTAACAAAAACTGGTCTGCCACAGAAAATTCGTTGGATAAAGGAATACCAGCGGTAAGGCTGTTGCTGCGCAGGGTCCCATTTGTGTTTCTGGGATTCGAAAGGTAGAGTCCTGTGGCATAACCGGAAAAGTATGAGGTAAACATATAGCCTGCGTCAAACTCGACGATAATGCCAAACCCTCCATCCCCCAGTTGCACAGACTGATCTACAGGTTTGTATACAAGGGAATCCTCTCCCTCGCTATTCAGCTTGTGGAAGTAGTCCTTTGTGTTGTAATTCCCCGTTGGAAGTTTGACACCTAATCCCAGGGTAAGATTCAGCCTGTGGTTTTGAAGCACTGCATAATAGCCGGATAGGCGAATATCCCCAAATCCTTTGCCTTGGGTATGGAATCTTGGATTCCCCGGCGTATTGCCATAATGTTCATAGAGTGAAGAACGGTCAATATTCAAATACGGAAGCGTTAGGCCAAACGTCAACCGATGCGTTGGCATGTACGAAATCCCAACCAAAATAGAATTATCGTGATTAATAACCTGGGTACCCTGTTCAACGCGCTGCTTTTCTTCCTCCTTCCCCCTAAAATGCCTGAAAGACTTAAAGAACCGGTAGTTCAAAGAAATCTGCCAGGGAGACATAGTCTGTGTCGTATCATAGTTAAGCGAGAAGGACGACATATTGCGCACAGCCACACAGCCCTGCGCACGTGAATTATGGTTTGCAACAATAAACAGCAACAACAAAAAAGTATATGCCGATATATATCTAGTCATATTGGAAATGTTTAATTCAAACAAAAGATTAGAACCTCAGCAGTAAACCCGGGCTAAGTTAGGCTACCTAAGCGGAGGAAATTTCAATCGGGAAGATTGAAGAGACTGAATGAATTAAACCTTGGGTGGTGGAGTGTGGATTGGATAGTTCTTCTGGATAAGCGGAAATTGTTCTGTTATACAAGGAATCAACTGACACCACCCCTTTCCTGATGCGCTTGTGGCAAACGCGGTCGTACTGTAATCCTTAAAGAGCTTGCCAAATAAATCCATGGTATGCTTTGCACCGGAAGGCAAATCATTTGCCAGGCTCGCGTATTCATTGAATGCCTCAACAAGGTTCTTCTCATGACGATCCTTAATGCAGACCATGAACAGTGTGTCGTTCTCCAGCCTTTGCTTTACCAGATTGAAGTACTCACCCTGATATTCAAATTCACCATCTACCCTTTCATATCCATCCTGGTGAATTGGATACGGCAAAGAAATTGGAATAGTCAATACAATGAGATCTTTTGAAGAATACTCGTCGGCATCCAGCCGGTGAAGCAGGTCTTTTTTAGCCTGGGAACGCACGCCCCAGAAAACAAGGTAATATCCTCCAATATTAAAGAGGAAAATCAAGAGAAAAAGTATAGAAAATAGCTTTTTCAAGTTTGTCTAAATTAAGGAAACAAGGAAATAAAGCTAGATAGAAATTCCAAACTAACCAAAAAGGTCCAAGAGCGGACTGCTTGATATCAATAAGGATGGCTAATAACTACCCTCCAAAATCATCAAACCTGATATTTTCTTTTGGGATACCCATTTCATCCAGCATTTTCAGAACAGCAGCATTCATCAGTGGCGGGCCACACAGATAATATTCCACATCTTCGGGAGCCGGATGATCCTTGAGATAATTATCATATAAACACTGATGAATGAAGCCAACGTACCCATCGGCATTTTTATCATCAAGGCGCTCTTTCACCTTCCAATTATCCTCGGGAAGCGGCTCTGAAAGACCAATGTTAAACTGGAAATTGGGGAACGCTGCTTCAATTTTCCGGAAGTGATCAACATAGAAAAGCTCTTTCTTCGAGCGCCCGCCATACCAATATGAAACTTTGCGATTTGTTTTTTCCGTATGGAACAAATGGAAAACTTGTGCGCGAAGCGGGGCCATCCCGGCTCCGCCGCCTACGTAAATCATTTCTCGCTGTGTAGGGTTGATATGGAATTCTCCGTATGGCCCAGATATGGTTACTTTGTCACCAGGCTTTCGGGAAAATATATACGAAGAACAAATGCCCGGATTTACATCCATCCATTTATTGTTTGCCCGATCCCAGGGAGGAGTAGCCACACGAATATTCAGCATGACAATGTTTCCTTCTGCGGGATGATTCGCCATTGAGTAGGCGCGGAAAATGGGTTCATCATTTTTCATTTTCAAATCCCACAACTTGAACCTATCCCAATCCGATTGAAAAACATCGGGTTTATGGCCCAACTCGGGATGTGGCGTGATATCCATGGTCTTATAATCTACAGTGATCGGAGGAACATCAATTTGGATATAGCCACCAGCCTCGAATTTCAGTGTCTCACCTGGAGGGAGTTTAACCACGAATTCCTTAATAAACGTTGATACGTTGTAGTTGGAGGCCACTTCGCATTCCCATTTCTTGATGCCAAAGATTTCTTCCGGTATGCGGATATTTAAATCCTGCTTAACCTTCACCTGGCACCCCAGCCGCACGTGTTCCTTTTTCTCCTGTCTGGACAAATGCCCAAGTTCCGTTGGCAGTACGTCACCACCACCATCTTCCACCACACATTTACACATAGCACATGTTCCACCGCCGCCACAAGCTGAAGGAAGAAAGATTTTTTCAGCTGCCAACGTTGTCAGCAAGGAACTCCCTGCTGAGACGGTAAGCGTCTTCTCACCATTGATCATAATCTTTACGGGGCCAGACTGCACGAGCTTCCTCTGGGCAACGAGAAGCATGGTTACCAACAGTAGAATGATAAAGGTGAACGCCACAATAGAGGATACAATAATCATTGGAACTTGTCTTTTAACGGCTACAAATATATTGAGCACACGCTAGAAAAGGCATAAAAACGATAGTTTTTTAAAGAATTAACACAGTGCAAATAATGCAAAAAAGCACCAAGCATTGGTTCTAAAGATTCGGGCAAAGGAAAACAAGGCCGTTCTATGGAAGTTGGGAATCCACTAGACTAAAATAGTTTGTTTTGTCTTTACAGTTTCCGTTTGAGGCACCAATGTAGCATTGGGTGCCAAAATGATCCCTACCCCCTCAAGTTTTGACCACGCATTGAGCTTTTCCAGACCTACTTTACCGACCATATATTGCTTGCCGTGCGAAGCGTAACCTGACTCGAATTGCTCGAAGTCACTGATCGAGATTTTGGTACTCTGATCAAAGCTAACAAATGCCTCAACAGTCAATCGATTTGAAAATGACAAATCATGAAGCTGATGGAGCTTCTTGTATTCATATTGATAATCGTAGGTTAGCGCAGAAATATCCGAAAGAACGGCGGAACCCGTTGGATAGCTTCCCGCACCTTTGCCAACAAATAATTGCTGTTCGGCGAAAGCGCTTTGGACCTGAACGGCGTTGTATTCATTCCGCACCGCATAAAGTGGGTGCGCTGACTCAACGAACTGAGGGGCGACAAAACCAAATACCCGATTTTCAATTTTAAAAGCACGGGCTATCAGTTTAATGGCATAACGATTGTCGCGTGCAAATTTCAAATCAAGATCAGAAATGCGATCTATACCGATGTTGATTACATCTTCAGGCTTGACAAAAACACCAAATGTATGCGTTATGGCGATTACCAACTTAAATTTGGCATCAAAGCCTTGTACATCAAGACTTGGATCTGACTCGGCAAAACCCAGTTCCTGGGCTTTTTTGAGCGCGTCGGCATAGCTTGTTTTTTCCTCGAAGACTTTTGTAAGAATATAGTTTGTGGATCCGTTGAAAATGCCTTCAATACCTGCTAGCAAATCATTGTCATAGTATTCCTCCAGGTTTCGGAGTATGGGGATGCTTCCACAAACGGAACCTTCGTAAAGTACCGGCTTTCCGTACTGCTGCTGGAGCTGATATATTTCCTCCAGGTGCTCCGCCAGCATTTTTTTGTTGGCGGTCACCACGGCCTTACCATTTCGTAATGCAGTCTTAACGATCTCGAACGCCGCATCAGCGTCGTCTATTAATTCGACGACCACGTCAATATCGGGATCAGTAAGTATTTCCGTTGCATTGAATGTGAAAAGGCTTGCAGGCAAAGGCCTGGTTTTATTTCTATGCTTTACGCATATTCTTTTTATCTCAGCCTTGATGCCGGGTGTTTCATCCAGTACATGATAAAGCCCCTGGCCGACACATCCAAATCCGAACAACCCCAACTTAAGGTGACGATGTTTTGTATGATTATTTATTGGGGTGTTATTCTTTTCTAATGACATATTGGGAAGTTTAATTGGCTTTACTGGTTACACCTACCAGATCCTCCAAAAAGAATTTTCTGATATGATTACTAAGCTGCTCGAATTCTACCAGGAAGCCATCATGGCCATAGAGCGAATTCATGATTACAAGCCTGGCATGCGGAATGGTTTCCGCGAGATATTTTTGCTCACGCAGGGGGAACAAAATGTCGCTGTCGATACCAACGACAAGCGTTTTAGCTTTGACTAGTTTTAATGCAGACTCAATGCTATTGCGGTTTCTCCCGACATGATGACTATCCATCATTTTGGAAAGTCCCCAATAGGTAAAAGCATTGAACCGGTTGGCAAGCTTTTGGCCCTGATAGCGCTGATAGGTTGAGGCCCTGTAGTCATCAAGTTTTTCGCTACTTTTCTCAGCCTGGGTTTGGGCATATGTATCATAGTATCGATAGGAAAGCATTCCAATTGCCCTGGCGGCTTTCAGCCCATCGAGGCCCGCACGCTGGTCGTTTTGCTTCCAGGTACTATCGGCTTCTATTGCCAGGCGCTGAGCTTCATTAAAAGCAATTCCCCATGGAGAATGAAGGGCATTGGTTGCAACGGGAATAATATGCTGAAAAACATCAGGTTGCTCAATTGCCCATTCAAGCACTTGCTGACCGCCTAACGAACCTCCGATGAGGGTATGAATTTGTTCAATCCGGAGTTCCAATCGCAATAAATCGAAGGCCCTGACAACGTCACGATTGGTAACCGTAGGGAAATCATGAAAATATTGCTTGCCAGTATCCGGGTTGAAAGATAAAGGACCGGTAGATCCATAACATCCTCCCAATACGTTTGCACAAACGATGAAATATTGGCTTGGATCAAAGAATCTTCCTTCATCAAAAAGGCCACTCCACCAATCTGTAAAGTCGGGGCTTCCTGTTAATGCGTGGCAAATCCAGACTACGTTGCTGCGATCTGCGTTGAGGGTACCCAATGTGGTGTATTTAAGTTGGAAGCCTGGGAGAGATTCTCCGGCTTCCAACGAAAATTTTTGCTTATGATGAAATGTGTGATTGTGTTTTTCCATAAGTAGTTTGATCCACCACGATGATTGGTGGTGGCAAGTGCGAAACTTAGTTCACCAATTCGCCTTCGAATACTTTTTCAAATGCCTGCTGAAGATCTGCTTTTATGTCATCGATGTGTTCAATACCTGCTGATATACGAAGCACATTAGGCAATACACCAGATGCGATCTGCTCCTCCTCGCTAAGCTGTTGGTGCGTTGTTGCCGATGGTTGTATGATCAGGGTCTTTGCATCGCCTACGTTGGCCAGATGGCTTACCAGCTCTAAACTGTCAACAAACTTTGTGGTGTGCTGTTTTGTGCCTTTGATACCAAAGGAGAGAACAGCTCCAAAACCATTGCGCAGATATTTTTTGGCAAGTTTATTATAAGGGCTGCTATCCAGGCCAGGATAATTTACATGTTCTACAAGTTGATGTTTTTCCAGCCACTGTGCCAACGCCAGCGCGTTGTCTACCGAACGCTGTACACGCAGTGATAATGTCTCCAGACCCTGGATCAGCAGGAAAGAATTAAATGGACTTAGCGCCGGTCCAAAATCACGAAGACCTTCAACGCGTGCACGAATAATAAAGGCAATATTCGGAAGTCCAAGCGGATTACCCTCTCCGAAGACATCCCAGAACTTTAAGCCATGGTATCCTTCAGATGGTTCAGTGAACTGCGGGAATTTCCCATTCGCCCAATTATAGTTTCCACCGTCTACAATTACACCACCGATTGAAGTTCCATGACCACCTATCCATTTTGTTGCGGACTGCACTACTACATGGGCGCCATGTTCCAGCGGGCGGAAGAGATATCCGGCGGCACCGAATGTATTGTCAACAACAACGGGGAGATCGTGTTTTTTCGCTACTGCTACAATTGCTTCAAAGTCCGGAATATTAAAGCCAGGATTCCCTATTGTCTCTAGGTATATTGCTTTCGTCTTTTTGTCGATAAGTTTTTCAAAAGATTCGGCTTTGTCACCGTCAGCAAAGCGTACATCAATGCCCAGACGCTTAAAAGCAACTTTGAATTGATTGTAAGTGCCTCCATAGAGAAAAGATGTAGAAACGAAATTGTCACCCGCTTGCAAGATATTGTTCAATGCAATGAATTGTGATGCCTGTCCTGAGGCAACAGCTAAAGCAGCCACACCACCCTCTAATGCGGCAACGCGTTTTTCGAAAACGTCGGTTGTCGGGTTCATGATCCGGGTATAAATGTTGCCAAATTCTTTCAGTGCAAAAAGATTAGCCCCGTGTTCAGAATCCTTAAATGTGTAAGATGTTGTTTGATAAATAGGTACCGCACGAGAACGCGTTGTAGTATCAACTTCCTGACCGGCATGTAATTGTAGGGTTTCGAAATGTAAATTTGACATGGTTATAATTGATTTATGGTTGTGTGTTTATTTAGATTAAGTATGGATCAACTTAGCCGTGACCAAAACTGCCTGTCACATGGCAGGGTCTTAAGCTAAGGTGTTGCTGAAGATTTGTTAAAATCAGAATGCAGCAACATCAAGCGTAACAACAACACATACACGCATTGTTGTAAAACTCGCAACAAATAAAATCACGAAGATTTTTCAAATAAGCGCGCAAGCTTTGTAAGCTTGAAACAATAATAGAATTGGCAATGAGTTCTTTCATTTTTTAACCGGTTTATATTTTCTGCCATCGGCAGATCAGGATTTAGCACCTTTCAAATTATTCGGAGGTTGCTAGCGTTTCTCAGAGCCTGTCTCTCCACGCTTCTTTATAAATCAATTAAGCAGATGTGCTTATTCGACTTTGATACCACAAACGTATATCCTGGGATCGTTGTTTCCAAACGTTGTTACTATTTTTTATAATATCATGCTCACGGCTGTTAGGCATTATCATTAAAATTCAGCGCTGTGGCTGGTTAGAACGTTTGTTTTTTAATTAATGCAATTTGACCTGCATGATACAAGTCGTGGTGGATAATGCCGTGAAGGAGTGTGTAGAATGAGTAGTTATAGGAAATATGAGGCACTACCTCATGCAATCTGGAATCATCAAATGCCAAAATCGCCTCCAATAGTTTCAGCTGACTTCTATTCAACTCCTCCACTGCAACTGACCAATCTGCCGGGACCGGAAAATTCATTTCTTCCGCAACTTTGTAGTGGACATCACCTCCCAATTTCTTAATAACAAAAATCCTCCAGGCGGTCATGTGCGCTACCAGTTCAGCGATGCTGTGGGAACCAGGCAGTCTGTGTTGTGATTGCCTGGACGTTATGTTTTCGAGTACTTCCTTCACTGCCGGTCCATGCCATGCATTTTTTTCGAATGTTCGCTGAAGGAGGTCATGAATGTTTTTAACTTCGTTTTCCATATTTAAGCAACTAGAAATCCCCCGTGTTCGTTAAGGATATTTCATTCTGCGAATAGTAAAAGTACTATGTTAACATCCCGCCGTCTACCTGTATCACCTGGCCGGTTATGTACGTTGACATATCAGAACCCAAGAAGATACATGCGTCAGCAATATCTGCAGGTTTACCTCCGCGTCTCAAAGGAATGGCATCACGCCAGCTTTGTACTGTTTTCTCATCGAGTTTAGCCGTCATTTCCGTTTCGATAAAACCAGGCGCAACAGCATTTGAACGTATCCCACGGGAACCTAATTCAAGGGCTACGGATTTTGTAAATCCTATAATACCGGCCTTCGATGCCGCATAATTGGCCTGCCCTGCATTACCTTTTAATCCTACCACTGAGGTCATATTGATAATGGAGCCGCTTTTTTGCTTCATCATTTGTTTCGTCGCCGCTTTTACCGTGTTGAAACATGACTTCAGGTTTACTGCAATCACTTTGTCCCACATTTCTTCAGTCATTCGAAGTAACAGACCATCTTGTGTTATGCCCGCATTGTTGATCAGGATATCCAGTGCACCAAAATCAGCAATCACAGCACCAATTAATTTTTCAGCCTGCGTATATTCAGAGGCATCTGAGCGGTACCCTTTTGCATTAATGCCTTTCGCGTTAAGTTCCGACTCCAATGCCTGGCCCTGTTCTACGCTGGACAAGTACGTGAATGCCACGTTAGCGCCTTGCTCAGCAAAGGCAAATGCGATAGCCCTTCCAATTCCCTTGGAAGCCCCGGTTACGAGGGCAATTTTTCCTTGCAGTAATTTCATAGAAAGTGCTCACAGCCCACGGTCGACTGTCAAGGTTTAATTCTCCGTTAACATTTCAAAAATAGCCAAATCTATGAGAATTTATCACCTCCAGGGGCCATGTTAGTTGGCAGGGGAGCTCATTAAAAACGCTTATTTTTTTGAAAGCGCGATATGCGGTTTATCTTTGGCAGCGAATATTAAATCCAATATTATGTCAAAATATGATCTGATCGTGATCGGGAGTGGCCCCGGGGGTTATGTAGCTGCAATCCGGGCATCACAGCTGGGCATGAAAGTGGCGGTGGTAGAAAAGGCTGAACTCGGCGGCATATGCCTTAACTGGGGTTGTATTCCCACAAAAGCGCTGCTGAAAAGCGCAAATGTATTTGATTATATTAAACACGCCAGCGACTATGGCATTGAGGTAAAGGATTTTAAACCTGACTTGGCGGGCATGGTAAAACGAAGTCGTGACGTCGCGGCAGGCATGAGCAAGGGCGTTCAATTCCTCTTCAAGAAAAATAAAATTGATCAGCTCGTTGGTCATGGGAAGCTAAAAAAAGGCGGGAAGGTTGAAGTAACAGACGCAGCGGGGAAAAAGACCGACTTCGAAGCAAAGCATATCATCGTTGCAACGGGCGGTCGCTCACGAGAATTACCAAGCCTAAAGATAGATGGCAAGAAGATTTTGGGTTATCGTGAAGCGATGGTATTAAGCCAGCAGCCGAAAAAGCTATTGGTTGTAGGTTCAGGAGCCATCGGTGTTGAGTTCGCGTATCTCTATAACGCTATTGGCACAGAGGTGACTATCGTAGAATTCCTGCCAAGGATTGTACCGGTAGAAGATGAAGAGGTTTCCAAGGCGCTCGATAAATCTTTCAAAAAATCGGGAATGAAAATTTATGTAAACTCGGAGGTAACCAAAGTTGATACTTCCGGTTCAGGCTGTGTCGCGACCGTTAAGACTCCTGATGGTGAAATTAAAATTGAAGCGGATGTTGTCTTGTCAGCGGTGGGCGTATCCTCCAATCTGGAAGGAATTGGACTAGAGGAAGTAGGTGTGAAGACTGAGAAGGGAAAGGTAATTATAGACGACTTCTATAAAACGAATGTTGCTGGTGTTTATGCCATCGGTGATATTGTAAAAGGCCCCGCGCTGGCGCACGTAGCTTCCGCCGAAGGAATCATCTGTGTTGAGAAAATTGCGGGGCAAAACCCCGAACCCCTGAATTACAACAATCTCCCGGGCTGCACCTATTGCTCCCCTGAAATTGCCTCCGTAGGATACACCGAAGAAGCTGCGAAGAAAGCAGGATACGAAATTAAAGTAGGCAGGTTTCCTTTCACTGCATCGGGGAAGGCGAAGGCCGCCGGAGCTGCTGACGGATTTGTAAAAGTGATTTTTGATGCTAAATATGGCGAATGGCTCGGCGCTCACTTCATTGGAGCAAATGTAACGGAGATGATAGCCGAAGTTGTGGTAGCCCGCAAGTTAGAAACAACGGGACACGAGATTGTCAAATCTGTTCATCCGCATCCAACCATGAGCGAAGCGATTATGGAAGCTGCTGCAGCTGCTTATGGTGAGGTTATCCACTTATAGACAATACCATGAAGCAATAAAAAAGCGCCCCGGTTTTTGGGACGCTTTTTTTATTGATGGCTGTTGTCAGGAGTTCTATCAAAAGTCTGATCTGTTCATGCCCGTCTGCAACACGGCTGCGTGCCGCTCGTATTTTTCTTCAATCGTTTTGGCCAGTTCAGCCTCACCATACTTGTAGAGCACCCGTTGTAATTCCCCAAGGATTACCACGTTTACCTGTAGTTCCCTGCCAAGTTCACGTTTTTGAATGTAGTACGTGGCAAGTTCATCAGCACGCTTGCTCATGACGTTGGAGATCTCTATTGCCTTCTCTTTTTCACCAACTTCAAAGAGCATATCCACAGTCTGTGCATTGGTATAATCGTAAGGAATTGATGCATCCGGCATTTTTGCCATTGCAAAAAGTAATACCTCCCGGGCCTTTTCCTTATCCCCTTGAAGAATGAGGAACTCGGCCAGCGAATTAAAGCTGCTCCGATGGTTAAGCACGAAGTTTCTGTAATCCTGGTTATAGTACACCTTCGGATCATCCAGGTTACGAAACTGAAATTTCGTCATCATGTTTTCGTAGCTCACTTTCGTATTTACCAATTCTACCTGATTAAAGGGGCGAGGATTATAAATGGGAAGAATTCTATAGGCATTGCCTTCCTGAACGACGTAGCGGCTCAGATCAACATTGAATTGCGAAAGCGAGGTGTTGTTGACATAGAGGGGGCGTTCCCAATTGGCTGTTGCCAGGACATCGAGCATGGCAAGATCTTTCTTCTCCAGGCCTCCACCTTTAACACGAAGGCGCATTTCCGGTACAATCAGGCTGTCCATGCCTTCCGGGATAATACCCATACGCCTGACTTTCTCGACATCCACTTTCAGCACAATTTCCTTGGTGGGAAGCATATTTCTTTCGCCCCCATAATTGGGATGCAGCAAGCTCCTGTTGTTCGTCTTTACCAATTCCAGGAATTTGACCAGGTCCATTTGTTTAATCCCCGCGTCGTAATAAGGCAGATAGTCGTTCAAACCACTTTGGCCGTAATTTTCAGCGGTAAGGGTATAGGGAAAGGGTTCTGATTCATAGGCCTTTCGCATACTCTGATCAATGTACCAGTCGGTATTATAGTAACTCAATACAATAACACGCACGTCTGTGCGCACTCCTTCCACTTCCTGAGAATACCAAAGCGGAAAAGTGTCATTATCGCCTCCTGTGAACAAGATCCCGTTTGGTGCGCAGGATTGTAAGTAATTAATGGCTGAATCGACTGAGAAATAGCGATTTGATCGATTATGATCGTCCCAACCTTCAGCCGCCATAAGGGCCGGGGCCGACAAGCCGATAAGTGTTGCAATGACGGCAGCTGTTTTCCTGCTTTTCGTAAATTTCACAAACGCCTCCGCCATGGCAATGACGGCAAAACCTATCCACAGGCAAAATGCATAATAGGATCCGGCATAAATGTAATCACGTTCTCGCGGTTCGGTTGGAGGGGAATTAAGGTAAACGACCAGGGCGACGCCAGTTAGTATGAATAGTAACCCGACGACTACAAAACTCCTTGTATTATTTGCCGATTGATAGAACATACCAACTAACCCGAGAATGAAGGGGATCATGAAGAAATTATTGCGACCTCTGTTTTCTGCAAGTATTGTCGGAAGTTTTTCAAACCATCCGGTCGGACTGAGCCAATCAGCATTTTGAATATCGCTTTCGCGGCCGGCAAAATTGAAAAAGAAGTAGCGCACATACATCCAGCCAATCTGGTGTTGGAACATAAATTTCAAATTATCCCCAAAGGATGGTTTTTCACCCTCACTCAATCCCAAGTAATCCCGATAGACACTGGCATGCTGAGGATCACTACTCCAGACACGCGGGAAAATTGTTTGCGCATTTGGTTCATACGTGTATTCAAACTTGTGATCCTTGATTTCATACCGATCCTTTCCTTTTTTATAAATCGGTGCTCCTTCCGTCATACCGATGGGCTGGGAAGTGAAATAAGGGCCGTACAACAGCGGCCTGCTGCCATATTGCTCCCGTTTCAGATAGCTAACGAAGGTCATTACGTCAGACGGATCATTTTCATCGATTGGGGTATTATAATCCGATCGAATCACCACTACCGCATACGATGAATATCCGATAAGAATAAATGCTGTGGCTGAGAGAAAAGTATTGAGCAGAACCTTACTGGTTTTTTGAGAATAAATTATCCCCCAAACCAATCCGGCCAACAAGAATGCGCTGAACACGATTACACCTGAACCAAACGGGAAGTGCATGTTGTTGACAAAGAAGACCTCAAAATGACTGGCAATTGTAGGTAATCCTGGAATGATGATTTCATTGATGAAGAAAATGATCAGCAAACTCGTGATCATTGCCGCGACAACACCCCAAGTTGTTGGCTTATATTTCTTAAAATAATACAATAGCGCCAGCGCGGGAATAGTCACCAGGTTAAGCAAGTGAACACCTATGGAGAGGCCCATCATATAGAAAATCAACAGCAACCAACGGTTCGCTTTCGATTCGTCCTCTATAACATCCCACTTCAGCATAGCCCAAACGACGAAGGCCGTGAAAAACGATGACATCGCATATACTTCTGCCTCCACTGCCGAAAACCAGGCAGAATCCGAAAAGGTATAGGTAAGCGAACCTACAAGTCCAGCACCCACCAAAACCCATATTTTCTCATCCGTCAACTCGTCCGGCTTCGTTATTTTCATGAGTTTGCGGCCAAACAGTACAATTGACCAGAACAGAAAAAGAACTGCGAAAGCGGAAGCCAGGACACTGGTGAAATTTATCCAGTAAGCAACTTTTGTAACATCCCCAAAGGCCAGAAAAGAAAAAAGCCTGCCAATTAACAAAAATAAGGGTGCCCCGGGCGGGTGGGGAACCTCAAGCTTGTACGACACGGCAATAAATTCGCCACAGTCCCAATAACTGGCAGTTTCCTCCATGGTAAGCCAATAGGTCACCAAAGCCACACCGAAAACTGCCCAACCTGCTATGTTATTAATCCGCTGAAATTTCATGATAAGATTAGATCGTGGTACACCTTAAGAAATAAAAGCCCGAAAATAAGGAAATTCTGGTTTCCCTGAGCGTATTTCCGATCAAGGTTTTTGGATTCCTGGAAGACGGGCAAGACCGGAAGACCTGCTTTCTGACTTTCCCGACTTCCGGACTTTTTACTTATAAACAACGACATAAAATAAAAGCCACAAAATAAATATCAGTATGTACGAACAAGACACAATAATCCAAATATACTTCTTGTCTTTTCGCGCGTAGTGTTGAATGCCTTCAACCAACAAAAACCAATAAGCGATTTCAAAAAGATTCAACGCCCTGAGTGGGTATGCCCACCGTCTATCGATGCTGTAATAATCAAAGAAATGCATCAACGAAAATGGATAGAAGGCACTGATATCATTTAATGCAGGATCTGTTTGCACTATCATGAACCATAATATTTTTAATATTTCAGGTATCAGAAAAATATACTCTGCGCCAATCACAACACCCCAGCATTGTGTATAGGTAACCCTATACCCAAACATGAAGCAACCAATCCAGACTACAAAGGCGATGACGGTGAATTTCCAGAGATAAACAAAAGGAATAGAAATGAACTTCAGCGTGCTGATCATTCTTAAGATCATACCTTCAGGACGGTCCTGAAGGAACTCAAACGCGGCTGTTTCGTTTTCAATAAAAGCGATCTTTATATAGAGCAATAGCAAGGTAGCAAGGCACAGCAGCAAAAAGAGTAACCTTTTGTCGGCTGCAAAGAATGATTTAGTTTCGTATTCCATTTGGAGATTCCGGGGCGTAACTATTGGGATCTTTATTTGTTGATTATGGTGTTTTGTCTGTAAGTTTATGATTAACTGTTCTTTATTCCAACCCAATCAGAAAACCAAAGCTGCCGCGGCAGGACAACTCCTTGCGAGCCTTCCTGCCGGCTCCCGTAAGTGGCTATTTATTTTGTTTGTCATATTAGTCGGCAGTCTTGCTGTAAGAGCCCAGGTGGCTGCAAAAAAGGATACCACGATTATCCTGATCTCAGATTTGGGTGTTCAGCTGGAATGCACACAGGCGCTGAACGATCTTTATAATTTTAAGTTTCCACAGGCTGAATACCAGTTCAAGTACCTGAAGGCCCGCTACCCGTGGCATCCGCTCCCATATTTTCTAATGGGTTTGATTGAGTGGTGGAAGATTATGCCAAACACAAAAGATCAATCACACGACGCCTCTTTCTTAGCCTATATGGATTCGACCATTCTTGCAGGCGAAAATCTATACAAGAACCATCCGCCATACAAGATTGAAGCTGCATTTTTTCTGGCTGCAGCATACGGTTTTAAGGGTCGGCTGTATGCAGACGAAGAGCGCAGGAGTTGGGGCAAGGCTGCTTCCGTGGGGAAAACAGCTATAAATTATCTGGAAGTGAGTAAGGAAAAAGAAGGGCTGAATCCGGAACTTCTCTTTGGCGATGCCCTATACAACTATTTTTCAGTCTGGGTTCCGGAAAATTATCCAGCCCTGAGGCCGGTATTGTGGTTTTTTAGAAAAGGCGACAAGGCATTGGGGTTAAAGCAACTCAAGGAAGTTTCATACAACGCCTTCTATACACGTACTGAAGCAATGGTATGGCTCATGCGTATTCTGAACAGCTATGAGAATGATCAACCCAGGGCATTTCAAATCAGTGAATATTTGCGGCAGACCTATCCCGACAATCCCTACTTTCATCGATATTATGCCCGCATGTTGTATTATCAGTCACGATTCACCGAAGCTGAGCCCGTATGCAAGCAGATTCTAGCTTTAATCGACAGTGGCCAGGTGGGTTACGAAGCAACGAGCGGACGTTATGCAGCTTTCTTTCTGGGACAAATTTATGATGCGCGAAAGAAACTGGATGAAGCGAAGAAGTATTATGAATTAGGCATGCGGTATGCGGAACAAGTTGATGCTACCGAATCAGGGTATTATCTGTATTCCATAATTGCATTGGGAGAAATTGCTGAAAAGCAAGGCAATAAGGCTGAAGCTAAACGCTTATTCAAAGAAGCCAAGAAGAAAGCCGGCCGAAAAGACGAAGCATTTAAGAGTGCCAAGCGCAGGTTAAAGAATTTGGAAAAGGGAGATTGAGGATAATCCAAATAATGGAACTACGCGATTTAATTGTAACACCTTTTGTCATCCTGCTGGTTTATGGGATTGCATATACAATACGGTCACGGGTAACCGATGACATAAATCGGGTCTATTTTATTCCAGCTTTGACTGTAAAAATTATTGGCGCGCTGGCGGTGGGCTTCATCTATCAATTTTACTATGATGGTGGAGATACGTTTAATTATCACACTTATGGCAGTCGGGTTATTTGGGATGCCTTTGTGGATTCGCCAGCCAAAGGGATAAAACTCATTATTAACAACGGTACTGACTACGCTAACGTCTACCCTTACGCTTCGAGAATAATATTTTTCACAGATCCCTCTTCATACATGGTAGTAAAGATTGCGGCAATTCTAGACCTCTTTACTTTCTCATCGTACACCGCCACTGCAGTACTGTTTGCGATCTTCAGCTTCATTGGCATGTGGATGTTTTTTCTCACTTTTTATGAGCAGTACCCGCAACTGCACCGGTGGCTGGCGATAGCTTCATTTTTTATCCCTTCCGTTTTTTTTTGGGGGTCAGGGCTGTTAAAAGACACCATAACGCTAGGCGCACTTGGAATAGCGACTTATCAACTCCAGAAGATGTTCATCGTTGGCCGTCGATCATTCTTCAATTGGTTGTTGTTAGGCCTGTCGCTTTATCTTCTTTACTCCATCAAGGTCTATATATTACTCACCTTTCTCCCTGCGGCGATCTTGTGGATCTTTTTGGCAAAACTCGAATCCATCAGGTCAACCATTCTCAAATTCATGGCATTTCCGTTCGTATTCACCGCGGCACTTGCATTGGGCTATTTCGCGATGGTGAAGGCCGGGGAGGACAACGAAAAGTATGCGTTGGCCAGCTTGGGCAAGACCGCACAGGTAACTGCCTATGATATCCGATACTGGACGGGACGGGATGCAGGCTCTGGTTATACATTAGGCGAGCTCGATGGAACATTTGGGTCTATGCTGAGGCTTGCGCCTCAGGCTGTTAACGTAACCTTGTTTAGACCTTACCTTTGGGAAGTAAACAATCCTTTGATGTTGATGTCGGCGTTGGAAAGTTTTGTTCTATTGTGTCTCTGTTTGTTCACCTTGGCAAAAAAAAATATATGGATATTTCGCACGATTGGCAATCCCGATATTTTTTTTGCTGTTGTATTCTCACTGACATTTGCCTTTGCCGTGGGTGTCTCAACTTTTAATTTCGGAACATTGGTTCGCTATAAGATTCCATTGCTTCCGTTTCTTCTTGTCGCGATTGTAGTTACCCTGCATCAATCAAAGAGTGAAACGAAATTGACAGAGTTGGAGACCACCGAATAGCGTTCCAGAATTTTCCTCCTTCCATTTTGGCCCATTTTTTCTCGAAGCTCCTGGTCTTGGATTAGTCGTATCAGGCAATTCTCCCATTGCTCAAGCGATGAAACAAGAAACCCATTGGTTCCGTCATCAATGATGCTGTTGTTGGCACCAACGGCAGCCGCAACAACAGGCTTACCAAGGGACATATACTGAAGGGCTTTGAACCCGCATTTACCTTTGGACCATTCGTCATCCGGCAATGGCATGATGCCGATATCTATTTTCACCAGTTCCGCGACCTCTGTTTTTTCATCCCATGGAATAAATAACACTGATGCTAAATCTAATGACGGCTTTCGATCGGCGATAATAGTGATCTGCACATTGTCAACATTGCGTTCTATTTTCTTCAATACAACTGCAACTTCCTCCAGGTATTTCAATGTTGAGTGTGAACCAGTCCAACCGATAACAATTTTTCCATGGTCTCCAGGTTTTAGGTAGAGGTCAGGATTGTGCCAGTTCTCTGTATCGATAGTTGTCGGATTCCAAGTCACTTTTGCACTATACAGCCTTGCATAATTTGCCAAATACGCATTCCCACAACTCACTTTATATGACCATCGGCAAATCGATCCCGTTTTTTGGCGCCACTTCAGCATGCTAATAATCCATGGTTCATGGGTTCGGTCCGTAAGCCAGATGGCGTCATCGAAGTCGTAAATGATTCGTTTCCTAAGAATTTTAGCCAGCATCCATTCGAAGACTGGGGGACCAACTGGTGTAACCTCCCTATGAATAAATATAAAATCAAAGAATGGTGCATGAAAGAGAATTGCACTTCGCTTTACAAAACCAAACGACAATGCCCATACCTTTCGGAGATATTTTCCCGAACCGAAAAAGATTTGCCAGTTGTGGGTACTTAAAAAACTTTGGACGCGAATTCCATACCCGCTACTGGATAGGACTGCAAAATATTGCTCAAAGCGAAACCGCTGCGATGGCGATGTATTCAATGGATAGGGTACCAGAAACAATATTTTCATTCCATTTCACATATCACAGGTACGACATTTCATCGTAAATTGTGCAAATTTGATAATTTATGCTGAGAATGCCCACTTGTGAAAATATCGTTTATCCCAAAATGGTTTGAAAGCTGATGCACCGAGTGATTAAGGAACTGTTTCGTTCCGCTGGAATCTTGCCATACTTAAAGCACATAAGGAAAAGGTACTTCCCTTCGGCAACGCAGCGGGAAGAAGCTAACTTTATCCCTGAAAGAATGGCGTTTTATAGACAGTTTATTAGCGAAGGTGACCTGTGCTACGATATCGGTGCCAACGTTGGCAATCGGACAGAGATATTCCTTTTGCTTGGCGGGAAGGTTGTAGCCATTGAACCGCAGCAAGAGTGCGTCAAAATGCTTAAGCTGCGGTTCGGGAACAAGATCACCTTGATTCCCAAAGCGTTGGGGGAGGAAGAGTCCACTGCCTTGATGCACATCAGCGAAACCTCTGAAATATCCTCATTGTCAGAAGACTGGATAAACGCTGTATCCCAAGCCAGGTTCAAGCACGAAAGTTGGAATAAGAAGCAATTAGTGAATATCACAACGCTTGACAACATAATCCGGATTAACGGCGTGCCAAAGTTTTGTAAGATTGACGTTGAGGGGTTTGAAGAAAACGTTCTCAGGGGACTTTCGATCACAGTTCAATTCATAAGTTTTGAATATACAGTCCCGGAAAGATTTCCAAGCATCAAGACTTGTCTGGATCACCTTTCCTCCCTGTCATCCTACGAATGCAACTTTACCATTGGAGAACAAATGCAACTAGAGCTTTCTGAATGGATTTCTCCAAGCGAGCTGCTGAGCAAGCTCAACCACGCGGGCGAGGGTTCTTTGTTTGGAGATGTCTATGTTCGCAATGTACAACCATAGTTTGCCATATGCGTTGGATAATCAAACTACTTATTGACCTTTACTTGGCGCCGCTGAGAATAAGCAGTAGGCTGGCCCTGTATGTAAAAGGTAGAATATTAACCTATGAGGAACACTATGCGATAGCCGTCGACGTTATCAGGCGAAAGTTCCCAGGTGACAATGGCACCATCGTAGATATTGGAGCCTACGATGGAGATACAGCCCGCTATTTTGCAAAAAGACTACCATACAATAAAATTCTTGGATTCGAACCAAACCCAGTGCCCTTTGAAAAAGGAAAACAAATAAGCAAGCACTACAACAACGTGGAGTTATTCAACCTCGGCTTTTCAATTGCCGAGGGGGAATTAGATTTGCACGTTACCAGCAATTTGGTCTCGTCTTCACTATTTAGTATTAAAGATTTCAGCGAAATATCTTCCGATAAAATCATTAAAGTCAAGATATCCACGCTAGATACCTTTTTCGAAAGCGAAGACAACATCCTGCTCCTTAAACTGGATACTCAAGGCGCCGAATTGGATACTCTGAAAGGAGGAGAAGCCACCTTATTGAAAACCAAACTGGTCCTCACGGAGGTCTCGGTGACAGAAATGTACGAAGGGGGGTGCCTTTACTATCAGCTAGACGAATTCTTACGCCTCCACAATTTCAGGCTCTACACCATTGTTACCAATTACAACAGTGAAGGGACCAAATACTTTGATACGCTATATTGCAATGCGAAGTACTGTTAAGGTGAACGCGCACCCTACGACAGTTGCAAATCGCTCAACCGCCAATGACGAGAATAGATGATCATTTTTTCGCACAAATTTGGCCAACTAGGTAATAGGCTATTTGCATATGCTCATCTAATTGCTAACGCAAGAGCAAATCAGCATAGGTTGGTTAACCTCGCTTTTGATGAGTACGCACAGTATTTCGAGAATACAAAACATAATTTGTTTTGCCGGTACCCACAATCCAAGAGTGCAATACCCGTCAACAGATTGAGAAGCCTTCTCTTTATTCTCAACAAGGGTATCATCAAGTTGCTTCGCGCCGTCTCTTTTAACAATAGCTTCTTTCACGAAGTCGTGGTGGCAGACTTGCCAGAATATCAATTTCAGCGTGGACAATACTGTGATCTTAATGCACCGTTCATTCAGGTTGCCTTCAAGAGGAAAAATGTTCTGCTGTTCGGAAGGTTTTTCAGGGACTATCGTAACCTGGAGAAATACCAGGACGAAATCCGGGACTTCTTTCGTCCTACTACCGCAATTCGGCAAAACGTCAGCCAATTTCTTTTACTGGCCAGGCAAAACGCAGAGTTGCTAGTTGGGATCCACATCCGTAGAGGCGACTACGAGCAATTTATTAGTGGTAAATATTTCTTTAGTCAGGAAGATTATTTAAGAAAAATGAGGGAGTTGCTGACAACGGGCGATAGAAGAACAATTGCATTTGTGATATGCTCCAATGAGTGGGTCAATCCGGCAGTTTTTAAAGGACTTAATTTCGTCATAGGTCCTGGACATGTAGTTAAAGATATGTATGCCCTGGCGGGCTGCGATTTTATCATGGGACCACCCAGTACGTATACCCGATGGGCTTCGTTCTATGGAAAGACGCCATTGTTGCAACTAGAGAGTTTAGCGCAACAAGTCAGCTTTTCACAATTTTTGACCTTGCCACCAGAACGACTGTTCGATTTTTGAGCATTCTAGGGCTTTTCAAAATGTTGCCCTTTAGCTCCAAAATGGTAATGATGAATTCGTTGCAGACACCAGCGTTTTAATAACCAACCATTGGGCGCAACAGCCGTAGCAGGGATAACAGATGGAGAGCCGCTGGTCCCTCTGAGCCGCAAAGGCTCAATCGAAAAATATAATTGACGGACTGATCAAAACGTAATAAATTGCGCGCCGGTGCGAGTATTTGAACTCAATGGTTCAACAGGTAAATCAATGGCGATGGATGACAATGTGGAGCACGTAATAGATGCCGAAAAGGTAAAATTCTTCGACTGGCAGGAGTTATGGCGTTATCTTGACCTGTTCTATTTTTTCACTTGGCGTGATGTAAAGATCAAATACAAACAGACGGTGCTTGGTTTCTTATGGGCAGTGTTGCAACCCCTGCTCATGATGGTTGTATTCACCTTTTTCTTTGGCCGGGCGCTCAATGTACCTTCGCAAAATTTACCCTATCCGGTTTTTGTCTTTTCGGGCTTGTTGCTTTGGAATTTATTCTCAACGGGTCTTACCAATTCCGCCAACAGCATGGTCAACAATGCACAAATTCTCAAGAAGATTTATTTTCCCAGGCTCATCATTCCAGTGTCATCTATTCTGGTTGCCTTTTTCGACTTTGTCATGGCTCTTGTATTATTCTTGGTCCTTTTGATCTACTATCAACAAGCGGTTTCATGGCATTTCATTTGGAGCTGGCCTCTTGCCTTGACACTGACTTTGCTGGCATCACTCGGGCCTGGGTGCTTAATGGCAGCCTTGAATGTAAAGTATCGTGACTTTAGATACGTCATTCCTTTCCTCATACAGATCTTGTTTTTCTTAACTCCGGTGATTTATCCGATCTCAATTCTTAAATACCCTTTACTTCAATACTTGATAGCCCTTTCGCCGATGTACGCAGCGGTAGAATTATTCCGCCTTCCGTTGACCGGCGCAGTCCTTAACATGCCTCTTGTGTTAACCAGCCTGATTGCATGTTTGGTATTGCTTTTCACCGGCCTTATCTACTTCAAAAGAACTCAAGACTTTTTTGCTGACTTCGCCTAATTACGATGAAACCAATTTTAGAAGTCCAGAATCTGTCAAAAAGATATAAGATCAGTCATCTACCCAAGGCCTATTTAAGCCTACGTGAACAAATGCTTACCGCTTTTCGAACCAGCGGGAATAGCAGCGAAGAATTCTGGGCGCTAAAAGATGTTACGTTTGAAATCAACCCAGGTGATTCTGTTGGCATTGTTGGAAGGAATGGTGCTGGAAAATCCACGTTACTAAAAATACTTTCCAAGATTACCCCTCCAACAAATGGAAAAATCATTTCTCGTGGGAGAGTCGCCAGTTTGTTGGAGGTAGGCACAGGGTTTCACCCTGAACTCACGGGAAGAGAGAACATCTATTTTAATGGCTCTTTGCTCGGGATGAGGCGAAAAGAGATTAGAAAAAAGTTCGATGAGATTGTCGATTTTAGTGGAGTAGAAAGATTTCTGGACACCCCCTTGAAGCACTATTCAAGCGGGATGCAATTGCGTTTAGCTTTTGCTGTTGCAGCATTCCTTGAACCCGAAATTCTGTTACTTGACGAAGTACTTGCTGTGGGTGATGCTGAGTTTCAGAAAAAGTGCCTTGGTAAGATGGAGAATATAAGCAAAAGCGGCAGGACCATTTTGTTTGTTAGTCACAATATGCAAGCCATATCGAATCTTTGCACCAAAGGAATTTACATTTCGGACGGGCGAATTGATACGCACGGTTCCGTGGGCCAAGCAATTGACGCATACCTGAAAACCGGGCGGGTTTCGCCATCCAGAAATACGTTACTTTCTCAGGTACAAAGCATCAAGCCGGACAAAGACTTTAGGTTGTTAAGCGTCTCCCTGCATCAGGATTCCACCGAAATTTTTGGCAGCGCCGTGAATGGCAAAGAATTGGAAATCCGGGTAGACTATGAGCTCTTTAACAGAATAAACGGTTTTCGTGTCTTTCTTGACGTTTGTGATCAATTCGGCACGATTGTGTTTAGGAGCTTTCACGACGAGTCAAATGCAGTGACTTTTCAGCCCGGGCGGCATTCTTCGCGGCTCAAATTACCTTCGAATTTTCTGGCTCCCATACCTTATGATTTTAAGCTTCAGTTTGGTATACACAATATTAGGATGATGGAACCTGCCGAAGGTTTTGTCTTCGGTATCAATATTGAACATAGCGGGACCTACAATAAGGCATATCACGGACAACACACCGCGGGACTGATTTGCCCTGTATTCCCGTGGACGATTCAACATGGATAACAATTGATATGGATTTCTACAGTCAACATGGTGAGGACTTTCTTTTGAATAAGATTTTTGGAGGAAAAAAGAACGGCTATTTTGTCGAGATCGGGTGCCTGGATGGCATTGAGTTCAGCAATACCTATCACTTTGAAAGGAAAGGGTGGAGGGGTTGTTGTATTGAGGCGCATAAGGATTTTATTGATTCGCTTCGTAAAAATCGCCCCAAGTCAGCGATTGTACATTGCGCAGTGGGTGAAGAAGACAGGGACAATGTGACCTTTTACGCCAATAAGGTTGGCAGCTTATCGACGCTTGACAAGAGTGAGGAGGATCGGTGGAAAAAGCACTATACAAAGGATTTTCATGGATTCGAAGAACAACAAGTATCCATGAGAACAATGACCACGGTGTTTAACGACCTGGCGCTGACGACGATAGATTTCATTTCACTGGATATTGAAGGCTATGAAGTAAAAGCACTATCCGGCCTGGATTTTGCAAAGTATAGTCCGCGTGTTTTTGTCATTGAATACAAAGATCAATCTCACAAACACCAACTCGAGCAAATTTTATTTCAGCATCAATATTACTTCCTCTCGCAAGTAGGCTGCAATCTATTCTATAGCTTGAAATATGATGATAAGAAAATCATTGATGCCGACTACGGCGATGTACAGCTGATCAAAATTGGTCAAAATGGCTTGGCGGAAACAACCAGCATTAAGCTCGCGAAACCCACGCATGTGTCCCGGATAAAGGCGTTTATCAGACGCATAGGTTTCGGCAGGATCTGGGATTCGATTAGACGACGAAAGTAATCTTTCTCCGTGATACGCACCTCACCTACTGTCATGAATAATACAAACAATATCCCATGCACAATTTGCAATTCTTGTAACATCAAAGAATTGCACACTCTTTCGGGTGGCGTGAAGATTATGGTTTGCTTCAACTGCAATAACGCTTTCACATTTCCAAAACCAGTAATACCGGACTACTCCTCCGAAGATTTTCAAGCGCGAAGTGCTGAGACGCAGTCTTTGACTTACGTTGACCAGCTTCCTAAGGAGATAAAGTTCAGTTACAACATCCAGTTGGACATTATTGAGAAAAAAATCAAGAAAGGTTCATCCATATTGGAAATCGGCGGCGGTGAAGGCATTTTCCTTGATCTTGTTAAAAGCAAGGGCTATGCCGTTGACCTTATTGAGCCCAGTATTAGTGCCTCCAATCGAGCACGAAAACGAGGCCTCAATGTCCACACCAATTACCTCAGCGAAGTCAAATCCGATAATAGATATTCGTTGATTTGTATGTCTCACGTTTTGGAGCACATGGATGATCCCATAGGAACCTTGAAACAACTCCGTCCACTACTGCAGCCCGGTGGATTCATTCTCCTGGCACAAAGTAATTTTCAGGGAATGATGCCGGTATTACTTAAGAAAAACTGGTACGCATGGCTGCCAGAACAACATTTCACGCACTTTTCCTTGAAAGGCTTAAAGTTCATAGCAAGTAAATCTTCAATGACTATTGTTGACTATCGATATTCCAGGCTGGTACATAGCAACACCCTGTATCACCGCATCCTTAAATACATACCGTTTCTTCAGGATCAAATTCACATACTATTTCAAGCACAATCAACAGAAAAGTCTACTCAATTTACGACCAAAAAAAATAAACTTCTGAACTAACCTTATCACAACAGAGGTCTCACAACAACAATGTTCGGCTATACAAAACAAATGGTATTAAAAGGGAAGGAATTTGCAAGGCAACTACCAGTAAACTTTTTGGCCAAAAATGCAGTTCATTTTAAATCCAACCTTAGTTATATATGTCCCGATATTTTTTTGTACTATTTTAAAACAGTTTGTATGATGCCAGATGGAACGTTGTTCCTATATAAAGTATGGCCACTGGCATTAAGTTTCCCTTACTTCAAGAAAAGGATTCAACATCATAGTATGAAAGGCGTTATTGACATACAGCGGCTCTGGCGTAAACGTAAAATTAAGACGCAGGGGATAAGATATTTGGTTGTACACGATCCATGGACCTCAAATTACTACCATTGGATGACGCAAGCATTGCCTCGATTGCTCTTGGCCCAAAGTCAAAATCTCCCGTTTGTGCTGCTTCTCCCCGCCAATCACTGTTCGGAATTTCATGTCAAAAGCCTGCTTATCTTTAATATCAAGAATTGGGTACCACTCGAAACCGATAGAACCTACTTCGAAGTACACGATTTAATTTTTCCGTCGCATGATATCCAGATCGGCGATTACCACGACGACTTAATACAAGAATTGGCCGCCAGGCTAAGACCCATAAATCCTCCGGAATCTGAATGCAGCTATCTATTTATTCACAGAGGCTCAAAGTCCTCCAGAAACATAATCAATGAGGATGAGGTCCTGAACGTTTTTTTATCCTGGGGGTTTAGCGTGGTTAGTTTCGAGAATTTAACCTTCGAAGAGCAACGCGCAATGGCTGGCAACGCGACGATACTTGCTGGGGTCCATGGTGCCGGGCTGACAAACATGCTTTTTATGGACAAGGGCGCAAAGGTCCTTGAACTAACCAGCGTGCTGAACGGTAACCAATACTATTACTACACGCTGAGCAACGCCCTTGGCCACGACTATTTTTATCAAGAGTGCACACCAGAAATTGAAGGAAAATCCATTCAAGAGGCAAATATACTTGTTGATTTGGAGCTCCTCAATTCTAATATTTCGCGTATGGTCAACCCTGTTCATGATTAAGCTGAAAGGAATATATACTATTCGTGATACAAGACATCCATATTATTGGGATGTCGTATTCGAATGGGAGGATGAGCTCTCCAGGGCGCTTGATATTCCACTGATACGGGTTGGCGAAAAATACGATAAACTGTACAGATCGTCTATCTCAACCAGAATTCTAAACAGGCTGAATTTTTACCAATGGAAAGACCGCTTCTTATTTAACCCATCCGGCTACTACATCGCTTTCCATATTGGCCCACCGGGCATATATTCTTTTCACAGTAGAAAAGATGTAATCCCCATTATTATAGACTTTTGGAAGTCAGAAAATCTGAAGAAATTTGAATCAATATTTTCCCTGAATAAATTTGTCTTCGTTACAAGCAAGGAGGTATTCAATTACCTTACTAGCCAGAAGCTAAAGATAAACCTCGCCCACCTTGCCTTGTCACTGCCCGACAAGTTGATGGCCGATTACTCCAATCAACAAAGACCCTTTGATCTGATTCAACTTGGAAGACAAAATGAAAAACTTACTGCTTTTACAACTCGGCTGCTTGTCGATTTTCCGGACATCAATTATGTCCATGGTCAAACAATCGATGGGAAACTACAGATGATCTCCAGCCGTCACGGCACGCTGGGAGAGTTTTCCAGCCGCGAATCTTTCATCACCTTGTTAAAAAAAGCAAGAATCAGTTTGCTTTCAGCTCCGGGTCTCGATGCTGACTCCAAACGGACGGGTGGTTTCTCGCCTGTAACTCCGCGATTTTTGGAAAGTGCTGCCTGTGGGTGTAAGTTGATTGGCATTTACCCGGAGAATGACGATTTTGTGCACTACGGAATAAATAACATATGTGCAAACGTGAAAACCTACGAAGAATTTCAGAGCCTTGTACTCAATTATTTGAAGGACCCTACGATTCCAGACTATCGCGAATTCTTACTCACCCACCTAACGACCCAAAGAGCAACTCAGCTCCTTGCCGCAATCTCTTGATCCTATGCACAGCGATATCGTATCCATTGTTGTAACGTCCATTTTTGGCCCCAATAAGTCATTACTGGCCCTGGCTGAAGGAGCAAAAAAAAAGGGCTGGCAATTCATTGTCGTAGGTGACGTGTCGTCGCCTAAAGACTTTTCCATGGAACATGTTACGTACTACGACATAGGCCAGCAGCACAAACTTCACTTCAAGCTTGTTCCACTTTGTCCCGAGCGGCATTATACAAGAAAGAACATCGGTTATTTAATCGCCATCTCAAACGGAAGCCATGTCATTGTTGAAACCGATGACGATAACATACCCAATCCGGAATTCTGGCAGCCTCGTCATAGGTCCGTTCATGCTCGCGAAGTGCAAGGATCGGGCTGGATAAATGTGTATAAGTTGTTCAGTGCGCTGAACATCTGGCCAAGGGGGTACCCGCTCGAAGAAATACATTCAGACAATCGGCAATTCCAGCACTCAGCCATTTCACAACAAGTATCCGGTCCGATTCACCAGGGACTAGCTGACGAAAATCCAGATGTAGATGCCGTTTTCAGAATGACCCAGGAATTGCCAGTCGCATTTGAGAAGAATGGATACTTCCATCTTGGCAAGGGTGTGTGGTGCCCGTTTAATAGTCAGAATACAACGTGGTTTAAGGAGGCCTTCCCGCTGCTTTATCTGCCCTCATTTTGTTCGTTTAGGATGACAGACATCTGGAGAAGTTTTGTCGCCCAACGGATTGCCTGGGAGTGTGATTGGGGATTGCTCTTTCACGAGGCAACCGTGTGCCAGGAAAGAAATGAACATCGGCTGATAAAAGATTTTGAGCAAGAATTACCTGGCTACCTTCATAACAATAAGATAAAACTCCTCCTCGACGGTCTAACCTTAAAAAAAGGTGTTGATCAAATCGGGAATAATATGTTGTCCTGCTATGAGGTATTGATTAAGAATCATATTATTTCTGATACGAAAGAATTACTTTTATTGGAAGCCTGGCTCAACGATTTGAAATCACTACAATGATGCGCGTTCGAATTGTAAAAGACTGGCCCTATCCTGAAAGCTTTTTTGGGCAAACACCGTCGGGTGATGGGGAGTGGGACGGGATCATGTTTACGGAAGAAAAACTCGCAGTGTGTGACTACCTTATTGTGCTGCAGCGTCCGCCCTATTCAATTAAGGTTACTTGTCCGGAAGGAAATGCCTGGCTCATTACGCAAGAGCCTCCAACAGACTATTTCGATTTTTTTATCAAATCCTTTAAATATTTTGATCGGGTATACTCCTACTACAAGAATATTGACCACCCACATATTCAAAGCATGCAACCTGTCCTACCGTGGCATCTTCTCAAGAGCTACAAAGAGCTGAGTGCAATCACCAAAGAACATCTGTCGCATAAGAAACCCGAGTTAGTTTGGATTACAAGCAACAAGAGTGGGTTTCCCGGCCAGAAAGCAAGAATGCTACTGAAGGAGTACATGCAAGCCTCCCATTTTGATTTCCATCTGTTTGGTTCGGGATTCACACCTATCCACGATAAATTCGACGGCCTCTTTCCGTATCAGTACGCGTTGGTGATTGAAAATTATTCCACCGATCACTACTGGACTGAGAAACTTGCAGATAGCTTTTTGTCCTGGTGTTTACCCTTTTACTGGGGCGCTGGCAATTTGGAGACATACTTTGATCCGGATAGCTTTATCAGAATAGATATACATGATCCAGAAAGGGCTTTGTCAACAATCCGGGATGCAATAAAAAATAACGAATGGGAAAGAAGGCTTGGCGCAATTGAAAAAGCGAGAAATCAGATATTGAATGAATACCAGTTTTTTCCCTATGTAACGAAAATGATCAAGGAACATCGCGCAACAAATTTGCCTATGACAAAAAAAGAACGTTACATCCCCTACAATCCACACCCGTGGGCCAATCATAGAACTAATCAAGTAAAATACTATATTAGGCGGGTATGGAATTTGCTGTTTTCAAGAAAGTGGTAAGGATTGATGGCAAGTACGCATCCACTGAAAATGATAAGTTATTTTACCTACCACGGCAAATTTAAGGACAATTCCTATTTGATTCTTCATTGAGTCCAAACCGATATTAAATATTCAGATGACCAGATGGGAGAGGTACATTGCATTGTCTCTGAGGAGAATCTCCAAACATATAATGGGACTCCCGGATGAGTTCGAAACCACCTCCGAAAACTGCGACTATTTCAACCAAGCAGCTTCGGACCTGATTAAACACGGCCTCGAATCTGAATTTCCATTTGCGGTTTCCCGATTCGGCTACAGCGAACTAAGGACGTTGCTCACGTATCTTCATATCCGTGGAACGGAAACTGATTTTCACAAGCTACTTTCGTTTGTAAAAGGTGAAAAGGTAGAGCCGTGGTGGCACCCCAACACAATCAAAATAATCACGCACAACGCAGGTCTGTTCCCACGGGAAATCAAGTTCATTGAACAATTTTGTGAATTGCTGCTCCTGGATATGACTGAGATAGATGTTCTCGGTAGTTGGCTGGGTGGCGAAAGAGAAATCAAACCAAGAATGCCCAATACCAAATTCATGCGTTTCCATGACTTTTACCATTTTTTGCATCCGGATCCGTGGACTTCGGCCCTCAAAGACAAGAAAATCCTGGTAGTACACCCATTTTCAAAGTCGATCCAAACCCAATATAGGCTGAAGGATAAGGTGTTCAAAGGAGCTCATCAATTGCCCGACTTTGAGCTAACTACCTACAAGGCGGTTCAGAGTATAGCGGGCAACAGGCCACCTGGTTTTGACAACTGGTTTCATGCCTTGGAGGCCATGAAGAACGATATTTCTAAAATTGATTTCGATATCTCGATTCTTGGTTGTGGGGCCTACGGCATGCCACTGGCCGCATTTATAAAGAGAGATCTCAAGAAAAAGTCAGTTCACCTAGGCGGAAATACACAAATATTGTTCGGCATTAAGGGAAGCAGATGGGAAACTGATCCTACATTTGCCCCTATACTTAATTCTCATTGGGTAAAACCATTACCCGAAGAGACTCCAGATGGACACCAAACGATTGATAGTAATTGCTACTGGTGAATACTGGCTACTCCAGGGAAAATATGGCCATTCAAGACAGTAACCGCCCCTTCTTTTCCATCATTATACCCACCTACAATAGGGCAAAATATCTGCCAATGGCGGTGCATTCATTACTTGTTCAGGATTTCAGGGCATTCGAAATTATCGTTGTTGATGACGGCAGCACGGATGAAACCCACGCAATGATAGCCGATTTGGCGCGGAAGCATCCCTGCATAAAGTACCATTTCAAGAATAATGAGGAACGAAGTATAGCGCGAAACTACGGCATACTTCACGCGACTGGACAATATATCGGATTCCTTGATTCCGATGATAAAGTCTACCCGAATCACCTGCAAGTAGCCCACGGCCTACTGGAAAGAAATGACTTTCCTGAAGTTGGCCATCTAGGATTTGAATCCGTCAGCATATCCGGGAAGAAGATTTCCATTAGCAACCAATTCGACGAGACCTACAAAGAAAAATTGATCCACGAAAATATCACGCACGGAAATGCAATATTCATTAGAGGTGACATTGCCAGAAAAATAAATTTTATTCCAAGTCCCTCAGCAATCCTCTCAGAGGATTGGTATTTATGGTTGCGGCTAGCGTCACGATATCCGTTCTACTTTGATAATACTGTAACGTCTTCGGTAGTGCATCATGATGCGCGCAGCCTTCTGAATATTGATCCTGACAAACTCATTGCAAGCACCAATACAATAGTTCGCTATTTAAAAAGAGATAAACCATTCACAACTGAATACAGGCATAAAACAGGATATCACTACGCGAACCATTACACTTTTCTCACGCTGATCCTGGCCTTAACAAAATCAAGGAGGCTTGATACAGTCAAGTATTTAATTCGAGCGATCTGGTATGATCCCACAGTAATTATAAGGAGAAGATTCCTGGCCTCCGTCAAACACTGGTTTTAAGATCCCATACTTATGCAAACTGAACGGCACCTACCATTTCCAACCTGTGACTGGCTCACAACAGAACGATCCAAATTGTGTTAGTCGACAAGAACGAAAGGATACAATCGCTCGATTTTCTCCGGGGAATTGCCGCTTGCGCGGTAATGCTATTTCATTACACCGCCAGGACGTCCATCTTCCTTTCTGATGGAAACCCATTGCGCATCGCAGGTTCTTATGGACACTTTGGTGTTGAAATTTTCTTCGTCCTTTCGGGATTTGTGATTCCTTATTCCATGTATGCAAGTTCATATAAAATAAGCCTGTTGGGAAAATTCTTACTTAAGAGATCCATTCGCATTGAAATACCTTATCTCGTTGTAATCGTATTGGAGGTAGCATTGATTTACATCAGTTCGTTAACACCCTGGAAAAGCGGTGTAAGTGAAAGGTTGGAGATGAACAACATCCTGCTGCATGCTGGCTACCTCAATGGCATTCTGGAGAAACCATGGCTTATCCCTGTGTTTTGGACCCTGGCTATCGAATTCCAATTCTATTTACTCATTGCAATTCTATTCCCTTTATTTACACGGCCGAGCGTCTTAACGCGCATTTCAATTGTTGCCGGTATCGCTACCCTCAGCTTTATATGCCCCCAGCCGTACCTTTTTTTCAGCCATGCCCTGTTTTTTCTGATTGGCATTGTTGCCTTTATGCGGGCGTGTAAAATTATTCCGTTTCGTGAATTTATTTTGTTGTCTGCCGGTATTTTGCTTTTGTTGTTTTTGCAGCAAGGGCCAGTGTATTTCTTCATTGTAGTGTTGACGACTATTGTGATTTTGTTTTTAAAACCCGATTGGAAATGGGCAAGCTTTCTGGGAATGATCTCATACTCTGTGTATCTTATTCATGTACCCTTCGGTGGAAGGCTCTTGATGCTGACGCAAATGTTTGTCCACAATGAGTGGATTAAGTCGCTGTTGATTGTTGGATTTTTGGCTTCTACCGTACTGGCAGCCTGGCTATTTTATCTATTTATTGAAAAGCCTTCTGTTATTTTGTCAAAAAGAATCACGTATAAGAAAACCCGGTAATTCCGCCATCTTGCATGTATTTGAATATTGACGCATGAAATTCTTAATCACACTCTACAAATACCTACGATTTTGGGGCGGCCCGTACAAATGCATTGTTTGCTCCAGGCGCATTCGGATTTTTTTTCCACTCTCTACCAGCCTTCAACAAAAAGCAAAATCGAACGGTTTTCCATACGACTTCAAAAGAATGGAGACTTTGAATTACGAAATGTGCAATTGCCCATTTTGCCTCTCCAGTGACAGAGAAAGGCTTTACCTGATATTCCTCGACAAATATCTCGCAGACAATAGCAGGCAATATTCAATTCTTGACTTCGCCCCAAACGCTGCTTTTTCAAAAGCAATAAAGGCCTACGGCCATCGCTACACGTCCACTGACTTGTTTCGAACCGACGTCGACATCCAACTAGATGTTTGCGATATGAAAGAAATAGAGAACGAAACATTTGACCTTATTGTTTGTTCACACGTGCTGGAGCACGTTCCCGATCCGGACAAAGGAATGAGAGAAATTCATAGGATCATGCGCCCAACTGGAAAAGCTATCATAATGGTTCCTCTATTTTGGGATGTGGAATCAACAACGGAGGACAAGCGTCACAATACAGACGAGCTCCGTTTAAGACACTATGGCCAGGATGATCACGTGCGACTCTTTGCGCGCACCGATTTTCTAAAGCGGCTACACCTTGCAGGTTTCGATGTCGCGCAGATAAAGCCTCATGAATTGGACCGGGAAAAAATCAGAGAAAACGCCATCGCCGACAATAGTATTTTGTATATCTGTTCAAAATCCTCGTGACTTGATGCACCTATGAAAAGTTCAAGTGCATTGAGAATTCTGATCATTATCCCAAATCTTGGGAGGGGTGGCGCCCAGCAAGTATTTTGGCAACAGATGAATCACCTGGCGCTTCACTTCGAGGTCTTCGGCTGCGTGTTCAATTGGGACGGCGCGTTTGAGCAGGACAAACTTGGAAACATCATCTCGCTTGATGTCCCCGGCGGGAAAACGTGGCTTCAAAAAGTATACTATTTTATCATCCGAATCCTCCGCTTACGAAAGATAAAGAAGGATAGAAAAATAGATATATCGATTAGCCACCTGGAGGGCGCGGATTACGTAAATCTACTGTCAAGATATCTGGATCGCACGATCTGCTGGGTACACGGGACAAAGCGGTTTGACGAGAATATCACCGGAACCATTGGCCTAATCCGACACCGCATACTGATGCCGGTCATTTATCGCCGAGCGCAAAAAATAGTTACTGTCAGTCGTGGCATTCGTGATGAGTTGTCGCGCAGCTATCCCAGCATTGTTCCCTTACTTAAGACAATCTACAATGGATTCGATATTGAAGGGATTCAACAATCCAGCCGGGAAGAGACAGACGAAAACTTTGTCAGATTGTGCGGAACGTCATCTGTTATCATCACGCATTGCAGATTATCCAGGCAAAAAAATCTCACGGCCCTTGTTAGAATTTTCGAAAAGGTGGCCAAGATCGCTCCATCAAAATTGGCCATTCTGGGAGATGGCGAACTTCGGCATGCCATCATAGACGAATGCAGCGCGCTCCAGCTAAAAACCTGGACGTGCTGGGACGGCGCACCCTTCGCTGGCTCATATGACGTCTATTTCATGGGTCAACAACAAAACCCATTCAAATATCTGAAGCACGCACATTTATATGCCATGACTTCCGGCTGGGAAGGGTTTCCACTTGCCTTATGTGAAGCGATGGCGATCGGATTACCCGTAATGGCGGCCGATTGTTTTACCGGGCCAAGAGAAATCATTGCGCCGGACATCAATTCGCAGCAACCCGTGCAAACTCCCTTTCATACACAGTACGGCGTTCTCATGCCGTTAGCTGACCGTATTAACCCGCGTGCCATCGAGCACTGGACAAGCGAAATCGTCAATTTACTAGGTAAAACAAACGTGAGCAAAACCCAAACCACAGCTGGCATTGGTAGAATTCAGGAATTCTCGTTCTCAGAGACAATGGAGCAGACGGTTAGTCTCATCGGAGAAGTTGCCAATGTCAACACCAACGGCAAGGATTTGTAGCCGTCTGTATTCGGCCAAACGCCAAGAGAATGGCATTTCCCACAATTAGAGTCAAAAACAAACCGCGAAAACCGCTAGATTAGGAAACTCTTAATAATTTCGAATCCTAAAATCATGAATTCAAATTAGATGAAACTTATAAACTTTGAGTCATTGCAAAAAGGGGCCGATACCATCCGGAGAGACTATGATTCAAAAACGCCCTTCCACTACACCATGTTCGAAGGTTTTTTCACCCCCCAGGCTGCCGAATTGATTTACGATGAATATCCGGCAATACAGGATGGGAAGTGGGACGGCACGACCTACATAGACCAGAAAAATAAGTTCCAAAAAACAACATTTGAACCCAACTCTATCCTGGAAAATGCTATGTCGGAACTGAATTCAGACCCATTCCTCCACTGGCTGGAAAAAATCAGCGGCATTGACAATTTAAAGGCGGACATGGAATTATTTGGAGGTGGCTTGCATCAGTCTATTGCAGGGGCATTTCTAAACGTTCATGTCGATTATAACATTCACCCAAAAACAAAATATCACCGGAGACTCAATGTTCTGGTATACATGAATAAAGACTGGAAAGATGAATATGAAGGTCATCTGGAGTTGTGGGATTTCTCACAAGGAAAAAAAATTCAACTGGCTAAGTATGCGCCGCTTTTTAACCGATGTGTAATCTTTGAGACAAACGAAATCTCATATCACGGTCACCCAAAGCCCCTGAAAACGCCAAGCGGCGTTAACAGAAAGTCCATCGCCACATACTACTATACCGAAAGCAGACCATTGACCGAAATCGCTGAGGCGCACAATACGATCTATGTAAATACCGAGGGCCTTGCGGGCCAGTTTAAGAGACTCATCTCCGGATCCAAAGCCTTTGTAGAAAGATTCATTAAGCGATAGGAACCCACCATTGAATAAGCCAAAGATCTTAGTTGTCGAGAATGCAATTGCCGTAACCGGAGGCCTCCTGTCCATTGTTCGAAGTTGTCAATATCTCCGGAACTACTTTACATTCACTTTTGTGGTGCCGATGCCCGGTGCAGCCAAAGATTATATATTGAGCAAGGATTTTGAGGTCTATGTCCTTCCAATGAAGGAGATTAGGAAAGACTTTTTTTCCCTGCTCGGCTATTTCCCCGCACTCGTGTACAACGCAATCCGTCTATCTTCGCTAGTGAAGCGGCTTGATGCTGATCTTATTGTCTCGAATGATCTCTACAATCTTGTGCCAGCAACCTATAAATTTTTTGGCGGGGGTTTACCATACATCGTTTACGTCCGTTTTCTTCCTTCTAAATTTCCCCAGGCGTTGGTGCGGGTTTGGTGCTACCTCAGCAAGCATTTGGCAACCGCTACGATCGCCGTTTCGCGGGCTGTAATGAATGAATTAAACTATCAAAAAAATGTTGTGCTTATCGGCGGTGAACTACCTGAAATCCAGGTGGAATTCGTACCAAGTTCGGCAACAAAAATTTTGTATCTCGCCAATTTCATAGAGGGAAAGGGCCAGGAGTCCGCCCTTGAAAGCTTCGCACTGCTTTGCACGAAGTATCCCGCATGGAAATTGCGGTTTGTTGGTGGAGACATGGGACTTCAAAAGAACCGGCAATTCAAAGCTTATCTTTTTAAACTATCAAACGATTTAGGGATCAGCCAGCAAGTTGAATGGGCGGAGTTCGAAGTGGATATATCGAGAGAATATTCTAAAGCCGCTATTGTGCTAAACTTCTCCGAATCCGAATCATTCTCTCTAACCTGTCTTGAAGCGCAATACTACGGCAGGCCCGTAGTGGCTACCCGATGCGGCGGACCAAGCGAAATTATTGATCACAACGAGTCAGGAATCATGGTGGACCTAAAGGATATCGCTGGAATGGCAAAGGCAATCGAATACCTGATCAATCACCCGGCAGAACGGGAATTAATGGGCAAAAATGCTTATCAACGGGTCCGGGAAAGATTCTCCTATGAAAATACAGTTGGAAGGTTGAAGAAGGTATATGATTCCGCACTTCTAAAATAAACTTCTACCCACTACTACCAAATAATACCCCTTTTCTCTTACTTTTACCAAATATTATTTGGAATAACCCCGCTATCACAATTATGAAACACATAAAAATAGACGCTACGGACAGGAAGATCCTGGAACTGCTCCAGGCAAATTCAAATATTACAAATGCCCATCTGGCCAAGGAAATTGGACTCTCTCCTGCTCCGACCCTGGAAAGGGTCAACAAGCTCGAAACTTCAGGCGTCATCAAGAGTTATCATGCTGTTTTAGACCCCAGCAGCGTTGGTATCGGGGTAAGCACGTTTGTGATGGTCACCCTGAAAGGCCATAATAAAGAGAATATTGATAAGTTCAATGCAGCCATTAACGGTATTGATGAGGTAATCGAGTGCCATCATATTACCGGTGCCGGCGACTTCATTTTGAAGGTTGTAAGCGCTGATATCTCCGCCTACCAGCAACTGATGCTTGAAAAAGTTTCCAATATTGAAGTGGTAGATAGCCTCCAGTCCATGGTTATACTTTCTACTTTTAAGGACAGTAAGTCCATACCGCTACCTAATGTTTAGCGATCACCGCTTTTTCATTATTCGGGTATGCAGCAAGGCTTGACAACTTAAATTTATTCCTGCTTTATGGTAGTCGAAAAAAACTTAATTCTGGATGCACACCAGATCCGCCAAAAGATCAAACGCATTGCGGTTGAGATTTATGAGCACAACTTCAAGGAAAAAAGCATTGTTGTCGCCGGCATTGAGGGACAAGGGCACATTCTGGCAAAACTCCTGGCAAAGGAAGTCCGGCAAATCTCTCCCCTGGAAGTCATGCTTGTTAAAGTCAGTCTGGACAAACTGGCGCCTCAACAAAGCGAGGTGACGCTCGATTGTGATATTAAATCGCTGAAAAAAAAGTGTATCATACTGGTAGATGATGTGCTCAATACAGGCCGGACATTTGCTTATGGCATGAAACCATTTCTGGATATAGAAGTGAAAAAGATTGAAACTGCCGTCCTGGTGAACCGAAGTCATACGCTCTTTCCCATCTACCCGCAATACACTGGCTATGGGTTAACCACAACCATAAAGGATCACGTCGCAGTTGACCTTGGAAAAGAACCC
>Ga0224500_10000078_pt1 | contig 67293 bp, 64 predicted proteins | sample SF_Oct11_sed_USG_FD_168126 | JGI IMG/M metagenome (GOLD analysis project Ga0224500, IMG submission 168126) | Sediment microbial communities from San Francisco Bay, California, United States - SF_Oct11_sed_USGS_4_1 | ecosystem: Environmental > Aquatic > Marine > Sediment | place: USA: California...
GCTGGTCAAGGCGGGACAGGCCATCTGGCGAGGAGGCGACACGGCGTCCGGCGTGCCCGCGTGCTCGTCGTGCCACGGCCCGTCCGGCGCGGGCATCCCGAAGAGCTACCCGCGCCTGGCCGGGCAGTACGCCGACTACACGTACGCGCAGCTGCGCGCGTTCAAGACCGGGGAGCGGGCCGCCGACAAGGGCGGCAAGGACGTCAAGGGCCGCGTGATGGTCGGCGTCGTCGAGCACCTGACCGACGCGCAGATGAAGGCCGTCGCGGAGTACGCCTCGGGGCTGCGCTAGCCGGCCGACGCAAAGCGTGTTCCTGCGCATGGCGATGACCCGAGACGCCTGCGTTGCACGTTTTGCATCGGGGTGAAGCCAGGGCGGCCGCCTAGGGAAGCTCTGCGTAACCCGCGGATGCGCGACGCGCTTCCCCGGGACGATGGCTAGGCGCGGTCCGAAGGGCGTGGCAGGCCCCACGCCCAAGGACCGCAACACCGCCAGCGCCCGGGGAAGCACGTCCCGAAGGGCAGCCGAGCGAACTGCACATGATGGATTGCGGACAGTCTTGCATGCGAGGCTGCGCGCGCCGTGAGGTTACGCAGAGGTTCCCTAGGGGCGGCCCGGCGGCGGCCGCCGGAAACTGCACGCAACAACGCGCGCGACGCGGTGCCGCAAGCCCGTTGGAGCCGCTTCGCATTGAGTTCCTCGGCGCGGTTCGTTCCCGTCCCTGCGGGCGGCCCGGCCGCAAGCCGCGCCGCCCGCGGCTCTTCCGGAGTTCCCCGTGACCGACGTCGCCGTGGTCTCGCTGCACCTGTACCCGGTGAAGAGCTGCCGCGCGATCGATGTTCCGCGCGCGACGGTCGCCACGACGGGCCTCGCCGTCGCAGGGGCGCGCGACCGCGAGTGGATGGTCGTCGACGCGCAAGGGCGCTTCGTCACGCAGCGCGAGCACCCGCGCATGGCGCTGATCGAGCCGCTCGTCGAGGACGGAACGCTGCGGCTGCGCGTGCCCGGCAGCGAGCCGCCGGTGTTGCGCGCGCAGGGCGATGCGCGGGAGGTCGTCGTCTGGCGCTCGTCGGTCCGCGGCTTCGACGCGGGCGACGACGCCGCGGCGGCGCTCTCGACGTTTCTCGGCGCCGACGTGCGCCTGGTGCGCTTCGACGACGCGCTGCCGCGGGCGTGCAATCCCGACCACGCCGGCGAGTCGGGCGCGGCGACGCTGTTCGCGGACGGCTACCCGTTGCTGGTGATCGGGCAGGCGTCGCTCGACGGCCTGAACGAGCGGCTGGCGACGCGGGGCTTTCCCGCGGTGCCGATGAACCGCTTCCGCCCGAACGTCGTCGTCGCGGGACTCGAGCCGCACGGCGAGGATCGCGTCGACCGGCTCGTCTTCGGCGACGTCGTGCTGCGGCCGGTCAAGCCGTGCACGCGCTGCGTGGTCACGACCACCGACCAGGCAAGCGGGGAACGCTACGCCGAGCCGCTGCGCACGCTGGCGACCTACCGCCGCGACGAGCGCTTCGGCGGGGTCACGTTCGGCGTGAACGCGATCATCGCGTCCGGGGCAGGCGGCAGCCTGGCCGCGGGCATGCGCGGCACGGCGGGCCCGGACGTCAGGTGATCGGGTCGGTCGGCGCGCACATGATGACGCTGTCCGGGCCGTAGCCTTCGCCGATCCAGGCCGGGTCGGCGCGCATCTCGTTGCGCAGCGTCACCTCGGGCGTGTAGCGGTGGTTCAGCAGGCCCGGGTTGAAGAAGCGCCACAGCGCTCGCGTCCCCGCAGGGCACGCCCCGCTCACCGGGTGGGGCAGCGCGATGTGGAACACCGCCGGGCTCTCGTGGATCCAGGTGCCCGCGTACCGCTCGCCCACGCGCGCGCACTCGGCAGGGTCGGCCGAGTAGAAGTGCGAGTTGCCGACCGCGGGCGTGAGGTAGTAGCGGCACACCGGGCTCGCGCCGGGACGCGGCGCGTCGTAGGCGAGGAAGCGCACGCCGGTGCGCTCCCAGCCGGCGATGGCGCCGGAGTCGAGCGCTTCGACCTCGCCCGGGTCGGCCGTGATGAAGTAGTGCCGCAGCCCGGCGTGGTAGTACTCGACGACAGCCCTGCGGCCCTCCGGGTTCGGCGCGTCGGGCGTGAGGTACTGGCGCACGAGCGGCAGCATGACGTCGAGCCGCGAGTAGTAGTCGGGGCCGGAGCGGTTGCTGCACGAGGCCTCGCCGCCGAAGAGCGCGCCGCGCAGCTCGTAGTAGCCGCCCTCCGGCAGGAACGTGTACAGCCCCGAGCCCGACGAGCCGACTTCCGTGGTGCCCTGGCTCCACTGCACCCTGACGAAGCTCGAGCCGTCCGAATACGACTGGTAGCCCGTCGTCGAGCCCTGGCTGAACTTCGCGAGGTCGCCGTTCGGGTGGTGCAGGCCCGTGGCCACGGCGAGCGCCGGCACCGGCTCGGCGCGCCACGCCGAAAAGAACACGCCCGCGGGAGGCGCCCGGTTCAGGCGCAGCAGCGCGTAGTCCCAGTCGTCGCTCCGCGCGAGCAGCGCCGCGCCGCCACCCTGCAGCACGTACGCCGGCGTCGCGGTGCTCCCGCAGGATTGCGCCCTGAAGAACCAGTAGACGCTGATCGTCCCCGCCTCGAACGCCGACTCGATGCAGTGGGCGGAGGTCAGGAGGTATGGCACGAACGAGTTCACCGAGTCGTTGAGCAGCGCTGCGCTGCACGCGTACGTGAACCCGTTGCGGTCGCCGAACACGATCTTGCCGAGGCTGTTGGCCGCCTGCTGCAGGGCGGTCGACGGCGACACGCACGCAACGTCCGCGTTGCACGTTCCCGACATCCCAATGTCGGAGAGTCGCTTCGCCATCGCGTCGCGCAGGGCGACGCCGGCCGCCGTCAGGCGCGACGCCGTGCCGAGGACGAGCGCACCGTCGGCGATCGACGCGCCGGCCGGCGCGCTCACCTCGACGATCGCGGTGTCGCCCTCGAGCACAGGGGTCGCGAACGCGCCGTCCCGAGCGACCGCACCGGCGATCTCGTCCGCCGGGTAGGGGCCGTGCACCGTTGCGCCCGGCGCGCTGCCGGCGAAGCGCAGCGCGAACCCGGCGCCCTGCACCGAGAGGGCAAGCCGCAGGCCCGCCGCGCCCGGCGAGCGCACTTCGACGCGCGCCGTCCGCGCCCCGTCGGCGGACTCGTGCCACGCGAGCCCTGCGAGCGCCACCGCGCGAGAGGACTCCGGCACCTCGCGCGGGAAGCCGATCACGAGGGGGCGCTGCTTCGACGGCGACGCTGCGTCGGCCCGCGCGGCCGCTGCAGCACCTCCCGCCCGCTGCGCACGGAATTCGGTCGCCGGTTCGGGCAAGTCGATGCGCAGCGCGGGGGTGGAAACCACGGCAAGCGTCGCCACGGACTTCTGTGCGACCGTCGCCGGGCGGTACTCGGCCGGCGGCACCGCATTCACGGCGCCGGTAACGCTCGCCGCGCCCGCCGTCCCCATCCCCAGTGCCGCCGCCGCGATCAAGCGGCCGATTCGCGCCAATCGTTGTTCCATCGACTCCCGCCTGTGCCGTCGCCTGCCCCGAATGAGATCAGCGCGGCCGCCTAAGGTTCCACCGGCTCGGCCGGGCTGCGCAGGCACTCGGCGAGCGCTTCGCGCCAGTCAGGCAGCGCGAAGCCGAACGCGCGCTCGAACTTCCCCGTCGCCAGCACGCCGTAGGCCGGTCGCCGCGCCGGCGTGGGGTAGTCGCGCGTGGCGATCGGCACCACGCGCGGCCGCGGCACGTCGCCGAGGATCGCCCGCGCGAACCCGTGCCACGTCGTGCTGCCGCGCGACGACAGGTGATAGAGGCCGCAGCGCTCGCGCAGCTCGTCGCGTCCCTCCGCGAGCACGCGCGCGGTGGCGCGGGCGAGCGCGCGGCTCCAGTTCGGCACGCCCACCTGGTCGTCGACGACGCGAAGTTCCTCGCGCTCCGCAGCCAGCCTCCGGATCGTCAGCAGGAAGTTCGCGCCCGAGAGCCCGTACACCCAGCTCGTGCGGAATACGAGCGCCTCGGCGCCGCTCGCGGCGATCGCCTGCTCGCCGGCGAGCTTGCTCGCGCCGTAGACGGACAGCGGCCCCGTCGGCGCGTCCTCCGCGTAGGGCTGCGCCGCGCCTCCGTCGAAGACGTAGTCCGTCGAGTAGTGCACGACGAGCGCGCCCAGCCGCTTCGCCTCCTCGGCGATCACGCCCGGCGCGACCGCATTGACGGCGAACGCGAGGTCGCGCTCGCGCTCCGCGCGATCCACCGCCGTGTAGGCGCCCGCGTTCACGACGATCGCCGGCGCGACCTCGCGCATCTTCGCGACGATGGCGTCCGGCGAAGCGAGGTCGAGCGAGGCGCGCCCGGCGGCCACCACGCGGCCGAGCGGCGCCAGCAGCGGCCGCAGCTCGGCGCCGACCTGCCCGCCGGCGCCGGTGAGGAGGATCGTCTTACGGATAGGTCTCTGCCTGCGCGAGGAGCGGCGCGGCCGCGTCCTTCGCGGAAACGACGGGAGCCGCGCCGGCGAGTGGCCAGGCGATCGCGAGCCGCGGGTCGTCCCACCGGATCGCGCGCTCGTGCTCCGGCGCGTAGTACGCCGTCGCCTTGTAGAGGAAGTCGGCGTACTCCGAGAGGACGAGGAAGCCGTGCGCGAAGCCGGGCGGGATCCACATCATCCGCTTGTTCTCCGCCGACAGCACCTCGCCCACGGCGCGGCCGAACGTCGGCGAAGAGCGCCGCAGGTCCACCGCGACGTCGTAGACCTCGCCGGCGACCGCACGCACCAGCTTCCCCTGCGGCTCGCGGACCTGGTAGTGCAGCCCGCGCAAAACGCCGCGCCGCGAGCGCGAGTGGTTGTCCTGCACGAACGCCGCCTCGATGCCGGCCTGCGCGAACGCCCGCGCGTTCCACGACTCGAGGAAGAAGCCGCGCTCGTCGCCGAACACCTTCGGCTCGACGACGCGGACGTCGGGAATCGCCGTCGCGCGGACCTGCATCAGCCGATGACCGGGTCGGAGAGCAGGCCGAGGAGGTAACGGCCGTAGCTGCTCTTGCCCAGCGCCGCGCCCAGCCGCTCGAGCGCGGCCGCGTCGATCCAGCCGAGCCGATAGGCGATCTCCTCGGGGCAGGCGATCTTCAGTCCCTGCCGGCGCTCGATCGTCTCGATGTACTGCGAGGCCTCCAGCAGCGACTCGTGCGTGCCGGTGTCGAGCCACGCCATGCCGCGCCCCATCAGCTCGCAGGAGAGCTCCCCCCACGCGAGGTAGCGTCGGTTGACGTCGGTGATCTCGAGTTCGCCGCGCGCGGAGGGCTTGAGCTCGCGCGCGACGTCGAGCACGCGGTTGTCGTAGAAGTAGAGGCCGGTCACGGCGTAGCGCGACTTCGGCTGCTTCGGCTTCTCCTCGAGGCTCACCACGCGGCCGCCCGCGTCGAACTCCGCCACGCCGTAGCGCTCGGGGTCCGCGACCGCGTAGGCGAAGACCGTGGCGCCGGACTCGCGCGCGTTGGCGCGCGCGAGCTGGACGTGCAGGTCGTGGCCGTAGAAGATGTTGTCGCCGAGCACCAGCGCGGAGGCGTCGCGCCCCACGAAGTCGCGGCCGATGACGAACGCCTGCGCGAGCCCGTCGGGGGACGGCTGCACGGCGTAGGAGATGTCGAGCCCCCACTTCGCGCCGTCGCCGAGCAGCTGCGCGAAGCGCGGCGTGTCCTCGGGCGTGCTGATCAGCAGGATGTCGCGGATCCCCGCGAGCATCAGCGTGGTCAGCGGGTAGTAGATCATCGGCTTGTCGTACACCGGCAGCAGCTGCTTGCTCACCACCTGCGTGACCGGGTAGAGCCGCGTGCCCGAACCGCCGGCGAGAACGATCCCCTTGCGCCGTCCGCTCGCGCTCACTTGGCCGCCTCCGCGTACTGCTCGGCGATCCACCGCCGGTAGTCGCCGCTCTGCACGCTGTCGAGCCAGCTCGCGTTGTCGAGGTACCAGCGCACCGTGCGCTCGAGCCCCGTGGCGAACGTCTCCGCCGGCGTCCAGCCGAGCTCGCCGCGGATCTTGCGAGCGTCGATCGCGTAGCGGCGGTCGTGGCCGGGGCGGTCGCGCACGAACGCGATCTGGGAGGCGTAGTCGCGCCCCGGCCGCAGCTGCGCGAGCGTCGCGCAGATCGCCTTCACCACGTCGAGGTTGCGCATCTCGGCGTCGCCGCCGACGTTGTAGACCTCGCCGACGCGGCCGCGCTCCAGCACCGCGCGGATGGCGCTGCAGTGGTCGCCGACGTACAGCCAGTCGCGCACCTGCGCGCCGTCGCCGTAGACCGGGAGCGGCTTGCCCGCGAGCGCGTTGACGATCATCAGCGGGATCAGCTTCTCGGGGAACTGGCGCGGGCCGTAGTTGTTCGAGCAGTTCGTGGTCAGCACCGGCAGCCCGTAGGTGTGGTGCCACGCGCGCACGAAGTGGTCGGAGGCGGCCTTCGACGCCGAGTAGGGGCTGTTCGGCGCGTAGGCGGTCGTCTCGCTGAACGCGGGATCGCGCGGCCCCAGCGAGCCGTAGACCTCGTCGGTGGAAACATGCAGGAAGCGGAAGCGCTCGCGCTCGCCGCCTTCGAGCGTGCCGAAGTAGCCGCGCACCGACTCGAGCAGGCTGAACGTGCCGGCGACGTTCGTCTCGACGAACGCCGCGGGGCCGTGGATCGAGCGGTCGACGTGGGACTCGGCGGCGAAGTTGACGACCGCGCGCGGCCGGTGCGTGGCGAGGAGCTGCCCGACCAGCGCCGCGTCGCCGATGTCGCCGCGCACGAAGACGTGGCGGCGGTCGCCTTCGATCGGCGCGAGGTTGCCGAGGTTGCCCGCGTAGGTGAGCTTGTCGAGATTGACGACCGGCTCGCCGGTCGCGACGAGCCAGTCGAGCACGAAGTTCGCGCCGATGAATCCGGCGCCGCCGGTGACGAGGATCATGGACGAACGCGCGCTGTCGGCAAGGCGCCCGATTCTAGCATCCGCCTGTCAGCGGACGCCGTGGTAGTCGCGATACCAGGCGACGAAACGCTCGAGCCCGGCGGCGAGCGGGGTGTGCGGCGCGAAGCCGGTCGCCTGCCGCAGGCGCGAGGTGTCGGCGTAGGTCGCCTCGACGTCTCCCGGCTGCATCGGCAGCAACTCGCGCCGCGCGCTGCGCCCGAGCAGCCGCTCGAGGATCGCGATGAACTCGTCGAGCTCGACCGCGTCGTGGTTGCCGATGTTGTAGATCGCATACGGCGCACCCGAGGGCGGCGCGGCGGCCGGGGGCAGGACGAGGACGCGCAGCACGCCCTCGACGATGTCGTCGACGTAGGTGAAGTCGCGGCGCATGCGGCCGTGGTTGAACACCCTGATCGGCTCGCCGGCGAGGATGGCGCTGGTGAAGAGCCACGCCGCCATGTCCGGCCGCCCCCACGGTCCGTACACCGTGAAGAAGCGCAGGCCCGTCGTCGGCAGCCGATAGAGGTGGCTGTACGTGTGAGCGGCGAGCTCGTTGGCCTTCTTCGTCGCCGCATACAGGCTGACGGGATGGTCGACGCGCTGGTCCTCGCTGAACGGCAGCACGTGGTTCGCGCCGTAGACCGACGACGACGAGGCGTAGGCGAGGTGCGCGACGCCGGCGTGCCGGCAGCCCTCGAGCACGTGGCCGAACGCGACGACGTTGTTGCGGTAGTAGGCGAGCGGGTTGACCAGCGAGTAGCGCACCCCCGCCTGCGCGGCGAGGTGCAGCACGTGGGTGAAGCCGCCGCCGGCAAAGAGCTCCGCGGCGGGGCCCGGCTCGGCGAGGTCGAGACGGCGCAGGGCGAATGCGCGCTCGCCCGCCAGCGTGGCGACGCGCGCCTCCTTGAGCCGCACGTCGTAGTACGGGTCGAAGCTGTCGACACCGGTGACGCGGGCGCCCGCGGCCAGCAGCGCGCGCGCGCAGTGCATGCCGATGAAGCCGGCCGCGCCGGTCACCAGCACGTGCATCCCGCGCGCGTCGACGCTCACGGCTGCACCCTCCTCCGGTTGAGCGCGCTCAGCTTGACGTACTTGAGGAAGCTCGCGAACGCGCCGATCGCGACGTGCGCGAACCCGGCCGCGCCGTCGAGGAAGCCCAGCTTCAGCACGTAGAAGCGCAGGAAGCGTGCGATCGGCGCCAGCGCGATGCGCGCCGCGGAAGCCTGCTCGCCGCGCGCGTGCATCGCTTCGGCCTGCAGCGACGTGTAGCGGTTCTGCTTGGCGACGTAGTCCGCGATCGAATCGGCCGAGTCGTGCAGCAGGTCGCCGGCGAGCCGCCCGACGGCGCCGTCCGCCACGACGTGCTCGTGGACGGGATCGTCGGTCCAGCGCGCGCGGCGACGGTCGAACAGCCGCACGTTCCAGTCCGGGTAGCCTTCGCCGTGCGCGAGCCAGCGGCCGAGGAAGCGGTTGCGCCGCGCGACCGCGTAGGCGGGGGCGGAAGGCGCGCCGGAGGCGAACAGCGCGGCCACCGCCGCGACGAGCTCCGGGGTCGCGCGCTCGTCGGCGTCCATGCACATCACCCAGTCGTGCGCCGCCGCGTCGACGGCGAACCGCTTCTGCGCGCCGAACCCGAGCCACTCCTGCCGCAGCACGCGGGCGCCCCGGGCGCGCGCGATTTCCACGGTATCATCGGCGCTGCCCGAATCGACGACGAGCGCCTCGCCTGCGAGCGGGAACGACGCGAGGCACTGCGCGATCCCGGCGGCGGCGTCGCGCGTGATGACCACCAGCGAGAGGGGAAGCGTGTCTGCCATGCGCGACCGGGGGCGGCGCCGCGCACCCGGGCGCGGGCCCTGCGCGAGGCGTGCCGATGGCGCCGCATTCTACGTCACTCCCCGATTGAGCCGGCCTTGAGCGCGATCCTCGTCGTCCGCCCCAGCTCGCTCGGCGACGTCGTCCACGCGCTTTCGCTGGTCGCGGACGCGCGCGCGGCGCGCCCCGAGCTCGCGATCGACTGGGTGGCGGAGGAGGCGTTCGTCGACCTGCCCGCGATGTGCGCCGACGTGCGCCGCGTCGTGCCGCTCGCCCTGCGCCGCTGGAAGCGCGCGCCGCTTCGGCCTGCGCACTGGCGCGAGCTCGCCCGCCTGCGCGCGCTGCTGCGCGAGGAGCGCTACGAGGCGATCCTCGACCTGCAGGAGCAGGTGAAGGGCGGCTTCGTCGCGCGCCTGGCGCGGGGCAGGCGGCACGGCTTCGACCGCGCGAGCATCCGCGAACCCGTGGCCGCGCTGTTCGACGACGTGCACCACGCCGTGCCGCGCGGGCTCCACTTCGCGGCGCGCTGCCGGATGCTCGCCGGCCGGGCGCTGGGCTACGAGCCGGAGGGTGCGCCGCGCTGGCGTTTCGCTCCGCCGCCGCCGGACGCGGCGCTCGCCGCCCGCCCGTACGTCGTGGCCGTGCACGCGACCTCGCGCGCGACCAAGCTGTGGCCCGAGGAGCGCTGGCACGCGCTGCTCAAGGGCTTCGCGCAGGCCGGCCTCGCCGTCCTGTTGCCGTGGGGCAGCGACGCCGAGCGCGAGCGCAGCGAGCGGCTCGCGAGCGGCGTCGACGGCGCGCGAGTCCCGCCGCGCCAGCCGCTCGCCGCGATGGCGGGGCTGCTGGCGCGCGCGGAGCTCGCCGTCGGCGTGGACACCGGGCTCACGCACCTCGCCGCCGCGCTGGGAACGCCGACGATCGCGCTGTTCACCGTCACCGATCCTGCGGGCGCGGGCGTGGCGATCGCGGGCGGCCACGCGCGCGACCTCGGCGGCAACGGTGACGTGCCGTCGCTCGACGACGCGCGACGAGCCGCCGGCGCGTTGCTGCGCGCGGCGCCGCGCTGCTGATGGCTCGCAAGCTCTACACGCTGCTGTGGTGGCTCGCGCTGCCGTTCGTGCCGCTGCGCCTCGCGTGGCGCGCCCGCCGCGAGCCAGGCTACCGGCACGCGATCGGCGAGCGCCTCGGGCGCTGCACGACCCCGCGCCCCGCGGGCGAGGTCGTCTGGGTGCACGCGGTCTCGCTGGGCGAGACGCGCGCCGCCGCGCCGCTGATCGAGCGGCTGCTCGCGAAGCGCCCGCGAGCCACCGTGCTGCTCACCTGCATGACGGCGTCGGGGCGCGAGGCCGGCCGCGCGTACGTCGGGGGGGGTGTCGTGCAGGCGTGGCTGCCCTACGACGTGCCGTTCGCGGTGCGCGCGTTCCTGCGCCACTGGTCGCCCTCGGCCGGCCTGCTGATGGAGACCGAGCTGTGGCCGAACCTCGCGCACGAGTGCCGCGCGCGCGGCGTGCCGCTGTTCCTCGTGAATGCGCGGATGTCGGCGAAGTCGGCCGCGGGCTACGCGCGCTTCTCGGGGCTGGCGCGGCCGATGCTCGCCTCGCTCGCCGGCGTGGCCGCGCAGACCGACGCGGACGCGCGCCGGCTGCGCGAGCTCGGCGCGGCCGAGGTCGCGGTCACCGGCAACCTCAAGTTCGACGTCGCGATCGCCCCGGGGATGCGCGAGCGCGCGCTCCCGATGCGCGAGCGTTTCGGGAGCACGCGACGCGTGCTCCTCTGCGCGTCGACGCGCGAAGGCGAGGAGGCGCTGCTGCTCGACGCGCTCGCGCGGAAGCCCCTGCCCGGCGACGCGCTCGTCGTGCTCGTGCCGCGTCACCCGCAGCGCTTCGACGAGGTCGACGCGCTGTTGCGCTCGCGCGGCGTGGCGAGCGTGCGGCGCAGCGCCGACTCCCCGGTGGGCCCCGACGTGCGCGTCGTGCTCGGCGACACGATGGGCGAGATGCTCGCCTACTGCGCGGCGGCCGACGTCGCATTCGTCGGCGGCAGCCTGCTGCCGCTCGGCGGCCAGAACCTGATCGAGCCCATCGCGCTGGGCGTGCCCGTCCTGGTGGGCCCGCACACGTTCAACTTCGCCGAGGCGACCGAGCGCGCGGTGGAGGCCGGCGCGGCGCTTCGCGTGAAGGACGCCGACGCGCTCGTCGCGCAGGCCGCGGAGCTGTTGGCCGACGATGGCGCGCGCGCGCGGATGCGCGAGGCTGCGCTCGCGTTCCACGCGCAGCACCGCGGGGCGGCGGACAAGCTGTGGGCGTGGCTCGCGCCGCGCCTCCCCTCGCCCGCGTGAGCGGGGAGGGAGCGGCGCGAGCAGCCGGCGAGGGGCCCCGCGAAGCGGGGATCGACGGCAAGAGCGAGTCGCCGCAGCACGCCGACACGCGACGCTGCGAGTCCGCGACGCCGGTGCGGAGGCGGGGGCGGGGGTGAGGGGGAGCGTCAACCGCCGAGCCGGCGGTTGATGTCCTCGAGGTCCTGCTCGGTCAGCGCTCCCACCGAGGCCTTCAGGCGCAGGACGCTGATCAGGTAGTTGAAGTACGCCTGCGCGAGGTCGCGGCGCACCTGGAACAACTGCTGCGTGACGTTCAGCACGTCGAGGTTCGTGCGCACGCCGACCTCCTGCCCGAGGCGGTTCGACGCGAGCGCGGTCTCGGCCGAGCGCAGCGCCTGCTCGAACGCCTTGACGGACGCCGCCGCGCTGTTGACCCCGGCGAAGCCCACCTGCGCGTTCGACTGCGCGGCGCGCCGCGCGATCTCGAGGTTCTGCCGCGCGCTCTCCTGCAGCGCGAGCGTTTCGCGCACGCGCGAGTCGTGGAACCCGCCCGTGTAGATGGGCACGTTGAGCGCGACGCCGATCTGCGCGGTGCGCGAGTCGTAGCGGAAGTCGCTCGCGAGCGACCCCGAACCCCAGGTCTGCCCGAGGCTCGCGACCAGGTCCACCGTCGGCAGGTGCCCGGCGCGCGCGCGGTCGACCTCCAGCGTGGCGACGTCGACGTTGTAGCCGGCGATGCGCACGGCGAGGTTGTCCGCGAGCGCGCGATCGAGCCAGTGGTCGAGCACGTTGGGCTGCGGCAGCACCGGCTCGAAAGCCGGCCCGAGGCGCTTGAGCGACCCCGGCATGCGGCCGATGATCGCGCGCAGCGCGGTGCGGCGGTTGTCGAGGTCGTTGCGCGCCGCGATCTCCTGCGCGACGATCGAGTCGTAGCGCGCCTGCGCCTCGTTGGTGTCGGTGATCGTCGCCACCCCCACCTCGAAGTTGCGCTTCGCCTGCGCGAGCTGCTCGGACACCGCGCGCTTCTGCGCCTCGGCCAGCTCGACGTTCACCTCGGCGAGCAGCACGTCGAAGTAGGCCACCGTGACGCGGATGATGAGGTCCTGCTGCGAGGACGCGAGCGTGTAGTCGGCCTGCTCGACGGTGCGGCGCGCCTGGTCGAGCGCGATCGCGCTCTGCTGCCGGTAGAGCGGCTGCGACGCGGAGACGACGAAGCCCGCGTTCCCGTAGCCGTTCCCGGTGATCGCGCGCGGGTCGCTGCGGATCTCGGTGCGTCCGTCGCTCGCGTTGGCCGTCCCCGTCGCGGCGACGTTCGGCAGCAGCGCCGAGCGCGCCTGCGGGACACGCTCCTGCGTGGCCGTCCAGCTCGAGCGTGCCGCGGCGAGCGCCGGGTCGCTGCGCTGCGCCTCGCGGTAGACCTGCATCAGGTCCTCGGCGAGGGCCGGCCCGGCGGCCGCGGCCAGCGCGGCGAAGGCAAGGGCACGAAAGTTCATCGGGGGTTCCGTCGGAAAGGGTTCGGAGGTTTCAGTAGCGCGCCATCGTCGGGTCGACGTCGGAAGCCCACGCCGCCATGCCGCCCTGCAGGTTGTGCACGCGGTCGAAGCCCGCGTTGCGCAGCCAGATGCCGGCGTGCATGCTGCGCCGCCCGTGGTGGCACACGAGCACGATGTCGCGCTCGCGCGGCAGCGTGGCGACCGCCGCCGGCAGCTGCGCGAGGGGCACGTGGTGCGCGTCCTCGAGGCGGCACACGCCGAGCTCCCACGCCTCGCGCACGTCGAGGACGAACGGCTGCTCGCGCTGCGGGTCGCTGCGCCAGCGCACGAGCTCGGCGGGAGTCAGCTGTGGAATCACGGCTAGAAGACGAAGCGCTCCGGCACGACGGCGTGGACGAGCGGCGGAATCACGGTCTCGAAGAGGTCCTCCGCCGCCAGCCTGCCGTTGCCCGCCGAGCGATACAGGCGCGCCTTCATCGCCGGCGCGTCGCCGACCACCGCGAACAGCCGGCCGCCGGGCCCGACCTGGGCGACGAAGCCGTCGGGCAGGACCGGCGTCGCGCCCGTGAGCACCACGGCGTCGTAGCTCTCGCGCCCCCATCCGCGCGCGCCGTCGCCGGTCTCGACGCGGATTTTGGCGAAGCCGTGCGCGGCGAGCTTCGCGCGCGCTTCCGTCGCGCGAGCCGCGTCGATCTCCACGCTGGTGACGAGCGCGCCGCGCGCGGCGCAGAGCGCGGTGAAGTAGCCGCTGCCGGTGCCGATCTCGAGCACGGATTCGCCGGGCCGGATCGCGAGGTCCTGCAGCACGCGCGCCTCCATCTTCGGCGTCCACATGAACTGCCCGTCGCCGAGAGGGATCTCGAGGTCGGCGAACGCGAGCGTGCGGTACGCCGCCGGCACGTATTCCTCGCGGCGGACCGTGAACAGCAGGTCGAGCACCTCCTGGTCGAGCACGTCCCACGTGCGGACCTGCTGCTCGATCATGTTGAACCGCGCGCGTTCGACGTCGAAGGCTTTCATCGCACTCTTCGCAACACCAACTGACTGGTGGTCATTATAGCAACCGGCATGCCTGCCGCTTCCGTGACTTCGGTCCCGCAGCCGTCCGGTCAATCCAGCGTCCGCCGGTAGCGCAGCATCGCCACCGCGCCGGCCACGAGCATGAACGCGGCGATCGGCCAGACGTGCGGCCAGGTCTCCGCCGCGCCGTTGCCCTTGAGCAGCACGCCGCGCACGATGCGCAGGAAGTGCGTGAGCGGGAAGACCTCGCCGAGCGCCTGCGCCCAGCCGGGCATCCCGCGGTACGGGAACATGAACCCGGACAGCAGCATCGACGGCAGGAAGAAGAAGAACGTCATCTGCATCGCCTGCAGCTGCGAGCGCGCGACCGTCGAGATCGTGAAGCCGAGCGCCAGCAGCGCCGCGATGTACAGCGCGAGGCAGCCGAACAGCAGCGCGAGGCTGCCCAGCATCGGCACGGCGAACAGCGCCTTCGCCGCGCCGAGGATGATCGTCGCCTGCACGAACCCCACCGCGATGTACGGCACGATCTTGCCGGTCATCACCTCGAAGGGCGTGGCCGGCGTGGCGAGCAGGCTCTCGAACGTGCCGCGCTCGCGCTCGCGGGTCATCGCGAACGCCGTCATCATCACCATCGTCATCGTCATGATGACGCCGAGCAGCCCCGGCACGATGTTGAACTGCGTGACGCCCTCCGGGTTGTAGCGGCGGTGCACGCGCACCTCGATCGGCGCCGGCGCCGGCGCGAGCGGCGCCAGCGCGCCGTCGAGGTCGTGCCGCAGCGCGGCCCCCCCGAGCGCGGCGAGCGCGGCGATCGCGTTGCCGGTGGCCGAGGGGTCGGTCGCGTCGGCGGCGACGAGCACCGCGGGCCGCTCGCCGCGCTGCAGCGCACGCGCGAAGCCGGGCGGGACCACCACGACGAACTGCACGTCGCCGCGCTCGAGCAGGCGCTCGGCGTCGCCTTCCGCGTCCGGCGCCGCCACGATGCGGAAGTAGCCGGTGTTCACGACCGCCTGCACCAGGCTGCGCGAGAACGCGCTGCGGTCGTGATCGACGACGGCCGTCGGCAGGTTCCTGGGGTCGGTGTTGATCGCGTAGCCGAACAGCACCAGCTGCAGGATCGGGACGCCGACGATCATCGCGAACGTGAGGCGCTCCCGCCGCATCTGCACGAACTCCTTGCGCGCGATCGCGAGGAAGCGCGCGAGGGAGAAGGCGCTCATGCGTCGGCGTCCTTCGCCTGCTGCACGAGGCGCACGAACACGTCGTCGAGCGAGGGCTCGATGCGCGTCCAGCGCTGCCCACCGTCGCGCACGCGGCGCTCGCGCACGCGCTCGAGGGCCGCTGCGTCGATGCCGGAGACGTGCAGCGTCGTGCCGAACGGCACGACGACGGTGACGGCGGGCTCGGCCTCGAGCGCGCGGGCGAGGCCGGCGAGCGCGCGCTCGCTGCCGCCGGGCACGCCGACCACGTAGGTCGTCAGCCCCGAGTGCGCGACGACTTCCTGCGCGCTGCCGGTCACGAGCAGCTTGCCGGAGGCGATGTACGCCAGCTTGTGGCAGCGCTCGGCCTCGTCCATGTAATGGGTGGACACCAGCACGGTCATGCCCTCGGCGGCCAGGGCGTGGATCTTGGCCCAGAAATCGCGCCGGGCGCCGGGGTCGACGCCGGCGGTGGGCTCGTCGAGGAGCAGAAGCCGCGGGGAGTGCAGCAGGCATGCGGCGAGCGCGAGGCGCTGCTTCCAGCCCCCCGAGAGCGCGCCGGCGAGCTGCCTGCGGCGCGCGCCGAGCCCGAGCTGCGCGAGCGTGGCGTCGACCGCCTCGCGCCGCCGCGGCACCGCGTACACGCGCGCCACGAAGTCGAGGTTCTCCTCGATCGAGAGGTCCTCGTAGAGCGAGAAGCGCTGCGTCATGTAGCCGACCTCGCGCTTGATGCGGTAGGCGTCGCGCACGATGTCGAGCCCGAGGCAGGTGCCCTCGCCCGCGTCCGGCCGCAGCAGGCCGCACAGCATGCGGATCGTCGTCGTCTTGCCGCTGCCGTTGGGCCCCAGGAAGCCGAGGATCTCGCCTTCCCGCACCGCGATCGACACGCCGTCGACGGCGGTGCGCGCGCCGAACCGCTTGGTCAGCCCGCGCACGTCGATGACGCTCTCCACGCTACCTCGCGAGATCGACTTCGACCGGCAGACCCGGCCGCAGCGCGTCGTGCGGCCGCTCGGGCCGCGCTTCGACGAGGAACACGAGCTTGGCGCGGTTCTCCCGGCTGTAGATGACCGGCGGCGAGTACTCGGCGCGCGGCGCCACGAAGTCGACGCGCACCGCGATGGGCGCGCCGCAGCCGTCGCAGCGCACGCTCGCGGCGATGCCGGGCCGCACCTGCGCGACGATCGTTTCCGGCACGTAGAAGCGCACCTTGACGTTGCCGGGCGGCAGCAGCGCGACCACCGGCGCGCCCGCGGCCACCAACTCGCCGTTGCGGTAGAGCGTGTCCTCGACGAGCCCGGCGACCGGCGCGGCCTGCACCTTCTGGTCGAGCCGCCACTGGGCCTGCGCCAGCGCCTCCGCGGCGGCCTTCGCCTCGGCGCGGGCGGCCGCGATCTCGTCGCTGCGCGCCGGCAGCCGCGCGACCTGCACCTGCGAAGCGAGCTCGGTCACGCGCGCGCGGTCGCGGTCGCGCTGGGCGAGCGCCTCGTCGTATTGCTGCGGCGGCAGGAACTTCTCGGCGACGAGCCTGCGCGCGCGCTCCAGCGTCGCCTCGCTCGCCTGCAGCGCGGCCCGCGCCTGCGCGAGCTGCGCCTCGACGGCGGCGACCTCCGGCACGCGGCGCCCCTTCTCGAGGTTCGCAAGCGCCGCCTGCGCGCGTTCGACGCGCGCCTGCGCCTCCGCCCGAGCGTGGCCCTCCTGCGCGCTCTCCAGCGCGAACAGCGGGGCGTTCGCGGCCACCTTGTCGCCGCGACGGACCGACAGGCGAACGAGCGTGCCGGCGATCGGCGCCGCCACGCGAACCGCCTCGCCTTCGACGTAGCCAGCGTAGCCGGCGGGCGGCGCCTGTTCGCACGCGGCCAGCGACGTCGCGCAAGCCGCGACGGCAATCGTTGCGACCATTCGCATGCGGTCTTCCTCCATGCGGTCAGGGAACGCGCGCGGCGAGGCCCGCGAGCACGAGGTCGATGCGCTCGTCGAGCGCGGCGTCGGAGAGCACGCAATCGTCGAGCGTTTGCGCGATGCCGGAAGGCACGCCTGCGAGTCCGCCGATCGCCGCGGCGGCGAGAATCGGCGCGCCCATCGCCCCGGCGACGAAGGCGAGCGCCTGGGGGAGCGGCACCGCGCGCAGCGCGCCCTCGCGCTGGCCCTCCGCGACGAGGCGGCCGACCAGCCCCAGGTGGCGCGGCGCGTTGGCACGGGCGAAGTCGAGCGCCGCGGCTTCCCCGGACATGGCGTCGCGCAGCAGGTGCGCGAGCAGCCGCCGGTTGTCGCGCACGAAGCGGGCGATCACCCGCAGGGCCGCGCGCAGACGCTCGCCTGAGCCCGAGCGCGGCTCGCCCGCCGCGACTTCCAGGTCGGCGAACATCTCCTCGTAGATCGACTGCAGCAGCTGCCGCAGGAACGCGTCGCGGCTGCCGAAGTGGTAGCGGACCATCGCCGGGTTCGCGCCGGCTCGCTCGGCCACCCGGCGCACGGTGAGCGTCGCGGCGCCGCCTTCCGCGTAGAGGTCGCGCCCCGCCACGAGAAGCGCCCGGTCGACGTGCCGCGAAGGGCGAGCCATCACGTATTTATACAGCTGTTTAGTTATTCGATCAAGCAACAACCACCGGCGGCCCCGCGCCCGCGGGGCCGCCGGTGTCGACAGGCATCCTGGTTGTTAAAGAACCGGCAGGGTCAGACCCCGATTTCCCGCCAGATTCCCGGGCCGCGACCCGGAACCGCGTGGCGGGAGACAGGGGCCTGACCCCCCTTCTTCTAGTCGTCCGCGGCGGCCGGTGCGCCGCCGTGCAGGGCCGCCGCGGCCGCCCGCTCCGCCATGGCCGCGCGGCGCGCGCGGCGGCGCTCCTCGCCGTTGGCGATGTAGCGGTAGAGCACGGGCACCACCACCAGCGTCAGCAGCGTCGACGTGATCACGCCGCCGATGATCGCGCGGCCCATGGGCGCCTGCGTCTCGCCGCCCTCGCCCAGGCCCAGCGCGAGCGGCAGCATGCCGGCGATCATCGCCGCGGTGGTCATCATGATGGGCCGCAGCCTCACCTGGCCCGCCTGCGCGATCGCGTCGTCGACGGAGGCGCCGTCGCGGCGCGCGCGGTTGGCGAAGTCGACGAGCAGGATCGCGTTCTTCGTCACCAGCCCCATCAGCATGATCACGCCGATGATCGAGAAGATGTTGAGCGTGGTGCCGGTGAACAGCAGCGCGAGGAAGACGCCGATCAGCGAGAACGGCAGGCTCGCCATGATCGCCACCGGCTGCAGGAAGCTCGCGAACTGCGAGGCGAGGATCAGGTAGATGAAGACGACCGCCAGCGCGAGCGCCGCCAGCGCCGCCTTGAACGACTCCTCCATGTCCTTCTGCTGGCCGCCGACGTCGAAGCGGTAGCCCGGCGGCAGCTCCGGCTTCATCTCCTCGATGACCTTGTTGACGTCCTTGCCGACGTCGCCCGAGGGCCGTCCGACCGCGTTCGCGTAGAGCGCGACGCGCCGCTGCAGCTCCTGCCGCTTGATGATCTGCGGGCTGGTCGACTCGACGATCGTCGCCACCTGCCGCAGCGGCACCATGCGCGGCTCGCCGTCGGGGCCGCGCTTGCCCGTCGTCAGGTAGAGGTTGCCGATGTCGGAGGCGAGCCGCCGGCGGTCCTTCGGCAGCTGCACGTTGACCTCGTAGTTGTTGCCGTCCGGCGCGAGCCAGTAGCTCACCGTGTCGCCGGCGAGCAGCGGCCGCAGCGTCGCGCCGACCTGCTGCACGGTGATGCCGAGGTCGGCGGCGGCCGCGGCGTCGAGGCGCACCGACAGCGCCGGGTTCGACTCCTTGTCGGAGTTCTCGAGGTCGGCGATGCCGGGCACCTTCGCCACGCGCGCCTGGAAGTCGCGCATCAGCGTCGAAAGCGTCGCCGGATCCGGCCCGAGCAGGTTCACGAAGATCGGCCGGCCGAAGCCCAGCGTCAGCTCGATGCCGGCGATCGGCCGCAGCGCCTCGCGGATGTCGCGCTCGAGCATCTTCTGCGTGCGCTTGCGCTCCGTCCGGTCGGCGAGCTTCAGGTTGACGCGCGCATAGTTGCGCCCCTCGTCGGTGCCCACCGTGGTCATGGCGAGGCGCACCTCGGGAAAGGCCTTGAGCGCCTCCTCGACCTGGCGCACCTTGCCGTCGGTGTAGTCGAGGCTCGAGCCCACCGGCGTGCGCAGGCGGATCGAGACGAAGCCCTGGTCGGACTCCGGGACGAACTCCGTGCCCACCAGCGGCGGCACGGCGAAGCTCGCGACGAACGTGACCAGCGCGATCGCGATCACCGACTTGCGGTGGTGGAGCGCCCACTCGAGCGCCGCCCCGTAGGCGCGGTGCAGGGCCTCCACGCCCGACTCGATCCACGCCATCAGCCGCCCCAGCCACGGCGCGCGGCGGAATCGCCCCTCGGCCGGGTCGTCCCACACCGACGAGAGCATCGGGTCGAGCGTGAAGCTCACGAACAGGCTGACCATCACGGCGACGGTGACCGTGATGCCGAACTGGAAGAAGAACTTGCCGATGATGCCCTGCATGAACGCGATCGGCACGAACACCGCGACGATCGCGAACGTGGTCGCCATCACCGCGAGCCCGATCTCGTCGGTGGCCTCCTGCGCCGCCTGCCGGTGGCTCTTGCCCAGCGCGAGGTGGCGCACGATGTTCTCGCGCACCACGATCGCGTCGTCGATGAGGAGGCCAATGCACAGCGACAGCGCCATCAGCGTGAGGAAGTTGAGCGTGAAGCCGAACGCGTTGAGCGCGATGAACGTCGCCACCACGGACAGCGGCAGCGTAAGGCCGGTGATCACCGTGCTGCGCCAGCTGTGCAGGAACAGGAACACGATGAGCACGGTCAGCGCGGCGCCCTCGACGATCGTGCGCTTGACGCGGTTGACGCTGCGCTCGACCTGCTGGGCCGACGAGTTGACCACGGTCACCGTCACGTCGGAAGGCAGGCGCCCCTTCAGGTCGTCGACCGCCTGCTGGATGTTGCGGCCGGTCTCGACGATGTTCGCGTCCTGCGCCTTGTGCAGGTCGATGGTGATCGCCGGCCGCCCGTTGATGCGCGCGTAGGAGGTCTCCTCCTTCTCGCCGTCGATCACGTCGGCGACCTGCGCCAGGTGCACCGGGCCGCCGCCCTGCTGCGCGACGACCACGCGCGCGAACTGCGCCGGGTCCTTGACCTTCCCCTCGACGCGCACCACCGCATCGCTCTCGCCGCGCGTGATGCGCCCCGCCGGCACGTCCTGGTTCGCGGCGCGGATCGCGGCGATCACCTGGTCGATGCCGATGCCCAGCGCCGTCATCGCGTCGGGCTTGACGCGCACGAGCACCTGCCGCGTGACACGCCCGTTGACGTCCAGGCGCGCCACGCCGGGAAGGTTCTCCAGCGCCTTGACGATCGTCTGGTCGGTGAGCGAGGTCAGCTCGCGCAGCTCGGTCGTCGGCGACATGACGGCGAGCGACACCACCGGCTGCTGGTTCTCGTGGTCGGCGCGCACGACCAGCGGGTCGCGCACGTCGCGCGGGAAGCCGGGCCGCACCTGCGAGATCTTGTCGCGCACGTCCTGGATCGCGCGCGCGACGTCGGTGTCGAGGCGGAACTCGGCGAACACCTGCGAGGCGCCCTCGAGCGAGTTGCTGCGGATCAGGCGCACGCCCGAGACCTGGTTCAGCGCGTACTCGATCGGCTTGGTGACGTCGTTCTCGACCGCCTCGGGCGCCGCCCCGGGGTAGCTCGTGAGCACCAGCACGAACGGCAGCGTGACGTCCGGCATCTGCTCGACGCGCAGGCGCTCGTAGCTGAACAGGCCGAGCACCGTCAGCGCCACCATCACCATCGTGGCGAAGACGGGGTTGCGGATGGAGACGCGCGTCATCCACATGGCAGTGCCCTCCCGCGCAGCGCGGGGGCGTTCAGCCCGGCGCGCGGGGCGCGGCGCCCGCGTTGGTCGAGGCCGCGCCGGCGCGCACGACCACCGTCGCGCCCTCCTTCAGGTTGTCGAAGCGCGCGGCGAGCACGGGGCTGCCCGCAGGGAGCGCCGTGCGGATCTCGACGATGCCCGCCTCGTCGTCGCGCCGGCCGGTGACCACCACGCGGCGCGTGAGCTTGCCCGCGTCGATCGTCCAGACGAACGACTGCCCGGCCTCGCTGCGGACCGCGGCGAGCGGGAGCGTGGCCACCGGCGCGCTTGCGGCGAGCGCGATGCGCCCGGTCGCGAACATGCCGCTGCGCAGCGCGGCGTCGGGGTTGCGCAGCGCTACGTAGACGAGGAACGCGCGCGTGCCCGGTTCGGTCGACGGGCTGATGCGCCCGATCGTGCCGCGGAAGCGGCGGTCGCCGAAACCGTCGACGGCGAGCTCGACGGGCATGCCGATCGCGAGTTCGGGCACGTCGGTCGCCGGCACGAGCGCCGCGAGCTCGAGGTCGACGAGGTCGACGATCGTGACCAGCGGCGACTCGACGGCCACCTTCTCGCCGGCCTGCACGTGGCGCTTGGCCACGGTTCCCGTCAGGGGGGCCGTCACCGTGGCGTCCTTGAGCGCGTTCTGCGCGAGGCGCACCTGCGCCTCGGCCGACTTGACGCTGCCCACCGCCACGTCGTGGCTCGACTGCGCGCCGTCGTAGGCGTTCTGCGAGATGAACTTCTCCGACAGCAGCCGGTTGTTCATCGCCCGCGTCTTCTCGGCGAGCGCCAGCTGCGCGCGCGCGCTCTCCAGCGCGCCCTGCCGCTCGGCGAGCCGCGCCTCCAGGTCGGCGGTGTCGATGCGCGCGATCATCTGCCCCTCGCGAACCGCCTCGCCCTCGCGGACGGCGAGCTGGCGGACCTCGCCGCCGACCTTCGCCTTGACCGTGGCCTGGCGCACAGCCTGGATCGCCCCGGACACGGGCAGCCAGCGGGCCAGCGGGCGCGCCTCGACGCTCGCCAGGTCGCCCGGGGCGAACTGGAGGGTGACTTCCGCCTTCGCCTTGCTGCGTTCGGCTTCGGCCTTCTTGTTCGCCTGGATGGCCACCGCCCCGCCGATCGCGGCCAGCAGCGCGGCGACCGCCAGCGAGGCCACTACCCCACGGCGCGAAACTCGCAATCCCATGCCCTCTCCCCAGGAGCCCGCGCCCGGCCTCCCCGGGTCGGGGGGGCGGCGCGCGGGGCGCTGTAGTACCGGGCGGACGGCTTCTGGCCCGTGCCCGGCTGTCCTTACGCCCATTGGATGCGCGCGCAGGCGCACCCGGATTCGGCGGCGGCCCGAAGATTATTAGTTCCACCCCCCTCCCCCGGCAAGGCGGCCGCGACGAGGCGCGGCCGGCGGCGACAGGCGCCCGGGATCGCGGCGCCGGCCGCGGACGTTCCCCGGCGCAGCCCCGCGTCCGCGTTGACAGCGAGAATGAGGCGGACCGATAATTTAACGTTTCCTTTCCTTCCCGGATCCCCCCTCCCCCCGGAGCCGGGATCCCCCATCCTTCCAGTCGGAGGCATGTCCGAAATGACGCTGAACAAGAAGTTCGCTGCGACGATCGTCGCGGTCGCCGTGGTCGCCCTGTACGGTTGCGGCAAGGAAGAGCCCAAGAAGGCCGAGGCGCCCAAGGCGCCGGCCGCGCCGCCGGTCGAGCAGCCGACCGTCGTCAAGATCGGCCACGCCGGCCCGCTGACGGGCGGCATCGCGCACCTCGGCAAGGACAACGAGAACGGCGCGCGGCTCGCGGTCGAGCAGGCCAACGCCAAGGGCATCAGCATCGGCGGCAAGAAGATCCGCTTCGAGCTGCAGGGCGAGGACGACCAGGCCGACCCGAAGCTCGGCCCGACGATCGCCCAGAAGTTCGCCGACGCGAAGGTCGCCGGCGTCGTGGGCCACCTCAATTCGGGCGTGACGATTCCCGCCTCGGCCGTCTACAACCAGGCGGGCATCCCGATGATCTCGGGCTCGGCGACGAACCCCAAGCTCACCGAGCAGGGCTTCAAGAACATCTTCCGCCTCGTTGCCCGCGACGACCAGCAGGGTCCGGCGGTCGCCCAGTTCCTCAACTCGATGAAAGTCAAGAAGGTCGCGGTCGTCGACGACGCCACGGCGTACGGCGAGGGACTGGCCAACGAGGTCGAGAAGACGCTGAAGGCCGCGGGCGTGCAGGTCGTGGCGCGCGAGAAGACCAACGACAAGGCCACCGACTTCAAGGCGATCCTGACCAAGATGAAGGGCCGCGCGCCCGACGCGATCTTCTACGGCGGCATGGACGCGACCGGCGGCCCGATGCTCAAGCAGGCGCGCGAGCTCGGCATCAAGGCCGTGTTCAGCTTCGGCGACGGCGCGTGCACGGACACGATGAAGCAGCTCGCCGGCGATGCCGTGGCCGAAGGCCTGGTCTGCTCGCAAGCCGGCCTGCCGGTGGCCGCCGCGTCCAAGGCGTTCCTCGACGCGCACAAGGCGAAGTTCAACACCGACCCGATCATCTACGCGCCGTTCACCTACGACGCGGCCAACGTGCTGATCGCGGCGATGCAGAAGGCCGATTCGGCCGACCCGGCGAAGTACCTGCCCGAGCTGCAGAAGATCTCCTACACCGGCGCGACCGGCCCGATCGCCTTCGACGAGAAGGGCGACCGCAAGAACGCCGAGGTGACGATCTTCACGATGAAGGGCGGCAAGCTCGAGCCCGTGGCAATCGTGCAGGGCGGCAAGAGCATCAGCTTCGCGGACTTCATGAAGGCGGCCGCGCCCGCCCCGGCTGCGGCGCCCGCCGCTGCGGCTCCGGCAGCGCCTGCCGCGGCGCCCGCCCCGGCGGCGCCGGCGCCCAAGAAGTAATCGGCTTGCACCACGCAGCAGACGGCGCCCTCCGGGGCGCCGTTTTTTTGCCTTGCCGCGGGGCGGGGAATGCCGCCACAATCGGCCGCGGTCCCGGCCCGGGCCCCCTTGGGTTGCTGATCCCTGATCCCTGACACCTGATCCCTGCATGGACATCTTCATCCAGCAGTTGATCAACGGCGTGACGCTAGGCAGCGTCTACGCGATCGTCGCGCTCGGCTACACGATGGTCTACGGGATCATCCAGCTCATCAACTTCGCCCACGGCGAAGTGGTGATGATCGGCGCCATGGTCGCCTACAGCGTCATCGTGGCGCTGGCCGGCGCCGGCGCGCCTCTGCCGCCGCTCGCCATCGTGCTCGCCGGCGCGCTGGTCGCCATTCCGGTGTGCATGGCGGTCGGCTTCACGCTCGAGCGCGTCGCCTACCGGCCGCTGCGCAGGGCGCCCAGGCTCGCCCCGCTGATCACCGCGATCGGGCTGTCGATCATCCTGCAGCACCTGGCGATGATCGTCTGGAGCCGCAACCCGCTGCCCTACCCGCAGATCGTGAAGTCGGTGAGCTACCACCTCACCGGCAACCCCAACGGCGCGACGATCACGAACGTGCAGATCGCGATCCTCGCCGTCTCGGTGGCGATGATGGCCGGGCTGATGGCGCTGGTGTACAAGACGCGGCTCGGCATAGCGATGCGCGCCACCGCGCAGAACCAGGCCGTCGCCGGGCTGATGGGCATCGACGTCAACAAGGTGATCGCGTTGACCTTCGTCATCGCCGGCGGGCTGGGGTCGGTGGCCGGCGTGATGGTCGGCACGTACTACGGCATCGCGCACTACCAGATGGGCTTCCTGCTCGGCCTCAAGGCGTTCTCGGCCGCCGTGCTGGGAGGCATCGGCAACCTCGCCGGCGCGATGCTGGGCGGGATGCTGCTCGGCATCATCGAGGCCCTGGGCGCCGGCTACGTCGGCGACCTCACGAACCTCTGCCACTTCGCCGACTGGTCGGAGGCGCTCGCGCAGCGCTGCGCGGTCGACCCGAACGTCGTGCTGTTCGGCAGCAACTACCAGGACGTCTTCGCCTTCATCGTGCTGATCCTGGTGCTCGTGTTCCGCCCGTCGGGACTGCTCGGCGAGCGCGTCGCCGACCGGGCGTAGGACGGCATGCGCGCGATCCTCGACACGAAGGGCAACCCGAAGCTCGCCTGGGCGGGCCTGGCGCTCGTCGGCATCGCGCTGCTCGTCCTGCCGTTCGCGCTCGCGGCGATGGGCACGGCGTGGGTGCGCATCACGAACCTCGCGATCCTGTTCGTGTTCCTGGCGCTGGGGCTCAACATCGTCGTCGGCTTCGCCGGCCTGCTCGACCTCGGGTACATCGCGTTCTACGCGGTGGGCGCCTACGTCTACGCGCTGCTCGCCTCGCCGCACTTCAACATTCACCTGCCGTTCTGGGTGATCCTGCCGATCGGCGCCGCGGTGGCGTGCATGTTCGGCGTGCTACTGGGCGCGCCGACGCTCAAGCTGCGCGGCGACTACCTCGCGATCGTCACGCTGGGCTTCGGCGAGATCATCCGCATCTTCCTCAACAACCTCTCGCAGCCCGTCAACATCACCAACGGGCCGCAGGGTGTGACGCTGATCGACCCGTTCCGCATCGGCCCTTTCAGCTTCCGCGACACCGAGGCCTTCCTCGGCCTCGCATTCAGCGGGCCGATCAAGTACTACTACTTCCTGCTCGTCGTGCTGCTGGCGATCATCGTGATCAACCTGCGGCTGCAGGACTCGCGCATCGGCCGCGCTTGGGAGGCGATCCGCGAGGACGAGGTCGCGGCGCGCGCGATGGGCATCAACACGCGCAACATGAAGCTGCTCGCGTTCGCGATGGGCGCGTCGTTCGGCGGCATCGCCGGCGGCATGTTCTCGGCCATCCAGGGCTTCATCAGCCCGGAGAGCTTCATCCTGCTCGAGTCGATCATGGTGCTCGCGATGGTCGTGCTGGGCGGCATGGGCAACGTGTGGGGCGTGATCGTCGGCGCGCTGCTGCTGTCGTTCGCCCCCGAGGTGCTGCGCTACACGGTCGAGCCGGTCCAGCAGGCGCTGTTCGGCCGCATGCTGGTCGAGCCCGAGGTGATCCGCATGCTGCTGTTCGGCTTCGCGCTGGTGCTGATGATGCTGTTCCGGCCCGCGGGCCTCCTGCCGTCGGCCACGCGCAAGCGCGAGCTCGAGGTGCGACGGTGAGCTACCCGGCGAGGGGCCCCGCGCAGCGGGGATCGACGGCAAGGCGAATCCGTCGCGCGGCCGACGCGCAGACCTGTCGCCGAGTCACGCGCGGTCCAACGAGGCCGCCGCCGGCCGGGGCCGGGGCGAACGGGCGATGAGCGCGCCGGGCACCGCGCCGCAGGCCGACGCCGGAGTGCTGCTCGCCGGCCGCGGCATCAACAAGCGCTTCGGCGGCGTGCAGGCGCTCTCCGACGTGAGCTTCGCCATCCGGAAGGGCGAGATCTACGGCCTGATCGGGCCCAACGGCGCCGGCAAGACGAGCCTGTTCAACGTGCTCACTGGCATCTACACGCCGGACTCGGGCAACTTCGTGTTCGACGGCGCGCCGCTCGACGGGCTCAAGCCCAACGAGGTGGCGAAGCGCGGCATCGCGCGGACGTTCCAGAACATCCGGCTGTTCGCCAACCTCTCGGCGCTCGAGAACGTGATGATCGGCCGCCACGTGCGCACGCGCGCGGGCGTGTTCGGCGCGATGCTGCGCAACCCGGCCACGCTGGACGAGGAGCGCGCCATCGAGCGCCGCGCGTTCGAGTTGCTGGAGTACGTCGGCGTGGGCCGGCGCGCGAACGACCTCGCGCGCCACCTGCCCTACGGCGACCAGCGCCGCCTCGAGATCGCGCGCGCGCTCGCCACCGACCCGAAGCTGCTCGCGCTCGACGAGCCGGCGGCGGGCATGAACGCGACCGAGACCGAATCGCTCAAGGGCCTGCTCGAGCGCATCCGCGGCGACGGCACGACGATCCTGCTGATCGAGCACGACATGAAGCTCGTGATGAGCGTGTGCGATCGCGTGCTGGTGCTCGACTACGGCAAGAAGATCGCCGAGGGGACCGCCGGGGCGGTGCAGGAGGACCCGGCGGTCATCTCCGCCTACCTCGGCGGCGACGTCGCGCTGAACCTGAAGGGGGCCGCGTGAGTCACCCGGCGAGGGGCCCCGGGCGAAGCACGGGGATCGACGGCAAGACGCCGACGCGCGAGTGCTACGCACTGCGCCGCGCGTCCAAGGAGGCGTCCGCGTGAGCGCCTCCCTCACCCCCGGCCCCTCTCCCGCGATGCGGGAGAGGGGAGATGTCACGCCGTTGCTCGCGCTGGAGAAGCTCTGCGTGGCCTACGGCGGCATCCAGGCGGTCAAGGGCATCGACCTCACCGTCGGCCGCGGCGAGCTCGTGTGCCTCATCGGCGCGAACGGCGCCGGCAAGACGACCACGCTGAAGGGCATCACGGGCCTGCAGCCAGTGCGCTCGGGCCGCGTCGTCTACGACGGCGAGGACATCACCGGCCAGCCGTCGTTCCGGCTGGTGCAGCGCGGGCTCGCGATGGTGCCCGAGGGCCGCGGCGTCTTCGGCGGCCTCACCATCGAGGAGAACCTGGCGATGGGCGCGTACACGCGCCGCGACCGGCAGGGCGTGGCCGCGGACGTCGAGCGCGTGTTCGAGCTGTTCCCGCGCCTCAAGGAGCGGCGCCGGCAGACCGCCGGCACGCTGTCCGGCGGCGAGCAGCAGATGCTGGCGATGGGCCGCTCGCTGATGTCGAAGCCGCGGCTGCTGCTGCTCGACGAGCCCTCGATGGGGCTGGCCCCGCTGATGGTGCAGAAGGTCTTCGAGACGGTCCTGCGCGTCTCCGCCGAAGGCGTCACGATCCTGCTGATCGAGCAGAACGCGAAGCTCGCCCTCGAGGTCTCGCACCGCGGCTACGTGATGGAGTCCGGCGAGATCACGCTCGCCGGCGACTCGAAGCAGCTGCTCGGCGACCCGGCGGTGCGCGCCGCCTACCTCGGCGCGTCCGCGTGACGCCGCCGACCGGGGACCCGCCCCCGGCGCTTCCGGGCGAGCGCGCGATCCGCGCCGTCCCGCCCGGCCGCGCGATCGAGTGGTACGGCGAGGCGCTGCGCCTGTTCAAGCGCGCGCCGGTGGGCTTCGGGCTGCTCGCAGTCGCGGTCGCGGTGCTGCAGATCCTGCTGTCGCTGATCCCGCTCGCCGGGCCGCCGGCCGCCAACGTGATCGTGCCGATCGTCGCCGGCTCCCTGCTGTTCGCCTCGCTCGCAGTCGATCGCGGCGAGCGGCCGCGCGCAGTGCACCTCCTCGCCCCGTTCGCTGCACCCGCGCAGGCGATCGCCGCGGTCATCGCCGGCGCCTTGTGCGTCTCGGGCGCGGAGTGGCTCGCGGGCTGGCATCTCGCGGGCGTGAACACCCTCTCCATCGAGGGCCTCTCCGAGCTGTCGGCGCAGGACATCGTGCTGGTGTACGTGGTGGGCGTGGCCGTCTCGCTGCCGCTCACGCTGGTGCCGCTGCTCGCGTTCCTCGAAGGCGCGGGCGTGCGCGACGCGTTCGGCTCGAGCGCGCGCGCGTTCGCGCGCAACGTCGGCGCGTTCGCCGTCTACGGCGCGCTGTCGCTCGTGCTGCTCGCCCTCGTGATGGTCACGCAGGGCATCGCCATGCCGATCGTGCTGCCGCTGTGGGCGGCTTCCTCGTACGCGGCGTGGAAGGACCTGTTCGGCGTCGCGTAGCGCCTCGATCGTGAGCCGCGGGCGGCGCGCGGGCTGCCTCGGCAGCGGTTCGGATGAGACGCTACGTGTCGCTCGCCGCGCGGGGCCCCTGCCTCAACCCCCTGCCTCCGGCACCCGCACGTACTCCAGCACGACCGACTCCCGCCACGGCCCGGAGCGCTCGGAGGCTTCCTCGCGGAAGCGAAATCCCTGCGCCGTGGGCGTGATGGTCACCTGCCACCGGCGCCGTCCGGGGCCGCGCGCCAGCTCGCCGCGGAAGCGCCACACACCGTCCTCGATGCTGCCCTGAAGACTGCGCTGCGCGCCGGAACCGGCGAAACCGCTGTAGGTGTACTGCGCGTCCGCTTCGGAGTAGCCGAAGACGCTCAGCGAGAACGCGGGCGGGGATTCGGACCGGTCTTGGGCGTTGCACGCGAGGAAGCCGTTGCCCGGCAGCCACTCACAGACTTCGCTGTACGTCGCTTCCTGGCCCTTGATCGTCCAGGCGCCGCGAAAGAAGTCGAGTCGGGAACGCGGGTGGCGGTCTGACATGAGGGCGGAGCATACCGCCGCGCCCCCGCCGACTCCAACGCGGGCCGAAGCGCGGCCTCGTCGGCGCCCCGGTCAGAACCACATATCTTTGACGCACCTGCCGTCCTTCGGAAGGTGCTCCCACTTGCCCAGGCCGTCGAAGTGATCGACCGGGAGGTCGGCAACGAGACCGGGCTCCGTCATGCGCAGGTTGACCGCGATTCTCCTGCGGCCCTCCTTGTCCGGTTGCAGCGCGCGCCAGTGCGTGACGCAGCCGCACTTTGGACAGAAGTTGAAGCTCAGCGAGTCGCCGCGGACGTAGGGGACGGTCTCTCCGGAGACGGTGATGTTCTCGCCTTGCCAGCCGTAGGCCCACAGCACGCCGTATCTCCGGCAAGCGGTGCAGTTGCAGGCGTTCACCGACGCGGGCAATTCGGCCAGCGTCCAGCGGGCCGATCCGCAGTGGCAGGAGCCCTCGATCATGCGCCACCCTCGTTGTGTCGGATCATGTCGATCGTGGCTTGCCGTCACCCTACCGCGTCGCCCAGCGCGCGAACCCCTCGAGCTTCGCGTCGAGCGCGACGTCGTGCACCTCGACGCCGTCGACACGCGCCGCCGGCGGCCCGCGCCGCGCCCAGGCGATCACGCGCCCGACCGCCGCGGGCTCGCCTTGCACGAACGCCTCGACCGTGTCGTCGATCCGGTTGCGCACCCAGCCGACGGCGCCCGCCTCGCGGGCGCGCATGATCAGCGCGTCGCGGAAGCCCACGCCCTGCACGCGGCCGCGGATGCGCAGCAGCCGCGCGCACGGCGCCTGCGCGGCGCGCCGGCGCTCGAGGTAGTAGAGCGCGGCGACGGTCTTGACGTCGGTGATCTCGCCGCGGTCGGCCATCGCGAGCATCTCGTCGTGCGCAAGCGCGACGATGTCGAGGAACTCGCCGTCGTCGAGCTTCGCGCCCACGTGCGTGAGGCCCTCGGCGAGCCACAGGTCGATCGCCTCCGTCGAGTAGGAAACGACCGTGTGCACCTCGCCGAGCCGCGTCCACGCTGCCGCCTCGTAGCCGGCCTCCTCGCGCAGCTCGCGCTTCGCGGTGACGAGCGCGCTCTCCCCGGGATCGAGCTTGCCTGCCGGGAACTCCACGAAGACGCGGTTGTTCGGGTAGCGGAACTGCCGCTCGACGACGAGCCGGCCGTCGTCGAGCACCGGCACGACCAGCACAGCCCCGGGGTGCACGACGTACTCGCGCGTCGCGGAGTTGCCGTCGGGAAGGCGAACCCGGTCGCGGCGGACGTCGAGCAGCTTGCCGCGGAACACCTGCTCGCCGTCGATGCGCTCCTCGGCGAGGTGCGCGTCGCGCGCGTCGAGGACGCGTGGCGGACGGGGGTCGTCAGCCGCCATCGGCCCAGTTGCGCGGCACGAGGAACTCGCGGTAGAGCCGCTCCTCGGGCGAATCCGCCTCCGGCTTCCAGTCGTAGCGCCACTTCACCAGCGGCGGCATCGACATCAGGATCGCCTCGGTGCGCCCGTTGCTCTGCAGGCCGAACAGCGTGCCCCGGTCCCAGACCAGGTTGAACTCGACGTAGCGGCCGCGGCGGTAGCACTGGAAGTCGCGCTCGCGCTCGCCGTAGGGCGTGTCCTTGCGCCGCTCGACGATCGGCCGGTAGGCGTCGACGAAGCGCTCGCCGACCGAGCGCGTGAGCGCGAAGCAGCGCTCGAAGCCGCCCTCGGAGAGGTCGTCGAAGAAGATGCCGCCCACGCCGCGCTGCTCGCGGCGGTGCTTCAGGTAGAAGTACTCGTCGCACCAGCGCTTGTACTTCGGATGAAGGTCGTCGCCGAAGGGGGCGAGCGCGTCGCGGCAGGCGCGGTGGAAGTGCACCGCGTCCTCCTCGAAGCCGTAGTACGGCGTGAGGTCCATGCCGCCGCCGAACCACCACACCGGCTGCGCGCCGGCCTTGCGCGCGGCGAACATGCGCACGTTGAGGTGCACCGTCGGAACGTGGGGATTGCGCGGATGGACCACCAGCGACACGCCCATCGCCTCCCACGCGCGTCCCGACAGCTCCGGCCGCGACGCGGTCGCCGAGGGCGGCAGCCGCTCGCCGCGCACGTCGCTGAATCCCACGCCGGCGCGCTCGAACACGTTGCCGTCCTCGAGCATGCACGACACGCCGCCGCCGCCCTCGGGCCGCTTCCACTCGTCGCGGCGGAACGGCGCGCCGTCGAGCGCGGCGAGCGCTGCGACGATCGAGTCCTGCAGGGAGCCGAACCAGCGGCGGGGGACGTCGAGATCCATGCGAGTGGGCGCGGGAGACGGGACCGGCGCGGGCGCGCCGGCGGGGACGCCATGGTACCGCAGCGGGCGGGACGTTCCGTGCCGCTAGCGGCGGCCGATCGCGCGAAAGCCGATGTCCGTGCGGAACTGCATGCCGTCGAAGCGCAGGTCCGCGATCGCGGCGTAGGCGGCCTTCTGCGCCATGCGCACCGAGTCGCCGAGCGCGGTCACGCACATCACGCGGCCGCCGCTCGTCACGACCTTGTCGCCTTCGAGCGCAGTCCCGGCGTGGAAGACGACGACGTCGGGGTGCCGTGCCGGCGTAACCGCGTCGAGCCCTGCGATCGCGTCGCCCTTGCGCGGCGTCTCGGGGTAGCCGGCCGCCGCGAGCACCACGCCGAGCGCCGCGCGGCGATCCCACTGCGCCTCGGCGCGGTCGAGCGTGCCGCCCACCGCGTGCTGCAGCAGCTCGACGAAGTCGCTCGCGAGCCGCGCCATGATCGGCTGCGTCTCGGGGTCGCCGAGGCGGCAGTTGAACTCCAGCACCTTCGGGTTGCCGGCGGCGTCGATCATCACGCCGGCGTACAGGAAGCCGGTGTAGCGGATGCCGTCGGCAGCCATGCCGCTCACGGTCGGCAGGATCACCTCGCGCATGAGCCTCGCGTGCATCTCGGGCGTCACGACCGGCGCGGGCGAGTACGCGCCCATGCCGCCGGTGTTGGGGCCCTGGTCGCCGTCGCGCAGGCGCTTGTGGTCCTGCGACGAGGCGAGCGGCAGCACGTTGCGGCCGTCCACCATCACGATGAAGCTCGCCTCCTCGCCGGCGAGGAACTCCTCGACGACGACGCGAGCGCCCGCATCCCCCATCGCGTTGTCGACGAGCATCGCGTCGATCGCCGCGTGCGCCTCGGCGAGCGTGGTCGCGACCACCACGCCCTTGCCGGCCGCCAGCCCATCCGCCTTCACGACGATCGGCGCGCCCTGCGCGTCGACGTACGCGTGCGCTTGCCTCGCGTCGGCGAACGTCGCGTAGCGCGCGGTGGGAATCCCGTGGCGCGTCATGAACGCCTTGGCGAAGTCCTTCGAGCTCTCGAGCTGCGCGGCCTCCCTCGTCGGGCCGAAGATCGCCAGCCCCGCGGCGCGGAACGCATCGACGATGCCCGCGGCGAGCGGGCCCTCCGGGCCGACCACGGTGATCGCGACGTTGCGCTCTCGCGCGAACGCGACCAGGTCGGCGATCGCTGTCAGCGGCACGTTGACCAGCGCGGGGTCGCGCGCCGTGCCCGCGTTGCCCGTCGCGACGAACACCTTCGCCACGCGCGGGCTGCGCGCGATCTTCCAGGCCAGTGCGTGCTCGCGGCCGCCGCCGCCGATCACGAGTACGTTCATGCGTGGGGCCGCCTGCGACTTCAGAACTGGGAGCGGCCGAAGAAGTAGCCGACGTTGCCGTGGTTGATCCCCGCGTTCAGCTTGGGGACGAACGTGCCGAGGATCTCGGCATTCCATAGCTTGATCGAGGCGAGCGGCAGCCCCGCGGGAAAGGGGATGCCGCTGTAGATGTCGGGGCGCTGCATGATGAACACGGTGTAGCCGAGTCCCACGGCGACGTCGGACTTCTCGGGCCAATAGGTGACCGCCCCGAAGCCGATCATGTTGGTCAGGTCGCTGTTCGAGTCCTTGAAGGAAAGCACGTACCACGAGAAGTGGTCGCCTTTTTCCGGCTCGTAGAGGCCCAGGCCGAAACCGCCGCCCCAGGCCTGCGAATTGAACGAATCGAGGTTGTCCTGCTTGTAGGTGTTCGGGTCGTGCCAGGCGTATCCCGAAACCAGCACCATCGGGCGGCGCTCGTACCACGCACTCTTGAAGCCCCGGCACTGGCGCTTCAGCCACCCCTCGTCGAGCGAGCCGCAGTCGTAGAACCACGTGCGCTCGGCCTCGGGCACCGGCTCGAAGAAGCCGCCCCCGCCCTCGGCCGCGCGGCCTGGCAACGCCGCGGCCGCGACAAGCACCGCGGCAATCCGTAACGCACGACCAAACCATCCCGTCATCACCGGTGCTCTAACAGGAAACGCGGCCCCCCGGGGCCCGCCTCAGTCAATGCCGGAAGTGTCGCACACCCGTGAACACCATCGCGATGCCCCGCTCGTCGGCCGCCGCGATGACCTCCTCGTCGCGCACGCTGCCGCCCGGCTGGATCACCGCGACCGCGCCGTTGTCGGCGACCACGTCGAGCCCGTCGCGGAACGGGAAGAAGGCGTCCGAGGCGACCACCGACCCCGCGAGCGACAGCCCGGCGTTGCGCGCCTTCATCGCGGCGATGCGCGTCGAGTCCACCCGGCTCATCTGCCCTGCGCCGATGCCGAGCGTCCGCCCGCCGCCGCAATAGACGATCGCGTTCGACTTGACGTGCTTCGCCACGCGCCACGCGAACAGCAGGTCGTCGACCTGCGCCGGGGTCGGGGCGAGCTTCGTCACGACCTTGAGCCCCGTGGCGCTCATCGCGCGCGTGTCGGCCGTCTGCACCAGCAGCCCGCCGCCGACGCGCTTGAAGTCGAGCCGGAAATGAGGGTCAGACTCGCACTCCTGCGCGCCTGCGTCGGACTTGCCGCTCGAACCGCCCAATGCGGGCCTGACCCTCGTTTCCTGCGGAAGAGCGATCTCGAGGACGCGGACGTTCTTCTTCTTCTCGATCACGGCGAGCGCGTCGGCGGCGTAGGCCGGCGCCATCAGCACCTCGAGGAACTGGGCGGCGACGGCCTCGACGGTGGCGCCGTCGACTTCCCGGTTGAACGCGATGATGCCGCCGAACGCCGAGGTGGGATCGGTGGCGAACGCCGCGCGGTAGGCGTCGAGCGGCGAGGCGGCCACGGCCACGCCGCAGGGATTCGCGTGCTTGACGATGACGCAGGCCGGCGCGTCGAACGCCTTCACGCACTCCCACGCCGCGTCCGCGTCGGCGACGTTGTTGTAGGAGAGCTCCTTGCCCTGCAGCTGGCGGAACGTGGCGATCGAGCCCCCCGCCGGATTCTCGTCGCGGTAGAACGCCGCCTCCTGGTGCGGGTTCTCGCCGTAGCGCATCGACTGCACGAGCTCGCCCGCGTAGCGGAACGATGCGGGGAAGCCGGTGCGCGCGCCGTCGGCGTCGCGCGCAGTCAGCCAGTTGGCGATCGCGCCGTCGTACGCCGCCGTGTGCGCGAACGCCTTGCGCGCGAGGCGGAAGCGCGTGTCGCGCGAGAGCGCGCCGCCGTTCGCGCCGAGCTCCGCGACGAGCCCTGCGTAGTCGGCGGGATCGACGACGACGCCGACGTGCGCCCAGTTCTTCGCCGCCGAGCGCACCATCGCCGGGCCGCCGATGTCGATGTTCTCGATCGCGTCGTCCAGCGTGCAGCCCGGCTTCGCCACCGTCTCGCGGAACGGATAGAGGTTGACGACGACGAGGTCGATCGTGGGAATGCCGTGCGCGCCGATCGCCGCGACGTGCTCGGCCAGGTCGCGCCGCGCGAGGATGCCGCCGTGCACCTTCGGGTGCAGCGTCTTCACGCGGCCGTCGAGCATCTCGGGAAAGCCGGTGTAGCTGCCGACGTCGGTCACCGCGATGCCGGCATCACGGATCGCCTTCGCGGTGCCTCCGGTGGAGAGCAGCGCGACGCCGCGCGAAGCGAGAGCGCGCGCGAAGTCGACGAGCCCCGCCTTGTCGGACACCGAGAGCAGCGCCTGCCGGATCGGCGCCGATTGGCCTTGCTTGTCCATGCGCCGGCGCCCCCTGCGCCACGCCCCGCCCGCGGCGGGTCAGATCAGGTGGTACTTGGCGAGCTTGCTGCGCAGCGTGTTGCGGTTGACGCCGAGCATGTCGGCGGCCTGCGTCTGGTTGCCGTTCGCGCGCTCCAGCACGCTCGCAAGCAGCGCCCGCTCGACGTGGCCGATCACCATGTCGTAGACGCCGGTCGGCGACTCGCCGTCGAGCTTGCGGAAGTACTCGTCGAGCGAGCGCTCGACGCTGCGCCCGATCTCGTTGCTGCCGTTGAGCTTGATCGCCTTCTTCACGCCGCCAGGGCCTCCCCGCCCCACGCTGCCTGCCTCGCCCGCTCCGCGAACCGCCCCGCCGTCGCTCGCTGCGCGTCCCCTGCCGTGACCAGGCGCTCGCCGACGAGCGCCAGCCGGTCGAAGCAGCGCCGGACCGCGGCGATCTGCGCCGCCGTCGTCTCCGCCGCGTTGAACTCCGCGCGCGCGCCCTCCGCCCCGACGAGGTCGCGCGTGTACCAGCCGAGGTGCTTGCGCGCGGTGCGCACGCCCGCCTCCCCGCCGTGGAACGCATAGTGGTCGTCGAGGTGCTCGAGGATCAGCGCGCGCGCCTCCTCGACGGTCGGCGCCGGCAGCTCGTCGCCCGTCGCCAGGAAGTGCGCGATCTCGCGGAAGATCCACGGCCGCCCCTGGGCGGCGCGCCCGATCATGACCGCGTCGGCCGCCGTGCCGAGCAGCACGTCGCGCGCCTTGGGCGGCGAGTCGATGTCGCCGTTGGCGATCACGGGGATGGTCACGCTCGCCTTGACCTCGGCGATCGCGCTGTAGTCGACAGGGCCGGCGAACAGGCACGCGCGGCTGCGCCCGTGCACGGTGAGCGCGGCAACACCCGCGTCCTCGGCGATGCGCGCGATGCGCACGGCGTTGCGGCGCGACGGCGCGGGTCCGGTGCGGATCTTCAGCGTGACCGGCACGTCGACCGCGGCGACGACGGCCGCGAGGATGCGCGCCACCAGCGGCTCGTCGGAGAGCAGCGCGGAGCCGGCCGCGGCGTTGCACACCTTCTTCGCCGGGCAACCCATGTTGATGTCGATGATCGCCGCGCCCTGCGCGACGTTGAAGCGCGCGGCCTCGGCCATCATCGCCGGGTCGGCGCCGGCGATCTGCACCGCGACGGGCGCCGGCTCGCCCGCGTGATCGCGGCGGCGGCGCGACTTCTGCGTGCCCCAGAGGCGGGGATCGGACGCGATCATCTCGGAGACCGCGTAGCCCGCACCGAGCCTCCGGCAGAGTTGCCGGAACGGTCGATCCGTCACGCCCGCCATCGGTGCGACGGCGAGGACGTTGGGGAGCTTGTGGGGACCGATGCGCACGGGAGCGATGCAGGTGCAGACGACGCGAGGGGAGCGGATTATAACCACAACTCGCGCCCGCGCGAGACGCGAATTCGCACCGCTTGCAGCGCATCAAGGGGAACGCACGAGGCAGCTTCGCGCGGCGGCGAAGTGAACGCTCGGCACACGGTTCAGGCACGTTCGATGCATCGGCGCGCGGGCGCGCCGAACTGCCCGCGGATACAGGCGCTCAGCGCAGGCCGTGCAGCATTGCGCGCGCGAATGCGCGCTTCGCGGGCGGGACGATGTCGAGCAGCGCGAGGCCCGCGCCGCGCGCCAGCCCGACCAGCGGCAACTCCGCGCCGAAAACCCCGACCAGCCCGTGCGTGAACGCGATCCCTGCGCTGCGATCCACGCGCCGCCGCGCCGCGTAGCGCGAGAGCATCCGCGGGGAGCCGAGCTCCTCCCTTGGGGCGTCCAGCACGGACTGCGCCAGCGCCCAGGCGTCGCGCAACCCGAGGTTGAAACCCTGCCCCGCGACCGGGTGCAGCTGCTGCGCCGCGTTGCCAATCAACGCGATACGTGGCCCGACGAGAGAACGCGCACGCTCCAGCGCGAGTGGAAACGATTTCCGTCCCGCAACGCGCGTGAATCCGGCGACGCGAGCGCCGAACGCGCGGGCGAGTTCGGCGAGGAACGCGCGTTCGTCGATCGCGATCAGCGGCGCGGCGCGCGCCGGGTCGACCGTCCACACCAATCCGTAGTGGTCGCGCTCGGGGAGGAGCGCAATGGGGCCGGTCGGCGTGAAGCGTTCGAAGGCGATGCCGCCGTGCGGAGCGTCGCGCCACACCGAAGCGACCAGCGCGCACTGCCCGTACTCCTGCCGATCGCGCCCCACGCCGTCGACCTGCGCGCCCGCGCCATCGGCGACCGCGACGAGCCGCGCCTCGATCGCGCCCGGCGTGTCCGCATCCACTTCGACGCGGGCGGCGACCGGGCCGCCGCGCACCGCACGGGCCGCGCTGCCGAAGCGCACGGCCACGCCGGCGGCGTCCAGCGCCTCGTCGAGCGCGCGCTGCAGCGCGACGTACGAGACCGTGTAGCCCAGCGCCGGCACGTCCTGCTCGGCGGCGGTCAGGCGCGTCACGCCGAAGCCGCGCGCCTGCGAGACGTCGATCTCCAGGATGGGCGTGACGGCGCCCTCGACCTTCGCCAGCTCGCGCCACACCTCCAGCCGCTCGAGGATCAGCCGCGAGCCGTGCGACAGCGCCAGCGTGCGGTCGCCGCGCAGCGTCGCGCCCCGCGCGCGCGGGTCGAGCACCACGACGTCGCGGCCGCAGCCGGCGAGCGCCAGGGCGAGCGTCGCGCCGACGGGGCCGGCGCCGATGATCGCAACGTCGTGCATCAGAGGTCAGGGAACAGGGAACAGGTGACAGAGAGAGTCGGGGAGCTAGGCGCGGCGCGGTTCCTGTTCCCTGTTCCCTGTTCCCTGTTCCCTGTTCCCTGTTACCTGCTACCTGCTACCTGCTCGACTTCCGCCACGCTCTTCGGCGTCGCCGCGGTGAGGTTCTCGATGCCGTCCGCGGTGACCAGCACGTCGTCCTCGATGCGCACGCCGATGTCGCGGAACTCGGGCGGGATGTCGTCGGCACCCCGGATGTAGCAGCCGGGCTCGACGGTGAGCACCATGCCGGGCTTCAGCGTCACCGATTCGCCCTTGACCTGGTAGAGCCCGGCGTCGTGCACGTCGAGCCCCAGCCAGTGGCCGGCGCGGTGCATGTAGAAGCGCTTGTACGACCCGCTCTCCAGCGCGGCGTCGAGCGGGCCTGCGATCAGCTTGAGGTCGATCAGCCCCTGCGCGAGCACGCGCTCGGCAACCTTGTGGTAGTCGTGGAACGATGCGCCGGGCCTGACGGCGCCAAGGCAGGCCTGCTGCGCTTCCAGCACGAGCTCGTAGACGGCCTTCTGCGCCGCGGTGAACTTCCCGTTGACCGGGAACGTGCGCGTGATGTCCGAGGCGTAGCCCTGGTACTCGCAGCCGGCGTCGATCAGCAGCAGCTCGCCGTCGCCCATCAGCCGGTTGTTGTCGCGGTAGTGCAGCACGCACGCGTTCGGCCCGGAGGCGACGATCGAACCGTACGCAACGGCCTGCGCGCCGCCGCGCAGGAACTCGTGCATCAGCTCGGCCTCGACCTGGTACTCGTGCCAGCCGGGACGCGCCTGCGCCATCGCGCGCTTGTGCGCGGCGCTGCTGATCGCCGCCGCGCGGCGCATCAGCGCGAGTTCGTGCGCGTCCTTGACGAGGCGCATCGGGTCGAGCAGCGAGCGGATGTCGACGATCTGCTCGGGCGCGGCCACGCCGGTGCGCACGCGCGCGCGCACCTCGTTCAGCGTCGCGCTGACCTTGCGGTCCCAGGGCTCGGACAGCCCGACCGGCGTGAACAGCGCGGGCCGGTCCGCGCACAGGTCGGCGAGCTTCGCATCGAGCTCGGCGATCGGGTGCGCCTCGTCGAAGCCGAAGATCTCCTTCGCGGCGTCGGGGCCGTAGCGGAAGCCGTCCCAGATCTCGCGCTCCTCGTTGCGCTCGCGGCAGAACAGCAGGTGCCTGTCGCCGTCGGGCGAGGCGACCAGTGCGACGACCGCCTCGGGCTCGGGGAAGCCGGTCAGGTAGTGGAAGTAGCTGTCGCTGCGGTAGGGGTAGTGCGAGTCGCGGTTGCGGATGACCTCGGGCGCGGTGGGGACGACGGCGAGGCCGCCGCCGGCGTGCTCGCGCATCGCGCTGAGGATCGCGGCGCGGCGGTCGCGGTAGACGTGGTGGGCGTGGTTCATCGGGACGCAGGCCAGGATGGAGGGCCCCGTGCGCGTCGTGCGTCCGCGGCCGCGAAGGCGCGATTATAGGCGTGCTGCGGTAACATCCCCCGATGCCCCAGGCGAGCGACGCGCGCCCCGCGGCGGCGCTGCGCGAGGCAAAGCAGGCGCTGCGCACCTCCGTCCTTGCGGCGCGCGACGCGCTGCCGCCGGAGTCGCGCCGTCGCCTCTCCGAGTCGATCGCCTCGCGCATCGCGGCGCTGCCCTCGTACGCCGCCGCGCGCACCCTGCTGCTCACGCTGCCCTTCCGCAGCGAGTGGGATTCGCGCGCGCTGGCGCGAGACGTGATCGCATCGGGCCGCCGCCTCGTCCTGCCGCGCGTCGACCGCGACGCGCGCGTGCTCGCGCTGCACGCGGTCGCCGACCTCGACGCCGATGTCGCGCCCGGCTACCTCGGCATTCCGGAGCCGCGCGCGGAGCGCCCGGCAGTCGCGGCCGCGGAAGTGGACCTGGTGCTCGTGCCCGGCGTGGCTTTCGACGCCGAAGGACGCCGCCTCGGCTACGGCGGCGGCTTCTACGACCGCCTGCTGCCGACGTTGCGGCCCGGTGCCGCGCGCGTGGCCGGGGCGTTCGACGAGCAGGTCGTCGACCAGGTGCCGGCCGCGAGCCACGACGAGCGCGTCGCGCTCGTCGCCACGCCGACGCGCGTCCTCGCCGCGCCAGGGCGATGACGGACGACGACGGCCGCACGCCGCGGCGCGCGCTCGTCGCGCTCGCGGCCACGCTGGCGATCCAGGTCTACACGTCGCTCGCCGCCACCGCGACGGCCGTGCTGGCGCCGGTGATCGGCCCCGCGTTCGGCGTGTCGCCGAAGCTCGTCGGCGTGTTCGTCGGCCTGGTCTACGCGGGATCGATGGCTGCGAGCCTCGCGGCGGGCGGGCTGATCGGCCGCTTCGGCGCGATCCGCGTGTCGCAGGGCTGCGTGCTGCTGTGCGCGGCGGGACTCGTCGCGCTTCCGCTCGCCGCGCCGTGGCCGTTCGCGCTCGCGGCGGCGGCGCTCGCCGCCGTCGTGGTGGGACTGGGCTACGGGCCGATCACGCCGGCCTCGTCGCAGGTGCTCGCGCGCACCGCGCCGCCGTCGCGCATGGCGCTCACGTTCTCGATCAAGCAGACCGGCGTGCCCGCCGGCGCCGCGCTCGCCGGCGCGGTGCTGCCTGCGCTCGCGTTGGCGACCGACTGGCGCGTCGCCCTGGCGACCGTCGCGGGAACGGGCGCGGCGGTCGCGCTCGCCGCGCAGCGCGTGCGCGCCGACTTCGACCACGAGCGCGATCGCTCGCGCAGGGTCTCGCTGCGCGAGTCGTTCGGACTGCTGCGACAGGTGTTCGCCGACCGTGCGCTCGCCGAGCTGACGCTGTTGTCGTTCTTCTACTCCGCAACGCAGGTCTCGCTGACGAGCTTCCTCGTCGCCTACCTCGCCGAGCAGCTCGGCCGGCCGCTGGTGGTCGCGGGCGCCGCGCTCTCCATCGCGACGCTGGCCGGCGTCGGCGGCCGCATCCTCTGGGGCCACGTCGCCGACCGCACGCGCTCGCCGCGCGCCGTGCTCGCCATCCTCGGCATCGGCGCGGGGCTGTGCAGCCTCGCCACCGCCGCGTGGCCCGTGGACGCGAGCGTCTGGCCACTGTTCGTCGTGCTCGCGCTGTTCGGCGCCTCCGCGATCGGCTGGAACGGCGTGATGCTGGCCGACGTGGCGCGCCTCTCCCCGCCCGGCCGCGCAGGCGCCATCACGGGCGCGACCTCCTTCGTCACGTTTGCCGGCGTGGTCTGCGGGCCGTCGGTCTTCTCGCTGCTCGCGGCGACGGCGGGCAGCTACCGCGCCGGCTTTGTCGCCATCGGCCTGGGATCCCTGCTGTCGGCCCTGGCTTTTGCCGCCCGCTCGCGGGCAAGTCCGAAGTCCCGCGGCTGAAACCGGCGCGCCAATCCCGTCTAGTGGAAATGATTTCCACGATATGGTAATGTCCGGGCAGCCCCCCTGCCCGACCCTGATCTGACGCGGAGCAGCAATACAGGGGGCGGCCCGCTCACTACAATCAACTGGCTGAACGCCCGGGCTCCCCCGGGCGCGTTCTTCTGGAGGAACCGATGGCCCCGCTCGATGCCGCCCCGGACTTCGACCCGCAGGAAACGCGGGAATGGCTCGACGCGCTCTCCGGCGTCCTCGCCGCGGCCGGACCCGACCGCGCGCACTTCCTGATCGAACGGCTGATCGACGCCGCCCGCAAGGAAGGCGCGTACCTGCCGTTCTCCGCCAACACCGACTACATCAACACGATCCCGGCCGACATGCAGCCGAAGATGCCGGGCGACAACGCGCTCGAGGAGAAGATCCGCAACTACGCGCGCTGGAACGCGATGGCGATGGTGGTGCGCGCGAACAGGCACACGAACGTCGGCGGGCACATCGCCAGCTACGCCTCCGCGGCGACGCTCTACGACGTCGGCTTCAACCACTTCTGGCGCGCGCCCTCGGCCGACCACGGCGGCGACCTCGTGTTCACGCAGGGGCACAGCGCGACCGGCGTCTACGCGCGCGCCTTCATGCTCGGGCGGCTGACCGCCGAGCAGCTCGACAACTTCCGCCAGGAGACCGGCGGCAAGGGCATCTCGAGCTACCCGCACCCGTGGCTGATGCCGGACTTCTGGCAGTTCCCGACGGTGTCGATGGGCCTGGGGCCCCTGATGGCGATCTACCAGGCCCGCTTCATGAAGTACCTGCAGGGCCGCGGCATCCTCAACACCGAGGGCCGCAAGGTGTGGGCGTTCATGGGCGACGGCGAGATGGACGAGCCGGAGTCGATGGGCGCGATCGGGCTCGCCGGCCGCGAGCGGCTCGACAACCTGGTCTACGTGATCAACTGCAACCTGCAGCGCCTCGACGGCCCGGTGCGCGGCAACGGCAAGATCATCCAGGAGCTCGAGAGCGACTTCCGCGGCTCGGGCTGGAACGTGATCAAGGTGATCTGGGGCGGGCGCTGGGACGCGCTGCTCGCGCGGGACAGGACCGGCATCCTGCGCAAGCGGATGATGGAGTGCGTCGACGGCGAGTACCAGACGTTCAAGGCCAAGGACGGCGCGTACGTGCGCAAGCACTTCTTCGGCAAGTATCCCGAGCTCGCCGCGCTCGTCGAGGACTGGACCGACGACGAGATCTGGTCGCTCAACCGCGGCGGGCTCGACCCGTTCAAGGTCTACGCCGGCTATCACGCGGCGGTGAACCACAAGGGCCAGCCGACGGTGATCCTCGCCAAGACGATCAAGGGCTTCGGCATGGGCCGCGCCGGCGAGGCGCAGAACATCACGCACCAGCAGAAGAAGATGGACGTGGAGGACATGCGGCACTACCGCGACCGCTTCGCGCTGCCGATCCCCGACGACCAGCTCGCCGAGATTCCCTACCTCACGTTCGCCGAAGGCAGCAGGGAGCTCGAGTACATGCGCGAGCGCCGCATGTCGCTGGGCGGCTACCTGCCGCAGCGGCGGCAGCGCGTCGAGCCGATGCCGGTGCCGCCGCTGGCGACGTTCGAGCGCCTGCTCAAGGGCACCGACGAGCGCGAGATCTCGACGACGATGGCGTTCGTGCAGATGCTGCAGATGCTCGTGCGCGACAAGGCCATCGGCAAGCACGTCGTGCCGATCGTCCCCGACGAGTCGCGGACGTTCGGCATGGAGGGCATGTTCCGCCAGCTCGGCATCTGGAACCAGCAGGGACAGCTCTACACGCCGGAGGACGCCGACCAGCTCATGTTCTACAAGGAGAGCAAGGACGGGCAGATCCTCCAGGAGGGCATCAACGAGGCCGGCGGGATGTGCGACTGGATCGCCGCGGCGACGTCGTACTCGACGCACGGCGTGCAGATGATCCCCTTCTACATCTTCTACTCGATGTTCGGCTTCCAGCGCGTCGGCGACCTCGCGTGGGCGGCAGGCGACATGCGCTCGCGCGGCTTCCTGCTCGGCGGCACGGCGGGGCGCACGACGCTCAACGGCGAGGGGCTGCAGCACGAGGACGGCCACTCGCACATCCTCGCCGCGACGATCCCCAACTGCGTGTCGTGGGACCCGACGTTCGCCTACGAGGTGGCGACGATCATCCAGGACGGCCTGCGCCGCATGATCACCGAGCAGGAGGACGTCTTCTACTACCTCACGCTGATGAACGAGAACTACCCGCACCCTGCGATGCCGGAGGGCAGTTCCGCGGGCATCCTGAAGGGGATGTACCGCTTCCGCGAGGGGCCGAAGGCGAAGAAGGGCGGACTGCGCGTGCAGCTGCTGGGCTCGGGGACGATATTCCGCGAGGTCGTCGCCGCCGCCGGCATGCTCAAGGACGACTGGGGCGTGGACGCCGACCTGTGGAGCTGCACGTCGTTCACCGAGCTCGCGCGCGATTGCCGCGACACCATGCGGTGGAACCTGCTGCACCCGACGGAGACAGCGCGCCAGTCGCACGTCGCGGCGTGCCTCGGCGATACGCAAGGCCCGGTGATCGCCGCCACCGACTACATGCGCATGTACGCGGACAAGATCCGCAGCTGCGTGCCGCGCCGTTACCACGTGCTCGGCACCGACGGCTTCGGCCGCTCGGACACGCGCGAGAGGCTGCGCCACTTCTTCGAGGTCGACCGGCGCTGGGTGACGGTCGCCGCGCTGAAGGCGCTCGCCGACGAGGGCTCGATCAAGCACGGCGTGGTGGCCGACGCGATCCGCAAGTACGGCATCGATCCGGCGAAGCCGGCGCCGTGGACGGTCTAGGAGACGCGGCGATGGCGACGATCGAAGTGAAGGTGCCCGACATCGGCGGCTTCGCCGACGTGCCGGTGATCGAGGTGTTCGTCAAGCCGGGCGACGTGGTCGCGCCCGAGGACCCGCTCGTCACGCTCGAGTCCGACAAGGCGACGATGGACGTGCCCTCGCCCGCGGCGGGCAAGGTGACGGCCGTGGCGGTGAAGGTCGGCGACAAGGTGAGCGAGGGCAGCGTCGTGCTCACGCTCGACTCGGCGGGCGCCGCGGTGGCGAAGCCCGCGGCCACGCCCGCGTATGCGCCTCCGCCCGAGGGCGATCCCGCGGCTGCGGCCGAACGCGCGCCGCGCGGCGAGAAGGGCGGCGCCGACGCGCCGGGAGAAGGCGCGACATCCACGCCTCCCGCCGGCGCGACGGTCGAGGTGCGCGTTCCCGACATCGGCGACTTCAAGGACGTTCCGGTGATCGAGGTGTTCGTGAAGCCCGGCGACGTTGTGAACGTCGACGACCCGCTGGTCACGCTGGAGTCCGACAAGGCGACGATGGACGTGCCGAGCCCCCAGGCCGGCACCGTGCAGGGCGTGCGCGTGGCGGTCGGCGATCGCGTCAGCGAAGGCACGGTGATCGTGTCGCTGTCCGCACCCGGCGTGCCGGGCGCGAAGCCTGCTGCTGCCACGGTCGCGGCGCCCTCGCCCCAGCCCTCGCCCGCAAGCGGGAGAGGGAGCACAGCCACCGCCGCTCCCCCCTCGCCCGCGGCAGCGGGAGAGGGGGCGGGGGTGAGGGCCGCAGCGCCCCCCGCGCCAGCGGGAGAAGGGCCGGGGGCGAGGGCAAGCGCCGCGCACGCCTCCCCCACCGTCCGCCGCTTCGCGCGCGAACTCGGCGCCGACCTCGCGCAGGTGACCGGCACGGGTCCGAAGGGCCGCATCACGCAGGAGGACGTGCAGGCGTTCGTCAAGCGCGCGCTCGGCGCCCCTGCGCCCCAGCCCGCCGCGACGGCGGGCGGCGGCACGCTCAACCTGCTGCCCTGGCCGCAGGTCGACTTCGCGAAGTGGGGCGAGGTCGAGGCCAGGCCGCTGTCGCGCATCCGGAAGATCTCGGGCGCGAACCTCGCGCGCAACTGGGTGATGATCCCCCACGTCACGCAGTTCGACGAGGCGGACGTCACCGACCTCGAGGAGCTGCGCGTCGCGCTCAACAAGGAGAACGAGAAGGCGGGCATCAAGGTGACGATGCTCGCGTTCCTGATCAAGGCCGCCGTCGCCGCGCTGCGCCGCTTCCCGGACTTCAACGCCTCGCTCGACGGCGACAACCTCGTCCACAAGAAGTACTTCAACGTCGGCTTCGCCGCCGACACGCCGAACGGGCTGGTGGTGCCGGTGCTGAAGAACGCCGACCGCAAGGGCGTGCTCGAGATTGCGAAGGAGATGGGCGAGCTCTCCGCGAAGGCGCGCGAGGGCAAGCTCGGGCCGGCCGACATGCAGGGCGGCTGCTTCACGATCAGCTCGCTCGGCGGCATCGGCGGTACCGCGTTCACCCCGATCATCAACGCGCCCGAGGTGGCGATCCTCGGCGTGTCGCGCAGCGCGCTCAAGCCCGTCTGGAACGGCAACGCGTTCGCGCCGCGGCTGATGCTGCCGCTGTCGCTCTCCTACGACCACCGCGTGATCGACGGCGCCTCCGCCGCGCGCTTCACGTCGTTCTACGCGTCGCTGCTCGCCGACATGCGCCGCGCGCTCCTCTGAGGGAGTCCACCATGACGACCGCCGATGCGAAGCCCGACGTCGAGTGCGACGTGCTCGTGCTCGGTGCGGGGCCGGGCGGCTACAGCGCGGCGTTCCGCGCCGCCGACCTGGGACTGAAGACCGTGATCGTCGAGCGCTACGGCACGCTGGGCGGGGTGTGCCTCAACGTCGGCTGCATCCCGAGCAAGGCGCTGCTGCACGTCGCCGCGGTGATGGACGAGGCGAAGGCGATGGCCGCGCACGGCGTCGCGTTCGGCGCACCCGCCGTCGACCTCGCGAAGCTGCGCGCCTGGAAGGACAAGGTCGTCGGCAAGCTGACCGGGGGCTTGGCCGGCATGGCCAAGGGCCGCAAGGTCGAGGTCGTGCGCGGCGTGGGCCAGTTCCGCGACGCGCACCACGTCGAAGTCGAGTTGACGACAGGGACCGGGCAGGACAAGACCGGCGCGACGAAGGTGGTGAAGTTCGCGCAGGCGATCATCGCCGCGGGCTCGCAGGTCGTGCGCCTGCCGTTCATCCCCGAGGATCCGCGCATCCTCGACTCGACTTCCGCGCTGGCGCTCGCGGACGTGCCCAAGCGCATGCTGGTCCTCGGCGGCGGCATCATCGGCCTCGAGATGGGCACCGTCTACTCGACGCTCGGCGCGCGCATCGACGTGGTCGAGATGATGGAGGGGCTGATGCCTGGCGCCGACCGCGACCTCGTGCGCGTGTGGGAGAAGGTCAACAAGCCGCGCTTCGACCGCGTCATGACGTCGACGCGCACGACGAAGGTCGAGGCGAAGCCCGACGCGCTGTGGGTCACCTTCGAAGGCGCCAACGCGCCGGCCGAGCCGCAGCCCTACGACGCCGTGCTGATGAGCGTGGGCCGCGCGCCGAACGGGAGGAAGATCGCGGCGGAGAAGGCGGGCGTGGCCGTCACCGACCGCGGCTTCATCCCCGTCGACTCGCAGATGCGCACGAACGTCGCGCACATCTTCGCGATCGGCGACGTCGTCGGGCAGCCGATGCTCGCGCACAAGGCGGTGCACGAGGGCCACGTCGCCGCCGAGGCCGCGGCCGGGCAGAAGAGCCACTTCGACGCGCGCGTCATCCCCTCCGTCGCCTACACCGACCCCGAGATCGCGTGGGTGGGGATGACGGAGGACGAGGCGAAGGCGAAGGGCGTCGCGATCGAGAAGGGACTGTTCCCGTGGGCCGCGTCCGGCCGCGCCATCGCCAACGGGCGCGACGAGGGGCACACCAAGCTGCTGTTCGACGCGGCCACGCACCGCATCGTCGGCGGCGGCATCGTCGGCACGCACGCGGGCGACCTGATCGGCGAGATCGCGCTGGCGATCGAGATGGGCGCCGACGCGGTCGACATCGGCCACACGATCCACCCGCACCCGACGCTCGGCGAGTCGATAGGGCTGGCTGCCGAGGCCGCGGAAGGCACCTGCACCGACCTTCCCCCGGCGCGCCGCAGGTGACCGGAAATTGGGGTCAGACTCGAATTTCCGGTGAGCGGGTCCGGATGCCCCCAGGCGGAAATTCGAGTCTGACCCTAATTTCGCAGGGCGGCGCCGACCATCGCCTTCAGCTCCTCGAGGCCGAACTGCGGCAGCGGCCTGCCGTTCACGAAGTACTCGGGCGTCTTGGTCACCTTGAGCGCCTTCGCGTCGGCGAAGTCCTGCGCGCCGCGATCCTTGACTTCGGCGGTCTTCGCATCGGCCGCGAGGCGCGCCACGTCGAGCCCGGGCACGCCGCCCAGCACCGCCATCGCGGCGTCCGGCTGCACGCGGTGGTTCTGCACCCAGCGCTCCTGCGCGCGCAGCAGCGCCTCGAGCGCCTCCCAGTACTTGCCCTGCAGCCGCGCCGCGTCCAGCATCGCGACGACCGCGTCCGAGCCGGAGTGGAACGGCACGTGGCGCATCACCAGCCGCAGCCGCTGCGGGTTCGCGGCGAGCAGGCGCTTGACCTCCGGGTAGAACGCCGCGCAGGTCTCGCACGCCGGGTCGATGAACTCGACCAGCGTCACCTTGGCGTCGGCCGGTCCCAGCACGGGCGAGTGCGGGCGCACGAGGCGGCTCGCATCCGCGGTCGCGACAGGCCGGTCGGACGCCTCCTGCGGCGACGGCGCCTTGCGGCCTTCCTCGAACCAGACGGCGACGGCGAAGACCGCCGCGAGCAGCACGAGCGTAGCGAGGAACAGGAGCTTGTTCATGGTGTGCAAGCCTACCAGAGGCGCGGCAGACGACCTCGGCCCGCGTCAGCGTTCAGCGCAGCAGCAGGGCGAGCCCGCTGAACACGAGCAGCCCGCCGACGGCCTGGCGAAACGCGTCGGGGCCGATGCGGTCGTGGACCCACTCGCCGGCCCAGGTGCCGAGCAGCACGGGCAGCGCGGCGGCGGCGACGAGCGCGAAGTCGTCGATGCGGAACACCCCGCTCGCGAGGTACGCGGCGGAGCGCACGACGTTGAGCGCGAGCAGCGTGGTCGAGACGGTGACGCGGAACACGCGCATCGGCAGGCGCATCGCGTCGAGGTAGGTGACGTACACCGGGCCCGCCATGCCCCCGAACAGCGTGGCGATCGCCGCGCCGAGCGTGCCGATCGGCAACGCGGCCCAGCGCGGGAAGCGGTACTCGGCCAGCTTCAGCCGCTCGCCGAACAGGCTGTAGAGCGCGTAGAGCACGACGTAGGCGCCCAGCGCCCTGATGAGGAGAGCGGGATCGGCGGCCTTGAACAGCCAGATGCCGAGCGGCACGCCGAGCGCGATGCCCGGCACGAACTCGACGATGCGCCGCCACTCGATCAGCTTCCACTCGCGCACCGCCTGCCGCACCGAGACGAAGAAGCCGAGGAACGTGATCAGCGGCGCCGCGGTGGAAAGCGGCATCGCGAACACCAGCAGCGGCGTGGCGACCACGCCGGAGCCGAACCCGGCGACGCCGCGCACCGCGTAGCCGGCGAACAGCGCGACCGCACACCAGAGCGTCTCGGCCGCCCCGAGCGGCCAGGTGGGCAGCCCGCTCAATGCGCGGGGCCGACGTAGTCCGGCTTGGGCTGCGTGAAGAACGCGTGCAGGATGTGATAGACGAGCAGGTAGTTCTTCTGCTGGAAGCTCGCGTGCGAGATGCCCGGCATCACGACGAACTGCTTGTCCGGGTTGGGCAACTTCGCGAAGAACGCGAGCAGGTCGGCCATGCCGGCGATGCCGTCGTACTGGCCGCGCATGACGATCGTGGGCACAGTGATCCGCGCCGGGTCGTTGACCGGCAGCTTCGAGCACATGTCGATGTAGGTGCCGTTGGGCATCGAGTCGTCGAGCGCGAGGATCGCGTCGGCGAACGCGTCGACGGTGCGCATGTCCGCGCAGTCGGGGTGGTCGCGCTGGAAGATCGAGTGCACGAACGCGCGATCGATCGGCCGGCGCTTCGACTTGGTGAACTCCGGCAGCTTCTTGCGCCGCTGCTCCAGCGTGGGGCTGCCCTCGCCGGTCCAGACGTAGGCGTCCAGCGCGAGCCGCGCGACGCGCTCCGGGTGCCGCTCGGCGAACGCGGCGGCGCGCAATGCGCCCGACGATATGCCGTAGACGAAGAACTTCTTCACGCCGCGCGTGCGCATGATGTAGTCGGTCGCTGCGACGAGGTCGTCGGCGCCGTTGGCGATGTCGCAGACGATGTCGCGCGACTTCGTCGAGCGGCCGTAGCCCTCCATGTCCACGCACCAGGTGTCGAAGCCGCGCTGCGCGAACCAGTCCATCACCGAGGAGTCCGGGCGTCCCGGCACGGCGAGATCGAACGTCGGCGTGGACGCCATCGACGAGCCGTGCACGAACAGCACGGCCCGCTTGCCCTGCGGCGTGCCGGCATACTTCTGCCACAGGAACAGGCGCACGTCGCCCTTGTTCGTCCAGTGTTCCACGCCGGCGATCGGGCCGGCGGCAGTCGTGTCGTTCATCGTCGCCTCGTCAGTCGATCTTCGCGCCGGTTTCCCTGACCACCTTCGCCCAGCGCTCCTTCTCGTCGCGGAAGAACTTGCCGAACTCGGCCGGCGAGGACGCCACGATCTCGAGGTTGTGCGTCGCGTAGTAGGCTTTCACGTCCGGCAGCGCCATCACCGCGCGCAGCTCGCGGTTCAGCCGCTCGACGACGCCCGAGGGCGTTCCCTTCGGCGCGAGCAGCCCCATCCACACGTAGGCCGAGTAGCCCGGCACCGCCTCGCCGATCGTGGGGACGTCGGGCAGCGCCTCGGCGCGCTTCGTGCCGGTGGTCGCGAGCGGCCGCAGCTTGCCGGCCTTGATGTGGCCCATCATGCCGGCCGTTCCGGGGATGCTGACCGGCACCGTCCCGCCGAGCAGGTCGGCCGTGGCCTGCCCGCTGCCCTTGTACGGCACGTGGTTCATCGTGAACCCGGCCATCGACGCGAACATGGCGGCGAACAGGTGCTGGCCGCTGCCGTTGCCCGACGAGGCGTAGTCGACCTTGCCCGGATTCGCCTTCACGTAGGCGATGAACTCGGCGAGCGACTTCGCGGGAAACGACGGGTGCACGACCAGCACGCCCGGCTCCTCGCCGATCAGCATGATCGGCGCGAAGTCCTCGACGGGGTCGAACGCGAGCTTCGTGTAGAGGGACGCGCTGATCGCGTTCGTCTGCGAGGCGAGCAGCAGCGTGTACCCGTCGGCGGGCGCCTTCGCGACCTCGGCCGCGCCCAGCGTGGCGCCCGCGCCGGGCTTGTTCTCCACGACCACCTGCTGGCCGAGGCGCTCGGAGAGCTTCTGCGCGACGATGCGCGTGGGGCCGTCGACCGCGCCGCCGGGCGAGAACGGCACGATGATCTTCACCGGCCGCGCGGGATAGTCCTGCGCCGCGGCGGGGGCGGCGGCGGCGGCAACGGCGACGGCGAGGGCAGTGGCGAACGCCGCCGCCGTTCGGCGCAAGGTGGGCTCGGATCGTGATGTCGTCACTTCGGACCTCGTGGTGTGGGTTGCTTGCGGATGTCCTGCAGCTCGCGCGTGAGCCACGCGGAGCTCGTCACCGGCTCGGCGCTTCCGCACCGGACCTGGTAGGGCTTGCCCGTGGTGCTGCTCGACGAGGCCGCGACCTCGATGAAGCGCTCCGCCGTGGGCAGCGACGCGTAGCGCTCCGCGTAGGCGAGCTTCTCCAGCAGGTGCTCCTTCGCCCGCGCGCCGGAGTGCCAGCTGTCGTTGCGGAAAAACGTGCAGCCCGACGCCTCGAGGCGGTCGAGCAGCGCGAGCACCTCGGCGCGCGCCGGCGGCGGCAGCGGAGCGGCATCGACAACCGGCGCGAGCAGGGCGCCGGCGAAGAACGCGGCGCGGAGGCGCAGTCGGACGAGGCCGGCCGCGCCGCGCGAGGCGCGCCTCCACCACTCCGCAAGCCGTTCGAGCATCGGGTCCCTCAAGCGCACCGCCGCGCCGCAGCGACGCAGGGCCGTCATTATGCGACACCGCCCGCAGGGGCGTCACCGGCGAGCCGCCGCGGGAGCCGGGCCGGCGCGGCAGCCCGGACGCACGTGCTTGCTAGAATGGCTCCGACGCGAACCGCGGGGAAGCGATGAACCAGGACGAACTCAAGCAGGCGGTCGCCCGCGAGGCGATCAGGCACGTCGTCGAGGACGACTGGATCGGCGTCGGCTCGGGTTCGACCGCGAACTTCTTCATCGACGAGCTGGCGAAGATCAAGGGCCGCATCCGCGGCGCGGTGGCGAGCTCGGTCGCGACCGCCGAGCGGCTCAAGTCGCACGGCATCCCGGTCGAGGAGCTCAACAACACCGGCGAGCTGCCCGTCTACGTCGACGGCGCCGACGAGGTCACCGAGCACGGCGCGATGATCAAGGGCGGCGGGGGCGCGCTCACGCGCGAGAAGATCGTCGGCGGCGCGTCGCGCAAGTTCGTGTGCATCGTCGACGCGAGCAAGGTCGTGCCGGTGCTGGGCAAGTTCCCCCTGCCCGTCGAGGTGATCCCGATGGCGCGCAGCTTCGTCGCGCGCGAGCTCGCCAGGCTCGGCGGCCAGCCCGAGTGGCGCATGGGCTTCACCACCGACAACGGCAACCTGGTCCTCGACGTGCACGGCCTCGCGATCGTCGATCCCGTCGGGCTCGAGACGACGATCAACCAGATCCCCGGCGTGGTCACCGTGGGCCTCTTCGCCCGGCGCGGCGCGGACGCGATCCTGGTCGGCACGCCGCAGGGCGTCAAGTCGATCGCCGCGCGCAAGCCGTGAGCGAGGCCCTGCCCGCCGGCGCGATCGCCGACGTCGCCGCCTACATGCGCGGCGTGGGCGAGGCCGCGCGCGAGGCCGCGCGCGAGCTCGCGCGCGCCGACACGAACGCGAAGAACTCTGCGCTGCTGGCGATGGCAGCGGCGATCCGCCGCGACGAGGCGGAGCTCCTCGCGGCCAACGCCGAGGACGTGGCGGCCGCGCGCGCGAAGGGCGAGGACGCCGCCTTCGTGGACCGGCTCGCGCTCAGGCCCCCGACGATCGAGGCGATGGCGCTCGGCCTCGAGCAGATCGCCGGCCTGCCCGACCCGGTCGGCGAGATCACCGACCTCAAGTTCCGCCCCAGCGGCATCCAGGTCGGCAGGATGCGCGTGCCACTGGGCGTGGTCGGCATCGTCTACGAATCGCGGCCCAACGTCACCGCCGACGCGGCCGGGCTGTGCCTCAAGTCGGGCAACGCCGCGATCCTGCGCGGCGGCTCGGAGGCGATCCGCAGCAACGCCGCGATCGCCGCCTGCGTGCGCGAGGGCCTGCGCGAGGCCGGGCTGCCGGAGGACGCGGTGCAGGTCGTCGCCACCGCCGACCGCGCCGCGGTCGGCCACCTGATCGCCGACGAGAAGCACGTCGACGTGATCGTGCCGCGCGGGGGCAAGGGCCTCATCGAGCGCATCAGCCGCGAGGCGAAGGTGCCGGTCATCAAGCACCTCGACGGCGTGTGCCACGTGTTCGTCGACGCCGCCGCCGACGTCGACATGGCGGTGCGCATCGCCGACAACGCGAAGACGCAGCGCTACTCGCCGTGCAACACGATGGAGACGCTGCTCGTGCACGCGGCGATCGCGCCGCGCGTGCTCCCGAAGCTGTGCGAGATCTACGTCGCCAAAGGCGTGGAGCTGCGCGGCGATAAGCGCTCGCGCGAGCTGGTCGCCGCGATGAAGCCGGCGACCGAGGACGATTGGTACACCGAGTACCTCGCGCCGATCCTCGCGGTGCGCGTGGTCGACTCGCTCGACGAGGCGATCGCGCACATCGCGAAGTACGGCTCGCAGCACACCGACGCGATCGTCACCAACGACCACGCAGCGGCGATGCGCTTCCTGCGCGAAGTCGACTCGTCGTCGGTGATGGTGAACGCCTCGACGCGCTTCGCCGACGGCTTCGAATTCGGCCTGGGCGCGGAGATCGGCATCTCGACGAACAAGCTGCACGCGCGCGGGCCCGTGGGCCTCGAGGGGCTCACCAGCCAGAAGTGGATCGTGCTGGGGACGGGGCAGGTGCGCCGGTAGCCGGTCCATGGCCAGCAGCCTGCTCGTCCTGCTGGACGACATCGCGAGCGTCCTCGACGACGTCGCGGTGCTGACCAAGGTCGCCACGAGGAAGACCGCCGGCGTGCTCGGCGACGACCTTGCGCTCAACGCGCAGCAGGTCACCGGGGTGCACGCCGACCGCGAGCTGCCGGTGGTGTGGGCGGTGGCGAGAGGATCGCTGATCAACAAGGCGATCCTGGTTCCCGCCGCGCTGGCGATCAGCGCGTTCCTCCCCTGGCTGGTCACGCCGCTGCTCATGGTCGGCGGCGCGTTCCTCTGCTACGAGGGGTTCGAGAAGGTCTGGCACAAGTTCTTCCACCAGCCGGACGAGGATGCGGAGGACGCGCAGCGCCGCGAGCGGCTCGCCAACGCCCTGACCGACGAGAAGCTCGACGTCGTCGCGATCGAGAAGCAGAAGATCAAGGGCGCGATCCGCACCGACTTCATCCTCTCCGCCGAGATCATCGTGATCGCGCTGGGCACGGTGGCGGCGCAGTCCTTCGGCGTGCGCGTGGGCGTGCTCGTCGCCATCGCGCTCGTGATGACCGTCGGCGTCTACGGGCTCGTGGCCGGCATCGTCAAGCTCGACGACCTCGGCCTGCGGCTGGCCCGGTCGGCCTCACGCGTGATCAGTGCGATCGGCCGCGCCATCGTGCGCGCCGCACCCTGGCTGATGAGGTTCCTGTCGGTCGCCGGCACCGCGGCGATGTTCCTCGTCGGCGGCGGCATCCTCACCCACGGCATCGGCGTCGTTCACCACGCGATCGACGAGTGGTCGCGCCTCGCCGAGGGCATCCCGAACGTCGGCGCGGTCCTCGGCGCGCTGACTCCGACGCTGCTCAACCTCGCCGCCGGCGTGCTGGCCGGAGCGGTCGTCGTCGCCGTCGTATCGCTGGCGAGGAAGGCGTTGCCGCGTCAGGCGGCCTGAGGCCGCAGGCGCCGCGCGCGCGCGAGCCACGCGACGGCGACGAGCACCACCGCGAGCACCGGCAGCGCGCCCAGATTCATCCGTTCCCAGCCGGCCGCCGACACCAGCGCGCCGGACGACAGCGACGAGATCGCCATCGTCGCGAAGATCGCGAAGTCGTTCGCCCCCTGCACCTTGGCCTTTTCGTGCGGCCCGTGCGACTCGCCGAGCAGGGCGGTGGCGCCGGTGTACATGAAGTTCCACCCCACGCCGAGCAAAGCCAGCGCCACGAGGAAGTGCGCAACGGAGTTTCCGGCCAGCGCCACGGCCACGCAGCCGCCGACCGTCAGCACGCCCGCGACGATGACGCGCAGCACGCCGAAGCGCGCGATGAGGTGGCCGGTGACGAACCCGGGCGCGTACATGCCGACGACGTGCCACTGGATGACCAGCGCGGCCTGCCCGTAGGGGTGCGAGCAGAAGCTCATCGCCAGCGGGGTGGCCACCATCAGCAGGTTCATGAGGCCGTACCCCAGCGCGCCGGCGAGCACCGCGACCACGAACGCGGGCTGCCGTGCGATGGCCGCGAGCGGCCGCGCGGAAGGGGAATCGTGCGGGATGACCGGCTTGGGCACGTGCACGCGCGACTGCACGGCGAGCGCGACCAGCGCATAGGCGGCGAGCAGCAGGAACGAGCCCGCGAAGGGCGCCGCCGGAATCCAGTCGCGCGCGAGCACGGTCGACGCCGGACCGAGGAACCCGCCGACGATGCCCCCTGCGAGCACCAGCGATATCGCCTTCGGCCGATCCGCCGTCGTCGCGACCTCGGCGGCGGCAAAGCGGTACTGCAGCCCGATCGCGTTGTAGACGCCGACGACCCCGGTCGCGAGGCAGAACAGCACGAAACTGCCCGCCAGCAGCGCGACGATCGCGAGCGCGCAGCCGGCCACGTTGATCATCGCCCCGGTCATGAAGCCGCGCCTGCGCCCCACGCGCGCCATCCACAGCGACGCGGGCATCGTGGCGAGCGCCGAGCCGATGACGTAGGTCGCCGCGCCGAACGTGGCGAGGGACTTCTGCGGCGCGAGCTCGTAGCCGATCAGCGCGGTCATCGCGATCAGGCCGGCGCCGTTGGTGAGCAGCAGCGCCTGGCAGCAGGCGAGCAGCGCGATCGTGCGGTAGGAGGTTCGTTCGACCATGGCCTGCAGCAAGTGGGGGCAGACTCGACTTTCCACGTCGAGCCTCCGGGAACGCGGCTGTCGTCGAAGGAAAGTCGAGTCGGACCCTGCTTTCTGCGATTATAGGCGGCCATGGACACGCTGCCCCGCGAAATCCTCGACTTCTGGTTCGGCCCGCCGCCGCACGCCTCCCGCGCCGAGTGGTTCCGCAAGGACGAGCGCTTCGACGACGCGATCCGCGCGCGCTTCGGCGACGCGGTCGGCGTCGCGCTCGCCGGCGGCTTCGGCGAGTGGTGCGCCACGGCGCACGGCGCGCTCGCGCGCATCCTGCTGCTCGACCAGTTCACGCGCAACATCCACCGCGGCACGCCGCTCGCCTTCGCGGGCGACGAGCGCGCGCTCGCCACCGCGCAGGACGCCGTCGCCCGCGGCTTCGACCGCCAGCTCGACGCGTTCGAGCGGTGGTTCTGCTACCTGCCCTACGAGCACAGCGAGGACGCGGCCGTGCAGGAGCGGTCGCTGGAGCTGTTCGCCGCGCTCGCCGCCGAGACCGGCGAGCGCTCGTCGTACGAGTGGGCGGAGAAGCACGCGGCGATCGTCCGCCGCTTCGGGCGCTATCCGCACCGCAACGCGGTCCTCGGCCGCGCGTCCACTCCCGAGGAGATCGAGTTCCTCGCGCAGCCGGGATCGTCCTTCTAGACGATGTCGTCGCGTCGGGGGTTGGTCCGCGTCAACACCGCGGGCGGGGCGCGTCGCTAGAATGGCCGGCATGCCCCTGGTCGAACTGGTGCTGCTGCTCCTCGCGGCCGTGGCGGTCGGCGGCACGCTGGTGCGGCTGACGCCCCTCTCGTTGCCGATACTGCTCGTGATCGTCGGCTTCGCCGCGTCGTTCCTGCCTGCATTCGAGGGGCTGCGCGTCGACCCCGAGCTCTTCCTGCTGCTCTTCGTTCCCCCGATACTTTTCGCCGACGCGTGGTCGCTGCCGCGCCGCGACTTCGTTCGCACGCTGCGCCCCGTGCTGCTGCTGGCGCTGGGCCTGGTCGCGCTGACGGTCGTGGCCATCGGCTACCTCATGCACTGGCTGGTGCCGGCGATGCCGCTCGCCGTGGCGTTCACGCTGGGCGCGATCGTGTCGCCCACCGATGCGGTCGCGACCGTCGCCACGACGAGCGAGCTGCCGCTGCCGGCGCGCGTGGTGCAGATCGTCAACGCCGAGAGCCTGCTGAACGACGCGTCGGGCCTGGTCGCATTCAAGCTCGCCGTCGCCGCGGCGGCGACGGGGCTGTTCTCCTCGTCCGACATCGCGCGGCAGTTCCTGCTCCTCTCCGGCGGCGGCATCGCGATGGGCATCGCGGTCGAGTGGGCGTCGCGCAAGCTGCGCCGGAGGATGATCCGCCTCGAGGTCCCGGATCCGACCGTCATCACGCTGGTCACCGTGCTGACGCCCTACGTCGCGTACGTCACGGCCGAGTGGCTGGGCGTCTCGGGCATCCTTGCCGTCGTCGCCGCGGGGCTCTGGGCGAGCGCGCACGAGATCCCCGACATGACCGCGCAGCAGCGCATGCACGCGCGCGAGGTGTGGCGGATGATCGGCTTCGCGATGAACGGGCTCGTGTTCGTCCTGCTCGGCCTGGAGCTCAGGTCGATGGTCACCGGCGTGTCCCACTACGAGCCGGGGGCGCTCGCGCTGTACGCCGTCGCGCTGTGGGTGGCCCTCACCGCGTTGCGCCTCGCGTGGGTCTTCGCCTCGGCCTACCTGCGCTTCCGCCTGCGCTGGGGGTGGACGGGAAGCCGTCACGGGCCGGACCCCCGGCGCGTGTTCCTCGTCGGATGGGCGTCCGTGCGCGGATCGATCACGCTGGCCACCGCGCTGTCCGTGCCCGCCCTGACCGCCTCGGGCACCGCCTTCCCCGAGCGCGAACTCGTCGTGTTCCTCGCCGCCGCGACGATCATCCTCACGCTCTCGCTCAACGGCGTGCCGCTGCCGTTCCTGATCCGCAGACTGGAGCTGACCGCCGACCCTTCCGAGGCGAGCGAGGAGCGCCACGCGCGCGTCGAGGCCGCGAAGGCCTCCGCGCAGGCCGTCGAGGCGGCCATGCGCGAGCTGGCGCAACCGGAGGACAGGCTGTTCGCCACGCAGCTCCTGCGCGAGGCCGGCGGGCGGCTCGAGCTCTACGCCGGGGCGGAGCCGCAGGCGCGAATGCGCGCGCTGCGCTGGAGCGTGCGCAGGTCGCTGCGCATGACGGCGATCGAAGCCGAGCGCAGGCGGCTCCGCGAGCTGCGCGACGCCGACGAGATCAACGACGAGACGCTGCGCGCCATCGAGGAGGAACTCGACGAGCGCGAGCTCCTCGCCGGCGCCGCGATCGGAAGGCCGCGTGAGTAGCGCGCTCGGGCTGCTGGGCGGCACGTTCGACCCGGTCCACTACGGGCACCTGCGCGCCGCGGACGCCGCGCGCCGCGCGCTGCATCTTGCGGAGGTCCGGCTCCTCCCCGCCGGCGATCCGCCGCACCGCGCGGCGCCCGTCGCGACCGCGGCGCACCGGGTTGCGATGCTCGAGCTCGCGCTCGCGGAGTTCCCCGGCCTCGCCCTCGACACGCGCGAGATCGCGCGTCCCGGCAAGAGCTACACGGTGATCACCCTCGGGGAGCTGCGAGCGGAGGCGCCGCTGCGGCCGTTGGCGCTGATCGTTGGCGCCGACGCCTTCGCCGGCCTGCCGACCTGGCACCGCTGGACGGAGATCTTCGACCTCGCGCACGTGGTCGTCGTCACGCGCCCCGACGCTCCGCTGCCGGCCATGCCCGACGGCCCGCTGGCAGAACACTGGGCGCAGCGCCTGCAGCGCGATCCCGCGGCGCTTGAATCGCGCCTGGCCGGCGCCATCTTCGTGCTGCCCGTCCCGCCGCAGCCCGTCTCCGCGACAGCGATCCGCCGTGCGCTCGCCGCGGGCGCGTCGGGCGTGGAGGCGGTCCGCGGCATGGTTCCGCCCGCCGTTTTGGCCTATATTGACCGCAACCAGCTCTACCGCTCACGACCGGATGCGACTTAAGCTGCAGAGAATCGCCGTCGCGGCGCTCGAGGACGTCAAGGCCCGCGACATCGCCGTCTTCGACGTCCGCAAGCTCACCAGCCTCTACGACTCGCTCGTCATCGCCAGCGCCGACAGCGCCCGGCAGGCCAAGGCGCTCGCGGCGCACGTCCGCGACAAGCTGAAGGAGGCGGGCGCCGACATCGTCGGCATGGAGGGCGAAGACGGCGGCGAGTGGGTGCTGGTCGATGCCGGCGACATCGTGGTCCACGTCATGCAGCCGGCCGTGCGCGCCTACTACAACCTCGAGGAGCTGTGGTCGCCGCCGAAGGCGAAGCGCGGCCGGGCGGCGGCGGCCTGATCGCCGGAAGCGCCCCGTGCGCCTGACGATCGTCGCGCTGGGGCACCGGATGCCCGCCTGGGTCGACGCGGCGGTCGCCGACTACGCGAAGCGGCTGCCGCGCGAGTGGAGCTTCGCGATCCGCGAGCTCAAGCCGGCCCCCCGCGACCGCGGGCGCAGCGTGCCGCAGGTGCTCGCCGCCGAGGCCGAGGCCGTGCTGCACGCGGCGCGCGGCGCGGCGCTGGTCGCCTGCGACGAGCGCGGCGCGGCGTGGACCACCCGGCAGCTCGCCGACCGGCTCGCGAAGTGGCGCGACGAGGACGCCGACGTGGCATTTGCGATCGGCAGCGCCGACGGGCTCGCCCCGGAGGTCAAGGCGGCCGCGAAGGCGCAGGTTGCGCTCTCGGCGATGACGCTTCCGCACGGCCTGGTCCGGGTGCTGCTGACCGAGCAGTTGTACCGGGCCCACAGCCTGCTGTCCGGACACCCGTATCATCGGGAGTGACGGGATTGCCAGAGGGGGGACTCGCGTGATCTATCTCGCGTCGAAGAGCCCGCGCCGCCGCGAGCTGTTGCGGCAGCTCGGCGTGCCTTTCGAGGAGCTGCACCTGCGCGAGTCGCCCAGCCGCCCGCGCGACGTGCTCGAGGAGGCGGAGGACGGCGAGCCGCCGGCGCACTACGTCGAGCGCATCGCCCGCACGAAGGCGAGTGTCGGCTGGAAGCGCATGGAGCAGCGCCTCCTGACGAGCCGGCCGGTGCTCGGCGCGGACACCGAGGTGGTGCTCGACGGCGAAGTGCTCGGCAAGCCGAGCGACGCCGCGCACGCGGCGGCGATGCTCGCCCGGCTGTCCGGCCGCACGCACGAGGTGCTGACCGGCGTCGCGCTGCGCTCGGGCGAGGACGTCGCGTTCGCCCTCTCGGTGTCGCGCGTGACGCTGCGCAAGCTCGCCGCCGGCGAGATCGAGCGCTACGTCGCCACCGGCGAGCCGCTCGACAAGGCGGGCGCCTACGCGATCCAGGGACGCGCCGCGGCTTTCGTCGCGCACCTCGAGGGCAGCTACTCGGGCGTGATGGGCCTGCCGCTGTTCGAGACCGCAGAGCTGCTCGCGAAGGCGGGGATCCCCGCCCTGTAGGACAATCGGCATCGGAGTGCCGTTTGCAGCGCCGGCCGCGGCGACGCTGCAAACGGCACTTCGACCTTGACATCCCGACGCCGCCCGCCCGATGGCCCACGAGATCCTCATCAACGTCACGCCGCAGGAGACCCGCGTGGCGATGCTCGAGCAGGGCGTCGTGCAGGAGCTGCACGTCGAGCGCTCCAGCGCGCGCGGCCTCGTGGGCAACATCTATCTCGGCCGCGTCGCGCGCGTGCTGCCCGGCATGCAGAGCGCGTTCGTCGAGATCGGCCTCGAGCGCGCGGCGTTCCTGCACATCGCCGACATCTGGGAGCACCGCCAGAACGGCACCGCCTCCGAGCGCCCGATCGAGCGCATCCTGCACGAGGGGCAGTCGCTGCTCGTGCAGGTCATCAAGGACCCGATCGGCACCAAGGGCGCGCGCCTGTCCACGCAGGTGAGCCTCGCCGGCCGCCTGCTCGTCTACCTGCCGCAGGACTCGCACATCGGCATCTCGCAGCGCATCGAGGACGAAGCCGAGCGCGAGATGCTGCGCGACAAGCTCGTGACGCTCCTGCCGGAAGGGGTCGCCGGCGGCTTCATCATCCGCACGATGGCCGAGGCCGCCTCGGAGCGCGAGATGGCCGCCGACATCGAGTACCTGACCAAGCTGTGGCGCGACCTCACGCTGCGCGCCGGCGAAGTCCCGGCGCCCGCGCCGCTCTACCAGGACCTCTCGCTCGCGCAGCGCGTGCTGCGCGACATGACCGTCGACGACACCGCGCGCGTGGTCGTCGACTCGCGCGAGACGTTCGCCCGCATGTTCGACTTCGCCAGGCAGTACACGCCCGCGCTCGTCGAGCGCCTCTCGCACTACCAGGGCGACCGGCCGCTGTTCGACACCGGCAACGTCGAGGAGGAGATCGAGAAGGCGCTTGCCCGCCGCGTCGAGCTCAAGAGCGGCGGCTATCTCATCATCGATCAGACCGAGGCGCTCACCACGATCGACGTCAACACCGGCGGCTTCGTCGGCGGGCGCAGCTTCGACGACACGATCTTCAAGACGAACCTCGAGGCGGCGCAGGTCATCGCGCGGCAGCTGCGCCTGCGCAACCTCGGGGGCATCATCATCATCGACTTCATCGACATGGAGAACGCCGACCACCGCGCCGCGGTGCTCGCCGAGCTCGACCGCGCGCTGGAGCGCGACCGCACGCGGCTCACGGTCAACGGCTTCACGCAGCTCGGCCTGGTCGAGATGACGCGCAAGCGCACGCGCGAGTCGCTGGCCCACATCCTCTGCCAGCCCTGCCCGGTGTGCGACGGCCGCGGGCAGCTCAAGACCGCGCAGACCGTGTGCTACGAGATCCTGCGCGAGATCCTGCGCGAGTCGAAGCAGTTCAATGCCCGCGAGTTCCGCATCCTCGCCTCGCAGGCGGTCATCGACATGTTCCTCGACGAGGAGAGCCAGAGCCTCGCCCAGCTCGGCGACTTCATCGGCAAGCCGATCTCGCTGCAGGTCGAGAGCGTCTATTCGCAGGAGCAGTACGACATCGTCCTCATCTAGCGCCCCTCCCGACCATGGGCAGGTGGACGCGGATCAGCGAGTGGCTCGAAAAGCGCTTCGCCCGGCCGGCGCAGGCGCTCGGCTGGACCGAGGGGCGGGCGTTCGCCTGGCGCGGGCTGATCGGATTCCGACCCTGGGTCTTTCCCCGCCGCCGCTTTCGGCTCTACGTCCCCGGAAGCTGGAACAGGTCGGCGGCAGCGCCGCTCCTCGTCCTCGTCCACGGCTGCCGGCAAACGCCCGAGGAGTTCGCCCGCGGCACGCGCATCGAGGCCGCGGCCGAGCGAGCCGGCCTGCTGGTGCTGATGCCCGACCAAAAGGACTCGGCGAATCCCTACCGGTGCTGGAACTGGTTCGACCGCCGCACGGCCGCGGGAAAGGGCGAGGCGGCCATCGTCGCAGCGATGATCCGCAAGGTCGCGCGCCGCTTCGGCGCCGACCGCTCGCGCATCACCGTCGCCGGGATGTCGTCGGGCGCCGCGCTCTCCGCCGTGCTCGGCGTGCGCTTCCCGCAGCTGGTGCGCGGGGTGTTCACGCACTCGGGGCTCGCCTGCGGCGCGGCGGCGTCCGCGTTCACCGCGCTCACGGTCATGCGGCGCGGCCCCGAGGCCGACGTTGCAGCGATCGCCCGCGAAGCGCGGGGGACAGCGGACGGCGATGTCCGCGTGGCGCTCACCGTCGTCCACGGCGGCGACGACGACGTCGTCGCCCGCCTCAATGCCGAAGCGCTGGCGCGGCAGTACCTCGCGCTCAACGACGTCGGCGTGCCGCCGGGCGCGAACTCCACGTTGCCGGAGCCGCAGCGCACGCGGCGCGACGCAGGCGCCCCGCACGCGGTGCGCACTCGCGAGTGGGACCGCGACGGCCGTGCGGTCGTCCGCGTGGTCGACGTCGCCGGCCTCGGCCACGCCTGGAGCGGCGGCGACGCGGCGCTGCCGTTCAACGACGCCGCGCCGCCGGACGCGACCGCGATGCTCGTGGCGATGGCCGTCGGTGCCGCGCAGTAACATGCCGGCTCAACCGGAGGGATGCGCGAAATGGCCATCAGCGGCATGAACCACTTCACCGTGCTCACCGACGACGTCGAGCGCACCGTCGACTTCTACGGCGCGACGATCGGCCTCGTCCCCGGCGCGCGTCCCGACCTCGGGTTCCCTGGCGCGTGGCTGTACGCAGGCGGGCAGGCCGTGCTGCACGTCGTCGGCGGCAAGCCGAAGGAGCAGCTCAAGCCCGGCGTCATCGATCACATGGCGTTCTCCGCCACCGGGCTCGCCGAAACGCTCGCGCGCCTCGATCGGCTGGGCGTGAAGTTCGCCCACCGCCGCCAGGCGGGCGCGGGCACCTGGCAGGTGTTCTTCTTCGACCCCAACGGCGCGCGCGTCGAGCTCGACTTCGACGCCGCCGAGAGCCCGGCGTGAAGCTCGCCGAGCCCGACCACCTCGTCTTTGCCGCGACCACGCTCGCGCAGGGCATCGACTGGGTCGCCGACCTGACCGGCGCGGTCGCGCAGCCGGGCGGCAAGCACGTCGCGATGGGCACGCACAACGCGCTGCTCAGGCTCGGCGAGCGCGTGTACCTCGAGATCATCGCGATCGATCCCGAGGGGGCCAGGCCCGCGCGGCAGCGCTGGTTCGACCTCGACGACGGCGACCTGCGCGCCGACCTGCTCGACGCGCCCCGGCTCATCCACTGGGTCGCGCGCACGCGCGATCTCGATCGCGCCGTCGCCGAGGCGGGCTATGACCCGGGGCCGATCCTGCCGTTCGAGCGCGGTCCCTACCGCTGGCGCATCACCGTGCCCGACGACGGCTCGCGCCCGGGGCGCGGCGTGCTGCCCACGCTCATCCAATGGGACGTGCCCCAGCATCCCACCGACGCGCTGCCTGACAGCGGCATTGTGCTCGAGCAGCTTGCCGCGTCGCATCCCGACGCGAACCCGGTCCGCCGCTCGCTCGCGCGCCTCGGGCTCGAGGCGGCCATTCACGTCACCTACGATCGCGTGACGCGGCTGGCAGCGATGCTGCGCACGCCGCGCGGGCTGATTGCACTCTAGCCCTGGTGAGCGCGGGGAGGACTGCGTGACTTGAGCGCCCGCCGCTCGAACTCGGCGATCGCCTGCGCGCCGAGCAGCAGCACGCCCGAGGCGATTTCCAGCGACAGCAGGATGGCGATCGTGGTGGCGAACGCGCCGTAGACGACCTGCACCTGCGACAGCGTGCCGAAGTACCAGACCAGCAGGTGGCGCGTCGCCTCCCACAGCAGCCCCGCCACGACGCCGCCGACGAGCGCGTGGCGCCAGGAAAGCCGCCCGACCGGCATCACGAAGTAGATCGACGCGAGCAGCAGGATCTCGCCCGCCACGCCGAGCGCGTAGAGCAGCGCCGAGGACACCCGGCCGAACGTCAGCGGCTGGCCGAACCAGGCGATCTCGCGCGTCGTCAGCGCCTGCAGCCCGCCGGAGACCAGCGTCACGACGAGCAGCCCGACGCCCAGCACGACGATGTAGCAGTACGGGATGACCGCCGACACGGCCCAGTGGCGGCTGCGCCGCGTGAAGCGGTGGTGGAAGATCACCGCGAACGCGTTCTCCAGCGCGGTGAAGGCGAGCGAGCTGAAGACGAAGAGCGTGACGAGCAGGATGCCGCTCATCACCGCGCCGGTGTCCAGGAACGCGTCGAGCGCGCTGACGATTGCCGTGCCCATCGCGGGCACCACGAGGTCGGCATAGCGGCCGATCGTCGCGAGCAGCCGCTGCTCGGGAACGAAGCGCGACAGGGCGAACACCAGCAGGATCAGCAGCGGCACGATCGACAGCAGCGTGTAGTAGGCGACCGCGCCGGCCAGCAGCAGGCCCTGGTTGCGGCGGAACGCGCGCAGCACGTCGAGCGCGAACGCGCCCGGATGGCGCAGGATGGCCAGGGCTGCGGAGTCCTGCGCTTCCATCGGGGCGCTATCCGAGCGCACCGCGCGCGCTCACCGGCCACACGCACTCGACGCGCCCGCCGCGCACGCCGACGATCCAATCGTACAGATTCACGGTCGGGTCGCAGTGCCCGGGCACGAGCCACACGCGATCGCCCGGCGCGAGCGGCTTCGCGCCGGGAGCCACCGCGAGCACGCCGTGCTCGTCGGAGGCCTTCGCGTAGTTCAGGCCTTCACGACCGTGCACCAGAGGCAACCCGGAGTCGAAGGAGAACGCCTTGAGCCCCGCATCGCAAACGGCGCGCTCCGGCGCCGGCACGCTCATCACGGATGCGATCGCGAACAGCGAGTGGCGGAAGCGCAGGTCGCGCTCGGCGGGCTCGTTGCGGCCGTAATCCGCGTCCATGAACGCGTACGAGCCGGGTTGCAGCTCGTTCCAGACGCCGCTGGCGAGTTCGAGCGGCCAGGTCCCCGTTCCCGCCCCGGTCACGATCGCCACCTCGAGCCCGGCGCGCTCCACTTCGCGGCGTGCGGCGAGCACGCGCTCGCGCGCGCCCGCGATGGCGGCCTCGCGCCCGGCCGGCGTGCGCAAGTGCTGCGCGCCGCCGTGGTAGCAGTGCAGGCCCGCGAAGCGCAGGCCCGGCAGCGCGGCGAGGATCGCGGCGAGTTCGCCGGCCCGTTGCGGAAGGACACCGCAGCGGCCCGCGCCGACGTCGATCTCGACGTAGGCATCGAGCGTCGCGCCGGCTGCCGCCGCGGCAGCGCTCGCCGTCCGCGCTGCAGTCGCGTCGTCGAACAGGAGGCCGATGCGCGCCTCGCGCGCTCCCGCAGCGAGCCGTGCGAGCTTGCGCGGGTCGACCACTTCGTTGGTCAGCAGCACGTCGCGCACGCCCGCGGCGACGAAGGCGAGCGCCTCGTCGGTCTTCTGGCAGCAGATGCCGACCGCGCCGCGCGCGATCTGCGCGTGCGCGATCGCCGGGCACTTGTGCGACTTCGCGTGAGGTCGCAGCCTCAGACCCGCGGCCGCGACCGCTGCCGCCATCGCGTCGAGGTTCGCCTCGAAGGCGTCGAGATCGACGACGAGCGCGGGCGTCTCGATCGCGTCCTGGGGATCGCCGGCGGCGGCTGGGATGCGTTGGGGCATCCCGCAAAGTAGGGTCAGACTCGACCCTGCGTCAAGAAGCGGGGCGAGACCCCGGTTTCCGTTGCCGGCGCGACAGCGGGGAAGCGAGAAGTCGGGGCGTGACCCCCTACTTCTGCGGCTGGGCCTCGGCAGCCGCGAGCTGCCCGTAGACGACGCGCGCGATCGCGAGCAGCTGCGCCTTGTCGACGCGGCCGGAAAGCGCGTACGAACAGTCGTGGTCGATCCAGTAGAACACCCCCACGCCGCTCTCGACGGCGTAGCGGAATGCCGTCTCCTCGACCGAGGGGTCGTTGCGGCGCCACTGCAGCGTCAGGCGCTGCTTTTCGGCGTTCTCGTACATGAGCAGCGCGGTCGGCCTCTCGTGGCCGGCCACGAGCCGGCCGCCGATCAGCGCGAAGCCCACCGAGTTCAGGTCGGGGGCGTGCGCCTGCACGCCCATGCGCCGCGTGAGCCAGGTGACGAGCCCCTTCTCCTCGTTCGCCCACACCTCGACCGGCCTGCGCTGGTCGGCCGCGTAGAGCACGTGCGTGACCGCCGCGGCGCGCGCGAAGGTCGTCGGCGTTCCCGAGCGCTCGAGCGTCAGGTCGCGTCCATACCAGCCGATCGCCAGCCCGAGCGCCAGCGTCGCCGCGGCGGCGAGGAACGGACGCCACGCGACCCACGCCGAGGGCAGCGGCGGCGGCGCGGCTGCCGCCAGCAGCCGCGTGGGGATCGGCTCGGCGAGCCACGGATCGAGCGCTTCGCGCAAGGCGGCGCTCTGCGCGCGCTGCGCCCGGGCCTTCTCGGCGAGCCCCGCGTCGGCGGCAAGCGCGGCCTCGACCGCCGCGCGACGCTCGGGCGACAGCTGCCCGTCGGCCCAGGCGGAGAGGTCGTCGTCGTTGATCGTCGCGCTCATGCCGGGTTGTTCCGGATCACCTTGAGGGCGACTGCGGGCTCGGCATCCATCCGCCGCAGCTTCTCGCGGGCGCGCGACAGGCGCGACATGACGGTTCCGATCGGCACGTCGAGCGCGGCCGCGATCTCCTCGTACTTCAGCTCCTCGACGGCAGCGAGCAGCAGCACTTCGCGCTGCTCGACCGGCAGCCGCCCGATGCTCGCCAGCACCTCGGCAAGTTCGACGCGCAGCTGCTGGTTCGGCCGCACGGCGATCTGCCAGACTTCGCCCGCGTCGTCGGCGTCGATGGACACGTTGCGCGCCTCGCGCCTGGCGAGCGCCCGCTGGTTCACGAACACGTTGTGCATGACGGTAAAGAGCCAGGCGCGCAAGTCCGTCCCGGCCTGCCACAGCCGCCGCTTCTCCCACGCCCGCGCCAGGGTGTCCTGCACGAGGTCGTCGGCCCGCGTCGCCTCGCCGGTGAGCACGCGCGCGTACCGCCGCAGCCGCGGGATCGCGGCGACGAGGTCCGGGTGCGGCAGCGCGTCGTCGGGCATCGGCACATCGTATCCGGGCCGGTCCGGCGGCGACAATCGCCCCGCGCGCCGCTGCGGCCCCGCTTCCGCCAACAGGGGCTGCCGGAGCCCTATTCCCGGCAGCCTACTTGTGCCAGCCGAGGTAGAGGACGTGGAAGTAAACGGGGGCAGCGAAGATCACGCTGTCGAGGCGGTCGAGCATGCCGCCGTGGCGCTCGAGGATCGTGCCCCAGTCCCTGATCCCGCGGTCGCGCTTGACCGCAAGCCACGCGACGCTGCCGAACGAGCCCATGATCGCGCACACGGCGGCGACCCCGGCCGCCTGCCCCGGGCCGAACGGCGTCAGCCACGACAGCGCGGCGCCGAGCACCCCGGCGCTCGCCACGCCGCCGGTCACGCCCTCGAGCGTCCGCGTCGGGGAGAGCGCCGGCGCGACGAGGTGGCGGCCGAACAGGCGGCCCCAGACGTGCTGCAGGATCTCGGAGACCTGCACGACCAGCACGAGCCAGGCGATGAGCAGCAGCCCGCCGCCCTCGAAGCCGGCGATGCGCAGCGTCATCAGCG